>Ga0307441_1000518_pt1 | contig 13739 bp, 16 predicted proteins | sample SalMarWE160420MG_FD_202149 | JGI IMG/M metagenome (GOLD analysis project Ga0307441, IMG submission 202149) | Salt marsh sediment microbial communities from the Plum Island Ecosystem LTER, Massachusetts, United States - WE1604-20 | ecosystem: Environmental > Aquatic > Marine > Intertidal zone >... | reverse complement strand
CCAGAGAATGTAAGTCGCTGCCGCCATGACCGTTTCCCTCACCCCGGCCCTCTCCCAGTGGGCGAGGGTGACAGGGAGCGCGCTACGCGCGACTTTCATCGTAAGGGAGGCAGCCGCTCGGATCCCAGCAGCGATAACGCGCCGCAGGCGTCCCCGGCCGGTCTTTTCCTGACCAAAACGGTCGAAGGCTCAAGACCGCTCGTTGAGCCACTTCCCGATTGCCGGGGTGACCTCCTTCTGCGCCTTGCCGCTCACGTAGATGCCGATGTGGCCCCCGGGGAAGGCGAGCTCGGTATAGTCCTGGCTTCCGGTGCGGCCTTCGAGCGCCCTGGACGAATCCGGGGGGACCAGATGATCCTGCTTGGCGTAGATGTTCAGTAACGGGCAGCGGACGTCCTGGAGCCCGACCTCCCGCTTCCCGATCCGTATGCCACCCTCGACCAGGCCATTCTTCTGGTAAAAGTCCTTGATGAACTGACGGAAGGCCTCACCCGCCTGGTCCGGGCTGTCGAAGATCCATTTCTCCATACGCAGGAAGTTTCTCACCTTCGCCCGGTCATCCAGCAGGTCGACCATGTTGACGTATTTTTGTCCCGTGAGACTGAAGGGCTTGAGGGACAAAAAGGTCCAGTTGAGGACCTCACCGGGGATGTTCCCCATGGTGTCGACCGCCAGGTCGATGTCCATGTGCTGCACCCAGCTCGAGAGCAGGTTATCCGGTGTCTTGAAGTCCACTGGGGTAACCATGGTCACCAGGTTGCGCACCTTGTCCGGGTGGAGTGCTGCGTAGCACAGGCTGAAGGTGCCGCCCTGGCAGATGCCCAGCAGATTGATCTGGTCCGTGTCGTGGGCCGCGCAGAGATGGTCCACGCACCGATCGAGGTAGCCGTTGATGTAGTCGTCCAGCGTCAGCACGCAGTCGGCGTGATCGGGATAGCCCCAATCGATGAGATAGACATCCTGGCCGGTAGCCAGCAGGCCCTTGATCGTGGAGCGGTCTTCCTGCAGGTCCGCCATATAGGGTCGGTTGACCAGTGCGTAGACGATGAGCAGCGGAACCGGGCGGCGCGGCTCACCCTCGGGGGCCTCGTAGCGATAAAGGACGAGCTTGTCTTCCGAGTAGACGGGCTCGCGGGGGGTTACGCCGCAGTCGATGCCGTCGGCGTTGAGCAGACTCTGCATGCCCAGACCCAGCTTGCGGCTGTAGTCGAGCATCTCCTGGGTCAGCATCTCCGGGCGGATGTCAATGGGGAACACGGGACTGTCTCCTGGGTGGATGGTGGATGATGGATGGCTCGGCTGCTCTCCGCTCCTATCTCGGCGCAGCGGGACCGGTCGTCTTCTTGCGCACCACCGCCTTCTTGGAGGGGGTGGGGGAGACATTGCGGGTCGGGGCGACCTCTTCGCGGGCGGCGGTCGCCCGGGGAGGCGCACTGCCCGCACCGTGCGTCAGCGCGTGGACCTCCCTCTTAACCAGCTCGATCTCTCGCTGCAGCATCTTCTCCTCCCGCCGAGTCTCCTGCAGGCGCTCCTGAAGGGTTCGCAGCTCGATGCGGGTGGGCATATTCATGGCCCCCAAGGTCTCGTCCACCATCACGGACATGCGCCGCTTGAGGGCCATCTGGGCGTTGACCAGGTGTCCGTGGATGCGGGCATATTCGGGGGTGCGGACCTCTTCCGCGTAGACTTCCTCGCAGCAGCCGACCCAAGTGTCATAGAGGCCACGGGCGGAGTCGATCTTCTTGTCCCCTTTCTCGAGCGTCTCCAGCGTCCGACGCATGCGCTCCGTTGACTTGACCCCGAGGTGTGAGAAGAACCCGAAGTAGTCCTGCAGCGCCTGTTGGTATGCCAGGGTGTTCCTCACCAAGTCCTGATAATGGGCCTGCTCTTCGCGCGTGTAGCCCAAGCCGGGTGCGGACAGCAACCGTCTGATGCTCTCCTTGACCTGCTCGCGGGGCATGTTACGCAGCAGATCTCCCGGCATCGGCGAGAGGGAGGACATCATGCGCTGCCAGTTGTCGTAGGGCAGCTCCCAAAAGGCGAGCATGTTGTGCAGGGTCTCTTCGCCCTGGCCGTCAATGGCGCCGAAGCCCTTCTGCATGTCGGTCAGGGTCTTGGCCACTGCCTCCCAGCCCTCTGCGGCGCTCCCGGTTCCTGGCAGATCCCGGACAAAGAGGTTGGCCATGCGGAAGAACATCTTGCCCTGATCGATCAGCTTCTCCATGAAGTCCCGCCCTGCGTCCGGGGCGGCGGGTGCCAGCGCCTGCCACCAGTGGTCGAGCGCCCCTTCCCACGCTGGCGGCTTCGGCCGGTCGATACCGAGGGCCTTGCGGCTCAGGTCGGTCCACTGCTCCCAGTAGTTGCGCTGGAGTTGGAGCCAGTCTTCGCTCATGCTTCTGATTCCCCTGGTGGTTGTATCAGCTCAAAAGCTAGCACGGAAGATGGTGCATCGCAATAAAGCCACGGCTTGCCGGCTTGCAGCTTCCCCAAGGCGTCAGGGCATTGCAGTGGCCGATCTGCGCCAATTGCGGTAGCCTTCTCCGGACAAAGTCGCCTCGGCAATGAGAAGCCCGTGCGACATCAACCACCCCCCACCAACCAGAGGACAGAGAAGTATGAGCCAGAACATTGTCATTGTCGCCGCCGGTCGCACGGCGGTCGGCAGCTTCGGCGGCACCCTTTCCTCCCTTCCCGCGGCTGACCTGGGCGCCGTCGTCATCAAGGGACTCTTGGAGAAGACGGGCATCGTCCCCGACCAGGTGGACGAGGTCATCCTCGGACAGGTGCTGACGGCGGCAACCGGGCAGAACCCGGCGCGGCAAGCCGCGATCAAGGCGGGCCTGCCGGTCAAGGTTCCGTGCATGACCATCAACAAGGTCTGCGGCAGCGGATTGAAGGCGGTTCACCTCGCGATGCAGGGGGTGGCCTGTGGGGACGGGGAGGTCATCATCGCCGGCGGACAGGAGAGCATGAGTCAGGCGCCCCATGCCCTGCCCAAGTCGCGGGAGGGGCAGCGCATGGGCGACTGGAAGATGGTGGATACCATGATCCTTGACGGGTTGTGGGAGATCTTCAATCAGTATCACATGGGCGTCACCGCCGAGAACATCGCCCGCAAGTACGATCTGCACCGGGACGAGCAGGACAGCCTCGCCGCGGCCTCCCAGCAGAAGACCGAGGCGGCGCAGAAGGCGGGGCGGTTCAAGGACGAGATCGTCCCGGTCGTCATCCCCCAGCGCAAGGGCGATCCCATCACCTTCGCCGAGGACGAGTTCCCCCGCCACGGGACCACCAAGGAGGGCCTTGCCAAGCTGCGCCCGGCCTTCGACAAGGAAGGCACCGTGACCCCCGGCAACGCCTCCGGGATCAACGATGGTGCCGCGGCGGTCATCGTGACGACGGAAGAGAAGGCGCGATCCCTCGGTCTTGTCCCGATGGCGCGCATCGTTGCCTTCGCGAGCGCCGGGGTCGATCCGGCCATCATGGGGACAGGCCCGATTCCCGCCTCCACCAAGTGCCTGGAGAGGGCGGGCTGGAGCGTTGCAGATCTGGATCTGGTGGAGGCGAACGAGGCATTTGCGGCCCAGGCCCTTTCCGTGAACAAGGAGATGGGCTGGGACACGGACAAGGTCAATGTCAACGGCGGGGCCATTGCCATCGGTCACCCCATCGGTGCGTCCGGCGCCCGGGTGCTCGTCACCCTGCTGCACGAGATGGGGCGCCGGGATGCCAAGAAGGGGCTCGCCACCCTGTGCATCGGTGGCGGTCAAGGCGTGGCCATGGCGGTGGAGCGTCCTTGACGGCCAGGCCGGGCCAATCGCCCGCCGGAACGCCGACGGCCACGAGCCGTCGGCGTTCGGCGGCTCGTACCCGTGTTGCGCCGCGTCATAATTCCGGCTCAAAGGGTGGAGTAGACTGCGGAGATGTTACTCGCCCAGAGGCAGCGGCCATGAGCAGCGTGCGCACCATAAAGAAATATCCCAATCGGCGTCTCTACGACACGGAGCTGAGCCGATATATCACCTTGTCCGACGTGCGGGATCTCGTCATGACCGGACAGGACTTCAAGGTGGTGGATACCTCGAATGAGGAGGACATCACCCGCTCGATCCTTCTGCAGATCATGCTGGAGGAGGAGACTGGCGGTGAGCCTCTCTTCACCGCCCGCATGTTGTCCCAGATCATCCGGTCTTACGGTGGGACCTTTCAGGGCGTGTTCGCACGCTACCTGGAGGAGTCCCTGGATCTCTTCGCCAAACAGCAACATCAGCTGCGCCGTGCCTGGACCGACGACCCTTTCGCCGCCATGACCAACATGGCACGAAGCAACGTCGAGATGTGGGCCAGCCTGCGGAAGGACTTCCTGCGGGCAGCGGGTCTTGGCTCGACTGACACCCGCGAAGAGCCCGATAAGCAAGAATAGCGGTCAGCCGTCGGCCACCCCCCGGCCTGGTCCTAGGCGCAGGCACGCTCGATCTACCTTCGTCCTGGCCTCGGCCCTCAGTCCTTCCCCCTTGACAAGTCTCCCGGGCGATACTATTGTGCACTGCACAAATGCTGCACTGCACAAACCCCGAAAGGAGAACCCCCATGACGACGAAAGATACGGTGAATCTGATGAATGAGATGGGCAACAAGGGCGTCGCGCAGCTGAACGCCCTCGGCGAGCTGAACCTGCGTACCTGGGAGAAGCTGGTCACCCGCCAGATGGATGCCGCGAGCTTCGCGTTGGAGCAGGGTATCCGCCAAGTCAAGCTGGCGACCGAGGCGAACGGCTACACCGAGTACATGAACAGCCAGGTGGAGCTGGCGAAAGAGACGGGCGAGCGCGCAATGGCGGAGGCCAAGGCGAGCCTGAAGGCCGCCGGGGAGGTCCAGGAAGACTACCGCGCCTGGATGCAGACGGGTGTGTCCGATCTCTCTGCCGAGCTGCGCGAGGGTGTGGCGCCAGCGGCCTGACTCTCGCTGAAAAGTCGCGCGTAGCGCGCTCCCTGTCATCCTCGCCCACTGGGAGAGGGCCGGGGTGAGGGAAACGGTCATGGCGGCAGCGACTTACATTCTCCGGGGTGGCGCTGACGCCATGGCCGTTAGACAGGCAGGCGGGGCTTCACCCGTCTATTATCTTTCCCGTTCCTCTCGCCCTTAGCTCCTATTCCCTTCCCCCTTCAGCCTATTGCTTGGCAACCAACGGCCGCTCAACGGTCGTGGCGCGCGTCTCGATACGCTTGCTTCCCCGCCAAAGCTCGATTTGTACGTTGGCGCCGGGTCCCGCTTCGGCGACCCCCTCGAGCAGGTCTTCGGTGGATGCAACCGGATGGTCCCCGACGCGGGTGATCACGTCTCCTGCCCGCACCCCGGCGTGCTCGGCCGGACTGTTCTCAGCGGTCGAGGTGACCAATACGCCATGGGGGACCCGCAGACCGAAGGCGTCCGCAAGCTGAGGCGTGACACTGCGGGCGACGACGCCGACCCACCCGCGGGCCACGCGGCCTTTGCGCACCAGCTGTCCCGCCACGCGACTGGCCAGATCGGTCGGGATCGCGAACCCGATGCCTTCGGACCCGCCGCTTTGGGAGTAGATCGCGGAATTAATGCCGACCAGCTCCCCCTGCGCATTGATGAGTGCCCCGCCGGAGTTCCCCGGATTGATGGCGGCGTCGGTCTGAATGAAATTCTCGATGTTGCTGATGCCGAGCTTCGTTCGCCCGGTGGCGCTCACGATGCCCATGGTAACGGTCTGTCCGATACCGAAGGGGTCGCCGATGGCGAGCAACACGTCGCCCACCCGCAGATCCTTCGGGCGGCCGAGGGGGATGGTGGGGAGACCCTTCGCAGACCCCTTCAGCACTGCGAGGTCTGTCTCCGGATCCACTCCGACGACCCCCACGTCCATGCTCCGTCCGTCGGCGAGCACGACCTTGATCTCCTGTGCGCCTTTGATGATGTGGCGGTTAGTGAGGATGAGGCCGTCCCGCGAGAGGATCACGCCTGAGCCGAGGCTGGTGTAGTGACGGCGACGCGTGAACTCCGGGAGAAACCGGCCGAACTGCTGCTGCAGGTAAGGGTCGCGAAAGGCAAGGGACTCGCGCTCTGTGGCGACCTTGGTGCTGTAAATGTTTACCACAGCCGGGGCGGCACGGCTGACGGCTGTCGCATAGGAGACGACGGGCTCTCTACCGGGACCCCCGTCGCGACCGGCGGTGGCTTGGGGACAGTCGACCGGGCGGAGCTGTATGTCCAGCCAGAGCGTAAGGATGACGACGCCGGCTCCGGCGGCGAAAGCGCCTAGGGTCCAAGGCCAGGAGGGGGGTCTCGACATGGACGCGTAAGTTATCATCGCCGGCATTGATGCGCATGTCCTCGCTGTGGATGCCTATCTCAGTGGCGAGATCTCCGAGCAGACCACCCACCAGGCAAGGGAGCTCGGCCTCGACTACATCGCGGCTGGTCACCACGCCACAGAGCGCTACGGCGTCCAGGCCCTGGGACAGCGCATGGCGGAGCAGCTCGGCATCGAGCACCTGTTTCTCGAAGTGGATCATCCGGCCTAACGGCCATGGCGTCAGCGCCACCCCAGAGAATGTAAGTCGCTGTCGCCATGACCGTTTCCCTCACCCCGGCCCTCTCCCAGTGGGCGAGGGTGACAGGGAGCGCGCCACGCGCGACTTTCATGGTAACGGTCATGGCGTCTACCCAGGAGCATGTAAGTCGCTGCTGCCTAGCGACCCAAGCAGTGACGCGTTATTTCCCTGACGCTTCAGCGCCGTAGGCCTGACTGCCTAAGCGCTGACAAGTGGCGCGCCTTATGGGGAAAGCTTGACCGTCCATCAGGCGATCATGGAGAATGCCTGGTCTGTTCTGCAGAGAATCGGCATATTCTTAAGCTCCTCTCCAGTGCCAGTCTTCCGTTTCGGAGACAATGCCCACTGACCCAACCCAGGGGGTCGTCGTAAACATGATCGAACAAGGCGTGGACAAGAACAGGCGGCGCGTGCTCGTCGTCGCCACCAGCGTCGTTGGTGCCGTAGGCGTCGGTTACGTTGCCGTCCCTTTCATTTCCTCGATGAATCCGAGTGCGCGGGCCAGGGCGGCAGGCGCACCGGTGGAGGCCGATATCAGCAAGCTGGAGCTGGGTGCGTTGATGCGCGTCAAGTGGCGCGGTAAGCCCGTCTGGGTGGTCAACCGCACGGAGGCGATGCTCGAGGCCCTGCCGAGCAACGATCCCTTGTTGGTGGATCCGAGCTCCGAGGTGCCGCAGCAGCCGCCCTATTGTCAGAACCCGACCCGATCGATCAAGCCCGAGTACTTCGTGGTCATCGGCATCTGCACCCACCTCGGGTGCTCCCCGACCTACCGTCCCGAGGTTGCGCCGGAAGATCTCGGTCCGAAGTGGAAGGGGGGCTGGTTCTGCCCGTGTCACGGCTCCCGCTTCGATCTGGCTGGGCGCGTCTTCAAGGGCGTCCCGGCGCCGGTCAATCTGGTCATCCCCAAGCATAAGTACCTGACCGACACGGTCATCCTGGTCGGCGAGGACAACGGAGACAAGGCGTCATGAGCACAGAGACCACGACCACCGGCTTTATCGGCTGGATCGACCAGCGCTTCCCCCTGACCAAGGTCTGGAACGAGCACCTGGCCCAGTACTACGCCCCCAAGAACTTCGACTCTTGGTACTACTTCGGCTCCCTGGCCATGATCGTGCTGGTCATGCAGATCATCACCGGCGTCTTCCTCGCGATGAGCTACAAGCCGTCCGCCACCGATGCCTTCGCCTCGGTCGAATACATCATGCGGGACGTGAACTGGGGCTGGCTCATCCGGTACATGCACTCAACGGGTGCGTCGGCCTTCTTCATCCTCATTTACCTGCACATGTTTCGTGCGCTCATGTACGGCTCCTACCGTAAGCCCCGGGAGCTGCTCTGGATCATCGGCGTGATCATCTACCTCTCGATGATGGCTACCGCCTTCTTCGGATATCTGCTTCCCTGGGGCCAGATGTCCTATTGGGGCGCTCAGGTCATTGTCAACTTGTTCTCGGCGGTTCCCATCATCGGCGATGATCTGTCCGTCTGGGTACGGGGCGATTACGTTATATCGGACGTTACGCTCAACCGCTTCTTTGCTTTCCATTTTCTGCTCCCCTTCATCATGGCGGCACTCGTGTTCCTGCACATCGTTGCCCTCCACAAGGTGGGATCCAACAACCCGGACGGAATCGAGATCAAAGAGAAGAAGGACGAGCAGGGTATTCCTTTGGATGGTATCCCCTTCCACCCCTACTATACGGTGAAGGACCTCGTGGGCGTGGCGGGCTTCCTGGCGCTCTTTTCCTATGTCGTCTTCTTCTGGCCGAACGTCGGCGGGTTCTTCCTGGAGTCCGCGAACTTCCAGCCCGCCAACCCTCTGCAAACTCCGCTACACATCGCGCCGGTTTGGTACTTCACGCCCTTTTACGCCATCCTTCGGGCTGTGCCGCCCTTATTCGACTCCCAGTTCCCGGGCGTCATTGCAATGTTTGCGTCCATCCTGATCTTCTTCTTCGTGCCCTGGCTCGACCGTAGTCCCGTCAAGTCCATTCGGTACAAGGGGATCATCTCCAAGGTCGCCCTCGGCGCTTTCGCGGTCACCTTCCTGGTGCTCGGCTGGATTGGGACTCAGCCTCCGGAGCCAATCCTCACCAACCTGGCCCGGGTTCTTACCGTCGTCTACTTCGCGTTCTTCTTGCTGATGCCTTTCTACAGCAAGCTGGATAAGACCAAGCCGGTGCCGGAGAGGGTGACACCATGAAAAGGCTGATAGCCGCATCGATCCTGTTACTGGGGCCTGCCCTGGCGTCCACCCCCTCGTTTGCGGAGGAGGGGGCCAAGCTCGAGTCGGCTGGGATCGATCTCACCGATAAGCCGTCCCTGCAGCGCGGCGCAAAGTACTTCGTGAACTACTGCATGGGTTGTCATTCGCTCAAGTACATGCGCTGGAACCGCATGGCTGAGGATATCGGCATCGGCCAGACCGACCTGCGCAAGAACCTCATCTTTACGGGTGCCAAGCCCGGCGACCTGATGACAAATGCCATGCGCCCGGAGGACGGGACGAAGTGGTTCGGTACTGCCGTCCCGGATCTGACGCTGGTGACACGTTGGCGGAGCCCGGACTGGGTGTATACGTACCTGAAGAGCTTCTATCTGGACGACACCCGGCCGTGGGGAGTGAACAACCTGGTGTTCCCCAAGGTCGGGATGCCGGACGTGCTCGCCCCGCTCCAGGGTGAGCAGAAGGCCATTTTCGGGAAGCCGGAGGAGCCCGGCGCGGCGCCGCCCATCGAACGGCTAGAGCCGGTAAAGGCGGGGACACTGAACGCCGAGCAGTACGATGCCATGGTGCGTGACATCACGAACTTTCTCACTTACGTGGGTGAGCCCATACGGATGGAGCGGCGACATATCGGCATCTACGTCCTGATCTTTATTGCAGTCTTCTTCGTTCTGGCCTACCTGCTGAAAAAGGAATACTGGAAGGACGTTCACTGAGCGTGACGAGAAGGCCCGCCCGAGGTTGGGCGGGCCTTCTTCTCAGTATCCCGCCTCGAGCGCTTCTTCTCCTCGGACGCACTGATCGGTGTGAAAGCTGGCCGGGTGCGCAGGACGTCCCGCAGGGCTCGTGCCGCCCACGGGAGGTGTGGCGCGAAAGAGTGGGCCCCTGCGGGGCAGCTTGGAGGTCATGCCCTCCGTACTGGGCCCGTCCCGCCGAACGTCCCTGCCAAGCTCTCCCTTCTGTCCTCGCAGCGGCGCGTCCCGGGTCCCCTCTCTTTTCGGCTATACTCCTCTCTCCGTCGCGCCGTCCCTTGCCGGGGCTCGGGCGCTCGTGAGCTGGAGTACAGGTTTGATGGCATTAGCCGCGAATCGAAGATCCGTGATGACGCTCTTCTCCGATCCCTCTTGTCCTTACTGCCATAGAGTCCGTATCGTCCTGGCGGAGAAGGGTATTGCCGTCGATATCGTCGACGTGGATGCGCGGGATCTGCCGGACGAGGTTATGGATTTCAACCCGTACGGCACCGTCCCGACGCTGGTCGACCGGGACCTGCGCCTCTACGATTCCCGCATCGTCATCGAGTACCTTGACGAGCGCTTTCCGCATCCGCCCCTGCTGCCGGTCGATCCCGTGTCACGCGCGACGTCGCGTCTCTACATGTACCGCATCGAGCGCGACTGGTGCCGGTCGATGGACAACATCTTCCAGCGGAATGAGGAAGAGGCCGAGCAGGCCCGGAAAGAGCTGCGGGAGAGCCTTATCGCGACAGCGCCGGTTTTTGCGGCCAAGCCTTTCTTCATGAACGACGAGTTTTCTTTGGTTGACTGCTGCGTGGCCCCGCTGCTGTGGCGGCTGCCCGTCATGCACATCGAGCTGCCGCCTCAGTCCAAGGCGGTAACCGACTATGCCACCCGGATCTTCCGGTGGCCCGCCTTCCGCGCAAGCCTCACCGAGGTGGAAAGGGAAATGGTCCTTGACGCGGGTTAGATCCCTGCCTCTGCCTGCCGCCATGACACCGAATCGTCCCTACCTCGTCCGGGCCCTCTACGAATGGATCCTGGACAACGCAATGACACCGCATCTGTTGGTGGACGCCACCAGGCCGGATGCAGTGCTTCCGGCCCAATTCATCCAGGACGGAAAGATCGTCCTGAACATCAGCCCGACGGCGGTTCGTGGGCTGGTGCTTGGCAACGAGCGCATCTCCTTCAACGCCCGCTTTGCCGGCGTTGCGATGGATGTCGCAGTGCCCGCTGAGGCAGTCATCGGGATCTATGCGCGCGAGAACGGCCGCGGCATGCTGTTTCCCGACGAGGAGCCGCAGACCGAGCAGGAACAGGGTCCCGATGACAAGCCGGAGCCGCCGGGGCCAGGGCGGGAACGGCCGACGCTGAAGGTGGTCAAGTAAGCCCGGCTGTCCTGTGAAGCGGTTGGCTCCGGGCCGGTCTCAGCCGTCCGCCATCTGATCGGGGAGTCCCACACTGATCTCCATGAGATCCAGCCCGATCAGCACGAGGTAGCCGGTCTGTCTGCCGACTCCCTCCTCACTGAAGTCGAAGCGATAGACCCGTCGCCACCGCAGGCCCTGAGGCACGCGCCTCACCCGGAGATGATGCAGGGCGACAGTCTGATCCAGAAACTGCAAGCCCCGCTGGGCACAGGCCGCCCGCGCGATCCCCGTCGCCAGCTCTCTGGCACGCAGGCTGTCCAGCCAAAACCAGCCGAGCAGGGTCAAGCCAAAGATTGCGAGCAGGTTATCCATGGGTCTTTCAGGCAAGAGTTGTGCGGAGCGCGCTCCGAGTCCCCGTCTTCTACCTTCCTTATAGCTGACTGGGAGAGGGCCGGGGTGAGGGAAACGGTCATGGCGGCAGCGACTTACATTCTCTGGGCTGGCGCTGACGCCATGGCCGTTAGCTGGGATCGTTGCGGCGAGCAACCCGGTACACGAGGCAAGAGCAACCAATGCGAGGCGAGCCGTCAGCTGCAGAGAAGGCCTAGTATATGCGCCGAGGGAACAATATCTCAGAAATGGACGCTGGAAGAGCAGCTGCCGTGCAGGCAGCGCAACTGATCGGCACGGAGTAGGGAGGTGAAATGGGGACCATTCGAATCCTTGTGGGAGATATCACAAAGCTCCAGGTTGAGGCCATCGTGAATGCAGCGAACAGCTCCCTCATGGGCGGCGGGGGTGTGGATGGCGCCATTCACCGGGCGGCGGGGCCGGAGCTCAAGGAGGCCTGCCGGCCTCTGGGCGGCTGTCCCGCTGGGGATGCCCGCATCACACCCGGCTTTCGCCTGCCCGCCCGGTGGGTCATACATACGGTCGGTCCCGTCTGGCACGGCGGAGACTCCGGTGAGGCGAACCTGCTGCGCAGCTGTTACGACCGCTCTTTTGCTCTGGCGCGGGAAAAGGGCGTGCGGACCATCGCGTTTCCGAGCATCAGCACCGGGGCCTACGGCTATCCGAAGCGGGCGGCGGCCGGAATCGCCCTGGATGCGATGCGCGAGCAGCGTGCCGCCTTCGACGAAATGATCGCCTGCTGCTTCTCCGACGAGGACGCTGCCATCTACCGCGAGCTGTGCCCGGAGTGCACCGATGTCGGAACCAATGGTTGAGCCTGCGGGCGGCGCTCGGCTGACTTGATACCGACGCCACCGAAGCCAGGGAGCCCGCCGCCCCCGCCGTCACAATGGCAGCGGACCCAAGCCGGCGGGGTGCCTTGCCGCGGAAAGCCGCGCACAAGCAGCTACAATCTCGTGAACAGCTGGAGCCGAAGGTGCCGGGTCATGAAGTATTGCAGCCAATGTGGATCGGAAGTGAATCTTCAGGTCCCCGAGGGGGATAACCGACCCCGCTACGTATGCGGCACGTGCGGCACGATTCATTACCAGAATCCAAAGATCGTGGTGGGCTGTGTTCCGGACTGGGAAGACCAGATCCTGCTCTGTCGACGCGCCATCGAGCCCCGCTACGGCCTATGGACCGTGCCCGCCGGCTTTATGGAACAAGGCGAGACCAGCCAACAAGGTGCCGCCCGAGAGACCCTCGAGGAGGCCAATGCTCGTGTGGAGGTCAAGGCGCTCTACGGTCTGTTCAACCTGCCGCATATCAATCAGGTCTACCTCCTCTTCCGTGGTCGCTTGCTGGACCTCGACTTCAGCCCTGGGCTGGAGAGCCTCGAGGTGCGTCTGTTCGAAGAGGCAGAGATCCCCTGGCAGCAGATTGCGTTCCCCATTGTCAAAGAGACCCTCGCCCTGTACTTCCGCGACCGTGCCAACGGCGGCTTTTCCCTGCACTCCGGGGATGTCGTCAGGAGCGGGAGCGACATGCGCCGCTACGAGATCACGATCCACGGCTGATCCCGCCCGAGGTCTAAACACAAGAAGGCGCAATACCGTGGTGGCGGGTCGAGAGCAACGTAGACGGTTGCTCTTGGCACCGTTGCTGGCTGTCCGCGGCACGCTTCGATCGCGCTGGATGGCTGCCCGATCGTGAAGCACTCTTCGGGACAGGGGTGGGCCTCGATGAGGCGGTTCTCCCGGCGGCGAGTCTCGGGCGCCCTCCTTACGGCCAAACCTAACGACGGCGAGTAGTCAAGAGCCAGGGGCGGCGTGGAGAATATGGGGGCCGGTCTCACCGCCTGATGCGCCGATCCCCCTATCCGTTACCCTTCGGATACCTGGAGCGAGCTCCGAATGAACGATAGCCTTAGCTTCATCATCACGCTCATCAGCTACCTGGCCGGCGCCTGGGTTGCATTCAAGATCTACGACTGGCGAACCAAAGGCCAGACCCGGAAACGGGATGGTTTGCTGTTCCTCCTGCTGTTGGTCGTCGCAGGGGGCGGGGGGTCTCTACTGGTCTTGCTCTTGAAATCAGTGATGGGTGTGAGCTGACCGCCGGTGCCGAGTCGGAGACCACCGAAGGCCGCGATCGCGACGTGCCGCGCAGACGAGTCGCGCACAAGCCACGCGGCCATGAGCGCTGGAGCACGGCGGGTCTGAGCTGATTGCATCGGTCCAAACGGGGCAGGGGTGCCAATGGTCCCGCCCCGCCCTGACATCGTTTGGCCGCTTTCTGCCCGCTGCCGCTATACTGACTACAAGCGGCTATTCCGGGAGGAAAATCATGACGATGCCAGCGGTGGAAGGGCGGGTGGATCGCCTGGAGGAGTCGATCGACCGATTCATCGCCAGCGTGGGCG
>Ga0307441_1000517_pt1 | contig 13745 bp, 11 predicted proteins | sample SalMarWE160420MG_FD_202149 | JGI IMG/M metagenome (GOLD analysis project Ga0307441, IMG submission 202149) | Salt marsh sediment microbial communities from the Plum Island Ecosystem LTER, Massachusetts, United States - WE1604-20 | ecosystem: Environmental > Aquatic > Marine > Intertidal zone >... | reverse complement strand
CCCAGCGCGAGGGCCGGGGGAAGCTCGCGAGCCAAGATCGATCAGCGGGCCCGCGAGTGTGGGACGTCCTGAGCCAAAACAATGAAGAAAAGGCCAGGACGCAGGCATGCTGTTCTATGGCCCGCGTGACCGCGCTGACTTAGGCGAACCACCAGGACGTGCCCTAGCACTGGTGTGCCCAAGTACGTGGCGGCGCGGGATGTCGTTGAACTGGCAATCGTCAGACGCACGCTTGAGGGGCCGTTGGCCCTTAGGCAGAAGCATTTTGATCTCCCCCCTCCAATGCCAGGAATGACGCAATTTGTTCACGCAGAAACTGATTTTCGTCCTCCAGTACAGCGACACACTGCTGCAGCTCATGGTTGGTATGCTCAAGCCTCGCGAACTCATTGTCCACAACAGGACCCAGTTCGCTTCGCCGTCCCACCTCCGTTAACACGTCATGGATATACTTCTTCAAGAATGCAATGGTGTGCTGCTGACGCTCAACGACGTCGGCAAGCCCTGGTTCGTCGTCCTGGCGGTCTTTCAGTGCCTTCGCGAGCGGTATCAGGTTATGGTCACGAACCAACCGCTTCAGACGTCCTGCCAACGCGCTCCAGAATATTTCCGACCGATCATCCTGCTGACTCCATTCCTTCTCCAACTGCAGCACCGCTGCTCGAAGATCGAGCCAGAGAGCTATGTCCGACCCGGGCTGGGCGTGCCGCACGCGCGCCGAGGTGCGCTCTAACTCGCGCGCCAGATACTGGACTATGTCCAAACGGGCCACCGTGGGCTCGAACGGCACCTGAGGTCGTGACTTGAAGGGCACCGGTTTCGTTCGAGCAGCAACGCGGCGCAAGCGTAGTAGCAGGTATCCGGAGAATGCTGCGAGCACAACGAACGCTTCGAGCACCATGAGAAAGTAATACAGTCTCACTTGAATCATCGCCGTGTCCTTTTGCGATAGGTTGCTTGCCATGCTGGAAAGCACGCCGCAGCGACGTCTGGGCCGCGGGTTTCACGTTGCTTTATCGGCCGTGTCCGGAAATGTTAATTGACCCAGATCAAACAAGTGGCGGAACGATTTTTCTAAGAATTATCTTGTATTACGCTTGCTGATTGGCGCATTCTTTGCATTCACCATCCATTGTGCCTGGATGCCGTCACCGGGGCAGACAGAGTCATCTTCCAGGGCGCCTATCTTGCGGTTTCAAGGGAGAACTGCATTGGATGCAGAGAACAAAGAACTGCCGCTGACTGCGGGCAGTCGCGTCACCGAGGCGGACTGGCGTGCCCTTGCGCTTGCGCTGAGACAGGCGCCGGTCGGAACGGTGCTCATGGATGCGGACGCTCAAGTCACGATAACCCACATCAATGACGCCTTCTGCGAGCTGACAGGGCAGCGTGCCGACGATCTGGTTGGCAAGCCGTTCGCGGAGCTGTTAACGCCCAGCGTTCGCGATCGTGCGATGACGCTGCCGGGCGCTATAAGTGGCGACGCTCCCTGGCGCGCTGAAACGTCTCTGGAAACGCCAAATGGTCCCCTCCCTGTCCAGCTTGCGGTGGCGACCGTGGCCGATGAGGGCGGTGAAACCGTCGGGTACGTGGCCACGTGCACTGACTTGCGGAGCGTCAAACAGGCCGAGCAGTGGAATCGCATGCTGCTGGACGCCGTTGAAGACCTGTCCAAGGAAACCGAACTGGATGCGTTAGGCCACAAAGCCGTCTGCGCGGCCGTACGACTGACGGGGGCGGACCTTGGCATGGCCCCGTTGCTCGACGCCGATACCGGCCTTGTCGTACAACGGTGGGCCGTTGGCCTTTCCACCGACGCGTTCATCGACGGCGGCGGTTGCTTTCCGCGCTCCGAGGGACTTACGAGTCTCGTCATCGAGACCGGTACCACCCAGCTTGTGTCCGATTATCCGAGTTTTGAACGGGCCCTTCCGGAGCATGTGCGGGCGGGGTTCAAAAGTGTCCTGATGGTGCCCATCCGTGCCGGTGAGGAGGTCATCGGAAGCCTTGCCGTAGTCAGCCAGCGCTGCGCCCATGAGTTTGGCCAGGCACACATTCCCATTCTGGAGGCCATCGCCGAGCAAGTCGGGGTCGCGATCCACAGGCAGCGGCTGGTCGATCACTTGGTGTCCTCCGAGGCGCGCCTTCGCAAAGTCGTAGAGGCGGTACCGGATATCCTGTTTGTCCTTGATCGGGACACGTTGCGCCCGACCCTGGTGAGCCCCGCTGTACAGGAACTGCTCGGGTTCAGCCCGGAAGAGGTCACCGCCGATCCTGAATTGTGGCGCCGGCAACTGCATGCTGAGGATCGCGACGCCGTGCTCGTGACCCTGGCACATACGCTCCAGAGCGGTGGTGCTCTGAGCATAGAAGGCCGACTCTGGCACAAGGATGGCAAGACAGCTCGGTGGTTCGCGATTCGCGCCACCGCGGAGCCCGGCGGCGAGGGTCATCGAGGCGAACTGATCGGCGTACTGACGGACATCACCGCCCATAAGCGCGCGGACGACGTTGAACGTAAGAGCGCCGCACAGCAACAAGACACCCTCGTCAAGACGATTGACTGCTTAGCCCGGGCAATGGAGAAGCGGGACCCATACACCTCGGGCCATCAATACCGCGTGGCTCAGTTGGCGGTCGCCATCGCAGAGTGCATGGGTCTGGGCGACGAACGCATCGAGGGTATCCGGTTAGGCGCCCTGATCCACGATGTTGGCAAGATCTATGTGCCAGCCGAAATATTGAACCGGCCAGGGCCCCTCACGGACGCGGAATTTACCCTGATCAAGTCCCACTCGGAAGTCGGCTTCGAGATTGTGGAAGGCGTGGAGTTCCCGTGGCCCGTGGCGAACATGATCCGCCAACACCACGAGCGCTTCGACGGTTCCGGGTACCCCGACGGTCTGCAAGGGGAGGCCATATCGCTGGAAGCACGGGTGCTGGCCGTGGCGGATGTGGTGGAGGCGATGACCTCACATCGTCCCTACCGTCCGAGTCTTGGAATGGATATAGCCCTTGAGGAGATCGTCAGCCATCGTGGTACGCGTTATGACCCTCGGGTTGCCGACGCGTGTTTGAGGGTAGTGCGCACGGCGGGCTTTCGGTTCGTAGCTACTGGATGACCGCAGTGATTTCGCGAACGCCAATAGGCGGCATTTAGGCGGGTTGCGGTCGCACGGCGTTGCACGCTCCAAGTACTGCTTAGAGTCGACTCCGCGAGTTTCGCTGTTCAATGCCATCTTGAGGCTCTCTTTCCAAAGGGAGCATTCCCAGATGCAGAGCACTGACGGAGTAGCCCGCACAGCAGTGTTCAGATCGCCTCAATCGACTCCGGTTCGTGCACCTGGGTCTAGGAGGGTACCAGACCCAACGCAGGGTTACCGTGTCCCGACAGGCCCCGGCCCACGGGGCGTTCCGGACATGCAGCGCAGCCTATATGGGTCCCATGTGATGCTGACGAGCCAGATCGCCAGGGGAGGTTGTGCCGAAACGTTCGGCGAATTCAGCAGCGGGGGGCGGGCAGTCGTATCGGCCGGACATGGAACGCTACCGGCCTGCCAACTCTTCGGCCGGCGGAAAGCGCTCGTCCCAACTGGAAGCGAAGACCTCCAACGCCCGCGCCATCTCCGGATCGACGCGATGCAGGATCTCAAGCCGCTCCTGGAACGTGAGCAGCCCGACAAAGGGTGATGTCTCGCGTAATTGGGCGCCGGCATCGGTATCGTCCGTGAGGGCCGCGATCAGGGCATCCATCGGACCGGTGAGCAATCGCCCCCACTCGACCAGCCAGCCCGGCCTATGGTCTGGGGTGAACTCCCTCGACCAGCGATCGACATTACGCAGCGCATAGTCGAGTACGGCCGCTGCGTTCAAGCGCAGGCGCTCAGCAATTGCCGAGTGCTCCGCCAACACCCGCTGTGCGATGCGTTGATGCGTATCCAAGGGCCTGCCGTTTCCTCGCCGATGAGTATACCCGAAGGCGTGAGATAGGGGCTTCGGCAAATGCCGGTAGAACTGTAGGCCTAGGACTACAGTTACCAAAATTGGGCAAAAAGAATTCCGCGTGGAGCGGGGTCGTCAATAAGGCTCATAGAGTACATGCCGATGATCTCAGGCGCAGATGACAAGACCGTGGCACCGCCCACAAAAACCCCGGCACGGCGACCGGGGGAAAATAAGAGGGGGGATAACTACTGCCGTGAACGACAAACCACACCACGCGAATGTACTGACGCGTCCACCAGGACTCGTTCAAACGGGGCAAGCCCCGTCCGAGTACAGTGATACTGTAACAGTCGTCATCGCTCCGCCACCTTGATCTATGTCAGACTTTTGTGAAATGACCGCGATGTCCGGTGGATCGGCCGATGTTTGCTAGCGTTTTTGCGGCCAGAACAGGAGTAGATAGCCCCCGGGGTTCGCTGAAGGACAAGCACCTCCTCCGACACCAAGTGAGTCGGGACGCTGACAGGGGCTTAGTCGCTTGGGGCATGAGTATTGTAGACGACAGAGCGTAAAGCTTGGAAATTGGTTGAAAGTCCGCTGAGGGACCGCTGCGAAGCCTTCGACGGCATGGTCCACAGGGGCGCCGCTCGCGGGCGCAGTGGGGTCTCGCCGAGGTTCCACTAGGTCAGCGCTGTTTAACACACCTTCGGCGCACGTCAGCAACTTCCTTCGGCCCGCGGGGTCGATACTTTCAGGGGCTTTGACCAGTGTTTCCCGGTGACATAAAGACCTGGTTCCATCGCTCATGCTGCACCCGCCTTTCAACGGAAGTGGTGGTGATTGCCCCCGTACCGTTTGGCCGCCGCGGTTCAGTTCACTATATGGGCGCACCCGAAGGCCATACGTGATCCCTTGGTCGCGCGGTGGATAACTTGAGTCCGGTATTTTTCCCATGCCAAAAATGATTTCTCACCCGACCGTACGAAGAGGAGGACTCTCAGCCAGGGGTGCTCGTCTTTGGATCATTCGGGCTGCGTTTGTCCTCATCGCGGTGGCTGTTATTATCAAGTACCTGCATCCCCAGCACCCGATATCCAGGGCGCGCATGCCTTCGAGTGGCGCCGGGCGTCAACCACAGAAAGCGCTCAATTCCCCGGGTGGGTACCCCCAGATTCATCACAGCTACCGGCTAGCCGCAGGCTATATCCTTTGTCGGCAAGAACAAGGCGTTGTTGACTTTGAGATCGCGCTCCGCCGGAAGGACAATGCGGCTGAGCGTCGAGCGATACAGCGCTACGGTTGCGCGCCCACTGAACGGGTCAATGCAGGGGCACCGGTCGTGTTCTTGACACAGACTGGCATCGTGCACCCGTTGGCCGAGGTACGTTTGTCCAACGAAACTTCGGCCTGGGTAGACGTCGCCGCATTGCAGGTCGGCCGGCTGGCCCACTAGGGGAGGTTGCGACAGGGAATCCGTATTCTGACTCGCGACAACACCTTGAGGGCAGATGTTGTCAATCTTTCGATATCACCTTACACAGTCCGAATCCAATACTAATAAGGGACGTGACAATGAACGCAGAGGGCCTTGACGAGGCAGATTTGAATTACTGGTTGGCGTGGGTCTTGGGAGAACCGCTGGCGCAGTTGGAGGTTGATGGTGACAGGTGCCTGCGCTCGGACGGCACCATTGTAGACTACCTGCGCAAAGGATCTATCCTAGACCTTCTTCGGGAGCGAGGGCTATTTGGCATGGACCCTAACGACATCGTTACTTTCAATGGACACGCCGATCGTCCGGAGCGGTTCACTGCAGAAATCCTGCGCCAAGAAGGAAGGGGGTGTAAGGCCTCTGGACCCACTGCGGTCATTGCAGTCTGCCGAGCCGTCGTACGCTTTGCTTATCTAGCGCACAGATCGAGCTAGGCAATATCAGGGCGTTTCGATTGGCTAGTGCCGGCTCGCTGGGCGTTGGCTGGCAAGTACATCCCTCGCCAGTAAGGACGCCCATATGTACTCTGTCCCCCTGCTGTCGGCGTACCATCTTGCGATATACCGTGCCGCATGGCGCTGTCCGCTCCTAGGAGCTTAGCCGCCACGCTCGATGAACGCTGCGGTGGCCGTAATGGATCGAGTCCTGCCGGTCGGGACTTACATGGGCGGGGGCCGCGAGCACGCACCCATAATTTGGCTGCGTCCAGTGGCGATTCACGACCAGTTCGCGCGTGTAGGGTGCGGTAGCAATTTCCTTGTAAGTTGGTAGCCATTTGTCGGGGCGGAGGCCGTTTGCCGCACAGGACTCGCACACAACGCCAAGGTACGGGGCTACATGGAAAATGTTTGCTCAGCGAAGCGCGATCCGAACGGTCAGACAACTGTCAAATTCGACCCTGGCTACCTGGAAACGTAGCTGCCGTATCCGGCCAAAAGCCGCAGCCCAAATATTCGGATCGAAGAGGCTGCTGTGGAGCGTAGGGCAGTCATAAGGCGGACGAAGAACAAAGTCGAAGCACGCCTTGGCGAAGAGCGCGCGTGTCAACAACACGAGCCACCTTCGTTGGGAGGACACCCGCAGCCCCCCACATGGCTCTCGTTCTGTGTGGTCGCCGGGGGATCGGAATCTGCAGGCGCCCGGTCCTGTACGTAGCGTTCCCCGTTCTGTAGGGCCCACTCAGCGCGGGTCAGTTCACGTCCGAGGTACGCGGCGTGGTCCAGTCGGCTGACCAGCCCGGCGTCAATGGCACCTGTATACAGCATAGGTGCCGAGGTGCCACTGAAAACCCTGTCGAGAACGCCGCGGTTGCTGTAGTGTTCGAGCATAATTGTTCCGCGAACCCGATCGGGATAGACGACGAAGTAGCCAGCCGGATCGAGCACCAGGCGACCGACGCTTTCGGCCGCCTCAATGGGCACCGAAGCGGTGTCGGCTGGCGCGCCGCAAAATGCCCCCGGATCGTTGGACGCGGTCGTTGCAATGAGTGACTTCAACGCCCCCACATTCGTGTTCCCGATCTGGGCGATGACCTGCACCTGGCTTCTGAACGCCTCCACATGTTCCGGCACAAGGTTCTTCAGCAACGGGCGTTTTCCCTCCGCGCCCACAATTCGCATCCTGTCATCCACCCCGTATTGGATCAGAGCCGACAGCGACTGCCCCGGCAGATGTCCAATGGCTTTCCGGGTGTCTTCGCCGCACAGGACGAGGAAGCGAATATGCGGATTGGCGAGGGTGTTGCGAATCAGACGCTCGATCCCCAGATTTTCGGTATGCAGGCTGCCGACGATGGCGAGACCCTCCAACCCGGCAGCGCCGAGTTCGTGGGTCAGGTGGTCGGAGTTGAGCGTGCAGACCGCGACGGGAGCACGGAATCGGATGATCTGGTAATCGCCGGGTAGAGGAGGCCAGCCCTCTCTGGGTTCCAGCGCTTCGGTCGCGCAGTGAGTGCCTTCGCCGACCGCCGGGTCGATGTCGGCGGCCAGTGTCCGCGCCACAGCCGGCCAGCACACCTCGCAGCCTAGACAGTCGTAGCGTTGTTCTTCGAAGCGGCGCGCGGCTTCCTCCAAGAGCGGATCCAAGGCGTTGCGCAACGGGCCGGGCCTCTGAAAGGTCTTGACGGCATTCTGAAAGCAACCACAGCGCCAGCACTTCTTTGCATCGATGGCGGCACGCAGTTCCGTGTCGATCCGAGCAAGGGGTTGTTGCGAGATGGCCGTCATTGTATGAGTCCGGGCCAATTTGCGTCGCTAGATAACGATCGGCATCAGGCGGCCCCCGCGTTCAGCAGATCGGCATCCCGCTCGAGCGCCTTGAGTAGATCGACACCGTTCAGGCGGTAATACACCATTTTCCCGTCGTCCCGCTTTCGCAACCAGTTTTGCCCGTGCAACAGCTTGAGCTGATGAGAGGTGGCGGCGATGCTCAGACCAAGCACGTGCGCGATATCGCAAACGCACAACTCGGCATCTGCTAGAGCGAGGAGGATCTTCAGCCGTGTCATGCTGCCTAGCACTTTATACTTGTCTGCCTGCCTTCGCAGGCGTTCCTCCTGTTTGCCCAAGCGGGATCGGATCGCACGAACCTTTCTGCCGTCGAAGCAAGGAACAGCGCATACATCTTGCTCTTTACGTAGGGAAATAGAATTTCGCACAGGGAACCTCATTTCGATAATGATCGAAATGATAGTAATGCAATCGCTACTGGTCAAATCAATGCCCCTACCGGATACCCTGTCCACTGCCTTTGGGGTTTCTGGGTAGCGACTACAAGCCGTAACGCGAATTGGTCACCTTCCGTGAGCAGCTGTAATTCGCGCGCTGCGTCTGAATAAGCCATTCGATTCTGCCGGATGCGACATCATGTGCCCGCCGCTAGCGCGACAAGTAGAGTGCAAAAGTTTTGAACATTGGTCATAACAGCTCTCCTAAATGGTGAGCGGTTTGATAGCAATAGGTGCCGGGTGTCCCGTTTTGATCGGAAACTCTCGGCGGTACGAAAACAAGCGGTGGATCGATACCCAAGCGCCGGGTGCAGACGAGCCCCAATAATGCGTTGACGGTCGCGCGGGGCGATGGACTCCAACAGGTCTATGACTGGCGCGCGAGGCCGAATCAGGCGCGGCACGGATCCGGGTCGCGACAACCTGTGGGTGCGTGGCGAAGTAGCGTATTTGTTTGAGGCGCATGGCTCTTTTCGGATTATGGACACGCGCCTACCGTATATAGAACAGTGAATACACAACTAGGCAGCGAACGTATGACGCCCTATAATTCGCGCCGCCCGATCGTCGCTTTGCGCAGAGAGCGGGCGCGAGAGAGCTGTTAGGCAGAAGGGGTTGTATTCCCCAAAAACGCGGTACGCTTCGAGGTACCCAACGAGAAATGCAGCCGTAGGGCACGCGCAATCTATACCCAGGCGGCGAATTAGGACGATTCAGAGCGGATGGAGCGCCTACAAGGTCGTCGGACGCTCACCACAGCCCCGAGCGGCCCTGGGCCTGGTGCGAAATGAAGACGGGCAGTTCGTCCCACCCAGAATCGAAGTCAGGGACGCGGGAATCTGCCGGTATTCCCATGAATACGGACATCACGGAACAGACGACCCCCTGTTGTTGGAAGCGTGTCCTCGGGGCGCACGTGGGGTCACCGACACGGACGGCTTTGTACAGGCCCTAAAGCATTCGCTGGTCGGCGTTTGGGACGATAGGCATCGCTACTACTCGGAATACCAAGCGATTCAGTGGATCGGGCGGGCAGTGAAGGCAATTGGACACTGCGACGGCGAGTTCCAGCCACCGATCCACACGGCCAGGGTCGTCACGACGATCCCCGCCGACTTGGACTAGGGGCCGCAGTTCTGGGAACTCTGGAGTTACTGGGACGGTGTGGTAACCGATACCGGCGTTTGAACCATCGAATACCTGGACAGACAGATCGTGGGTCGATTTATCGGTCCAATCGACGTGGACTAGGAACTATGAGGCAGTATACGAATCGTCTGACGACCCTTCCATGGCGCCTGGTACTGATCGTCCTGCTCGTCTTTGGTGTAGCAAAGCCGGTGGTCCGCGATGCCCAGAACTCCAACTTTCTGGCCGCGCACCTAGTCAAGCCAGGCTATAAGCAACCGCCGCAAGCCGAAGTTGAAGCATACCGCGCCGAACCAGAGGTCAGCAGCGTAGGGCGCTAGCTATTCATTCTCAGGAAGTCGGTCGAGCCTTCGACCACAGATAGCGCCTCGCCGGATTGGGGCGCTGTTCATGGCGTGCTATTGAATAGCAAGTGCGTTGCAATTCTTAGCGTGTAATTTCGCGCAAAATAGATCCGTAACCAATTGATTGTAAAGAGGGGTCATTGGCAGCCTTAGCGTGTCATCGTTGGCAGGCTTAGGTTGTAACGTTGGCAACCTTAGGTTGTATCAACAACAATCGTCTGTGGGACAGGCAGAGTCGATGAGATTTTCGACCCAGGAATGACAAGGATTCCGGCGATAACTTGAGATTCTTGCGCTTGCTTATGTGACGATAACAGTGAGATTTTTGGAATTATCGACGCTAAGAATGAGATTGTCGTTTCACCAAGGCCGCTGCAACAACTACCGCCACATCTCGCGCACGTATGAAGGGCAACGCCCCTTCAGCGTTATGCGTAGCCACCCGCTGCAATGCGCGAGAGATACGCCATCACCACTTCCGCCTTGCCTTCTTTGTACCATATCTTCCGGTGTGGCGTCACCGAAGCTGGGGATAGGTTCTGACCGGTACCACGCGTAAGCCTGCAGCGGGGTACCACACCACGCCTGGGCGCGATTCAGAATCACTAGAACGTCACGCAATCGCTTCTGTGAGGCCATCGAGCGTGCGCGATCTCGCCTGCTGAGCGCATCAAGGGACAACCCTGACAGCTTAGCGACTTCTTTGATGGTGGTGTGGAATGTGTCTGCGAAGCGTCGTTTGTCAATAAACCCATCTTTATCAACAACCTGCGTGCGCATCTCAGTCATGACCGCGTAGATCGATAGCAGAGATTGGGCTAGTGTAGGCGTCTGACTAAGCTATACCGCAAAGACAGCGGTTAGCTTAGCCAGCGCCGCTGCAGACTGTTCCAACCCTCGTGGGACACTGAGATACGGATGTGTCCCGGCATCAACCGCAAGTTGTTGTCGATCTGCCCGTAGCATAGAAACGGCTGGCAGGACCTGATGACCATGAAGATACATGCGCTAAGCGACCTGCATATCGAGTTCGATCGCTTTCATCTGCCGGAAACCGATGCTGACGTAGTGGTGCTCGCCGGCGACATCCATGTCGGGGAAAAAGGTGTTCCGTGGGCCATTGACAGCGTGCTGAACAAACCCGTTCTGTACGTCCTCGGCAACCACGAATTTTTTGGAAAGGCATACCCGAAGCTGGTTACAACCTTGAAGGACAAGGCGGCCGGAAGCCACGTGCGGATTCTCGAAAAGGATGCGGTCACGATCGACGGTGTCAATTTCTTCGGCTGCACGCTCTGGACCGACTTCGAACTGCTAGGAGATCCGAGAATCGCAGGCTACCAGTGCCAACAGCTGATGACCGATTTCCGAAGGATCCGGGTGTCTCCCAGATACTCCAAGCTGCGGTCTGTCGATGTTGCCGCTATCCATCGCCAGTCCCTGCAATGGCTGAGATCGGCGCTCGAAGGAGCCCGTGGCCAGACCAATGTGGTCGTGACGCATCATGCACCCAGTGTGCTTTCGCTACCGGACAGCCGCCCCGATGACGTCGTCAGCGCAGCGTATGCGTCGCGGCTTGAGTACCTGTTCGACGAATTCGATATCGCCTATTGGCTGCACGGACACCTGCACAACAGTTCCGACTATCGCCTCGGTCGGACCCGAGTTATTTGCAACCCACGAGGTTATCCCGACGAGCGGAATCTGGACTTCGTGCCCGACTTGACCGTTTCGCTATAGTGCACTCCGATGGTGCCGAGTGTCGGTGAGTCACCTACCGGGGATCGCGGCAGGGAAGGCGCGGCCTGAGTGGTTGTCTGCTGAATAGTTGCCGACCAAATCCAGATGCAAAGCCGACGACCGTATTTAGGCCCCATCGGCACATTTCCTGGCACAAACGCGGATCTCAACGGACTGTCGGCGCTTCTTGGCCCTGGCTACGGTGTGGGCAGCCCATCGTTCCCCGTGCTGGGCGTCCTCGCCTCTGGTAAACTATAGGGACAGGGCTAAGAAGCCATAATATTTAGTTAAAATAATAGCTTATCACTCACATGATCACCGGCGAACTCAAATCCAAGGTCGACCGCATCTGGGACACCATGTGGTCCGGCGGCATCTCCAACCCGCTGTCCGTGATCGAGCAGCTCACCTACCTGCTGTTCATCAAGCGCCTCGACGAGCTGCACACCCTCAAGGAGCGTAAGGCCGCGCGCACCGGCCGGCCCATCGAGGAGCCGATCTTCGGTCCGGATCAGGACAATCTGCGTTGGTCGCGCTTCAAGGAGACCGCGCCGGAGCAGATGTTTGCCACCGTGCGTGACAAAGTGTTCCCCTTCATCAAGACGTTGGGCAGCCAGGGCGCGGACGAAGGGGAGGGCGGCAGCACCTACACCCACCACATGCGCGACGCCCTGTTCATGATGCCCACCCCGCGCGTGCTGGCCAACGTGGTCGATCAGCTCGACGGCATCGACATGGCCGACGCCGACACCAAGGGCGATCTCTACGAATACATGCTCGGCAAGATCGCCAGTGCCGGGCAGAATGGGCAGTTCCGCACCCCGCGCCACATCATCAAGCTGATGGTCGGGATGACCGCGCCCACCCCGCGCGACGTCATATGCGATCCGGCCTGCGGCACCGCCGGCTTTCTCATCGCCGCCTCCGAATACCTGCGCGAGCACCACAGCGATGCCATCTACCGTAACGAGGCCGCCCGACGCCGTTTCAATGACCATACGTTCCACGGTTACGATTTCGACACCACCATGCTGCGCATCGGCAGCATGAACATGCTGCTGCACGGCGTCGAGAATCCTGACATCCGCTACCGCGATTCGCTCGCCGAAGGCGCCAGCGGCAGCACCGGGGAGGATGCTGGCAAGTACTCGCTGATCCTCGCCAATCCGCCGTTCGCCGGCAGCCTGGACTACGAGTCCGCCGCCAAGGACCTGCAGCGCATCGTCAAGACCAAAAAGACCGAGCTGCTGTTCCTAGCCCTGTTCCTGCGCCTGCTGCAAAGCGGGGGGCGCGCCGCCGTCATCGTGCCCGACGGCGTGTTATTCGGCTCCAGTAAGGCGCACAAGACCCTGCGCAAGCTGCTGGTCGAGGACCAGAAGCTCGATGCCATCGTGTCCATGCCCTCCGGCGTGTTCAAGCCCTACGCCGGCGTCAGCACCGCCATCCTATTCTTCACCAAGACCGAGTCCGGCGGCACGGATAACGTCTGGTTCTACGACATGCGCGCGGACGGCTTCTCGCTGGACGACAAGCGCACGCCCCAGCCGGACAAGAGCGACCTGCCGGACATACTCGCCCGCTGGCGGAACCGCAAAGAGGAGGCCGACCGCCCGCGCACCGCGCAGAGCTTCCTCGTGCCCAAGGCCGAAATCGCCAGCAACGACTACGACCTCTCGATCAACCGCTACAAGGAGGTTGAATACGAAGCCGTCGAATACGATCAGCCGCAGGTGATTCTGGCGCGGTTGGCGGAGCTGGAGGCGGAGATTGCTGAGGGGCGGAAGGAGTTGGAGGGGCTAATCGGTTGATTACGAAAGAGTCCATCAAAAACGGGTTTCCGATAAAAGCGCTCGGTGACGTTGCTGACTTCTTGGATAGTCAACGCCGCCCGATTACTGCATCAGATCGTGTCCCTGGGCCCTATCCTTACTATGGAGCAAATGGACAGCAAGATTCAGTTGCCGACTATATTTTCGACGAGCCGCTCATTCTTCTTGCAGAAGATGGTGGCTTATTCGATGAGCCGGATCGCGGAATTGCATATGCGATTGAGGGCAAGTCATGGGTAAATAATCATGCGCATGTTCTGCGACCTCGCAAAGGCGTTCAGATCAGATACCTCACTCGTGTTCTTGAAAACTATGATGTTAATCCTTGGATCACTGGCTCAACACGAGCAAAATTAACTAAAGCTGGTGCATCAAAGATACAAATCCCCCTCCCACCCCTCCCCGAACAAAAGCAGATCGCGGCGATTCTGGATGCGGCGGATGCCTTGCGGGCCAAGCGCCGCGAGACCCTCGCCCAGCTCGACACCCTGCTGCAATCCACATTTCTTAAGATGTTCGGC
>Ga0307441_1000516_pt1 | contig 13752 bp, 9 predicted proteins | sample SalMarWE160420MG_FD_202149 | JGI IMG/M metagenome (GOLD analysis project Ga0307441, IMG submission 202149) | Salt marsh sediment microbial communities from the Plum Island Ecosystem LTER, Massachusetts, United States - WE1604-20 | ecosystem: Environmental > Aquatic > Marine > Intertidal zone >... | reverse complement strand
GCAGGTTCGTTTTCTGCCGGAGAAAGCGGAATCCCCCACCGGAGCTTCCGCCTCACCAGTGACCGGCATCGGCGTCAACGCACGAACCCCGGCAAGCAACGACGGCCGATAGGTCCCGGTCGGTTGCCCGGCGCCGGAGTGCGTGCGCAGGGACCCGCTGCGTGGGTCGCCGCGGACCGGGACCGGTGGTCCCGGTCCGCGGCAGGCTCCCTCAGAAGCGATAACGCAGACTCAATCCGACATTGTTGGTGCGGTACTGGGAGTTGAACTGGGTCCCGGTAGCCGTGTCCGTGAAGGTGGGATCCTTAGTGGCGAAATAGCGGTAGTCCACCGATACCGTCGTGCGCGGCGTCAACGCATAGCCGATGCCGGCGCCCAACTGATAGGCGAACACGTTGGAAGTGTCGTCCACCAACGGCACGCCGTTGGTGGACACATTGTTCGCGTTGATATGCGCCCAGCCGATGCCGCCGCCCACGTACGGCTTCCAACCATCGCCCATATTGAAGTCGTACCATAGATTACCCATGACGTCCGTGGTGCCCAGATGGCCATGGGCGGCATAAGTCTGTCCGCCGGCCAGCCCCGTTCCGGTTGCCTTGTCCACCACGAGCTTGTCCAGCCCGTTGCGGCGATAACCGATTTCCGCTTCGGCGCGCCAGTTTTGACCGTAGTTCCAGCCCAGCACACCGGCCACGTTGTAGCCGCTGTTGTATTTGCTGGTGATGTGCAGGTCGCTGCCGGAATTGTCCGCCTCGCGCTGGAAGGTCGCCGCGCCCTGCAAACCGATGTAGGGGCCGGGTTCCGCCCCCAGTGCCAGACCGGCGCTCCCGGTCGCGGCAAGCAGTACGGCGGTCGCTGCAAATCCTTGTGTCTTCATGACAGTGCTTCCTCCGTGTCAGTCCGTTGCCTGATGAACCGCACCGACGGCGCACCTGCCGTCGGGAGCAGGCACATGTATGACGCATTCGGTGAATCAGTAAGCGGGGAAAGTACGAAGTTCCCGCCAACCGGCATCTCTGATACCCGAATCGTGGTAATGGTGCAGATCGACAGCGGCAAGACGGTTACTCGATTCGAACCCGGTTGTATTCCCCCGGTACCGCCACTGCGGTCGTTCCGCCCACGCACGTGGGCACAAGGCATCAAGCAGCGGAATGAAACGATGGTTGCGGTGCTGGCACACAGGGAATCCGCACCGCAAATGCGGACCCGACGAGCGCCCTTTCAGAAAGAGGGAACGCGCCAAGTCCGCAGAGCAAAGGCATGCGGTGACGAACGGGCGACAGCGGCGCCGTCGAACCCGGTCATTCGAAACCGAGGGTCCGAATCCCGGAACGGGCAGCACACGTCGGTACAGCAGCAGAAAATCTGACTAGATGGGAAATTTGGCGGAGAGGGAGGGATTCGAACCCTCGGTACGTTGCCGTACACACACTTTCCAGGCGTGCTCCTTCGACCGCTCGGACACCTCTCCGGAAGGGGCGCCGCGGCCGGCGGAGGGCCGGCGCGGCCAAAGTGCGACAGGTTAAACCAGAAGCGCCCGGCGCGCAATGCGCCGCCATGGTGACAGGGCCCGAGGTTGGGGTAAAATACGGGTCCTTTCCGCTGTGAGCCGCTCACCGGTCCGACAACCCCATGGCCTCATCCCGCATCACCGCCAACGAGCTTCTGGAGCAGCTCAGCCGCAACAGCACGCCCTACCACGACCCGCTGGCGCGGGTGGACTGGGATGCCCTCAGCCGGGAAGACTTCTGGCTGCCCGAGGAGGCGATTTCGGTCTATGGGGTGCAGGCCTATCACGACCTGCCCATGGAGCGGCGCCGGGCCCTCTCCCACTATGAATTTCTCAATTTCATCGAGGGGGGGCTGTGGCTGGAAGGCATTTTCATGCAGCGCATCAGCCGCGCCATGGGCGGGCCCTGCCATGACCTGTATACCACTGCCTACCGGCTGCATGAGCTGCGCGAGGAAGCCGGCCACAGCCTGATGTTTTTGGAGCTCATGAAGCGCGCCGACATGCCCCTGGCCCGTACCCGCTTCCGGCGCTTCAATCTGGCCAACCTGCTGGGACGTTATGCGCCGGGGGACAGCCTGGCGTTCTGGATGGCGGTGGTCATCGGCGAAGAGGTGCCGGACCGCATGAACCGGTTCGTGCGCAAGCACCGCACCGAAGTCTGCCCCACCATCTACGACATGGTCACCAGCCATGTCATCGACGAAGCCCGCCATATCGCCCATGCGCGGGACACCCTGGACCGCCGGCTGGCCGGCCTGCCGCGCTGGCAGGTACGCCTCTGGCAGCCGGTGCTGCAGCAGGCCTTCCGCTACTTCGTGCGCGTGTTCTACTTTCCGGGCCCGCAGGTCTACGAGCTGGCCGGGCTGGCCCCCGGACGACGCTGGGTGCGTGCCGCCCGCAACAATGCCCACCGAGCGCGCTTCGTGGATGACTGCGTCCGCCCCACCCTGCGACTGCTTGCCGACCGGGGCATCCGCCTGCGCTGGCGCTGACAGCCGGCCCCCCGGGCCCCGGTCACGCCTTACCGACGAGTCCCACCGGATCCGACCCATCGAGCGCGTCCCGCCGCGGCGGCCGTCCATGAATGGACAATACACCCTGCCTCAACGGTGCGGGCCGTGCTGGACCAGCATCTGGCGAGGCAGATTGCCGTGCTCCACGATATCCGCCCAGGTCACCACACCCAGTACGTCATCGGCGCCGTCCAGGGTTCCGCTCTTGGTGATCAACGCCACGTCGCGGCTGTGGGTACGCATGGCCGCCACCAGATCGAAGAGCTGGTCCGTTGCCTCGGCAACCACATAAGGCGATCCCTTGAGCGCGTCCAGTCGGGTACCGGCTGCCGCCTCCTTGAGGCGCAACTGCAGCCGCACCAGCTCGGACGGCAGTACGGAGACCACCCGGCCGTCCTCCACGACCAGGACGTGGGGTGCCGCCCGTGACGGATCGATGGAGCGCTGCAGGGCCGCCACATCGCTGTCCGCCGGCAACCGCAGCAGCGGCATGTTGATGAAGTCGATGGCGGTACGCAGCATGTAGAGGTGGGTCTGCATGGAGGCCGGAATGTAGTGACCCCGGCGGGTGAGCTTCAGCGTGTAGATGCTGTCGTTCAGCAGCAGGGTGCGCACGCCGTAGGCGAACGCCACCGCCATGATGAGCGGGATGATGACGTTGTAATCGCGGGTCATTTCGAAAATCATCACCACCGCCGTCAGCACCGCACCGGTGGCGGCGCCCACCACGCAGGCCATCCCGATGACAGCGGTACCCGGGGCTGCCAATTGCAGGCCGGGAAGCATGTGGTTGATCAGAATGGCATAGGCTCCCCCCAGCACCGCCCCCATGAACAACGAGGGCGAGAACACCCCGCCGGAGGCCCCGGAACCCAGGGTCAACACGGTGACCAGCAGCTTGGCCGCGAACAGCATGACCATCAGGTTGGGGTGGTGCAGCGTGCCTTCCAGGGTGTCCTGCACCACCCCGTAACCGATGCCCTCCACGTAGTAGTGCCCGTAGTAATGCATGAACAGGTACATGATGATGCCCACCAGCAACATGCCGGTGATGTGGCGGGTGTAGTAGTTGCCCGGCATGCGGTCGAACAGGTCCTCGAACGCATACAGGGACCGTATGTACACCACCGACACCAGGCCCAGCATGACGCCCAGGGCGATGTAGGCCAGATAGGACAGCGGAGGAATGGCGTGGGCGGCGGGGATGGCGAGAGCGGGGATGTCGAACGAGGGGTGATCGCCGAACACCAACCGGCCGATGAAGGTCGCCCCGCCGGTGGAAATCGCCACCGGCACCAGGGTGCGGGCGCTGATCTCGGGCAGGATGAGCTCGATGGCGAACAGCATGCCGCCGATGGGCGTGTTGAAGGTGGCGGCAATGCCCCCTCCGGCGCCGCACGCCACCAATGTCAGACGCTGCCACTCGGGCATGGTGAAGACCTGTCCCAAGGTGGAACCGAAGGCCGAACCGATCTGAATGATGGGCCCCTCCCGTCCCACCGAACCGCCGGAACCGATGGACAGGGAAGAAGCGAGGGATTTGATCAGGGCGACGATGGGCCGGATAACACCGCGGTTGTAGTAGACCGCGTCCATTACCTCGGGTACCCCGTGGCCCTTGGCTTCCGGCGCGAAATTCTTCACCAGGAAGGCGACCAGCACCGCCCCACCCACCGGCACGAGAATGACCCACATGCCCCACGGGCTCGCCGGCGTGTGGGCGTTAGCGCTGTAGGAGAAGGAAAGCTGGCCCAGGAAGAACAAGTTGTGAAAAAGAGCGATCAGGGCCCGGAAAACCACCGCGCCCAGCCCGGCCACCAAGCCCACCAGCGCAGCCAGCACGGCGAGCCGAAACGGCGAGTTGCCCCCCAACCAGCGTGTGTTCAAAGCTTATCCTTATGCACGATGGTGCGCGTCGCCTTGCTGGAAACAGGTATATGGAATATGAGGAGCCATTGTACCTGCCGGTCTGCCACGCTCCAAAGCACCGGACGCCGCACCATCATGCACGCCGGCGGTTCCGGGATGGCCGAAAACGCAGCAGGCGTAAGGGCAGGTTGCCCCCACGGGCGATCTCCTCGCCACTGAGTACACCGAGCACGTCTTCGATCCGCTCGACCCGGCCGTTCGCGGTGACCACCGCAGCCGGCACGCGTTCGGCGCGCAGGCTGGCTACCACACTGGCCACCGGCTGGTCGGCCCTCACTACCGAGAAACGCTGCACTGTGCCGTCGGGCTCACCGTCGGGCAGACCGTGCGCGAGCCGTTGTTGCACCTGTTCCGCCGGCACCACTCCGCACGGGTGTCCGTGATCGGTGACCAGCACGTGGGGCGCGCCGGCGGCGGTATCGGGCAACCCCGCCGCCCACTGCTCGACGGTCATGGTCACCACCGGCACATGCACAGCCTGCCCTGCCGGCTCAAGCAGATATGTACTGGTCTGGCGCAGCTCGGGAATATAGTGACCGCGCCGGGCCAGCTTCATCATATAGACGCTTTCCTCCAGCAACAGGCGGCGCAACCCGTAGGCAAGCGCCGTGGTAATCAGCAGGGGTGCGATCACGTCGAAGTCCCGGATCATCTCGAACACCATCACCATGCCGGTGACCACCGCGCCGGTGACCGCCCCCACCGCCCCCGCCATGCCGGCCACCGCCATCACAGCCGGGTCCACATGGCCCGGAAAGATCTGGTTGAGCAACGCACCATAGCCGGCGCCCACCGTGGCCCCCAGGAACAGGGCCGGCGAGAACACACCGCCGGAGGCGCCCGAACCGAGGGAAACCGCGGTCACCAGCAGCTTGAGGGCGAACAGCAGGACCAGCAGGTAGGAGGCATTGAGGGTACCGGTCAACAGGTCGCGCACCGTGGCATAGCCGGCGCCTTCCACGTAGTAATGACCGAAACCGGCCATCAGCAGATACATCACCACCCCCAGCAGCAGCATGCCCAGGCCGTGCCGAAGGTAATAGTTGCCCGGCACACGCTCGAACAGGTCCTGGAGCAGGTAGATGCCGCGGATGAACGCCACCGCCACCAGTCCGATCAGCAGACCGAGGCCGGCATCGGCGGCGAACGTACCCAGCGGAAGGATATGGGCCCGCTCGGGCAGCCGCGCCAGATGGAACACGGGATGATCGCCGAAGAAGGTCTGCCCCACCAGGGTCGCCGTTCCGGTGGCCAGCGCCACCGGCACCAGGGTGCGGGCACTGATCTCGGCCATGATGATCTCGATGGCGAACAGTACCCCGCCGATGGGGGTATTGAAGGTCGCTGCGATGCCGCCGGCCGCCCCGCAGGCGATGAGCGCCGCCCGCTCCCAGTCGGCCATGCGGACCACTTGGCCTACCGTCGAGCCGAAGGTGGCGCCGATCTGGATAATGGGTCCCTCCCGGCCCACCGACGCCCCCGACCCCAGGGAAATGGAAGCGGCCAACGCCTTGACCAGCGCCACCACGGGACGGATGACGCCACGGCGGTAATAGACCGCGTCGATCACCTCGGCCACCCCCGCCCCGCGGGCCTCCTCGGCGAAGTCCTTCACCAGGAAGGCCACCAGCAGGGCCCCGGCCACCGGCACCAGAATCACCGCGGCACCCCATAGGCTGGGCAGGGTGTGGTAGTTCGCGTCGTAGGCGAAGGACAGCCGGCCGAAAAAGAACAGATTGCGAAACAGGCCCACCAGCAGCCGGAAGGCCACCGCCCCGAAACCGGCCACCAGTCCCACCAGCACTGCCAGCACCGCAACGCGCAGGCGCGATTCGGCGTTCAACCAGCGTAGCGTCATAGATGAGCACCCCGGAGCCCGTGGCGACCGTTTCGCCCGGCCTTACTCTATCCGGCCGCCGCGGGCCCGAAAGGGTTCCGCAACGACAGCCAACCGACCCACGTTCGCCGGCGTATCCGCTGTGTAAGGGAGTGTAAAGGCAATAGCGCCGGTATCGTTGTTGTACTAATTTAGCCGTATCAACAAGGGGAGATATCCGATGGCGACACCACGGAAACCGAAGGCGGCTGTAGGGACGGCGTTGGCTGGCGGTGTTATCGCGGCGATGGTGGCGCTGGCACCGCCACCGGCGACGGCTCAGCCGCCCGTGCGCCATGAAGACCAGCAGCGCGAACGGCCCAAAGGGCAGCAGCAGCGCCCGGGCGTTCAGCGCCAACACCCCGGGGTGCAGCGCCAGCCCCAGCGCGTGCAGCGCCAGCACACCGAGCGCAACCGCTATGAGTGGCGCCGAGATCGCTACATCGTGGCGCGTCCGCCGGCGGCAGCCGTCAAAGTCCTGCCCCAGGGCCATGTCACCGTGCGCATCGGGGACCGGCGCTACTACGAGCATCGCGGCCATTATTACGTCCAGCGCCCCAGCGGCTTCGTGCTGGTGGCGCCGCCCATCGGGGTGGTGGTCGCCACCCTGCCGGTGGGCGCCGTGACCGTGCATATCGGCGGGGTGGTGTACTTTCTCGCGGGCGGTGTGTACTACCGGCACGCACCCACCGGTTATGTGGTGGTCACCGCCCCCCAACCGGCGCCGGACATGGTGGACACCGGCGCCCAACGGGTGGTGGTGCAGGCCGCCATTCTGAACGTGCGTTCCGGGCCCGGTCTGGAATTCTCCGTCGTGGCCCGCGCCGAGCAGGGCGTCAGCATGCCGGTGTTCGGAAGCGCCCCTGGCTGGTACTACGTGCGTCTGCCCGATGGCCTGTACGGCTGGGTGATGGCCGAATTCACCATCCCGGTGCACGTGGGGCCCGAGGGCTGACGGAACCCGCGCCGCCACTCACGACGGCATTTCAACGGCCCGCGCCGCCGACGGCGCGGGCCGTTCCATGTTCGGCCCCGACCGTTCGGCCGCTCTGGCAACGGAAAGCTCGCGGGTCCGAGGACCTGCCGAAAAGCGAGCCAAAGCGTGTCCCTCAGGCGCCCTCGGCAACAGCGACGGTGGGCTCCCGATAGCCCAGCCGCGCCGAGATGTCCCGGCCCGCCGCGACCACCCGCGAAACCCAATCGTCCCGCCGCCGGTCCATGGGTGCGGACACCGACAGCCCCGCCACCGCCGCACCTTCCCCGTCCCGCACCAGCACGCCGATACAGCCCACCCCCAGCTCTGCTTCCTCGTTGTCGAAGGCATAGCCTTGTTGGTGGTCGCGCTGCACTTCCGCAATCAACCGGTCGGCATCGACGATGGTGTTGGGCGTGAAGCGGGCCAGGTGCGTGCGGGCCGCGTAGGCCCTGCAGTCGTCGGGCCTCTGTTCCCCCAGGATCAGCTTGCCCACGGCGGTGACATGCAGCGGCGCACGGCTGCCGATCACCTGCTCCACCCGCATGATGCGGTTGGGCACCGTGGAACGGGCGATGTACACCACGTCGTCGCCCTCGCGGATGGTGAGGTTCACGGTCTCTCCCAGCTCGTCGCGCAAGGCGTCCATCACCGGGCGCGCCAACTGTTCCAGGGTGGCGTCGCCCCGCAGGCGGCAGCCCAGCTGGATGAGCTTGTGCCCCAGGCGATAGCGGCCCCGGGCGTCGCGCTCCACCAGACCCTCGATGGCCAGCGCCGCCAGGATGCGATGGGCAGTGGAGGGATGCAGCTCGGTGTCGGCGGACAGCACCTTGAGGCTCACGGGCTCGTCGTAGGCGGCCAGGGCGTCGAACAGGCGGGCGACCCGGCCGATGAGTTGCACGGCGTTGCCAGGTTTCGTTTTCATTTTTTCATTATATGAAATCGATACCGTCTTGTAAAATATTCACGGGGCTCTTACGGTAGATGCCAAGGTCGCCGCCCTTCCTGTGCGGCCAGGAGGCCAGCCATGAACACAGCTCCCGACACCCTCGAATCCGTTGCACCCGCCTTCACTGCGGGCATCCAGTACTTCGGCGCTCCCTGGGCGGGCGCCGCCTCCCACGCCGAGCCGGTCATCGGTCCCGGCCAGGTAGCCATCGCCGATCCCGCCGACCCCGCCGCCGTGCAGCAGACCCTGATGGCAGCCGACGCCTTGCGCTATCTGACCCTGCAGGTCACCGGCGCCAAGGCTTCCGGCCATCCCGGCGGTTTCGCCAGCAGCGCCGAGGCCTACGCCGCCCTGGTCATGCTGGGCCACACCAACATCGTCACCGAGGTGGGCCACCATGCTCCCGGGTTCTACAGCGCCATGTTCCTGGACCGGTCACTGGAGGCCATGGGCATCCACACGGTGGCCGAGCTGGGCGAGCGCTTCCGGGAGCGCGGCGGCCTGCTGGGCCATCTGTCCGGGGCCATTCCCGGCATCCTCTCACCGGCCGGGCCTCTGGGTCAGGGCCAGCACTTCGCCATGGCCGGCGCCCTGCTGCATCCGGGCACCCTGTTCCCGTTCACCCTGGGGGACGGCGGCATGGGCGAGCCTTACGTGTTGTCCTCCATGATGCACTTCGCCACCGCCTACCCGCGGGCCACCAATTTCCTGCCGGTGCTGGTGTGGAACGGCTACAGCCAGGAACACCACTCCATGGTCTCCACCCTCGGCAACGAGCAGATGGTGGCCTACTGGAAGGGCCACGGCTTCAAGGAAGTGATCCTGGTGGACGCGAAGGATTTCGACGACAGCGGTCAGGCCGGGCCTTACGCGGACAGCGCACGTTTCTCCTTCCAGCGCCGCCTGGAGTTCGCCGGCGCCGTGCTGGCCGGGATGGACCGGGCCGCCCGCTCGGCCCTTGGGGGCACCCTGACGGCGTTCATCATCAAGCAGATGAAGGGCGCCGGCGTGCACACCACGGGATCGAAGTCCCACAACCTGCATCCCGCCGACACCCTGGACAAGCCCCATATGGTGGAGGCTCTCAAGGCCCGCGCCCTGGCACCGGAAGCGTGGGCCCTGGTGCGCGCCAATTTCGAGCGCGCCGGCGGCGGGCCTGCCGCCCAGACGGCGGTGACCGAGTCGGTGCTGGAACTGGCGCCCCTGGAAGCCCTGCCCGCCACCGACTTCCCGGTGGGCGGCGACCGCCAGGTGCCGTCCACCGCCATGGGTGCGCTGGTGGCGGCCGTCGGGCGCCAGGATCCCCGTTTCCTGGTGACCAACGCGGACGGCAATGAGGCGTCCGGCATGGCCAACATCAACCAGGCCCTGCAGATACGCCATCCCACGGAAGATGCACTGTACCACCAGGGTCCGGCCGGGCAGGTCTACGAGCCCCTCAACGAGGACGCCTGCGCGGGCCTCGCCGCGGGGGTCGCGCTGTTCGGCGCCCGTTCCCTGTGGCTGTCCTACGAGAGCTTTGCCGTCAACGGCATGCCCATCGTGCAGACCGTGACCCAGGCCATGGCCGAGCTGCGCCGGCGCACGCCGTCGGTGGTGTGCATGTTCACCGCCGGCGCTCTGGAACAAGGTCGCAACGGCTGGACCCACCAGCGCCCGGAGATCGAGAACTACTTCGCGGCCATGATGCGCAACGGCAACTTCTATGCGCTGTTCCCCTGCGATGCGAACATGATCCAGGCAGCCTACGAGTGGGCGGCGACCAGCCACAACAAGGGCGTGGTGATCATGGGGTCCAAGAGCCCGCTGCCGGTGTACACCACTCTCGAACAGGGTCGTCAGGCCATCGAGCGGGGCGCCGTCACCCTCTACGAGAGCAAGTCCGGCACCGGCCCGGCGGTGGTGTTTGCCGTTACCGGCGACATGGTGCTGCTGCCGGTGTTCGAGGCACGGGACGCGCTGGAGAGCAGCGGCTGCCGGGTGCGCATCGTCGCAGTGGTCAACCCCCGCCGGCTGTACCGCCCCGAAGACGTGGCCTGGGACACGGTCGCCGAGCCGGACGGCGCATTCATGGGCGACGGCGACTTCCACGCACTGTTCGACGCCGACCTGCTGGTTGGGGTCAGCGGCGGACCCGGTGGTCCTCTGGAGCCGGTGCTGCTGCGCAGCCGGGCCGCCCGCCGGGAGTTGATGACCTGGAAGCGCGGTGAGACCACCGCCTCGGCCGCCGAGGTCATGGCCCACAACGGCCTCAGTGCCGGCGATATCGTGAGCCGGGTCGAGCGCGCATCGGGAACTTGAACATGCAAGACATCAAGATCGTCGTGCTGGACGACGACCCCACCGGGTCGCAGACGGTGCATAGCTGCCTGCTGCTGACCCGGTGGGACGTGGATACGCTCTCCGAAGCCCTGGACGACGCTTCTCCGCTGGTCTTCGTGCTGACCAACACCCGCAGCATGGAGGCCGCCGATGCCGAAGCCGTCACCCGGGAGGTGTGCCAGAACCTGCGCACGGCGCTGGCCGCAAGACCGGACCTGCATGTCATCCTGGTGAGCCGCTCCGACTCCACCCTGCGGGGCCATTATCCCCTGGAGACGGACGTCATCGCCCAGGAGCTGGGCCCGTTCGACGCCCATTTCCTGGTGCCGGCCTTCTTCGAAGGCGGACGGATCACCCGTGACAGCACCCATTACCTGTCGCGCGACGGCCGCGAGGTGCCGGTACATGAGACCGAGTTCGCCAGGGACTCGGTGTTCGGCTACGCCCACAGCTACCTGCCGGCCTATGTGGAGGAAAAGACCGGCGGGCGCATACCGGCCAATCAGGTCGAGCGCTTCCTGCTGGCCGACGTGCGAGGTGACAGCCTGCAACGTCTGCTGGGGCTGCGGGACAACGCCTGCTGCGTGGTGGACGCCGAGCGGCAATCCGATCTGGACCGCTTCTGCGACCAGGTCAAGACGGCTGCCGGCCGGGGCAAACGCTTTCTGTTTCGCAGCGCCGCCAGCCTGCTCACTTCCCTGGCCAACCTGCCGCCCCAGCCCGTGCCCGCCGAGGCCATGGCCCGATACGTGCGGGGCGCCCGCCCGGGCGCCGTCATCGTCGGCTCCCATGTGCCTACCACCACTGCCCAGCTCATAGAACTGCTGGCCATGCCGGCCACCACCTCCATCGAGGTGGACGTGGACCGCCTGCTCACCGACCGGGATGCGGTGCTGGCGTCGGTGCTGACCGAGGTCCAGGGGGCCCATCAGGCGGGCAACACGCCCGTGGTCTTTACCACACGCGCGGAGAAGCAGTTTGCGGACAGCCGGGAACGCCTGGCGTTCGGGAAAACTATCTCTCAATTTTTCAATGCATTGGTGCAGTCCCTGCCGGCTGAGCTGGGGTTCCTGATCACCAAGGGCGGCATCACCTCCAACGACGCCCTGAGCACCGGCCTGGGCCTCACGCGCTGCCGGGTACTGGGACAGATCCTGCCGGGCTGCTCGGTGGTGCGCTGCCCGGCGGACCATCCCCGCTTTCCCGAGTTGCCGGTGGTGATCTTTCCCGGCAACGTGGGCGACCGCCACTCCCTGGCGTTAGCCTACGCCCGCCTGCGCGCCCTCCCGCCGCCGGTCTGAGGCGCCCCACGCCTTTAGGGCACCGGCTTGCCGTCGATGCCGGTCGTGGAATAGTTGCACGCCGCCGGGAACCGGCGGGCGGTGCATGTGCCTAACAGGAAACCGTCCGGGCCCTGGTGTGGCACCGCGATGCCGGTACCATGTACTATTCAGAAGCACGGGATCGTTTTGGGGCAAGACGCCAGCAAGCCCGGGGCACGCCATCCCTGACCGGAACCCACGGTACTGTGCCGGCACCGACCTCGTCGGGGCCGCCCCGCTCGCGGCCGACGGACTCGCGTTCCACCCGCTGAGACCCGACCACGCAGCGTAAGCTCCGCACGGAAACCGTCGTGGTGCGGTCCCAGGACCGGCACCGCCGGGCGGGCGAACACACGGCAGGACACCCACCTCCGGGCATGACGGACTCGGGCAGCTGACCGCGCGCGAACCGGCGCTGACTAACCGCTGCCCGGGTGTGCGCCCTGGGCGCCGAGCCCTTGTGCCGGAGCCGGGACGCTCCCCGCGGGAGCTGCGGCTGGAGGGGATTCCGGCCACGAACAACGGCAGCAACCTGAACCTACGGTTCTCAACAGAGGCAACCGCTTGTGATGCAATTTTCAATACTTCGCCCATTGTCGGCCGCGCTCGCGCTGGCAGTGAGCCTTTCCCCCGCCGCTTACGCCCAGACGCCGACTCCGGCCCCCACGCCGGCAGCACCGGTGCCGGCAGCCCCCGACATACCCGCCCGCGCCTTCGTGGTCATGGACTATTCCACCTCCCAGGTTTTGGCAGCCCGCAACGCCCACAAGCGTGCGGCGCCGGCCAGCCTCACCAAGCTGATGGTCGCCTATATCGTGTTCCGGGAGCTGCAGGCCGGCCGCATCCATCTGAACGATGAGGTCACTGTCAGCAAGAAGGCATGGCGCACCGGCGGGTCGCGCATGTTCCTGCGGGTGGGAACCAAGGTCACGGTCAGGAAGCTTATCGAGGGCATGATCGTCGACTCGGGCAACGATGCCACGGTGACCCTGGCCCAGGACGTGGCGGGCACCACCGGCGCCTTCGTACAGTTCATGAACTCCACCGCCCGGCAGCTGGGCATGAAGGATACCCACTACTCCGATGTGGACGGGCTGCCCATCGCCAATCACTACAGCACGCCCTATGACCTGGCGCTGCTGACCCGGGATATCATCCGCAATTTCCCCGACTACTATCACTTCTTCAAGCTCGGGCATCTGACCTACGACCACATCACCCAGTACAACCGCAACAAGCTGCTGTGGCGCGATTCCTCGGTGGACGGTTTGAAGACCGGCTATACCAAGGCCGCCGGCTACTGTCTGACGGCGTCGGCCAAACGCGGCAACATGCGGCTGATTACGGTGGTGATGGGCACCGACAGCGAAAAGGCGCGGGTGACCCAGAGCGAGGCGCTGCTGAACTGGGGCTTTCGCTTCTACAAGACCCACACCGTCTACCAGGCCGACAAGCCGGTGATACACGCCAAGGTCTGGAAAGGCACCAAGGACGCCGTACCGCTGGGCCCCGCCCATCCCATCAAGGTCACCGTCGCTCGCGGCCACTATGACGAAATCAAGCCGGTGGTCAAAGTGGACAAGCGGATCATGGCACCGATCAAGCAGGGCGCGGCCTACGGCACCATCACCCTGTCCCTGGACGGCAAGGTACTGGCGAAAGCGCCGTTGGTAGCCCTGACCAATGTCCAGCAAGGCGCCTGGTGGAAGCGTCTGGAAGACGACGCGCTGCTGTATTTCAAAGGCTGACCGTCCGACCGGCGCAAATCCCCGGGGCCATGAATCGCGCCGGGACCGGAATGAGCCGGTCCCGGCGGTTGGCAGGGCCCGCGCAACGCCTTCCCCCGCCC
>Ga0307441_1000515_pt1 | contig 13769 bp, 11 predicted proteins | sample SalMarWE160420MG_FD_202149 | JGI IMG/M metagenome (GOLD analysis project Ga0307441, IMG submission 202149) | Salt marsh sediment microbial communities from the Plum Island Ecosystem LTER, Massachusetts, United States - WE1604-20 | ecosystem: Environmental > Aquatic > Marine > Intertidal zone >... | reverse complement strand
AGCTCGTCGAACACCGGCTCGACCTCGCGCTCGACGAACGTTCGCGCGCTCGCGGCGATGAGCTTCATCTCCTCGTCGAGCGCCTCGGGCACGAACACCGCGTCCGGGCTCCGGCGCTCGATCAGGAAGGCGGCGCCGGTGGCGGCGCGCGACGAACCCTGGGACACGGACATGGCAAGCCTCCTCGAGGGCCGGATCCCGGCCCGCCCGGCCGGAGCGTGCGAGCGCCGACGCTTCCACGCCGGCGCGTCCCGACCCGCCGCGGCGCCGGGCGGGCCGCCGTGGGCCGGGACAACGATGCCGAAGTATAAAGGCCGACTTGAACTCGGTACAAGTTTTCGCCGTCATCGGCGTGCACGCCGGCCAAGCGCTCCTTAGCGTGGCGTCGCCGGAGCGTCGCCGTGGCGGCTACATCAAGCCCTTGACCATGCCGCCGTCGACCACCAGCGTCTGGCCGGTGATGTAGCCGGCCTGCTGCGAGGCCAGGAAGGCGACCGCCGCCGCGATCTCGGCCGGCTCCGCGAAGCGGCGCGCCGGGATGCGTTCGATGAGGGCGCGCTTGGCGGCCGCGTCCGTGAACAGCTCCTCCAAGCGCTCGGTGGCCGTGTAGCCCGGTCCCACGTTGTTGACCGTCACGCCGTCGGCAGCGACCTCCTGCGACAGCGTCTTGGCCCAGGCCGTGACGCCGGCGCGCAGGGCGTTGGAGAGCGTCAGGTTGAGGATCGGCTCGCGCACCGACAGCGACGTGATGTTGACGATGCGCCCCCACCTCGCCGCCTGCATGGCGGGAAGCACGGCACGGCCCAGCCGCACCGCCGACATCAGCGTGAGGTCGACGGCGGCGTCCCAGGCGGCCTCGCCAATAGCCGTCGGCGTGCCCGCGGGCGGTCCGCCCGCGTTCGCCACCAGCACCGAGACGTCCCCCAGCCGCCGGCGCGTCTCGGCGACGACCCGCTCCACCTCCGCCAGCTGGCTGACGTCGCCCGGCACGGCAAGCGCCTCGCCGCCGGCCTCGCCGATCGCCTCCACCGCTGCGGCGAGCGCATCGGCGTCACGCGCCACCAGCGCGACCCGCGCCCCCTCGGCGGCCAGCGCCTGCGCCACCGCGCGGCCGATGCCCTTGGACGCCCCCGACACCAGTGCGGTCTTGCCATCGAGTCCCAGGTCCATGGGGCATTGTATGTGGGCTCGCCGCGCCGGCGCGTGGGCCAGGGCGGCGACCAGGCGCCGTCCGACGGCGGCATCGGTCTCAGCGCGGACGCAGGCTCAGCGCGCTCAGCTCCGCCACCGTCGCCGCACCGGCGCCGTGCATGGCCACGCGCAGCTCGAACATGAGCCGCCCGAGCACCGCCTCGACCGCCTCCGGCGAGTCGGTGGCAGGCGCCAGCAAAGGATGGGCGACGGCCGTGACGCGTGCCCCCAGCGCCACCGCCTTGGCGATGTCGAGCCCGCTACGGATACCGCCCGAGGCCACCACCGGCAGCCCCGGCACGGCCTGGCGCACCTCGACGAGCGCCTCGGCGGTGGGGATGCCCCACTCGACCAGCGCCGGGTGCCGCACCTCGCCGTGGTTGGCCAGGTCCTCGACCTTCGCCCAGGAGGTCCCACCCGCCCCGGCGACGTCGATGGCGACCAGGCCGACGTCGCTCACCGCCGCCGCCACCGCGCCCGACAGGCCGTGCCCCACCTCCTTGAGCACGACCGGATAGCCGACGCTGGGCACGACCTCATGCAGGCGCGCCACCAGCCCCGTGAAGTCCACGTCGCCGCCGAGCTGCAGCGCCTCCTGCAGCGGGTTCGTGTGCAGCGCAAGGGCGTCGGCGCCCACCAGCTCGACGGCCTCGCGCAGGCGCTCGGCGCCGTAGCCGCGGTTGAGCTGAGCCACCCCCAGATTGCCGAGCAGCAGGATGTCGGGCGCGTGACGGCGGACCTGGAAGCCGGGCCGGGCCGACGCGTCCTCCAGCATCACCCGTTGGGAGCCGAGCATCAGCCCCAGGCCGAGCCGCTGGGCGGCAACGGCCAGGTTGCGGTTGATGACGCTCGAGAGCGCCGCCCCGCCCGTCATGGCGCCGATCAGCAGCGGCGCGGCCAGCTCACGGCCGAGGAAGGTCGTGCGGGTGTCGACCCGCTCCATGTTGCTCTCGGGCAACGCCCGGTACGGCAACTCCCAACGCTCGAAGCCGCTGGTCCGCGTGCGGTACTGCACGTCCTCGTGCAGGCAGACCTCGATGTGCTTGCGCTTGCGCTGGCGGATCTCCGACACGGCCACGCCACTATACGGTGGCGAAGCGGGTCGCCGCCGCGTGCCGGCGGTCGCCCACGCCGAACGCGAGACGGGCGTTTCCTACCTCGACGGCGGGCCGCGTTCTGTATCATCCCGGCATGACCCTCCGGCATGCGCTACGCGTCACCCTACTCGCCGCCCTGCTGGCCGCGCTGCTCGTCGCCTGCAACGTGTCCGGACCCACGCTGGGGCTCAGCACCTCGTCCATCCACATGGTCGCCAACTCGGCGGGCTTCCTGGTATCCAACACCGGTGACAGCGGTAGCATCCTCAACTTCACGACCTCGTCGAGCAACCCCGCCTTCACGATGAGCCCCGCCTCGGGCGCGGTGTCGCCCGGCACCCCCGTCTCCGTCACCGTGACCGTCGACCCGAGCGCCCTCTCAGGCGTCACCAACGTCGCCGCAACGGTCTCGGTCACCTCCAACGGCGGCTCGGGCGGGGTGACCCTCGACTACGGCATCGGCACCTGCGGCAGCTACACGCCGCAATCGCTGGCGCGCCAGGGCGCGCGCGTGGCGCCCGGTGCGCTCGCGCCGGGCGCGGCCGCGCCCGCCTCGCGCGCGCCGGCACCGGACCCCGCCGACATCGTGCCGGGCCAGATCATCGTGGGCTACAACGCGCCGGCCGGGGCGGCGACCGCCGCCCTCCGTACGCAGGCGCTGGCGCAGGCGAGCCTGGCGGTTCGCAGCGCCTACGGCCTCACCCTGCTGGCGGGCGGAACCGGCGAAGGGCCGGACCTGGTGAGCGCGGCGGACGTCCCCACCGCGCTGGCCCGGCTGCGGGCGGACCCGCGCGTGCGCTACGCGCAGAGGAACCTGCGACTGCACCTGATGACGACGCCGAACGACCAGTACTTCCCCGCCAACGCCGCCAACACCCTTGCCCCGGAGGGCCAGTGGAACCTGCGCAACTTCGGCCTGCCAGCCGCCTGGAATATCGAGACGGGCACCAGCAACCCCGTCGTCATCGCCGTCATCGACGACGGCGTGTGGGGCACGCACGAGGACTTCCAGAACCCGTCGGGCAGCTCCAAGATCCTGCCGGGGTGGGACTTCCTCGACGGCGTCGCCAACACCATGCCCGGCACGGACACGACGAGCGGCACCTACTACGACCACGGCACCCACGTCGCCGGCATCGCCGCCGCCGTGGGCAACAACACCACCGGGGTCGCGGGCGTGGCGTACGGCCCCGAGGTCAGCATCCTGCCGATCAAGATCTTCGGCAACAACGGCGCGGCCGGAACGCTCTACGAGCTCGCCGACGCCATCCGCTGGGCGGCCGGGCTGGCGGTGAGCGGGGTGCCGGCCAACCAGAACCCCGCCGACGTCATCAACATGAGCCTCGGCACGTCGGGCGATCAACCCGTCGTGGACGTCGCCGCGCAGGATGCCTGGAACGCCGGCGCGGTGCTCGTCGCGGCGGCCGGCAACCACGGGACGAACCAGACCTACGTCACCGACCCCGGCATCCTCAGCCCGGCGAACGCCCCGTGCGTCATCGCGGTGGGCTCCGTGGACGGGCCCGGCCCCACCTCCACCGCCGGCACCGACCCGGTGTCGACCTTCTCCAACACCGGCCCGCAGCTCGAGGTCGCGGCGCCCGGCGGCTTCTACACCCCCGCAGACTCCGGGAACACGCCGTACTGGATCGTCAGCACCTACGCCGGCACGACCACCGGCGACAACTCCAACTACGGCATGGACGCCGGCACCTCCATGGCCTCGCCCTTCGTGGCCGGCATCGCGGCCCTGCTCAAGGCACAGAATCCGGGCTGGACGCCTACGCAGATCCGCGCTCAGATCGATCAGGCCACCGCCTTCGTCAGTGGCAGCAATCGCAGCCAGGCCGGCTATGGTTTGGCCTGTGCCGACACGGCACTGGGCGCCGGCACGCTGTGTGGTAATTAGCCGAGCGCAGCGTCGCTGACCGGCCCGTTGTGGTGCGGCATGCACCTGGAGTGGTGCGGCCTGCGGGACCGTGGCCCGCGAAGGGCGCGCGGCCTCAGTTCTTGGGTCGGCCTCAATTCTTGGGTCGTCCCCAGGCCGTGTGCGCCCCGCCCCGCGCCACCAGCGCCGCGACGTCGGGTCCGGGCATGGGCGGGGCGAAGTAGTAGCCCTGACCGCGGTAGCACCCCAGCGCGACCAGGCGGTCGAACTGGGCGCGCGTCTCCACGCCCTGCGCGACCACGTTGAGCTCGAGATGACGGGCCAGGCCCAGGATGGCCTCCATGGTGGCCAGCCCGAAGCGCGGCGCGTCGTCCGCCGCCGCCAGGTCCTCCACGACCTCCCGGGCGACCTTCACGGTACCCACGGGCAGGTCGCGCAGGTGGGCGAGGGACGAGAAGCCCGCTCCGAAGCCGTCGATGGCGATGCCCACGCCCAGCCCCCGAAGGCCCCGGAGCGTGCCCTGCACGTCCTCGATGGAGCCGCGCACGTTCGACTCGTTCAGGTCGATCTCGAGCGCTTCGGCCGGCAGCATGGCCTGCTGCAGCGCCTTCACCACGGAGCCGAAGAACGACGGCTGCGCGAGCTGGAGCCCCGACACGTTGACGCCGACGCGCAACGTCGGCGCCTCCACGCGCCACTCGCCGAGCTGACGGCAGGCCTCCTCCAGCGCCCAGCCGCCGATCGCCACGACCGCGCCGCTCTCCTCGGCGAGCGGCATGAACTCCTCGGGTGAGACCACGCCGTAACGGGGGTGGTGCCAGCGCAGCAGCGCCTCGACCTGCAGCAGAGTGCCGTCGCGCATGTCGAACACGGGCTGGAACGCCAGCGCCAGCTGCTGCTCGCGGAGCGCGGTACGAAGGTCGCGCTCGAGCTCGCCGCGCCGCTCCATGCTGGCGTCGATCTCCGGGCTGTAGTACTTCAGGCCGTTCTTGCCCGAGCGTTTGACGCGGTACATGGCGCTGTCGGCGTGACGCAGCAACGTGCGGGCGTCGCCGCCGTCCTCGGGCAGGAAGGCGATGCCGATGCTGACCGTCACGCCGAGCTCCGACTCGTTGAGGGTGAAGGGTTGCGACAGTGCCGCAAAGATGCGCCGGGCGATGTCGCCTGCCTCCGTTCGGCTGCGGATGCCGGCAGCGACCACCACGAACTCGTCGCCGGACATCCGCGCCACCAGGTCGCCGTCCCGCATGGCGCCGGCCAGTCGGTCCGCGACCAGCTTCAGCAGGTGGTCGCCGGCCTCGTGCCCGAGCGTGTCGTTGATCACCTTGAAGCCGTCCAGGTCGACGAACAGCACGGCCGCCCGGTGGACGCCGTCGCCGCCGATGAGCGCCTCCAGATCGGCTTCCAGCGCGCGCCGGTTGGGCAAGCCGGTGAGCAGGTCCTGGCGGGCGTAGCGCTGAGCCAGGTGGCGCTCGGCGGTGACGCGCGCGTACGCCTCCTTGAGGCCGATCAGCGCGAAGGTGAGGGCGAGCTGCACGCTGTTGGCCAGGTTCATCTCCACGAGCGCGTACACCATGCCGATGTGGCCGCGGTGCAGAGCGGGGCTCACGGCGTACACCAGCGACAGCACGAACACCACGCCCGTGAACGCGGCGGACAGGATCCGTCCGGCGCGACCGCGCGGGAGCAGGAACGCCAGCAGGTAGACCGTCGGGATCCAGAAGAACGTCTCGGTCATCTGGTGCTGCGGGTCGACCCCCGGCGGGAGCAAGAACAGCAGCAGCACCAGCTTGCCCACGAAGAAGGCGCTCGTGCCCGCTACCGCGCTCAACAGCGCGGCCCGCAACAACCGCGGCCAGACGAGCACCCCCAGCTCCAGGATCAGCATGCCCGCCGCCAGGCTGGGATAGGCGATGGCATCGAACCGCGTGGCTTGACCCGAAGGTCCCTCCAGGAGCATGCCCAGCACCAGCGCCAGGACACCGAACGGCATCACCGCCAGGAACACCCGTCGCCACAGGTTGTCGAACGATTCGAAGGCCCGCTCTGGAAGCACGGCCCTCACCGCGCGGCTGGCCGCTTCGGTCACGCCGAGAGCGGTTCGCGCCGCGCCACCGTCCGGATCGGTCATGACCCGACCCTACAGAACGGCCGCTAACTCAAGCCTTACACGTGCATCACGGCGTTCTTACGCGCCGCTCGGGGCCGGGCCGGAGCTACCGGCCTCTCGCACTCCGGACCCTGTCACGTCCCGGCACACGCCCCGGGCGCATCGGGTCAGTGCAGTGCGCTCACGCCGACGACGACCGCACTCGCCAGAGCTGCCACCAGGAGCACGATCCCGAGCATGCCGGCCACGCTTCCGATACGGCGGTCGGCGGGTAGCCCCTGGCGCACGAAGCCCCACAGCAGGCCGCCCACCACCCCGCCGGCATGGCCCCACAGCGACACGTTGGGCACGGCCACCGAGAACAGCGCGATGAGGATCATCCACTGCACGAGCCCGCGTAACAGCAACCGGTCGCTGGCGACGGGGGAGCGCAGCACGTCGGCCAGCAGGGCGCCGGCGATGCCCAGGATGCCCCCCGAGGCGCCGATCAGCAAGAGGGGCTGCTGGGCCTGCGCCACGCTCGTGAGGTAGGCGCCGGCCGCGGTGCCGACGACGAAGGCGGCGATGACGTTGCCCCAGCCCCGACGCTGCTCGTAGATCCGGCCCAGGTCCACCAGCACCCAGGTGTTGAAGCCGATATGAACCAGGTTGGCGTGCAGGAAGGCATAGGTCAGCAATCGCCACCAGGCGTGCTCGCCCGGCACCCCGGGAATGTTGAGCATGAACGCAGCCGTGAATGAGCTCAGATGCAGGGTCTGGGCACCCACCCGCACCGCGCCGATGAAGCGGTTGACCAGGATCTCGGCGACGTACGCCGCCACGATCGCGCCCGCCAGCGACAGCGTCGCCACCGGCCGGGTGCTCCGCCGGGCGAGTGGCGGCGGCACCTGGCCCAGCTCCCGCAGCTTGGCGGCGTAGCGCGGCTGCAGGGCCCCGGGCGCCGACTGGAAGGCGTGCGTGTAGAGCGTCACCGCCGCGTCGCGCTGCCCGCCGCGCTCCGCCGCGCGCGCCAGGATGGCGTAGAGCGTGGAGGGGTGGACGCCGCTGAGCGGCTGCTGGAGGCCGTCGCGGACCTTCTCGAAGTCACCGTCCTCGGCGTCGCAGCGTGCCTCGCTGATGACCACGCTGCGGTAGCCGATCGGGCCGCGGGCGCCGCCCTCCCAGCGCCGCTTCATGGTCGCCAGCTCCTGACGCGCCTGATCCGGATGCCCCAGCGCCAGCAGAGCCTGGATGCGGGCGCCCGCGGCGAGGAACGCGTTGTCGCCCTCTCGCGGCACATCCTCGAGGTGGAGGATGGCGTCCCAGTCCTCCTGCAACACGTGCGCCTGGATCAGCAGCAGGCTGTCGTGGCGCGGCGAGAGCTTGAGGGCCGATTCGGCGTCCCCTTGCTGCAGCGCCGCCTGCGCCAGCAAGCGGCGCACGGCGGCTCGCCCCTCGGCCGTCCAGTACAGCGCATCGCTCAGGACGCCGGCGAAGCGGTAGCGACGGTTGCGGGCCAGCGAAACCAGCACCAGCGGGCCGAACACGTACACCGGCCCGACCACCAGCGCCAGGTCACGCAGGACCGCCGACACGCGCAGGCTGGTGAAGCCGGTCACTGCAATGAGCGCCGACAGCGCGGTGGCGATCAGCGTCTTGGCGGGGAACTCGCTGGACAGCGGCGCCAGGCGCCCCGCCCAGCGCACGGCGTAGACCCCGGCGATGGTGACGAGCAGGAGGAACAGGGCGCTTTCCGTCACGCCGCCCAGCCTACCCCGAGCGCCCGCCCGTTCGACCTCGGCCACGGACGCCGCGCCCCCACCTCAGGCTCCGTATCAGTACAATCGGATACGTTGCGTCTGCCCGGGCATGTCGCCCACCGGTTCGTCTTCGTCCCGTTGCGATCGCCGGTCGCGCGTCCCATCGGAGGCTAGCCATGCTCGACATCGTGGTCACGGTGATCTTCATGGTGATCGGCTACCTGATCGGCACCATCCCGACGGGCTACCTGGTCGCCAAGGCCCGTGGCGTCGACATCCAGACCTCCGGCTCCGGCAACATCGGCGCCACCAACGTCATGCGTACGCTCGGCGTGGTGCCGGCGCTCATCGTGGTGGTCGTCGATCCGTTGAAGGCCGCCGCCGCGGTGTTGCTCCCGACGCTGCTCGGGGTCGGCGCGTGGACGGTGAGCCTCACCGGGCTCGCCACCGTGCTGGGCAACAACTTCAACATCATGCTGCGGCTGCGAGGGGGGAAGGGCATCGCCACCACGCTGGGGGTGTTCCTGGTCATCAACCCGTTGGTGACGGGGTTGTGCGTGGTCATCGGGGTGTTCACCATCCTGCTGAGCCGCTACGTGTCGCTCGGCTCGATGGTGGGGCTGTTCGCCGCGCCGCTGTTCCTCATCGCCGGCCTCAGCTATCCCATGCCGCACCTGTACCTCGCCGTCGTCCTGGCCGCGCTGGCCATCCTGCGCCACCGCGACAACATCCGGCGCTTGATCGGCGGCACCGAGCGCCGTCTCGGCGAGCGGGCGCATGTGCGACCGAAGGACTCCCGATGATCGATCTGCTGGTGATCGCGCCGCACCCGGACGATGCCGAGCTGGGACTTGGCGGCACGCTGGCCCGCGCCCATAGCCAGGGACTGAGCACCGCCGTCATCGACCTGTCACGGGGCGAGGCCGCCACCAAGGGCACGCCGGAACGGCGCGCCGAAGAGGCTCGGGCGGCCGCGCGCGTGCTGGGCCTGAGCGAGCGTCGAAACCTCGGCTGGCCGGACTCGCGCATCTTCGACGGGGAGCACCGGCGGCTGGAGCTGGCGCACGAGATCCGGGAGCTGCGCCCCCGCGTGGTGGCCGCACCGCACCGCAACGACCGCCATCCCGACCACGTCGCCGCCGCGGCAATCGCGCCGGCGGCTGTGCACCTCGCCGGGCTGAAGGACAGCTCGCTGTCGGGCGAGCCGTGGCGGGTGGAGCAGCTGCACTACTACATGGGCAACGGACCCTTCGAGCCCAGCTTCATCGTCGACACCAGCGACGCCATCGACGTATGGGAAGCGGCGGTGCGCTGCTACGCCAGCCAGTTCACCGGCGGCGCGGCCTCCGAGACGGTCACGCCGGACGTCTTTCGGCGCCGGCGCGGCCGCGCCGCATACTGGGGAACGTTCATCGGAACGCGCTACGGCGAGCCGTTGTGGACGCCCCGCCCGGTCGCCTACTGGCCGTTCTGAACGTCGCGAGCGCCGGCCCCGACCCCCTGCGCGCACCTCGCCGCGGCTCTCAGGTGCGAGCCGCCGCCCGCCGGACGGCGCGCTGCTTGGCCACATTGACCAGGTAGATGCCGGCGATCGCCACCATCCCGCCCCCGAGGGTCAGCAGGCTGGGGATCTCGCCGAGCACAAGCCAGGAGAAGAACAGGCTCGAGATCGGCACCAGGTACAGGTAGGTGGTGACCACGGTGACGGGCGCACGCGACAGGCCGAAGGCGAACAGCGAGTAGGCCACCGCCGAGGGGAACATGCCGATGTAGGCCGTGGCGGCCAGCGGCGCCGCGCCCGCCGTCGCCACGTCGCCGAAGAAGCCCGGCAGGAACAACAGCATCGGCACCGTGCCCGCCCAGGTGGCGAAGGCGACCACCTCCACCGGCCGGTAGCGCTCGAACATGCGCCGCTGCAAGATCGTGAAGAACGACGTCGACACCGCCGAGAGCAGCACGAACAGCGCATAGGGGTTGAACGCCAGCGTGCCGCTGGCGCCGAGCGCGATCAGCGCCACCCCCGCCAGCGCCAACAGCGACCCGAGCCACGCCCCCGGCGGCATGCGCTCGTCCAGCAGCAGGTAGGCCAGCACCGCGGTGATCGCCGGTGCGGTGGCGATGATCAGGCTGCTGGCGCCGGCGGGAACGCGCAGCTCGCCGACCACGAGGGCCAGCTGGTAGATGGTGAACCCCAGGAGCCCGAGCAAGAAGAAGGCGGGCACGTCGCAAAGCGCGGGCCGCCGCCGCAATCCGCGCGACAACAGAACCGGCAGGAAACACGCCGAGGCGACCAGGTGCCGGGCGAGGGTCAGGTGCGTGGGCGACAGCCCGCCCAGCCCCACCTTGATCATGGGGAACGCCGAGCCCCACAGCGAAACGAGCACGACCAGCGCCGCCACCACGCCCGCGGTCATGCCCGTCAGCCTAACAGCCGACCCATCGCCCCGGCCGCCTCCCGCGCAGCCGTGGTGGCGCCAGGCACATCACTCCGGCAGCTCGACGGTGCGCCCGCAGGCACACAGCTCGTCCTGGCGGACCATCTGGCTCTGACCGTCGCGGTACCACAACGTGCCGCAGTCCGGGCAGCGGATCTCACCCTCGGAGAGCGCGCGGATGCGCTCGGGCCCGAACCAGCGGCGCTCGCCGCACCAATGGCATACGACCTCGGCACCGCCGTCCTCCTGGATCATGTGCTCGCGCTCGTCCGGGCTGAAGTAGGCCAGGGCGTCGAGCGCCTTGGCGTCGCTGCAGCGGCAGGCGAAGCAGAGCGGCAGGCCGGGATCGGTCAGCAACTCGAAGCCCATACCCCAGCACAGCTCCTCGCCGACCAGCTGCCGCAGCGGTGCACGCTGCATGGCGCTCGTGAGCGGGCCGAAGGCCTTGACGTTGGCCTCCAACAGGTCGAGCGCGGCGTCCTCGACGCCGGGAAGGGCTTGCAGCAACACGCCCCCGGCACGCTCCACGCGCCCCTCGGGGCCGAAGTAGACCCCCAGCAGCACGGCCGAGGCGATCTGCTCGGAGACCGCCAGGAAGGTGGCGATGTCCTCGGCAACCTCGCCGCTGGCGAGCTCGAGATTGCTGGCGTACGGGTCGCCGTAAGGCGCATGCGAGCGGATCACCTCGATGTCGCCGGTCGACCCCACGGCGCCGCCGACGTCGAGCTTGCCATCATCGCGGGGCGGCAGCTCGACCGCCGGGTTGTAGGCGTAGCCGCGAACGGAGCCGTCCAGTCCGGCGTCGGCGATGACGCCGCCGAGCGGACCGTCGCCGCGTAGGCGCAGGGTGATGCGGTCCTGCGGGTTCTTCAAGAGCACGTGCGAGAGGAGCAGCGCGCCGGTGAGCGTGCGGCCCAGCGCCGCGCCCGCGGTGCGCGCGGCGCCGTGCCGCTCCACCGCCTCGCGTACCAGGTCGGTGGTGTCGGCCGCCACCACGCGGACGCCGCCTTGCGCCGCCATGCCGCGCAACAAGAATGCCATCAACATCCTTTCGCGTCCCCGAACGAGGACACGCCCTCGAGTATACGGAGGCCACGACGACGCAGGCGTCGGCCGTGACGCCGTGGCCGCGGGGCTCAGCCGGTCGGGGACCGCTCGAAGCGCTCGCGCAGCCTGCGTTGCGTGGCGGCAGGCACCAGCTTGGAGACATCGGCACCGTAGCGGGCGATCTCCTTGACGCGGGTGCTCGACACGTACGACCAGCGGGTCGCGGTCATGATGAAGGTCGTCTCGACACTGGGATTGAGCTGCCGGTTCAGGTGGGCCATCTGAAGCTCGACCTCGAAATCGGAGATGGCGCGCAGACCCTTGACGATGACGGTGGCCTTGACGCTGCGCATGTAGTCGGCGAGCAGGCCGCCGAAGGTGTCGACCTCCACCCCCTTGATGTGCCTCACCACGTCCTTGACGATGGCGACACGTTCCTCCACGTCGAACAGGTAGGCGTCCTTCAAGGGGTTGTGGAGCACCGCGACCGTCAACCGGTCGTAGATCTTGCTGGCCCGCCGGATGAGGTCGAGGTGGCCGTTGTGGAGTGGGTCGAAGCTCCCCGGGTAGACGGCATGGACCATGATGCGGCCAGTCTACTCGCTCTCCAGGAGGGCGTCGGCTCGTTGCGGCCTCTCCGCCAGCAGCCGGCGAACGACCTCTCGAGGGGTGGTCTTTCCGGCCAACACGGCGTCCACCGCTTCGTCCTCGCGCGTGCCCAACGCCAGGCGCAGCTGCTCGCCGACGATCGCCAGCAACTCGAAGCGCACGCGGCGGCGCCGCAGCTCCTCCAACTCGCCGCTCCGAGCCAGATGCTCGCGGTGCGCTTCGGCCTGCGCCAGCACCGCCTCCGACCCCTCCCCGCGCGAGGCGATCGCCTCCACGATCGGCGGACGCCAGCTGCCCTCGGGGAACGCGCCGAGCTGCAGTGCGGCCTGGATCTCGCGCTTGAGTCGATCCCCGCCGGGCAGGTCGTACTTGTTGATGCAGAACACGTCGGCGATCTCCATGATGCCCGCCTTGAACGTCTGTACGGCGTCCCCCGCGTTCGGCGTGAGCACCAGCACGGTGGTGTCGGCGACCCGCACGATGTCCACCTCGGACTGGCCGACGCCCACCGTCTCGACCAGCAGCGTGTCGAAGCCGGCGGCGTCGAGCACGGCGAGCACCTGCAACGTCGCCGCAGCCAGGCCGCCCAGGTGGCCGCGCGTGGCCATGGAGCGGATGAACACCTCGCGATCGTCGTGCCAGCGTGTCATGCGGATGCGGTCGCCGAGGATGGCGCCTCCGCTGAACGGGCTCGTCGGGTCCACCGCCACCACCCCGACGCGCCGTCCCTGCGCCCTCGCAGCGGCGATGAGGCCGTCGGCAAGCGTGCTCTTGCCGCTCCCCGGAGCACCGGTGATGCCTACGATGCGGGCTCCACCGGTGTGGGCGCGCACGCCCCTGAGCAGCTCCTCGCCCGCGTCGCTGCTGGACTCCACCAGGCTGATGGCGCGTGCCAACGCGCGCTCCTCGCCATCGCGGAGCCGCTTCAACAGGTCCTCCACGCCACGAGGGTACCGCACTGCTCAACCGACGCCCGGCTGTGTCGCCGGCCCGCCGTCGCGCGCCCGCGGCTCGCCTCGAACAGCCAGCCTGCTGGGCGCTCGGCCGACGGCTGCTCGGCGCCGGACCGACACCTTCTCGGCGCTGGACCGACACCTTCTCGGCGTCGGTCCTGTCATGATTCAGGGGGAGCGTCGACGGCACCGGGCGCGCAAACGAGCCTCCCTGCCGTGAGGCGGCCCGGGAGGAGCTCGTCGTGAGCGAAGGCAGCGTGACGCTTGGCATCGACGTCGGAACCAGCAGCGTGAAGGTCGTGGCCGTGGACGACTCCGGAACGCAGATCGCCTCCGCCGAGCGTCCCCATGCGCTCATGACCCCGCGCCCGGGCTGGACGGAGCAGCAACCCGAGGACTGGTGGCAGGGCGCCTGCGAGGCGCTGGCGGAGATCCGGGATCGCCTCGCCGGCGCCAGTCCCGAAGCGATCGGCTTGAGCGGTCAGATGCACGGCATGGTGCCGCTCGACGCGCATGACGCCGTCATTCGCCCGGCCATCCTGTGGAACGACCAGCGCACCGGCGAGGCGGCGCGCGAGATCGACCGGGTCGTGGGGCGCGAACGGCTCCTGGAGCGCGGCGGAAACCCCGCCATCACCGGCTTCCAGCTGGCGAAGGTGGTGTGGCTGCGCTCCGCCGAACCCGAGCGCTTTGCGCGCCT
>Ga0307441_1000514_pt1 | contig 13779 bp, 14 predicted proteins | sample SalMarWE160420MG_FD_202149 | JGI IMG/M metagenome (GOLD analysis project Ga0307441, IMG submission 202149) | Salt marsh sediment microbial communities from the Plum Island Ecosystem LTER, Massachusetts, United States - WE1604-20 | ecosystem: Environmental > Aquatic > Marine > Intertidal zone >... | reverse complement strand
CGAGCCGCCCCAGCGCATGGAGTGTTTCGACATCAGCCATACCCGCGGCGAGGCCACCGTCGCCTCCTGCGTGGTATTCAACGGGGAAGGGCCCCTGAAATCGGACTACCGGCGCTTCAACATCGAAGGGATCGAGCCGGGCGACGACTACGGCGCCATGGAGCAGGCCCTGCGCCGCCGCTATACACGGTTGAAGCAGGGCGAGGGCAAGTTGCCGGACCTGCTGCTGATCGACGGCGGCAAGGGGCAGGTGGCCTCCGCCTGCCGGGTACTCGAAGAGCTCCAGGTGGAGGGTGTGCAGGTGGTGGGAGTGGCCAAGGGGCCGGAGCGACGTCCGGGCATGGAGACCCTTCACGTGGTGGGCGACGGCGAGCGGCATCTGGCACCCGATTCCCCGGCCCTGCACCTGATCCAGCAGGTACGGGACGAGGCCCACCGATTCGCCATCACCGGCCATCGCCAGCGCCGGAGCAAGGCCCGCAACACCTCGCCCCTGGAAGCCATTCCCGGCATCGGCCCCAAGCGCCGTCAGCAACTGCTGCGCCAGTTCGGGGGCATCCGGGAGCTGTCCCGCGCGGGCGTGGAAGATCTGGCCAAAATCCGCGGCATCAGCCGGGAACTGGCCCAGGATATCTATGATGCCCTCCATGGTGGGCGGTGAGAACGCATGAATCTGAACCTACCCAATATTCTGACCCTCGCCCGCATCGCTCTGGTGCCCATCTTCGTGGTGGTGTTCTATCTGCCTTTCTCCTGGAGCCATGGCGCCACCGCGGTGCTGTTCGCGCTGGCGGCCATCACCGACTGGCTGGACGGCTACCTGGCGCGCCGGCTGGGCCAGATGTCCGCCTTCGGGGCCTTCCTGGATCCGGTGGCCGACAAGCTGATGGTGGCAATCGCGCTCATCCTGCTGGTGCAGACCAGCGCCTCGGTGTTCTTTACCGTGGCCGCGGCCATCATCGTGGGGCGGGAAATCGCCATCTCGGCGCTGCGCGAATGGATGGCGGAGCTCGGCAAACGCACCAAGGTCGCCGTGTCGGTGATCGGGAAGGTGAAGACCACGGCCCAGATGGTGGCGATCGTGCTGCTGCTGTACCGTTATCCCATCGGCACCTTTCCCACCCATGTGGTCGGCCTGATCTGCCTGTATCTGGCGGCCGTGCTGACCCTCTGGTCCATGGGCATCTACCTGCGCGCCGCCTGGCCGGTGCTGACCGACGGCAAGGCGGCACGGACGGACTGAAAAGGCAAGCCCTTGACAGTCAAAAGGCTGGCGATAAAATAGGCGGCCTCCAAAGCGGGAATAGCTCAGTTGGTAGAGCACAACCTTGCCAAGGTTGGGGTCGCGAGTTCGAGTCTCGTTTCCCGCTCCAAATTCTCGATTGCGAAAAAGCCGCCTGCGGGCGGCTTTTTCGTGTCACTTTGAAAGTCTCCGGACTGCAGCTGGCGAGTGCGGTCGGCGTCTTCCCGTTGCTTGGGTCTGGTGCGTAGCGGCTGGGCGGGCCGTCAAGGGAACCCCTTGCTTTCAAGGTACAGCTGGCGCCTGGTGGGCGGAATGTACAGTTCCTGGTAGTACACCGGGAAGTCGTCGCCTGCATAAGCGGTGGCCTGCAGCAATATCCCTCTCGTGTCTTCACTCACGTCGATTTCCCGGCATACGGGTGGCGGTAGCTCGATTTGCACCAGCCGTTGTTTCATGGCGGTCAACGGGCGGCCGGTGGCCCGCGCAATCAGTGTTTTGAGGTTTGCACCAAAGAGGGTGTTGAGCGGCGCGTCCAGAAACTCGGGCACCCGGTCTGCACGGACAAAGAATTTGCTGTAGACGACGAACTCGTCGTTGATTTCCATACGACGGTCGATCTGTATAACGGATTGCCGTCCTTGGTGCAGCGGTGCCGACCACGGTCCGTGGTGGCGTCTCACCGTACGACTCAGTACGACTGTGAACACGGGCAGGAACGACCAGCCGTCGTCGCCCAGAAAGCGACAGTGCCACGGCTGGTCCAACTTCTTGGGGCGGTCGGGCAACACGGTGCCGTAGCCGCGCCGCCGTTCCACGTACCCCTCATCGGCCAGACTTCGCATTGCCCGCTGTATGGTGCCCAGGCTGAAAGGGCCTGCTCCGACAAGTTCGGTCTCCGTGGGAAGCTTGCTGCCGGGTTGCCAAAAGCCCTCGGAGATGGCGGAAATCAACGCGCCGCGCAAGGCGACATGTTTGGGGACGGAAGGGTCGAGCGCCCGCACGTAGCGATCCACGAATGCCGCCGTCCTCCGGTCTGGCTGTTTGGCCGCTGGTTTCTGGTCCATGGTTGTCTCTAGTCCTTTGGGCTTGACAAGAACGCGGTCATCTGGCTAGATGCTGCGAAACAGTTACTACATAGTAAGTTAATCTACTATATAGTTACTTGAAGATAAAGGCGCGCTTGCGACAGCTTCGGTACAGACGCGGAGCGCGCCTGCCGCGAACTTGCGTAGCTTGCGTAGAGGGACGCCGCCCTGTTGGCGTTCGTTACCGTTTGGGATTCGGCAGGGGCCGTTTATCGCCCACGTGCCGGCCATACCTGCAGACAGTGACAGAGCAAATGCCTATGCCCCGCCCCCTGGATATTCCGCCCCGTGCCAGCAGTGCTCAACAGTTGGGCTGGCCGGCCCGGCAGGGGAGTGCGCGTGAGATGGCATCGCGCACCTGGCGGCATTGATGACGCCGGATGAACGGGTAAACGCTGCACATCCGGCGGGCTGCCACTCTGGCCCCTTGGCCAGGGACGCCGGCTTCCTGGTATCGCCGGTTTGACCGCGTTTGAAGCGGATTACAGGGGAAGAGAGGGCCCCGGTAGTCCGAACCACAGCCCCAGATGCTGAGGGCAAAGCGCAAAACAAAGGAGGAGATCCGATGAAGAAAACAGTCTCAGTGACTGTGCTGTTGGCGCTGGTGCTTGCAGTTCCCGTCACCGTTCTGGCACATCCATACGTGCTGTCGTTGTCGACATGGGGTAGTCCGAAACATCCCCAAGTGACGCATTTCGTCCCAGAGTTCGTGAAGCTCGTCGAGCAGCGCAGCCACGGCCGCATCAAGTTCCGCGTATTCAGCGGCGGCGAGATGGTCAAGCAGCGCTTTGTGCCTACTGCCATACCTCAGGATACCGTGGATATTTCCCTGACCACATTGGACAGCTGGGCCGGCCGCATACCCGAGACGTCGATTCTGACCAGTCCGCTTTGGACCTGGTCGATGCAGCAGGCGATGGCCGGCCTGGTGCCCGGGAAACCCGTTTTCAACTACTTCCAGCATAAGCTCGAAGCCCAAGGGGCGCGAATGATCGCCATGTTCGACATCGGCCCGCCCGTGCTCGTGACCAACTTCCGGCTGAGAAATCCTTCCGACTTGAAGGGCCACACGATGCGCGTTTATTCCAAGGGCGCGGGCTTGGTGATGGAAACTCTGGGGGCGGCGCCGGCGACCATAGGCGTGGGAGAGGTGTATTCAGCCCTTCAACGGGGGACTGTGCAAGGGGCGATGGGCGGCCTGGGGGGAGCGGTTGGCCTCAAGTACTACGAGGTCTCCAAGTACACGTTCGCCCCAATGGGCGCGCTCGGCACCATGATCCATGCGTACGTGATGAACGAGAGCAAGTTCGAGTCCCTGCCGCCCGATCTCCAGAAAATCGTCATGGAGTCGGCAACTGAGGCCCGAAACAATGCGGAGCGTTATCTCATCTCCAGCTATGGATCGATGTTGAATACGATCCGAGACCATGGAGTCGATGTCTACGAATTGCACCGCGGCACGTCCCAGTGGAAGAAGTGGAGATCGGCACTGGAGCCGCTGACCAAGGAATCCGAACACGCCTACCCGCCGAAGCTCGTGAAGATGGTTGCTTCGGATGGCGGTTCTTGACGCCGTTTTCGACACAGGTCATCCAGACTTCGGAGGCGTAATGCGAAACGGGCTCGCGTGCGGATGCCGGTGGCTGTGCAATGCAATGACGTCCGTGTCGGTCGTGTTACTGATGTTGCTCGCGTTGCCGATCACCTATGATGCGACCGCCCGTGCCTTCGGGCACCCCACCATCTGGGTGTTCGAGGTGACGATGTACGCCCTGATCGCCACGGGGTTCCTTGCGAACCCCGTGGCTACACGATCAGGCGCCCATTTCCGGGTAACGTTGCTTCACAAGCTGTTCCCTCGCTGGCGGCGGGCGTTGAACGTGTTTTCCCATTTAATGACCTTGCTGTTCGCGGCGATTCTGGTCGGGGCCGGCATCTACTTTGTCTGGTATTCCTGGTCCAACGGTATCCGGTCGGCAACGCTGCTGGGCGTTCCTCTCTGGATTCCGCAGTTGGCGTTACCCGTGGGCGGGGTAGGTCTGTTCCTTCAGACTTTGGCGTTCCTCCTCACCGGCGAAGAACCGTCGGAGGAGGACAGCCAAGGCGTGGGGGACTGACTCGATGGCAGATTTCCTGTTCAACTACGCCGGCTATATCGCCATCGTCCTTTTGTTTCTGTTCATGATTCTCGGCGTTCCCGTGTTTGTTTCCATGGGTTTGAGCGCGCTGTTTGCCAGCCTGTTAATCAACGATCCGAGCCACGTGTTGCGCACTTTCATCCAGACCACCTGGCAGAGTGCATCGATCTTCGAGATGGTGGCGCTCCCCTTGTTCATATTCACCGGCACAATCATGCAGTGCACGGACGCGGGACGCGATCTTTTCGCCGTAACCAAGGCGTGGGTAGGCTCGGTGTCAAATTCCTTGGGCGTTGCCACGATTCTCGCGTGCGGGATATTCGCGGCCATCAGCGGATCCAGCATTGCGACCGCTGCAACCGTCGGGTTGGTGGCAATACCACTCTTACGGGAGGAGTCTTACGGGGATCGGCGATCGACCGGGTTCGTGGCCGGAGGCGGCACCCTCGGGATTATCATCCCGCCGTCGATACCCCTCATTCTCTACGGCGTGATGACCGAAACATCCATCGGTCAGCTGTTTATAGCCGGGATCGTGCCCGGCATCGTGATGTTGTCCCTGTTTGCCATCTATGTGTACGTCAGCCGGCCCCGCGTGCGCGTCATGCATTCCATGACGGCGGCCGAGCGCTGGCGTACGACAGGCAACTCGATCGGCATCATCCTGTTGCCCATCGCCATCATTGCCGCCATATACACGGGCGTATTCACGCCGACCGAGGTGGGGGCATTATCGGTGGTCTACGTCGTTGCACTTGGCTTCGTGCAACGACGTTTGACTTGGTCCAAGTTGCGGGCCGCGGCGCTGCTTGCAACCAAGACGACAGGCATGCTTTACATGCTGATCGTGTTCGGGCAGTACTTTGCGCATTTCCTGACCTACGAGCAGATCCCGCAGGTCATAGCCAACGCCATTGTCGCGAATGCAGGCGGGGTGGGCGCAGTGACGCTGATGATTCTCACCTACGTCGTCCTCGGGATGTTTCTCGAGAGCACGGCGATGTTGCTGATCTCCATTCCGATATTCGCCCCGGTAGCACAACAGGCGGGCATGACTCCGATTACATTCGGCGTCTTCGCTTGCGTGGCAATGGAAATTGCGCAGATATCGCCGCCGGTGGGTGTCAATCTTTTCACGATTAATGGTATTACGCGAATTCCGCTCTGGACCATCGCTAAGGGCGCCATGCCGTTTTTGGTGATGCAGATCATCATGCTTTATCTCGTCTACTATCTGCCGGCCCTGACGCTGTGGTTGCCGGGAACCACCTAGATTCAATTTTTTGCGAACGTAATGGGGTGATGGCAATGAAACTGACCGAGTACGAGCAGGCCATGCTGGCGGGGGAGTTCGGTGAGCCGAAACGGCGCGCTATCGAGCAGCAGATACAGGTGGGCCAGTTCTTCGATGCGGAGGATTTCGTCGAGATCAGTCAGGCGCACATCATGGGGGATACGGAGTCGTTGGGAGCCGCCGGCGTCGCCTTTCTGGAAACCATTGCCGCCTACCCGGAAGCGGAGCGCCGAGTCAGCGTACCGACCATCACTGATCCGAGAGGGATCGACATGTGCAGGTACCGGCAGCTCAAGCAGCGCAGCGAGTGGGCGACGCTCGAGCAGCGGGCCATTGACGCCATGCGGGCGTTGGGGATTCTGATGACCGATACCTGTATCAATTACCAAACGGTGCAGGCACCCGTGCCCGGCCAGCATCTGGCATTTGGGGATACCGGGGTGGTGATCTACTCCAACAGCGTCTGCGGGGCGCGGAGCAATTTCGAGGGGGGGCCTGCCGCTCTGGCTGCGGCGCTGACAGGGCGTACGCCACGTTACGGCTACCATCTGGACCGGTGCCGCCAGGGGACGCATTTGTTCGAAGTCCAATTCGAGCCCAAGAACCTGACGGAATGGGGAGCCCTTGGGGCCATCGTCGGACGCCGCTCAGGCTCGTACTGGACAGTACCCGTACTGACCAACCTTGACACAGAACCTGGTTCCGACGAGCTAAAGCACTTCGGGGCGGCCATGGCAAGCTACGGATCTGTTCCCCTGTTCCACATCGTGGGGGTGACCCCCGAGGCTCACGATGTCGAGAGCCAATTCGACGGGAACGTCCCGGATCCCACCCCTATCACCCGTACGGACCTGCAGGATTTCTACGAGTCTTTCGGACGGCACGACGAGCAAGTGGATGTGGTCGTGTTCTCGGCGCCGCAGCTCTCTCTGATGGAGATGCAGCAGGTCGCGGAGCTACTGAAAGGCCGCAAGGTTCACGAAGGCACCGCATTGCTAGTGGCCACGTCGCCCGAAAACAAGTCGGCGAGCGATCGGATGGGGCTTACGTCCCTGATAGAGAACGCCGGGGGCATGGTGTTGAGCGGCGTGTGCTTCTATCAGATGTACGCGCGGGAGACCGGGCGTGCCAATGGCTGGAAGCGCCTGCTGAGCAATTCGGCGAAACTGGTCAACATCATCGGTGGCTACGGGTATGAACCGGTACTCGCTCCTATGGAGGCGTGCGTAGAAGCAGCAGTAAAGGGGAGAATGTGAGGATGCTGAAAGTCACGTATCGTGGTCACGTAGGAATTGGGCCGAAGGCAAGCGGGGAGGCCTTGGTCGCGAAGGACAATTTCAGCGCCCGTTATGACCTTGACCGTGTCAATGGCGTTTTTTCACGCGAAGCACATCGACTGTATGGGCAAAGCTACGTGGACAAGATCCTCGTGCTGAACACGGCAAAAGGCGGCGTGGCCACGGCGTGGATGCTCCACGAAATGGCATCCAGACGGATGGCTCCCGCCGCGCTACTGTTGAATTCGGCAAATCCAATCATGGCACAGGGTGCTGCATTGGCCGGTCTGCCGTTCATGGACCGGTTCGAGCAGGACGTCACCGAGGTCATCAAGAGCGGGGACCGTGTCACGGTGGATCCGCAAAGCGGGACGATCATCGTTGAACGTCAGGGCGGCTAGGCTAAGGTCGCAAGCCGAGCCGCCGGCGCGGAGAATAGGACGATGATTGCAGGGAGCGGAATTTCCTGTTCTTCCGGTGAACCGGCATGGCCGCCGCACAGTCGGGGGGGATGAAGAAGAGCCACCAGGCCGTCAAATTGACGATGCGGAGGCGCACTGATATATTACCGTGCTCTTGGCAGCCCCACCTCTTTCTTTGACTGACCGCGCGGGTCACCGTGTCAGTAAGCGGGGAGTGCGTTTTGGGCTCCGGTGACGGTCTGTGGCGCCGTACTCGACACGTGGCTGGGTGGCAGAGTGGTTATGCAGCGGCCTGCAAAGCCGTGGACGCCGGTTCGATTCCGACCCCAGCCTCCATTTTCCTTTCCTTTCCGCGCCCACCCGGGGCCGCTACAATCCCAGCTTTCCCTTCCGCCCGGGTGGCGAAATTGGTAGACGCAAGGGACTTAAAATCCCTCGGTGGCGACACCGTACCGGTTCGAGTCCGGTCCCGGGCACCATCTCAAAAACAAGTAGTTACGTCTCATCGGCGCTGGGCGGTTGCTGGGGAATAGGGCAGGTTGCAACAAGGTTGCAACAACTCTCCGGGCCACCGGCCAAAACGACAAGAACGATAAGCGTCATGATTCAGGTCTCGTCCGGTCACGCAGTTAGTCGCGGAATAGCCCATGGCGCCCGTGGGCGTGGCGGCCGCCTCTGGTGTGCTGGCGGTCGGACTGCCTCCCAATTCAGACCGTGAGCACAAGTACCGTCTTCTGGACCGTAGTGAGCGGGACTGCCGTTTATGTCCTGGGGCGGATCGTCGCCCGGTTCTTGGTGGAACCGATTCAGGAAATGCGGCGGACCATCGCTGCCGTGGCCCTCGCAGAGCATTCGGACGTCTATTCGAATCCAGGCCTTCACAACGGCGGCGCTCAAGGCAACCAGCTCGCCGAGCGTTACCCCGGAACCCGGCACCACTTTCCGCAACTCATGGCTCGGCTGGAGGCAGCGACCTATCAGATTCCGTGGTATCCAGGGCTCGCTGAGAAGATCGGGTTCCCAAGCCAGGAACGAGTAGATGACGCTGTGCGCGGGCTCACGGGGATCCAGAATTCCCGATGGAGCGAGGACGCCTGTCTTGAGAATGTAAAACGAGCAAAAAAGATTAGGGACGCGCTCAGGATTCGTGCCTACACCTACCCCAGCGACAAAATAGAAGCTGACTAGAGGGGGTGCCCGTTTTGTTCCCGTGGGTTGGTTCTGCGTCGCGGCATGGCCCTAGGGCGCGCTACCGTGCGATCTGCTGGTCGACTTCAACGCCTATCGTGGCCATATTAAGCTTTGTGCTGAAAATCGGGATGCTGCTAGGGAGAAGACGGAGCAAAAGCGCCTTGATCCCTTCAGGAGTCCTAAGACCTAGAAAGACGCCCGCAATGCAGCCTGGCACGCCCAATATACCTTGTCCGTTATCATCCTGACCGCGCGTTCAGAGTCCCAATGAGTCGTCTTGATCATGAGAACTTCGAGAGCCGTAGGCGCAAACACCAGCGTATGTTGAAATTCTCCAAGACTCTGCTTGTGGCGGACCTTGTGGAGCAACTCCGAGTCATCGACTTCCATCTCGATCGCGATGCCCCTGTGGCCATTTGCGTAATGAGACCACAGCCGAACGTCGCTAAAGGTCGCTGATAGGCTACGTACATGGGATTCGCCGCTTATCGGCAGATCCGCTATAGACGCCGGACTTTTCCGTTCAATGTGCCCCGTGATTCGTGCCGTACCTATAGGTCCTATACCTCCCTTACCTATCGGTCCAACAAGTCGCATGATCGGCATGAACACGCCCTCAAACGGGTCGTTTAGATCCTGCTAGGGAGCGCAATAAAGGTTTCGTTCAATAGGATGTCTAGGGTGTGCTCCGCTGGCTCGAAGGATCTGAACTTGTAGAGATTCATTGAAGTGGGTTCTCGTGGTCGATCGGCTCGGCGTCATCCACCCTCGGACTGTTCACCCGCCGGCTGACTGGCCAGCCAACCGTCCCGAGCTCAACGTGGTTCTTCCAGCACTAATCTCAAGGCACAACGGCGAACCAGGAGTGTACGGACTTCCGCGACGTGCAGCCTTGGTAACGGCCATCCACGCTCAGGCAATCGGTCCATGGCTGAATTGGGGTGATGAGCAGACACCTCGAACGAGTCGGTCTGCAGAATAGAGGACTAATTTTCGTCAAGTCTCTGATAATACTAATAGTGCAAATTGCCTCGATCCTGAGCCCTATCGCCATTTGTTTTAACTGACATTTGACTATACTTGAGTTGTTGCTAACGTTGCGATTTGCATGGTAATGCTCAACATAAAAATTAAGTCAGAGGAGCGATGGTATGAGCCATATCCTGGGGCTTCTGTCACATCCTGATCAAGAAATACACAATATTGATAAGGAAAAAGAGAGCGTTCCCTACCATTACGTTCACCATGTGTTGTTACTGGCCGTGATCCCTGTGGTCAGTAGCGTTATCGGTACCACCGGGTTTGGTTGGCACCTGGGCACGAAAACGATAATCCTCAGCCAGTCTACAGCCTTTCTTTTGGGAATCCTGTTCTATGCTGCCATCCTTGGCGCAGTGGCGCTCATGGGTAATGTGATCCACTGGTTGGCAAGAGACTACCCGCAGAGACCCAGCCTGCACCGCTGCATCGTATTTGCCGGTTACATCGCAACACCGATGTTTTTAAGTGGCATTATCGCCTTGTATCCCGTCGTGTGGATTTGCCTCCTTGTAGGCGCAATCGGCTTGCTTTACTCCGGGTACCTTTTATATCTGGCGGTTCCGTGTTTTCTCGATATTGGTAAAGAGGAGAGTTTGCGGGTTTCCGGCTCGATTTTCGCCATAGGTGTAGTGGTGCTCGAGCTCATGCTCGTGTTGAGCGTATTGGTCTGGTACCCGTACTGAGGTCTCAGCACAAGGTCGTCGGCGAAACTCGTACCGAAGCGCTCGGCGAACTCGTGGGCTGGGGTGAAGCAGGCGTAGCGTCCGCACGTGCAAGTCTACCGGCCAGCCAACTCCGCAGCCGCAGGAAAGCGCTCGTCCCAACTAGAAGCGAAGGCCTTCAACGTCCGCGCCATCTCCGGATCGACACGGCGCAAGATCTCAATCCGCTCCCGGAACGTGAGGAGCCCGACAAAGGGTGACGTCTCGCGGAGATGGCTCCCGGCGGCGGTATCGGCCGTCATGGCCGCGATCAGCGTTTCCAGGGGTCCGGTCAGCAATCGCGCCCACTCGGCCTGCCAGGCCGGTCTTTGGTCCGGAGTGAACTCCCTCGACCAGCGTTGACATTGCCCAGCGCATAGTCGAGTACGGGCCTTGGGTTCACACGCGGGCGCCCAGCAATTGCCGAGTGCTCAGCCAACACCCGCTGAGCGATGCGTCTCCATGAGTCTTCCCCCTCCCCACATCGAGTATATCCAAAGGTGTGGGGTAGGAGCTTCGGCCGGTACCCGTTTACCTGTAGGCCCAGGAGCACGCGCACCGAATCGGGGCAAAAAGAACCCCGCGTGGAACGGGGTCGTCAAACAATGCTCATAGAGTACACGGCGATAATCGCAGGCGCAGGTGACAGCGTAAGCTTCCCCGCCGGCCTGTCTTCACCCGCTCTCGGATCATGGCCCGCTCGAACTCGGCGAACACCCCTGCCATCTGGAACATGGCGTTGCCGGCCGGCGTCGTGGTGTCTATCCCCTGCTGATGCAGGTACAGGTCGACCCCCTTGGCATGGATCTCGGATAGGAAGGCCACCAGGTGCTGCAGGGAGCGGCCCGGCCGATCCACCGACCACTTCCCAACCGGTGCGCTCGGCAACCTCCCGGAGTTCGCGCAGCTGGTTCTCGGCGGTCCGGCCGTTGGTGCTGCCCCGGGCATAGATGGCGGCACGTTTCATGGCTTGGCCCTAGAATCACTATACCCATAACTTGGGTCTGCGGTCCCCTTGGCCTCCGTACCATTCTTGGAGCCTCTGCGCAGTCCCTGCGCAGCCGACAGGAATAATTCGAGATGACAGGGTGCAACGTCCGTTCGTATTGTTGCCGCTTCTCATGGCAGGCTTGGTCTGTGGCTGCGCGACTAACTCGGGGTTTGCTCCCATGGGTAACGCCAGGTACAAGGTGTCGCGGCAGGCTGCTACCGGGTTCTCGGGACTTGGAGACCTAGAAGCAGAGGCACTGAAGGAAGCCGGTCAATGCTGCGCTAAGGTAGGGTAAACACTGAAATTGCTCGGATTCAGCCAGTCCAGCCCTCCCTTTGTATTGGGCAACTTCCCGCCTGTAGAAATCGAGTTCATGTGGATTGAGTGGAAATGGCGAACATGAGTACGGCGTTGGTGATGCTTGCGGCGCTTTGCTGGGGGCTGTCCGGCGGAATCGGCGGGATTCTGATGGCCGACGGATGGGACCCGTTCGTGGTGTCGTTCTACCGGGGCGCGATCGGGCTGTTGTTTGTCCTGGCCTGGCTGGCGCTGCGCCCGCGCGGCAGCGGTTTGGCAAATGGCCGATTGTGGTTCTGGTCGGTGATCGCCGGTGTCGGCGTGGCGGGCAATTTCGCCTTCTATTTCGTGAGCATCGATCAGGGCAGTGTCGCGGTTGCCGTAACGCTGATGTACTGCGCGCCGGTGTTCGTCTATCTCGTGTCGTTCGCATTCAAGCTCGAAAGACCCACTGCGTTCAAGTGGGCCGCGATTGCCGTCGCATTGCTTGGTGTCGTGCTGCTTACACGTATTTATGACGTTGGGGCGGGCGTGGTCACTCCGATAGGCACCGGTGCCGGACTGCTGGCCGGACTGTCCTATGCGGTGTTCATTTTCGGCTTCAAGTATGGGGCACCGCACGGTAGTCCGCAGGCAATTCTGGTGATTGCGTTCGCGGTACTGGTCGGCATACTCATCTGGCCGAGCGATGCCGACCAGGTCGTGGCGGTGTTGAGCACACCGAGTTGGCCACTGTTCGCAGTGCTGGGGGTGCTTGGCGGTGGGCTGTCCTTCATTATCTATATCGTTGGCCTCAACCATACGGCGCCAGCGGTGGCCTCAATTGTGGCAATGGTCGAGCCGGTCACTGCATCGCTATTCGGCGTCATGGTCTTGAATGAACACCTGGTCGGTCTACAGATAGTGGGCATGGCACTGATTTTGTTCACAGTGACTGCGCTGAGCGTAAATTCGAGCGCGCGATACGCGGAACGACGTGCCGAGTAGCGCCTGGCGCTGGCATCCACCGGAGCTATGACTGGTTCTGGGAATTGCCGGCGCTAGCCAAAGATGGAGATGGCGCGCGAGAGGTGGTTGCAGATGAAGCCAGGCCCACTACGGGTCCCAATCGTACGGGCACCAAGGCGCGAAAAGGGTCCTTGATGCGGCCGGTCTTCGGCAACTGGCAGATACTGCGTTGGCCACCGAGTTATGTCAGCAAGAGATCGACTCCGGAAACGAAATAGCAGGTGTACGGGGTGTGCTGAACGACGTGTATCAATCGCCAACATCCGTCATCGCAACGCGGCCTGCATGTCCTTGACGGACTCTCTGGTGTCCTCCATGTCGATGATGCTGACGTCAGTATCCAACCCAAGGCGGGCGAAGGCGGGTACTTCATTCCAGGGCACATTGGCATGGGGGTGAGCTTTGCCGAAATAACTCTGTAGGTTCGCGACCATGACCACATCCACCAGGTCCGGCGCACCGCCGGTGTCGCGCTTGAGATCCTCGTGCTCCCGGGCCGCGGCGATGATCTCCGGCGGGAACCCCCACTTGGTCAGCAATGCCTCGCCGATGCGGGTGTGGAGTTCGCCAATGATTTCCCGAAGCACCGTTTCGTTGTCCATCAATTCGGGCACGTCCTCGGCGTATTTGATGACGGGCAGCCCGCCGATGTCGTGGACCAGTCCTGCCAGCATGGCCTGATCCGGCTTCTGGCGGGCAAAGCCAGCCAGGGCCTGGCTCATGGCGGCGACGGCGGTGCTGTGTTCCCAGAATTCGCGAAACAGTTTGTCCGTCACCTCGGTGGTGGGCTGAAACATCTGCTGCACGATGATGCTGTTGACGCAGCTCTTCACCACGCTGCTGCCCATGCGGGCGACGGCCATGTCCACGCTGTCAATCTGTTTGGTGCCGCGTAGCAAGGGGCTGTTGGAGACCTGGATAAGCCGCGCCGAGAGGGCTGCATCGGTGCCGATGATCTTGGCCACATCCTTGGCGCTCGCGTTCTCATCGTCGACGGTGTCCCGGACCCGGAGGGCGACTTCAGGCAGGCTGGGCAACACCAGCTTGTCGTGCTCCAGTTCGTCGGTGAGGTGGTTGAGGATACTTGCCTT
>Ga0307441_1000512_pt1 | contig 13848 bp, 12 predicted proteins | sample SalMarWE160420MG_FD_202149 | JGI IMG/M metagenome (GOLD analysis project Ga0307441, IMG submission 202149) | Salt marsh sediment microbial communities from the Plum Island Ecosystem LTER, Massachusetts, United States - WE1604-20 | ecosystem: Environmental > Aquatic > Marine > Intertidal zone >... | reverse complement strand
GCCCATGCAGAGTAAGCAATGGTTGTTTTTTCTTAATAAAACGTTGAATAGCAATACTGCCTACATGGATATCTACAGACGCATGATCAACCATTTTATCATCTAAGTCAGCTCTATCTAAATTAGAATTATATGGGGGCGAGTGAAAAAGAAAAATAGTTTTTCCCACCGGAGCTTTTTCAGAGAGTTTCTTTAAATCATCGGCAATTGTTGAATAACGTTCTTCATCTTCAGAAACATTTATTGTTCTAACGCCATTTTCAGGAGAAATAGCGCCTACGTCTACATATTGTGAAACATCATATTTTTCCCAATCTTTAAGTAGAAATGGAGTTGGAGGAACATATGAGTAACCTGTGATGAAAAGATTACCAAATGAGACAGTGCGATTGTGGACATATTCAATTAAATTATCCTTTTCTGCATCCTTTAATATACTCTCATATATTCGTGGATCATCGTTACCCAATATTGTAAAAAACCTAGTTGTAATACCCGACTGTTTCAATCTTAACACCTTTGATAGAAACACATCTTGTATGAATTTATCAATATCTATATTAATTCCAAATCCACCTGGAAGAAGATCACCCCCTAAAAATACGCCATTTGGTTTCTCTTTTTCAATAATTTTAAATAACGTATTGTAACGTCTTTTCCTACCGTGAAGGTCGGATACAAATATACATTGCAAAACTGTTCACCTATGTATTTGGATAGTAAGAGTAAATTATTACAGTATTTATTAATTTTCAATAATTCCAATTACATTTTTTATATTGTACAATGATTCAATTAATCAACTATTATAACCATAGCAGTGCTGAAATATGCTAAAGTCGTTATCTATGAAATTATCTGAAAAAAGGTTAAAACCTAACTAATTCAGGTATTTACAAGTTAAAAAATTATGTAGTTTGTAACTAAAAAATAAGAGAAAAAGAAGTTATGCATAACTTCTTTAAACAATTCCGTGATCCAGCATTGCGTCAGCGACTTTCACAAAACCTGCAATGTTGGCACCATTGACATAGTTGATATGGTCGCCTTCTTTACCATATTTAACACAGGATTGATGTATGTTTTGCATGATCCACTGTAGCTTCTTATCAACTTCCTCTCTAGTCCAGGCTAATCTTTGACTGTTCTGTGTCATTTCTAGTGCGCTTGTTGCCACACCGCCAGCGTTTGCAGCTTTTCCGGGACCATATAAGATAGCTGCATCTAAAAATACTTCTATTCCCTCTGCTATGGTTGGCATGTTTGCTCCTTCAGCTACGCATATTACTCCATTATCTATGAGTTTCTGAGCATCATTTTTGCTTATTTCATTTTGTGTAGCAGATGGAAATGCTAAATCACATTTGATTTCCCATGGACGTTTTCCTGTATAATAATCACAATTGTATTGTTCTGCATATTCGTTTATACGCCCACGTTTCACGTTCTTGAGATCCATAACATATGCTAGTTTTTTATCATCAATACCATCAGGATCATAAATCATACCAGAAGAGTCTGAGAGTGTTACTACTTTTCCTCCAAGCTGATTTAGTTTCTCAACGGTGTATTGCGCGACGTTGCCTGAACCTGACACGGTACAAATTTTACCTTTACATGACTCTTTTTTGGTTTTTAACATCTCCTCGGCAAAATAGACACAGCCATAACCTGTTGCTTCTGGCCGGATGAGGCTTCCACCCCAGTTAAGTGCTTTACCAGTGAGTATTCCTGAAAATTCGTTACGAAGTCTTTTGTATTGCCCAAATAAATATCCAATTTCTCGACCGCCAACACCGATATCTCCAGCAGGAACATCAGTATTTGGCCCAATGTGTCGAGATAGCTCCGTCATGAAGCTCTGACAGAATTTCATTACTTCATTATCTGTTTTTCCCTTAGGATCAAAATTGGAACCTCCTTTTCCGCCCCCGATTGGAAGTGTGGTCAAGCTGTTCTTAAACACTTGTTCAAAAGCCAAAAACTTCAAAATGCTTAGATTAACACTCGGGTGAAGACGAAGTCCACCTTTGTATGGGCCTATCGCGCTATTCATTTGAATGCGATATCCTCTGTTTATCTGGATTTCTCCACTATCATCAAGCCATGGGACTCGAAACATAATTACTCTCTCTGGCTCGGCAATTCTTTCCAATATCTTAGCTTTTTTATACTTAGGATGTTTCTCAATAAAAGGCATCAAACTTTCTGCAACTTCTTGTACTGCCTGATGAAACTCCCTTTCACCTGGATCTTTTCTAATAATTTCATCCATGAATGCTTCAACATTTTTATCCATAATATTCCTCCAAATCTTAAGTGGTCATCGTATAAATAACTCCTATTAAAACTTTATTGATACTTCTGCTCCAAACAAAGTAATTTAAGAGAGTAATTTAAAATCAAAAAAGACCAGTTATGTCTGGCCCACAATGTTTTAAAATATGTGATTTTATTAGATTATTCCAGTACGTGAATGTTTTTCTTCTTGCATATTTCTTTGAGAGTTTTCGGTCATACAGTGACGCTGCATTCTCAGAGATGCGCCTTCTTCAGTAACAGCGAGTGGCTTTGTACAATAATCCGTGCTAATGTTTAAACTGCACAATAAAAAATAATCTTAATATGGCGGACCTTTAGATAATTCAGATGATTCTACTTTTTTATTTAGTTCATATTTTTTTACAACAGATTTGACTAAATCTATAAACCAATCTGGAACATTTGGAGAAACAACTATTTTATCGATTAAGACATTTAAATCCGTCTTAACATGGATTCCAAACCATTTCGGATCTACATACAAAACATGCTTTTCAATTGTTTCCTCATGTGGGGCAAACTTCACAATAACTGCTCTCAGCTCTCTTTCATGCACGAATGCTTTGCGTTTATATAGAAATGGATTGAATATATTTCCTTTAGGTATACTGTCCTTTTTATAATCAATGTATTTCACTTTACCGATATGAATCTCGTCTTCTTTATGAGGAGCGAAACTATCTTTCAATCGTTTAAAGGTTGATTGTATGGCAACACCTTCATTGCTTTGGAGGCATATTTCCCACATGGCCGCTGATTCAGTTTCATTCATATGCCAACTACTCAAATTAACGATTTTTCTAAACTCATCGTATATTTCTGTTTGTTTCATTTTTATCTTAGGTTTCAATATTTCCTTCCAAAGTTTTACATCTACCTCGGTATATTTCCCTTCATATCTGTCAAATAATTTATCGCTTCGAACAAAAAATAATGCATTTTTATCCAAGTAAGATATGAACTTTGTGAAATCTACATATCGCCAAATTATTGTCCTATCACCAGGCTCTTCAAATTCATGGTGTTCTTTATACATTTTTCCTCCCCCGTTTTCAAATATTAATTCTTTAAACTTTCTTCAAACACTCCTGTTTCTTTGTTTTTTCTAACATTATGCCAGTAAAAATATTTACCATTCATAGAAATATATACTCCACGTGGTAGAGATTGGGCAAAGGCTAAAGCACTTCCCAAATTAAAGAGACCATCAGAACTGCCAAATGCATAGGGTATCATAGCACCTGTTAGAATTATTGTCTTATCTTTGATATTCTGCCCTAAAAATTTCGCAGTTTCTGCCATTGTATCTGTACCGTGTGTAATTATTATTTCATCCTCTTTGGCGTTTCGGCACTTTTCTAATATAATCTTTCTATGATTGTCAGTCATTTCTAAACTGTCAATCAACATCAATGTCCTTATTTTTACATCAATCTTTGCCCTTCCTAACTCTAGCATATTAGATACATGTGTGTTTCTAAAAAATAACTCACCAGTTAGCTCTCTATATTCCTTATCAAATGTTCCGCCAGTTATTAAAATTTTGATTGTCATTATTTATCAGTTATGAATTAGTGTTAATAAATAATTTGTTAATTGACTATAGATTTTGTGTAATAAAATAGACGGGTATGAATTTTAGATTTAGAAAATGATAAATAGTTATCTGTTAATTTTTTCTATTATTCGTCTTGCGATTAATTTTTAAGTTGAGATGATATTGCATACATGATCTCGTTGATTTTTAGGTGACGGAGGTGTAGAGATGGAATCTGAAATTAAAACTAAAGATGATGTAGTACACATCGATGAGAATAATATATTATCAATTGCCAAAAGCGAGAATGTCATTTTTGTCCGATTGCAGTTTATCGACATCCTTGGCTTTCCAAAAAATATAGTAATCCCCTTAGGTAGATTGGAGGAAGCGTTGGAGGAGGGGATGCCGTTTGATGGTTCGTCTATTGCAGGATATGCAACCATTGAGGAATCAGATAAAATTGCAAAACCCGATCCAAAAAGTTTTGTGATACTTCCAGAAAGTATTGAGAAAAGAAAAACCGCGAAACTTAATTGTGACATTTATGAGCCGAGTGGACAGCGGTTCATTGGTGATGCGAAATACGTTTTAGAAAAAACTGTAAATAAAGTCAAGGAACTGGGTTATATTTTCAATACTGGCCCCGAATGCGAATTCTTTTTGTTTAAAAAAGATGGGGGAAATACAACGTTAGTACCTAATGATTCTGCAGGTTATTTTGATTTATCACATCGCGATCTAGCAGAAGGCGTTCGTGCAGATATTTCTATTGCTTTGAAAGAACTAGGGATACAAACATATACTTCGCATCACGAAGTATCGGCTGGCCAGCACGAAATAAATTTTCGATATGCAGATGCGGTTACTACTGCTGACCGGGTAATCACATTAAAGTACATTACAAAGGTAATTGCTTCGAAGCATAATCTTCACGCATCGTTTATGCCCAAACCAATATATGGGTTAAATGGGTCAGGGATGCACACCCATATGTCACTTTTAACACATGACGGGAATAATGCATTTTATGATCCAAATGATGAGAATCAACTGAGCGGTATCGCACGGCATTTTATCGCAGGCCTGTTAAAATACATAAAGGAAATTACTTGTATCCTCAACCCCACAGTAAACTCTTATAAGAGACTTGTTCCTGGATACGAAGCACCTACATACATTTCATGGGCCAACAGAAATCGAAGTACATTAATTCGCATACCCACAGAACGAGGAAATGGCACTAGATGCGAACTGAGAAATCCCGACCTATCAGGTAACCCTTATCTGCAGTTTGCCGCCATGCTTGCAGCAGGATTAAAAGGAATGGAAGATCATCTAGAACCTCCGGCATCTGTTGAAAAAAATATTTATGCCTTATCAGAAATGGAAAAAGAAAAACATGATATCGGACAGTTGCCTGAAAGCTTAGGACATGCGCTTTCCTTTATGGAGGAGAGCACTTTGCTAAAAGAAACGCTTGGCGAACATATTTTCAAGAACTTCCTACATGTGAAACGTCAACAATGGAATGAATATCGTACCCAGGTCACACAATGGGAACTAGACAACTATTTGTCAATTATATGATTTCAAGCCGCATCCTATACCAATTTACTCTTCCTACGTTTCATAGTTAAACAAACCTTATAAATTGGATAATACATTCAGTTTACGAGGGTAGATATTATATGGTATTCGAACTGCAGGTTAAAAGTAACACGCCATTAGTTGGTGAGGACGATCCAGATATTGTTGCGAAGACGTTTTTTGAACAGATAGGTTATCTCTCAAAAGGAGCGGATCCTGCTATTCCCTACAAGATTTTTGCTGATTTTTTCCTTAAACACCCTGCTAAGGCATGGTTTGTTGATGAAATTGCAGTTGCGCTCAAGACGTCAAGACCCACAGTATACAGGCATCTTAACAAACTCAAGGGTTTTGACATCCTTGAAGAGATACAGGTGTTTGATGAAATAACTAAGCAGAATAAGAAAGCATATCGTATAAGATATGGAAATCTTCAAAAAGCTTGGAACTTCGTTGAGGCGCACCTTAAAGTAGCAATTGAGAATTACGGTAAGACCGTAGAGCACTTACAGAACCTTATCGAAAAACAAAGGAGAGACATTGAATGAATAAAAAACTGGAGATGGAACTAACAGACGGGTCAGAATATAACATAATCTCAATTGGTGGAAGAGATAGCGCACTTGAAACCAAGGGGATATTCAAAGGATTTATGACCATAGGCATTGATGAAATCGGGTTGATAATGAAACTAGATAAGGATCATGGTGATATGACAGGTAAAATCAGAATCGTACCACTACATGCAATACTTGCAATTGATGTGCTTGACGCAAAACCCAACAGTAAGAAGGATGATGACAGGGAAATGCCTCATTATGTTGGCTGAATTAAAAATTCATTTGATGTTGTTTTCTTCTACTGCCTTTATCTGTATCTTGTTTTCCCTAGCCAACCAGCCTAGGGCACAGTAAGCATCGCTCATTTTCATCTGTGTCAACTTTGATATGTATGGTATGTCGGCTTCTCTTTGTGCACGAAGTGCATTCCATATTTTACCGGCATTTCCCCCAATTTCAAAAGTCAAATTAGTTTTATCAAGTCTATACACTGTGTCGTCCTTAACTATCTTGTTTTCTCGTGCCAACCATCCAACTGCAACATAAAATTCATATGATCTAAGACTTGTGAACTCCATTAACTGAGATTCTGAAAGAGGGCCGCATGCATCAAGCATTTCCCATATTCTCCCTGCATTTCGGCCAAATTGTTCTATGGTATTTATCATTTTGATCCCATCCGCCTCAAACTTTGTATTTACAATGAGCTATATGTATTTTATGCAGACGTTATTTTTTTGGTTAACATTAGAGAACAATATAGGAGGTGAAAAGGAGGTGGAAATGAATGAAAAACAGTTTGTTTAAGATTGTTTTTTATCACCTTTCAAAAACTTGAATTGATTTGCCATTGTCCTATGTTTTTCAGAAGGAAAAATTTTTAAATAATGCATTTTGATTCATTAATGAAAAAGTTTATCAGGGTAAATAGTAGTACGGCAGTAGAATGCAAAGGTAATGGAGAATATGTCTACCGACTTAAATAAAATGAAAATAAACAGACAACCCTCCAGTAGATTCATAGAATTAGATGTACTAAGAGGGATCGCAATCGCCCTCATGATATTCCTTCACCTCCTGTGGGATTTAGATTATTTCGGAATTATTCCTCTAAACCATCAGATATACCAGTTCCAAGAGGCGGTTCCCCTTGTATTTTTCCTATTAGTTGGCATATGCCTAGTTGTAGGTAAAAACAAAAATCTTAGTAAAACTCCGCAAGAACAAAAAAAATACGACAGACATCTCATCCTAAGGGGGTTAAAAATATTTGGATTTGGAATGGTCATAACAATAGTAACTGTTATATTCATGCCAGATCGTCCAATCATTTTTGGGGTATTACACTTCATTGGCCTATCCATTATATTGAGCATACCTTTTATAAGACTGAAATACTACAACATCTTATTTGCGTCCTTAATATTCCTCGCTGGTGCCATAATAGGGAAATACCCCGCTGAAAATCCAACAGTATTTCATCTGGCTATTGGACTGCACCAAGCAAACATTTGGAGTTACACTATCGATTACTTTCCATTGATTCCTTGGTTTGGAGCGACATTATTAGGAATTGTATTGGGCGGTATACTCTACAAAGACAATAAAAGAAGATTTTATCTCCCAGATCTGTCAAAATATAAATCATTTACAACGCTTTCATGGGTCGGCAAACACTCACTAGTTATCTATCTGCTTCATCAACCTGCAATTGCGGGGGTGTTGTTTATTTTTGTACTTATCTGACGTATTTCAAGATAGTTTCTGGTTTCGCATAAATTGCCGTCAATTAGAACAGTAAATAAAGCTAGAGTGCTAACTGGTTTGTTCTCCTAGGTCATCCCTTGCAATCATTCATGCATTTTCCTCTTTAAAAAATAGTAAAACTTTATTTATCCAAAGTTCATTACATGAATCGTTGGGGGAATTTGGATTAAAATATAATGGGCCTTCCATTACTGACTCGATTCCTCAATGAAGTCATTTGTAGTATTTGGGGTGTGAGGGGGACCAAATACAACTCATGCAAATTGAAATGATGTAAAAATGCCCGGTTCCCCCACACAATTAAGTAACTTTGATTTTCAAAAAATGGATTTTTATGAGAGCGTAAATCAAAAACTATATGAGGCGGGTTTGTCCACGAATCTTATAATTAGTAAGTTCTTTGAAAACCTCATCTTCCCTCAAAATATTCATTATGTCATTTGAAGAAGAGGACATCTTGATCTCCCTGGTTCGACCATACCGTCCCTTAGAGATAACACGAGCAGTGATTATACCAAGCATGTCTAACTCGGAAATCAAATCAGCAACTCTTCTCTGAGTCAATACATCAGTTCTTGTTTTTTTACACAAGTCCTTGTAAATTTCATATACTTCTCCGGTGGTTATAGCTCCTGTGCCACCAGTCTTATTATCGTGCCTCTCCTGCAAAAGAATGGCAAGTAGTATTTGTTTGGATTGCGTTGGTAGAGTACGTACAACTTCAATTATGCGATCTATTTCAATTTTATTCTGGGCAAGCCTAACAAATCTCTTTGTAATTTTTGGGGATTCACTTCGTTCTGCAAGTTCTGCAGATATCCTTAAAAGATCCAGAGCCCTCCGAGCATCACCGTGTTCCTGGGCCGCGAGTGCTGAACATAGCGGAACTACATCATCATCGATTGAATTCGGTTTCAACGCAATATCAATACGTTGCTTTAGAATATCCTGTAACTCCCCAGCATCATACGGTGGAAAAATCATATTCTCCTCACCAAGGCTGGATTTTACCCTGGGATCCAAAAACTCAGTAAATTTCAAATCATTGGATATTCCGACCATTGAAATTTTTGCTTTTTCAAGATAGTTATTAATCCTCGATAAATTATATAATGCCTCGTCTCCTTTGAGTTTATCCACCTCATCAAGAATTATAACAGTAACTCCCCCATCCTTATCCATCAACTGTTTTAACTTGGTGTACACTTCATCCGTAGGCCAACCTGTGAATGGTATACGTTCAGACCATTCATTAATGAAATGGTTAGTAATGTTTTGTAGGAGGCGATACTGAGTATCGACAATTTCGCAATTGATATGGACAAAGTTAATGTTTTTATCAGTTTCCTTCCCCTTTTTTAAAAGTTCCTTCCCTACGAATTTAGTCACAGCCGTTTTTCCAGTACCTGTTTTCCCATAAATGAATACATTTGATGGGGTTTCTCCCCGTAACGCAACCACCAAAACTGAGGCTAAATCGTTTATCTCTTTTCCCCTATGTAAAAGTGTTTCAGGAATATAAGTTGGGCGCATTGCCTCCCTGTCGATAAATAGGGCATCGGACTTTAGTAACCGGCCGAATATATCGCTACTTACCGTATTTTTGCTTTTAAAAATACTCACCCCTTTCCTTTCGTAATTAGTTATAGTATATTTAATTTTATGTATTATTTTACTCCTTATTTATATCTGTTGGGAATGGTATGAGGGAAGCCCCTTCATTTCATGTGGAAAATTGGATTTTATGCCTTTAAATTTAAAAATTTTTTTATAAATATATTTTTAAAAATCAGAATATTCAAATACTATAAAATCAATAACTAGTCATAAATACTACGTTTTCTTAAATTATTACCCGCTCAATACTTACATACTGTTGTAGTTTCCAAACGAAATGAAGGGGTCCCCCTAGCATAAATTAAATCATGATAAAAAATTAAAAGTTATGGATATAACAATAGAAAAATAATGGTATAGTTTTAAAGAATAATTGGGCTTACTGCCCACCTATTATTACTACATCCTTAACTGATTTTATTGTGTTAAATGGAAATACTAGATGGCCTTGGTTATCTAAATGATACAATCGTGGATCCACATCATCTGAAGGTTCTATGAGGACATTCATTAATTGCCCAGTCCTTTCCTCGACAGTAGAATTCCTTAAAATACCTAGATATAAACCCTCTTCGCTCATAACGGTTTTGCCTCTCAGTTCACTCTCAGTTATCTTCATTATTTTTCCCTCCATCCTATTATATATGTTTACATATATTGAATATCTTTATCTCTTTTATCCTTTTTGGCCATGCCACCACTTAACTCCTCAGTCACCTTTTTGTAATATTTTATTATATCGTCGGTGATACTAGCCCTAAAACCACTCATTGCTTTTTCAAAATGCTTTTTATTAATCTCTTTTGCTTTTATATCATCCCTCAAAGCAAGCATTGCTGCCTCTCTGCATACTCCATTTATATCCGCACCAGAAAAACCTTCACATTTGCCAGCTAACTCCTCTAATGATACATCTTTTGTAAGGGGCATTCCTTTGGTATGAATCTTAAAGATTTCAATCCGAGATTTTTTGTCTGGTGCTGGTATCAGAAGCAACCTATCAAATCTACCTGGTCTAAGTAAACCAGGATCCAGGATATCAGGTCTATTTGTCGCTCCAATAACCACTACGCCTTCCATGCTTTCCAAACCGTCTATGCTAGTCAAAATTTGATTTACTACGCTTTCAGTGACATGAGACCCAGAATACGATCCTCTTCTTGGAGCAATAGAGTCAATTTCATCGAGGAAAACAATAGTCGGTGCGACCTGTTTTGCCTTCTTGAAGAGTTCACGGATAGCCTTCTCACTTTCGCCCACCCATTTACTCATCACTTCAGGTCCTTTTATTGATATAAAGTTCGCCTTGGATTCATTGGCAACAGCCTTTGCAAGTAATGTTTTCCCAGTTCCAGGCGGGCCATAAAGCAAAATCCCTCTCGGTGCTTCTATCCCCATTCGTTTAAAGACTTTGGGTTGTGTTAATGGCCATTCGACTGCTTCCCTCAGATTCTGTTTAACATCTTCTAATCCTCCTACATCCCCCCAGGATACTTTTGGTACTTCAACAAAGAATTCCCTCATAGCTGATGGTTCTATACCTCGATGTGCATTTTTAAAATCATCCATTGTCACTTCCATTTTTTCAAGTATTTCAGCAGGAATTGGATTCTCCAAATCTATTTCCGGTAAATATCTTCTTAGTGCATTCATTGCGGATTCCCTTGCTAGTGCCATAAGATCCGCGCCAACAAAACCATATGTAATATCAGCCAATTGGTCTAGATTACAATCTTCACTCATCGGCATACCACGGGTGTGAATCTGAAGGATTTCCTTTCGCCCATCTCTATCCGGAGCGTCTATTCTAATTTCTCTGTCGAATCTACCGGGTCTTCGTAAGGCAGGGTCCATTGAATCAGGAATATTTGTAGCACCTATGACAATCAGTTTCCCTCTGCCTTTTAAACCATCCATCAGTGTCAGCATCTGAGACACTACACGTCTTTCAACTTCTCCGTGCACTTCACTTCTTTTTGGAGCAATTGCATCTATCTCATCTATAAATATAATTGAAGGTGCATTCTTTTCCGCATCTTCAAATATTTTCCTTAAATTCTCCTCACTCTGACCGTAAAATTTACTCATGATCTCTGGACCATTGATTGTGTAAAAGCTCGCTCCCGATTCATTAGCGACGGCCTTTGCTATAAGTGTTTTCCCAGTTCCTGGCGGTCCGTGGAGCAAAACTCCTTTTGGGGGGTCGATGCCCAGGCGATTAAAGATGTTGGGATGTTTAAGAGGAAGCTGGATCATCTCCTTAACTTTTTCCAGCTCATTCTTAAGACCACCAATGTCTTCATAACTGACACGAGGTCCCTCTGGTTCTAAGATTTTTGCGGCTTCCTCCTTGATGTTAATAACTGTATCTTCATGTATTAATACGGTACCAGTAGGAGAAGCATTGATAATAACAAAGGGGAGAGTCCCAAGGAATGCATAATTGGGTATGATTACAGCATCGTCCTTAGATACAGGTCGTTTTAACAGCCCTTTCTTTATAAAATTTTCAATACCGCCGCCAAGCCGAATCTTCTGCCCCTCTGGCAGTAAAGGAGCCAAGGTGATACTTTTAGCTACTTTTACATCTGCTTTTCTAATTTTTACACGGTCACCAAGTCCAGATCCAGCGTTTTTTCTTGTTAAATTATCAATGCGAATTATTCTTTTACCCTCGTCAGTTGGATGGGCTCTCCAAACCACAGATGCAGTGGTTTTCGTACCCTCCATTTCTATAACATCGCCGATTGATAGATCCAGTTCCATGCGTGTTTGATGGTCGATACGCGCTCTTCCATACCCAACGTCCTGTTGAAAAGCCTCTGATACTTTTAATACAGTTTCTTCTTGTTTCATTCCACTCCCACCGATTAACCAGTAGTTTTACCAAATGAAGGAAAAATCTCATATAAGTTTTTCTACCTTTCCGTTGCCTCCGCAACAAAAAATCTAGTCAATATTTGCCTTGTATTTCCCCTCTGTATTCTTTTTCTCCTTACGCTTCATGACTATGTCAAGAACTCCATTCTTGTATGAAGCTATTGTCTCTTTAGGTTTCACATTACAAGGCAGTTTATGAATTTTATGATATCTTACTTTGGGGGTATTGATAATTATTTCAAGAGAATCCTCAGTTACATTAAGGTTTATATCCTCTTTTTCAGCACCAGGAATATTAACCGTCACAAAAATTTCCTCATCAGTCTCTATTATGTCAGTTGAAAATCCATTTTTTTCAGATTTTTCATGTTTTCCATCTAGGGGGGCTGATCCGTCGTTTTCAGATTCAGGAACGTTGATTTCTCCATGTGGAGCAATATTTACACCAAAGCCATGTACAAAATTTCTATTTAGTCTAAACTCCTCATCATTTGTATCTTGCATGAAATCTTCAATATTGTCATTTCTGTACATTTTTTTCATAGATTCAAATATTTTTTCAAATAATACTTCGAAAAAATCCCTGTTTTTGTATCTATCTTTCTCATACGGATTCATATTTTTTCTCCCTTTATCTGTTAATGCAATAATGATATATTTGCACTTCTATATAAAGATTTCCCACCACGCCAGTACTTCCGAAGGTAGATTTTGATTTAACAATTTTTGCTAATAATCATGTCATAAACCCATTTTCAATAAAAAAGTTAACGCCAAAACAGTAAAAAACAAACTAAAAAATCATTTCATAATGACTAGAAAACTATCTGAAATTTGTTTCATTAAAATTTCGATACATTTAAATCTAAATATAATATTTCAATTTTAATAAACTTATAAGGGAGAAAGTAAACATGAAAAGTAACTTATGTAAAAAAGGAATTGTTTTAGGAATAATATTACTTTTCATGGTGGTAGGTATTGTACCGACTATGAGTTGTGATGGAAGAAGTATTACAGAGGTTGTGAATTATGAAATGTGTTTTAATAAAAATAATGACATTCTTTCCAATTTAAGAGTGGGAGATATTCTTTTCTGTGATGTTAAGCCGATTTGGTTAAAGTTACTTGACCTTCATAACAATAAAGGTTTTTCCAACGATCACTGTGCTTTTTATATTGGGAAAAATCGCTTTATCGAAGCAAACGATTATTCGTTATTCGGTAATGTACTTGATGGTGTACAATTTACTCCAATGTGGTTTTTCCGCTGTTGGGCTACTAACATCACATGTGGAACTGTAACAAATGCTTCTCGTTATCAAAAAGATCAAGCATTTCAATTCATATTAGACCAGTATACTGAGCCCTATCAATACGGTTGGCCTGGTTTCGATGATTACATGAGTTGGCATTGCAATCCTAGTATTGACAATCCAGAAAGTCCATATTATTATCCAGATGATCCATATTTAAACTGTTGGTTCTGTTCTGAAATAATATGGGGAGGTTACTTACATCAAGGTATTAATATAGATGCAACGCCTAATCCTTCACAGGACGTTGACGGGGAGT
>Ga0307441_1000509_pt1 | contig 13882 bp, 15 predicted proteins | sample SalMarWE160420MG_FD_202149 | JGI IMG/M metagenome (GOLD analysis project Ga0307441, IMG submission 202149) | Salt marsh sediment microbial communities from the Plum Island Ecosystem LTER, Massachusetts, United States - WE1604-20 | ecosystem: Environmental > Aquatic > Marine > Intertidal zone >... | reverse complement strand
CATTCTTCGACGGCGTTCCCGCCGGCGGCGACGCCTACGTGCTCAAGCACATCATCCACGACTGGGACGACGAGCCGAGCGTGCGGATTCTGCGCAACGTGCGAGCGGTCGCCGACGCCGGCGCGACATTGTTGCTCGTCGAGGCCGTCGTGCCCGACGACAACAGCGGCCCCCTGGTCAAGCTGACCGACATGGAGATGCTGATCATCAACAACGGCCGCGAACGCACCGCCGAGGAGTACCGCCGGCTGCTCGCGGAGGCCGGCTTTCAGCTGACGCGCATCGTGGGCACCGCGTCGCGGTTCAGCATCATCGAGGCCCGCGCGGCCTGAGCTCAGTTGCCGGCGGGTTCCGCGGGGTTGGGACCCCGGCCTTCGCCGGTCAGGTACTTGGGGCAGTAGGCCGCGGCCGAGATCGTGGTGAAGCTGGCGGCGCCGGTGCCCTGAAACGACGGGTTGCGGTCGTCGAGCTCCTTGGAGATCTCCTGGGCCGACTTGCCCTCGTCGAGCAGCTGACAGACCGAATGGCCGGCATTGACCGCGAGGGCGGGGTTCTGGTAGGTGATGCCGGCCGCGCGCAGCTGCGCGAGGAAGGTCTGATCGTTGCCGTCGGCGTGCGCGGGCGCGGCCATGCCGATGGCGGCGGCGGCGCACGCAAGTGGGAGTGCGAATTTCATAACACGTCGATTCTCTCGCACCCGGCGGCGGGCCGACATGCCCGGGGGCGAACTGTAAGTGAACTTTCTCGGGTTTCGGGGCCCGCCGGGTCACTACGCCGCGGGCGCCCGCGAGGCCCTGGAGAAGCGCAGGGCCGCCCGCCGGGCCGAAAACGAGCCGGGCAGCGCGCCGACCGGCTCGGGCTCGGGCCGTTCCCAGATGTCGCCGGCCAGCACCCCGGGCAGGCCCGCCTCGCTGGCGACGAAGACCGGACGCAGGCCCTGCGCGGACTGCCGGTGGAAATCCCGCAGCGCCGCGAACGCCCACTTGCCCAGCAGACAGATCGCGACCAGGTTGGCGATCGCCATAAGCGCCATCGCAAGATCGGCCAGCGCCCAGACCACCGTGAGCTTGGACAACGCGCCGACCGCGATCGCCGCCAGCGTCACGCCTTTGAGCGCGTTGATCGACAGGTGCCGGCCGCCGAGGAAGAACAGGTTGGCCTCCGCGCACACGTAGTTGCTCAGCACCGAGGCAAACGCGAAGACGAACACCACCGACGTCATCAACACCGTGGTCCACGAGCCGAGGCCGGCGGCGATCGCCGACTCCGTGAGGCTCGCCCCGGCGACCGAACCCAGATGCGCCGGATCGTAGATCGCCGGCCCCGACATCAGCACGATGAAGGCCGTGGCCGTACAGATCACCATGGTGTCGACGAAGACGGCCAGCGACTGGATCAGGCCCTGTTCCACCGGGTGTGCCACGGTCGCGGCGCCCGCGATGTTGGGCGAACTGCCCATGCCGGCCTCGCAGGCGAACAGGCCCCGCTTGACCCCGGTCAGCATCGCCACGGCGATGCCCCCGGCGAAGCCGCCCGCCAGCTGCCGGACCCCGAACGCGCCGCCGACGATCTCGCCGATCACCGCGGGCAGCGCGGTGATGTGGACCGCCACGATCGCCAGCGCCAGCAAGGCATACAGCAGGGCCACCGCCGGAAGCACCATGCCCGCGAACTTGGCCACGCCGCGCACCCCACCGAACAGCACCGGTGCCGCGAGCAAGGCCAAAATCGCTGTCGTCCAGCCGGTTTGGATGCCGTGCGACGACTGCAGCACGCCGCTGATCGCGTTGGTCTCCACCATGTTGAACGCGGTGGAGAAGCTGAACACCAACAGCAGCGCGAAGAACACACCGCCCGCCCGCGAGTTCAGGCCGCGCTGGATGTAGAACGCGGGGCCGCCGCGGAAGGCCCCGTCGTCGGAGCGGACTTTGAAGATCTGGGCCAGCGTGGCCTCGATCACCGCCGTGGCCATGCCGACCAGCGCCACCACCCACATCCAGAAGATCGCCCCGGGACCGCCGACAGTGAGCGCGATCGCCACACCGGCGATGTTCCCGGTGCCCACCCGCGACGCCAGCCCGACGCAGAAGGCCTGAAACGAAGAGATCCCACCGTCGTGGCGATGGGACCTCTTGAGCTGGCGCACCATCCGCCCGAAGTAGCGGATCTGGACGAACCTGGTGCGCACCGTGAAATAGGCGCCGACGCCGATGAGCAAATAGATGAGGATGTGGGTGTTGAGGACATTGCTGAGCGGCTCGACCAACTGCCGTTGAAGAAAGTCCAAATTCGCATCCTCGGAGAAAGCCGGGCGGTTATCCGTGGATGAAGCATAAATTCCGAATGTTGACAACAGGTTTCGCCGATCCAGCCTCAGTAGCAGGCAGGTAAACAGCCGGTCACAAACCCCCGCGCCGGCAATCCGGCGGAACGGTTCAGCCGCCGTTGGTGGCCGGCGTCCCGGGTCCCAGCGCCGTCGGGCAGTAAACGTTGGCCGCGATCGCGGTGAACCGGGCGGCGTTGTCCCCCTGCAGCCTCGGGTTGAGCCTCTGGACGTTGTGGACGATGTCGGCCAGCTGGGTGCCCCGGCCGGCCATGCGGCACACTTCCTTGCCGGCCACAATGGCCCGCCCCGGATCCGAATAGGTGATGGCGGCCGCCTGCAGAGTCGCGAGGAACCGGTCGTCGGTGCCGTCGGCGTGCGCGGGCGCCGCCCCGGCGATCGCGCCGGCGATCGCGACGGCGGGGCCGATCAACGCCGGAAGCGGTCTCATACTTCCCGATCGTCGCAGACCGGCCACGGCTTTGCACGACGTTCCGGGTATCGTCAACCACCGGTTGACATGACCGCTATCGTCAACTTAGCGTTGACGCATGCCCGACGTCACCCCGATCGCCCACACCGTCCGCCTCGACGACCTGATCGACGCCATCAAGCGGGTGCACACCGACGCGCTGGACCAACTGGCCGACGCCGTCCTGGCCGCCGAGCACCTCGGTCAGGTCGCCGACCACCTGATCGGCCACTTCGTCGATCAGGCCCGTCGCTCCGGTGCCTCCTGGACCGACATCGGCAAGAGCATGGGCGTCACCAAACAGGCCGCCCAGAAGCGGTTCGTCCCGCGTCCAGAAGCCACGCCGCTGGACCCCCAACAGGGCTTCGCGCGCTTCACGCCGCGGGCCCGCAACGCCGTCGTCGCCGCCCAGAACGCCGCGCACCGGGCGGCCGCCACCGAGATCACCCCCGAGCACCTGTTCCTCGGCATGCTCGACGATCCGGCCGCGCTGGCGACCACGCTGCTGCGCCACCGCCACGTCGACCTCGAGGCGTTGCGCACGGCCGTGGCCCCGTCGGCCTCGGCGCCGCCCGAAGGCTCCGGGGCGCCGGACCTGATCCCGTTCAGCGGCCCGGCCCGCAAGGCGCTCGAACTGACCTTTCGCGAGGCGCTGCGGCTCGGCCACAACTACATCGGCACCGAACACCTGCTGCTGGCGCTGCTCGAACTGGAGGGCGGCTCGCCGGACGGCGGGCCGTTGGGCCGCTCCGGCGTCGAAAAAGCCGGCGTCGAGGCCGACCTGGCCCGCGCGCTCGAGTCCCTGACCAGCGGCAAAAACGACGCCGAATCCGCCCCACCCGACCCCTCCCCCTCGCCGTAACGCTGTGCGATCATGCCAAGATGCGCCGCTGGCTGATCGCCCTGTCCGCCGTCCTCGTCGCCGCCGCGAGTGTGACCGCCGCCGGCGCCGCCGCGCCCCGCGCGCGGGCCGGCGACGCCCCGATCGGCCACATCGGTGACACGCTGCGGGTCGACAACGGCACCTACATCGCCGACGTCACCGTCACCAGCGTGGGCCCCTGCGACCCGCCGCCGGGATTCGGCTACACGCGCAGCGGCACCTACAAGGGCTTTCCGGGCAGCACCGTCGAGCGCGCGGATGTGACGGTGCGCGCGATCCGGGTGCCCAACCCGTTCATCCTGGCGACCGACTTCGCCTTCGACGGCGTGACACCGAACGCCGACGCCTACGTGCCGCGGGCCTCCGATGCGCCCGACGCCCTGGACAACGTGCTCGTCAACGCGCCCAACGGCGCGATCGTGCGCGGGGAGGTGTATTGGGACGCCTACCGCGACCCGGTCTCCACCGTCGTCCTGCTGGACAAGAAGACGGGCTACCACCTCGCGCAGTGGAATCTTTGATCGGGGTGGAATCCCTGACCCGAGCCGTCCACCCGGCGACGCCCGAGTCCGTCGATCCCGGCGAGCTGGCCGCCGTTGCCGCGCAGACATTCCCGCTGGCCTGCCCGCCGTCGACGCCGCCCGGCAACGTCGCGTCGTTCGTCGACGCCAACCTCTCGGCCAACCGCTTCGCCGACTACCTCGCCGACCCGGACCGCGCGGTGCTCACCGCCCGGCAGGACGGCCAGATCATCGGTTACGCCATGCTCGTTCGGGGCGTCACCGACGATCCCGACGTGCAGCGGGCCGTCACGGTCCGCCCGGCCGCCGAGTTGTCGAAGATGTACGTGCTACCCGACCACCACGGTAGCGGTGCCGCGGCCGCGCTGATGGCGCTGGCGCTGGACACCGCCGAACACTGGGGTGCCCGCTGCGTGTGGCTGGGCGTCAACCAGAAAAACCAACGCGCGCAACGCTTTTACTCCAAGACCGGCTTCACGGTCAACGGCACCAGGACGTTTCAGGTCGGCGCCCGCCGCGAGCACGACTACGTCATGATGCGCGAGGTTCGCTGAACCCGGCGCTGCGGCGCCACGCTCGGACCCATCAGGTGGGCCCCCACCCGGAAGCGGACCCGTGCATGCGGGCACTGGCACGGCGTGCTGCAATCGAGCCCATGCCCGACTCCGCGGCCGGCGGCACCGGTGAGGCCACCGAAACCCCGCTGTCCCGGCTGGGGTCGGCGGGCGAGCTCGACGAAAGCGAGCTCTTTGGCCTCTACGACTACCCCCGAAACGACGGCACGTGGGTCCGCGCGAACTTCATCACCAGCGTGGACGGCGGCGCCACCACCGACGGCACCAGCGGCGCCATGGGCGGGCCCGGCGACCGGCTCGTCTTCAACCTGCTGCGCGAACTCGCCGACGTCATCGTCGTCGGCGCGGGCACCGTGCGGGCCGAGGGATATTCCGGCGCGCAGCTGGGCGCCGCGCAGCGCCAGCGGCGGCAGGCACGCGTCCAGAGCGAAGTCCCGCAGCTGGCCATCGTCACCCAGGCGGGCCGCCTGCAGCGCGACATGGCCGTGTTCACCCGGACCGAGGTGCCGCCGCTGGTCTGCACCAGCGCGGCGGCCACCGACGAAGCCCGCCGCGTGCTCGGTGACGTCAGCGAGGTCCTCGACTGCTCCGGCGGCGATCCCGGCAGGCTGGACGAGGCCGCGCTGCTGTCCCACCTCGCCGCCCGCGGGATGCGCCGCATCCTGACCGAGGGCGGGCCGATGCTGCTCGGCTCGTTGATGCAGCGCGACATGCTCGACGAGCTGTGCCTGACGATCGCGCCGTACGTCGTCGGCGGCCGGGCGCGGCGCATCGCGACCGGCCAAGACCAGGTGCTGACCCGGATGCGCTGCGCCCACGTCCTGACCGACGACGCCGGCTACCTGTACACCCGCTACGTCCGGGTCGACGGGCCGGGCTCGCGGAGTGGCTAATGTGGTCGGCATGAATCGGCCCCGCACGTCCGCCGCGATCCTGGTCGCGGTGACGGCCGCGCTGGCCGGCTGCGTCCCGGGTCTGCCCGCGGACCCGCGCTTTGCCACCGACTCCGGCGCCCGGCCCCAGGGGGCGAGCACCACCAAGCCGCCGCCCAGCGGCCCGCCGCCGATCGCGGCACCCAAGAACGACCTGTCCTGGCGTGACTGCACGTCGCGGATCTTCAACGACGCGGCGGTGAGCGCCCCCGCCGGCGTCCAGCTGGACTGCGCGAACTACGACACCGACCTGGACCCGGTCAACGGCGGCGCCGGCACGTTGAGCATCGGCGTGGTGCGCGCCCGGACGAGCAAGACCCCGCACGACGCGGGACCCCTGGTGTTCACCACCGGCTCCGACCTGCCGTCCTCAGCGCAGCTGCCCGTGTGGCTGGCGCGGGCCGGCGCCAACGTGCTCGCCAGCCACCCCGTCGTCGCCGTCGACCGCCGCGGCATCGGCCTGTCGGCCCCAATCGACTGCCGGGACCGCTTCGACCGCGAGGCGATGCGCAACCAGGCGCAATTCGAAAGCGGCGACGACCCGGTCGCCAACCTGTCCGATATCTCCAACACCGCCACCACGAGCTGCACCGACGCCATCGCCCCGGGCGACTCCGCCTACGACAACGTGCACGCCGCCTCCGACCTCGAGCGGCTGCGCACCCTGTGGGACGTGCCCGCGCTCGCGCTCGTGGGGATCGGGAACGGCGGCCAGGTGGCGCTCACCTACGCCTCGTCGCGTCCCGACCGTGTCGCGAGGCTGATCCTCGACTCCCCGATCGCGCTGGATGTCGGCGCCGAAACCGAGGCCGAGCACCGGGTGAAGGGCCAGCAGGCCGCGCTCGACGCGTTCGCCGCCCAGTGCCTCGCGGTGAACTGCGCGCTGGGTCCCGACCCGAAGGGCGCGGTCAGCGCGCTGCTGTCCGACGCCCGCGCCGGCAGGGGCCCCGCCGGCGCGTCGGTGGCCCAGGTGGCCGGCGCCATCACCGTCGCCCTGGGCTACCCCTCCGGCGGCGGCGTCGACGCCGTCACCAGTTTGGCGAACACGCTGGCGAGCGCGCGGTCCGGCGACGCCAGCCAACTCGACACCCTGATCGAGCGTGCCGAGGCCACGCAGGACACCGACGGCCAGTTCGTCAGCTCCTGCAGCGATGCGGTGAACCGGCCCACCCCGGACCGGGTGCGCGAGCTCGTGGTGGCGTGGGGCAAGCTCTATCCCCAGTTCGGCACGGTCGGGGCGCTCAACTTGGTCAAATGCGTGCACTGGCCGACGATCTCGCCGCCGGCGCCGCCAAAGAACCTCAAGATCGACGTGTTGTTGGCCGGCGTGCAGAGGGACCCGATCGTGGGCGTCGAGGGCGTCGCGGCGACGGCGGCGCTGATCATCAACGCCAACCAGGCCAGCAAGCGGGTGATGTGGCAGGGCATCGGCCACGGCGCCAGCATCTACTCGTCGTGCGCGGTGCCGCCGCTGATCGCCTACCTCGACGACGGCAAGCTGCCCGGAACCGACGTCTACTGTCCCGCCTGAGGAATTCGGGTTCGCGGTCGGTGTACGGTTCGCTCGTGACGGCAGCTGACTCGACCCGGACCGGCTTGCGCGATGCGGCGTTGGCCGCATTCCGTCCCCGCACCGGCGCACCGCGTGCGGCGACAATCCTTCGCTCGGCGCTGTGGCCGGTGGCCATTCTCTCGGTGCTGCACCGCAGCATCCCGCTTTCCATCAACGGCAACATCACCGACGACTTCAAACCGGTGTACCGGGCGGTGCTGAACTTCCGGCACGGCTGGGACATCTACAACGAGCACTTCGACTACGTCGATCCGCACTACCTGTACCCGCCGGGCGGCACGCTGCTGATGGCGCCGTTCGGATACCTGCCCTTCAACCCGTCGCGGGCCCTGTTCATCTTGATCAACGCGGTGGCCATCCTGGTCGCCTGGTACCTGCTGCTGCGGATGTTCAACTTCACGCTGTCCTCGGTGGCCGCGCCCGCCCTGCTGCTGGCCATGTTCTGCACCGAGACGGTCACCAGCACGCTGGTGTTCACCAACATCAACGGCTGTGTCCTGCTGGCGGAGATGCTGTTTCTGCGGTGGCTGCTGGATGGGCGGGTGAGCCGGCAATGGTGGGCCGGCGCCGCGATCGGGCTGACGCTGACGCTCAAACCCGTGCTCGCACCGCTGCTGTTGCTGCCCCTGCTGAACCGGCAGTGGCGCGCCCTGGTGCCGGCCTTCGTGATTCCGGTGGCCATCAACCTGGCCGCGTGGCCGCTGGTGACCGACGCGATGGACTTTGTCACCCGCACGGTGCCCTACATCCTTGGCACCCGCGACTACTTCAACAGCTCGATCGAGGGCAACGGCGTGTACTTCGGGTTGCCCACGTGGCTGATCGTGTTCATGCGGATCCTGTTCACGCTGCTCGCGATCGGCGCTATGTGGCTGCTGTACCGCTACTACCGGACCCGCGACCCGCTGTTCTGGTTCACCAGCTCGACGGGCGTGCTGCTGCTGTGGTCGTGGCTGGCGCTGTCGCTGGCCCAGGGCTACTACTCCATGATGCTGTTGCCGTTCCTGATGACCGTCGTGCTGCCCAACTCGCTGATCCGCAACTGGCCGGCATGGCTGGGCATCTACGGCTTCATGACGCTGGACGACTGGCTGATCTACCGGTGGATGAGGTATGGCCGCGCGCTGCAATACCTGAAGATCACCTACGGCTGGTCGCTGCTGCTGATCGTGGCGTTCACCGTGCTCTACTTCCGCTACCTGGACGCCAAGGCCGAGGATCGGCTGGACGACGGCATCGACCCGGCGTGGCTGACGGCCGAGCGGGACGGCGCTAGCGTGGACGCATGACCAATCCCAAGGTGCAACTGACCGACGACGAGTGGCGGCGGAAACTCAACCCGCAGGAGTTCGAGGTGCTGCGCCGCGCCGGCACCGAGCGGCCGTTCACCGGCGAGTACACCGACACCACCACCCAGGGCATCTACGAATGCCGGGCGTGCGGCGCCGAATTGTTCCGCAGCACGGAGAAATTCGAATCCCACTGCGGCTGGCCGTCGTTCTTCGACCCGTCGAGCTCCGACGCGGTGATCTTGCGTTCCGACGACTCGCTGGGGATGACGCGCACCGAGGTGCTGTGCGCCAGCTGCCACAGCCACCTGGGCCACGTGTTCAGCGGCGAGGGCTACCCGACGCCGACGGACCAGCGCTACTGCATCAACTCGATCTCGCTGCGCCTGGTCCCGACGGACGTGTAGCGCCGAGCCTGTAATTTTGCAGGCCTCCACTCGCACTTTCGCTGCCGAATTACAGTCTCGCGGTGGCTAGTCCACCCGGGTGGCGTGCACCTCCCAGAACGGGGCGTGCACCCGGCCGTCGACCAGCCACGGCTCCATCGCCCGGAACCGCTCCAGCAAACTCTCGACCTGCTCGCCCATGTCCGGGTTGCGCGCGGCCATCATCTGGATCTGCTCAACGCTCATGTTGACCAGGTAGGTGGTCGGCCCCAGGTAGGTGATCTCCCAGCCGCCGGCCGGCAGCACCTGGCGAAAGTCGTCCTCGGACAACGACCGCATCATCGTGAACCCGTTGACGTCGTGCTGCCCGAACTCGAACATGTAGAGCCGCGCCCCCGGCCTGGTGGCCCGGCGCAGGGCCTGCACGTATGACCTCTGCAGCGCGGGGTCGGTGCTGAACGTGTGGTAGAAGGCGCAGTCGACGACGGTGTCGAACCGTCCCTCGAGCCCGTCGAGCCGAGTGGCGTCGGCGAGCTCGAAATTGACTGACACCCCGGCCTTTTGCGCGTTCTCCCGGGCCCGCTGCACAGCCGTCGCCGAGCCGTCGATGCCGGTGGCCGCATACCCCTGCGCGGCGTAGTAGATGGCGTGGTGACCCGGCCCGGTGCCGGGGTCGAGCACTTCCCCCTTGATGGCGCCCAGGGCGACCAGCCGCTGGACCACCGGCTGCGGGCCGCCGATGTCCCACGGCGTGGCCGCCGGCAGCCCGTGCGACAAGCGGTCGTCGCGATACATCTCCTCGAACCGGCCGGGGTCGGTCGGGTCGAAGTGGGTCGTCATGGCAGCGAGTTCACCAACTGCTCGACCGGCACGCGCGGCCCGGTGAAGAACGGCGTCTCCTCGCGGGTGTGCCGGCGGGCGTCGGTGGCCCGCAGCTCGCGCATCAGGTCGACGATGCGGTGCAACTCGGGGGCCTCGAACGCCAGGATCCACTCGTAATCCCCGAGCGCGAACGCCGGCACCGTGTTGGCGCGGACGTCCTTGTACTCGCGCGCGGCCATGCCGTGCTCGGAGAGCATGCGGCGGCGTTCCTCGTCGGGCAGCAGGTACCACTCGTAGGACCGCACGAAGGGGTAGACGCAGATGTAATTGCCGGGCTCCTCGCCGGCCAGGAACGCCGGGATGTGGCTCTTGTTGAACTCCGCCGGGCGGTGCAGCGCCACGCTGCTCCACACCGGGGTGCAGGCCCGCCCCAGCGCGGTGGTGCGCCGGAAGTCGGCGTAGGTGGCCTGCAGCGCCTCGACGTTCTCGGCGTGGGTCCAGATCATGAAGTCGGCGTCGGCGCGCAGGCCGGCGACGTCATAGAGACCGCGCACCACGACCCCGCGCTCCTCCCGCTGCTTGAAGAACGTCGCCGCCTCGTCGATCACGGCGTCGCGCTCCGGGCCGAGTTCGCCGGGCCGCACCGCGAACACCGAGAACATCAGGTAGCGAATCGTCGCGTTCAGGGCCGCGTAATCCAGCTTGGAATCCAGTTTGGCCATGAAACCTATCGTGCCACTTCCACGTCCAAAGCCTCGACCGCGTGTCCGGCGGCGCCCACGCACGCCGGCACGCCGATGCCGTCGAGGTAGCTGCCGGCCACCGCCAGCCCCGGCGGCAGACCGGCGCGCACCTCGGCGACCAGGTCGGCGTGGCCGGGGCCGTATTGCGGCATCGCGTCGATCCAGCGCTGTACGCGGGCGTCGACCGGCTCGACGGCCAGCCCGAACACGTCTACCAGGTCGCTCAGCGCCCAGCCCAGCAGATCCTCGTCCGACGTGCTTGCAGCCACGTCATCCCCGAACCGCCCGAACGACAGCCGCAGCAGCTGCGCGTCCCCGCGCACCCCCCACTTGCGTGACGACAGGGTGACGGCCTTGCACCGCAACCGCTCCCCGCTGGCCACCAGGACCCCGGAGCACTCCGGAAAGGCCGTATCGACCGGCACCGCGAGCGCCACCACCACCGACGACGCGCTCACCACCCGGCCGGCGGCCGCGGCGGCGCGCGGGGCGACGCCGGCCAGCAGGCGCGCGGCCTGTGGGGCCGGAACCGCCAGGATCACCGCGTCGGCGTGCCGGCGTGCTCCGGAGTCGTCGAGCAGTTCCCAGCCGGCCCCGGCACGGTCGAGCCGCCGCACACCGGCTTGCAGCCAGCGCGGCCCGCTGCGCCGCACCAACTCGTCGACCAGCACCCGGTAGCCGCCGTCGATCGCACCGAACACCGGTGCGCCGGTCGCCGGCGGCAGGGCCCGGCGCACCGCGTCGGTCAGGCTGGCGGCGCCGCCGTCGAGGGCCGCCGCCACGGCGGGGGCCGCTGCGCGCAGCCCGATCGTCGCCGCCGAACCCGCGTACACCCCGCTCAGCAGCGGATCCACCGACCGGGCCACCACCTGCTCGCCGAACCGCTCCCCCACCAGCGCCGCGACCGCGGGGTCGCTGCCGGGCCGCCACCGAAGCGGCCGGTCGGGCTCGGCGCCGATGCGCGCGACGGTCGCCTCGTCGACCAGACCGGCCACCGACGCCCCCGACGACGGGATCCCGACGACCGTGCCCACCGGCAGCGGATGCAACCTCTGCCCGCTGTAGATCAACGGCCGGGCGCCGGTGGTGGCGCGCTGGAGCTCGGCGAGGCCGAGTTCGGCCAGCAGCGCGGGCATCTCGGGCCGGCGCAGCACGAACGCCTCGGCCCCGAGGTCCATCGGCTGGCCGGCGACCGACTCGGTGCGCAGGATCCCGCCGAGCCGATCCCCGGGCTCCAGCACCGTGATGTCGGCGTCGGCGCAGGCCGCGCGCAGCCGGTACGCCGCTGTGAGTCCCGAAATCCCGCCCCCCACAACACAATACGCGCGAGCCGTCATAGCGAGTGGACCAGCGACACCAGGTCGGTCAGCACGCCGGGATCGGTCTCGGGCAGCACCCCGTGGCCGAGGTTGAACACGTGCCCGGTCGCGCCGGCGTCGACCGCGCGGCGCCCGTCGTCGACCACGGCGCGCGCGGCGCGTTCGGTCGCCGGCCAGCCCGCCAGCACGACAACCGGGTCGAGGTTGCCCTGCAGCGCGGTGCCGGGCGCGACGCGGGCCGCGGCGTCGGTCAGCGCGGTCCGCCAGTCCAGGCCGACCACCGTCGCGCCGACCGACGACATTGCGCCCAGCAACTCCGCGGTGCCGACCCCGAAATGCGTCATCGGCACGCCGTAGCCGGCCAGCTCGCCGAAGACCCGCGCGCTGTGCGGCTGCACGTAAGCGCGGTAGTCGGCCAGCGACAGCGCCCCCGCCCACGAGTCGAACACCTGAACGGCGTCCACCCCGGCGTCGAGCTGGGCCCGCAGGAACCCCACGGTGACGTCGGTCAGTTTCTCCATCAGCGCGTGCCAGCTGTCCGGGTCGGCCAGCATCATCGCCTTGGTGCGGGCGTGGTGGCGGCTGGGACCGCCTTCGATCAGGTAGGACGCCAGCGTGAACGGCGCGCCGGCGAACCCGATCAGCGGGACGTCGCCGAGCGCGGACACCAGCAGGCCAACCGCGTCGGACACCGGCTGGATGCGTTGCGAATCAAGGGGTTTCAGCGCATCGATGTCGGCCGCGGTGCGCACCGGTGCGGCGATGACCGGCCCGACGCCGGCGACGATGTCCAAGTCGATGCCGGCGCCGAGCAGCGGTACCACGATGTCGGAGAACAAAATCGCCGCGTCGACGTGGTGGCGGCGCACCGGCTGCAGGGTGATCTCACAGACCAGTTCGGCATCGAAGCAGGCCGCCAGCATGTCGTTGTTGGCGCGCAGCGCGCGGTATTCGGGCAGCGAGCGCCCGGCCTGCCGCATGAACCACACCGGCACCCGGCTGGGCTTGCGGCCGGTCACGGCGGCCAGATACGGCGACTCGGGGAGGTCGCGACGAGTACTCATTGCGCTCAATGCTGCCACGGCCAGCGGCGGAAGTGTGCGCGGCGAACTTCTGGGTAATGGGTACTACGGAGGTCCTGCGCGCGCCGGCAGCGCGCGCAACTTCGCCCCCTCGGTGGTCACGGAAGGAGACGGTTGATGTTGTTGACGGGCGGCTCGGCGAAAAGCGAGGACGTGGTCGGGGAGGTGGAGCATTTCGTCGACCGCGCGCTGCGCAACGTCGCCCACGGCCGCTTCGAGCGGTCACTGTCCGGCTTGACGGCGATCGGGGCACTGGAGACCAGCGCGGAGATCTACTTCGAGCACTACCGCGCCAGCTTCGGCAACAAGTGGATGTGGAGCCCGATCGTCGTCACCCCACCGGTGGTGGTCGCCGGGGTGGCCGGCGTCTTCTCCAAGCGCTGGGCCAAGCGGTGGCTGCCGATCACCTCGGCGGTGTACGCGGCAAACGGCCTGATGGGCGAATACTTCCACGCCCGCGGCGTGGCGCGCCGTCCCGGCGGCTGGCGACTCTACAACTACAACGTGCCGATGGGGCCGCCGATCGCCGCGCCCGGGCTGATAAGCATCGTCGGCGCGATGGGCCTGCTCGCCGCGATCCTGCGCCGGGAGAAGTGAGCGCCGTGGCTGACATCGAAAGCGGCCACCACCTGCCGAATCTGCGCCCGGGCGGCAAGCCGCTGCACCCGTCCTGGCTGCCCCGCCAGCGTCGGGGCGTCACCCCGCAGATGATCGGCCGCTACCCCGACTACGACGTACTGAGCGCCATCGACACCTGGGACGCCGCGACCCGCAAGGTGGTGCTGGCACGGCTCGAGGAACCCGGCCCGCTGCGCATTTTCGACGCGTCGCAGGCACCGACGCTGCGCGAGTTCTGCGACACCGCGCTGGCCCAGGACGCCGACCCGCGGGTGCCGGTGCCCGAGATGGTCGACGCCAAGCTGGCCGACGGCAAGTTCGACGGCTACCAGTACGCCGACATG
>Ga0307441_1000507_pt1 | contig 13888 bp, 10 predicted proteins | sample SalMarWE160420MG_FD_202149 | JGI IMG/M metagenome (GOLD analysis project Ga0307441, IMG submission 202149) | Salt marsh sediment microbial communities from the Plum Island Ecosystem LTER, Massachusetts, United States - WE1604-20 | ecosystem: Environmental > Aquatic > Marine > Intertidal zone >... | reverse complement strand
ATTCTTTCGAACGCAAAATGTTTACCCTTTGGAACCGGTGCATAAACATTCGGATAAGAGCTTATTAAGTATGAAATAAGGTCTTTCAGCTTTGATTTCTGAAATATGAATTGCTTCATATCAACCTGCCTTTGTTGGGATTCTTCCAGATTGTAGTTACATATTTGACTACCCTGCGACATGGGATTAATCGAAGTCACCAGTATACAATTCCTTTTGTGATTAACGTTGTAAGTCTATTTGTTTCTTATCAACTGTGCTCTTCATTGGAATTCTTAAGATATTCTTTTTTGGAAGCAGTAATATACTAAAATAATAGGAAAAGGAAGCCCGTTAAGAACTCAGTCCAACTTTTTTGAGAGTTACATCTCCGCAGGCTGCAGCGATTATCAGGTATATCAACCTTATTGATCCCGGATCCGAAAAAGCAGGCTCTGATGGTATCCTGGATAAAACCGGGAAACTCTCGGATAAGTCCAGCAAAGCAAGAGCAAACAGAACAATATGGCTATGTTCATGAGTTTGCGAATGGTAACGCTTGAAATACGTTGCTTGTGAATCTATCTGTAATGATGTATTATTTTTTTCGATAATTCGTTTATTCGGTGATACTGTTATTGTCGGGAACCGCAGAAAGGGAGATCTGGCATGAAATGTACTTTACTGATACTGATTTTTGCACTGACAGCGGGAGCAGATGAGTTCGATACAGCTACAACGCTGAGGGTTTCGCCTGAGGGGACGTATTTTACCGACACTTCCCTGCCTGGGTGGACCCGCACCGATTCTTTCAACAAGCATGATGGTGAACTGATCTGGGAATTCAGTGTTGCATCAGGCTTCACTCAGAAGGTATGTCCTCTTGGAGATGAGGGTGGGTACGTATTCACAGGCGGGTGGTACGGAGGAGGGAAGATGTTCCTCGGTACAGGGGGCAGCGGTTCCGTTCTGTGGGAAACGGAACCTGAACTGGGTGACAGTCTGTACTGGAAGAACCTTGCCACAGGTACGTCATCGGCTTACCAGGCCGATATCTTTTATCTTGTGCGTTCCTTCGATATCTGGAACGATAATGGAACTCCTGGAAATACTGGTGATGATTATCTGGTATCAGAGGATAACGTTGAGGTATGCCTCTTCGAAGGGGCCAGTCCGACACCACTGTGGGTCTGGGACGGCAGTAGAACTTTCATTGCCTCAGCACCAGATGAACCCGGAAAATATGACTGCACCGGTGACGGGGAGTATTTCGCGGTGGGCGGTTACATCAACGGACACCTCGGACTCGCAGTATTCGTTCCCGATTCAGCCAGTCCCTGCCTTCTCTTTGACGACGCTGCTTTCGCTTACAGTCCAAGGCAGCTCAGGTTAACGGATGACGGTTCCAAAGTTATCTTCAGTGTAGGAGCTGACCTCCTGAGAGTTGATGTTGCTTCGGGTACTCTGGAGAATACCTACAATCTCGGTGCCTCCACCGACTGCTTCGATATCTCAGGTGACGGATCCCTGGTGGCATACGGGTTTACCTCTGTGCGGCTAGCTCAGTGGGACAGCTCTCAATACACCCTTCTCTGGTCATATCCGGTATCAGGTTATTATGCAGGTGCAGCATCCGTTGCCAGCGACAATTCTTACGTCTATTACGGCCTTTACAAGAACACCTATCTCACCAATCGTATTCTGTTGTTCGATCCTGCCTCCTCAAACCCTCTTCTTGTCTACGATACCCCTGCCGGTTCCGGAGGTTACCAGGATGTAGTGAGCTGGATGGACTGCAGCGATGATGGTAGATACCTTGCCGTAAGCTCCTGGGGATGCGAGAGAGGTGGCGGTGACGAATTGATAGTCATCGATAAGGATTCCGCTGTAAATCCAGTTTACTCCTTAAACTCTCCGGGGTCCATGTGGCATGTCGATATTTCACCGGACGGCACCTGTCTGAGCGCAGCCGGCAAGCACGTACATGCTAACCAGATGGGTTCCGGAGCAGATGTCTATATGATCGACCTGACAGTTCAGGGTCTGGAAACAGATCCAGTTGCTTCAAACCTTCAACTGATAATTCACCCTAACCCATGCTCAGGGTCATCAACAATCGGGTTCTCACTTCCGGCTCCGGGCATCGCAAACCTGAGCATCTTCGATCTCTCAGGCCGCAGACTTCAGCAGCTGGATAACTCACAGCGCAATCAGGGCTTTCATACTATGTCTGTTCCGCAGGACCTTCCAAACGGACTCTATCCTGTAAGCCTGACTTTTAATGGAGAGATGATTACGGAGATGTTGCTGATAACGAGATAGTATCAAGCTTAATCCCCGGGTACCGGCTGCCCGGGGTTTACAGAAGTAAAGTGAAAATGTTGTTCTTGAGTTTAAGCAGGTGACCGGATTGATTCTATATAATCTGCAGAAGCGCGCTTCGCCTTCTGATGCTGATTCCCATCTCACTCTCCAGTTCACGCGCCTTCAGCGTTCTGCTTCTTTTTTTATCCGCTTCTTCCGGTGTAATGTTATCTTTCTGGTTAAGCATATAGCAGTATGACACTAACGTATCCGCCAGAGCGGGTTTCATGTCAAGCTTACCGAAGATTTCAATCGCGCTGTCGAATTCAGCATTCCACTTCTGGTACTCTTCAGTTGAGAAAAACAGATTTCCTTTCAACTGATGAATTTTCGCATTGCCGGCAGTAATGCCCATTTCTGCAACAAGATCCTCCGCCTCGGTAATCATTTCCATGATTCCACCCAGTATGTTCTTTTTCAGGTGAAGGTCAGCAACAATGATGAGTATATCAAGAAGCAGACTTTTAGCGCGGACCTTCCTTGCCAGCTTTTCCGCTTCCAGCAGCATATCTGCTGCAGATTTATCGTTTTTCTCCTCAATTGAAATCAGGCTCAGCAGCATGAGCGCGAATGCTTCCTCCCGCTCATAAGTTGATTTTCTTGAAAGTTCGATACATTTTTCAGCAAGCTTCCTGGCCTCTTCCAGCCTTCCTTTAGTAAGATGAAACAGAGCGAGCTGATGGTAAGCCAGAAGCATATCGTGATGCGCTGGAAGTTCCTCTGCCATGCGTCTGTATTCCAGGGCAGTCTCAAGCATTTTATCGAACAGTCCCAATGAGCTGTACGCAGTGGATAAATTACCATATGAAGTCATACCCAGAAGCTTATCGCCGATTTCCAATGAAACGGAAAGCTGTGCGTTGAACGAATCTATTGCATCGGCAAACTCTCCCATTTTATCGGAAACCAGGCCGATATTTCCGTAGGTAACTGCTGTTTCCCTTTTCATGTTGTGCTCAAGAGCCAGTTCAAGTGCCTTCGTGTAGTACTTTCTGGCTTCGGTATAATCCCCGTTAGCCCAGTACACAGTGGCAATAGTGTTGTAGGATAATCCTTTCTGACGGGCGCACTTGATTTCAGTGTAACCGGTTAGATTCTCGGCCAGGTTAACCGCTTTCAAAGCTGTTTTCATGGCAATTTCAGTGTTACCCGTAACGCAGTCAGTCCATGCCCGGAAGCATTCAATCCGTGTAAAAAGAATTTCATGAATTCCGGAATCCTGCAGCAGCATCTTTTCAGTATTTTCAAGAAATTGCAGAGCATTGTCTATTTCACCCCGTGTATAGAGAATATCGGCAATAGCCACTGAAACATCGCCTTTCAGATCGATATCCACAGATGTTTCAAGTGCTTTCTGGAAGTACTCCATAGCTTTGTCGTAATCGCCTATTCTATCGTAAATCTTGCCTATATACCTGCAGCATTCAGCAATCTGATCCTCAGCTTCAACAAGATGGTTCTCGATAGTATGGATAGCGTCCATAAAATGCTGGACTGCATTAAGGTTTCTGTATTCAGACCAGGCTCGCTCACCTGCCCTGATGCTGTACTGAAGCGATTTGTTCCATTCTTCCGCAATCCGAAAATGACTGGCCAGTACTGGACATAAAGCATCGAGCCGGTCGGGATTCATATCCTCCAGTATCGTACCGATAGCGCCGTGGATTATCTTCCTGCGCTTCCGAAGGATGGAATCGTAAGTTACATCCTTGATCAGTGTATGTGAGAAAACATACTCAATATCCTTCAGCTTTGACTGAAATGTAAGGCCAGCCTCGGCGCAATCCATAAGGTTGTCATGAACTTCCCTATTCAGAACCCTTCTTACGATCTCTTCTCTGAATCTGAGCCCTGCAACACTTCCAATCCTCAGGCTTTCCTTAGCCTGTTTTTCCAGCCTGTCTATCCTTGCCATTATCATTGAGAAGACGTTCCCCGGGAGGTTCTCATCACTGTACTGCTGGGTTCTTACCCAGTGTTCTCCATCGAGGTGTATCAGTTTTTCCTCGATAAGGTAAAGAAGGAACTGCATGAGATAGAATGGATTACCTTCCGCTCTTTCCCGGATCAGACTTTCTATATCCTTTTCAAGGTTAACGCCATTGAGAATTTCGATCATCAGCTCATCTGTTGCCTGTGCCCCGAGACCTTCAAGGGCCATACGGTGTACAGGAAATTCATCACGATCGAAAAGAGAGCGTTGATCGGGCCTTTTTGACAGGATAAAGGATATGTCTGTTCCAGGGTAATCGAGCAGATGGCTTACGATATACTCAACCGCTTCGAGGTCTTCATCTGTGGAGTAGTGAATATCTTCCAGGATTACGCATACGGGGCTTTCATGTGATTTCAGTAAATCGCAGACAGCGTCAAGAAGGTTATCCCTTCTCAGTCTGGGGGGCAGGTCATCGTAATCTGATGGGGGATAACTGAGGGAAAAGAGCATTCTGCCCAGAAAAATTTCCCTCCTGGAAATGCTTCCGATGGAATCGTCCAGCCCGTTTATCAGATTCACCAGCTTTCTTTTTATAGTATTTTCGGAGTCACTCTCGGCCAATCCGGACATGTTCCCTAAGAGTGAAACCAACAGGTCATTCGTTTCACCATGTTCGGGGGAAGCAGCATGGAGTACACTGTAATTCTTTTCACTCAGGTGTTCCGAAAGCTTATTCAGGAGACTTGTCTTGCCTATTCCAGCGCTGCCCTCCATGATGACAACCGCTTTGCTTTTATCTATCACCGACAGAATCCTGTTGAGCTCATCTTCCCTTCCAACGAATGAGTATCTGTCGAAATTATCGATTCTTCGAGTAAGCGGTGAGAACCTCCTGACTGTGCTTTCCTTGCCTTTGAGAATAAGGTTGTCCAGTTCTCTGTACTCGAAGTAATTTCTGGACATCCTGTATACTCTGTCAGAGACTGCTATGCTTCCAGATTCCGCTGAATCCGCAAGACGAGCGGCGGTATTAACAACATCCCCGATAACCGTATACTGCCTGCTCCACGAATTCCCTATCATTCCGGCGAAAGCGAAGCCTTCGTCTATACCTGTTCTAACGTTGAAAACGTCAAGATCGGTCAGGAAAGAGTTGATTTCAAGGCTTGCCCGGACAGCGTGAATGAGATCGTTTCCGAATGACCTTGGTGCTCCGAAAAGCAGGAAAATCCTGCTTCCCCCCACAAGGATATTATCAACCATCTGTATGATACCACTATGCTTGCGAGCGATTTCAGAGATTCCAAGGTAGAGTTTCTGTATCTGATGATGAGGGGGCGCCTTCTTATCGTATCCTTCGAAATTGATGAATACTGCTGCTATCGACCGATGCTCTCCCTGAAGATTATCGGTGCCAGGTACATAGAATGAACTGTCCGGAAGATCAGGAACTTTGTAACCACTGAGTTCAGCATCTGCATCTGAACGAACTGTATATATTTCACCTTTCAGTGCTTTATCTTCGGCTGAAGCTATCTTCTCAATTATATCACCTGTAAGGAAAATACGTGCACTATCGGGGTTCCCTACGATAAACTCAGTCCATGATCCGTACCCCAGGACAATTTTTATACTGAGTCTGCATCTGCCGGAATCAGTTACAAGATTATCAAAGTGTTTCATTTCTTCCATCATCTGTGATGCGCACACATCAGGCTTTTTTCCGGATGGAAAACGGGCCAGGATGGAATCCCCCGCCATGGAAATTACTATACCTCCATGAACTCTCAGTATTTCGTACATCGCAGTAAAGTACCGGTTGAGAATATCAGTGAGATCCTCGGTACCTTTCTTGCCATGCAGAGCGAGCTTATCTGTAAGTTCTGTGAAACCAGATATATCAGCAAGCAGGAGGGAACCGCTGTATATGAATTTACCCTGTTTAATAAGAGTTATGTCTTCCGGTATTATGGGGTTCAATTTACCGTTCCTTTGTCTGTTCAGGTATATCCACTATCATACTAAAAATGTGATATATGTCCGTGTCAAGGGAAATCGGGATATTCATCTATTGCGAAAGCGCCCGATAATCATAAATTAGGTTATGTGGATAATGATTACTCTGAGAAAGAATGGAAGACATGGCCTCTCGAAAGGTATCCGAAAGAACTATCAGGCGCCTCAGTCATTATGCCCGTTGTCTGCGAATCGCCAGGTTCAGGGGGGATAGAACCGTTACATCCAGCTACCTTTCTAAACAATGCGGGATTTCTTCGGCTGCGGTAAGAAAGGACCTGACTTTATTCGGTGAATTTGGAACGCAGGGCTCGGGCTACGATGTCGTTGAGCTGCTGGTTCAGATAGAGAACATTCTGGGTGTCAGCGATCCGCCTTCAATACTAATAATTGGTGCGGGAAATATCGGAAGGGCATTGATTGAATCCGGTCTTGAGGGTACCGGTGGATATACTTATTCTGCAATTTTTGACATCGATCCCGATATTGTAGGTACCAGATGCGCGAATCTGACCGTTAGCTCAATGGATGATATTCGCAGTACGATATCATTCCTGGGTAACTATATAGCTGTTATAGCAGTCTCCCGGGGTGAGGGGCAGAAGGCAGTTGACAGGCTTTGTGAACTGGGATGCAGGGCTATGCTGAGTTTCAACCTTGAACCACTCAGACTTCCCGAAGGGGTAGTCCTTCACTACATAGAAGTATCCACCGAACTGGACTTACTTACCCATTCCATGAAGGAAGCCTCTTTCCCATCTGTGTAGACTGCTATCTTTACGTCGGAGGAAATCTAATGAAGGGGAAATTTCAGCTCTATACGGGAAACGGCAAGGGTAAGACTACAGCAGCTCTGGGGCTTGCAGTAAGAGCCGCCTGTTCAGGCCTCAAGGTCTATTTTGGGCAGTTCATGAAGGGGCAGGAATATTCTGAATTATCTCTTCCCGATTATTTTCCGGGGCTTATCGTAATGGAACAATTCGGTACTCCCAGGCTTATATGCAAAGGGGAGAAGCCTGCGGAGGAAGATATCAGGTCGGCCGCTGCCGGTCTTGAAAAAATAATGTCCGCAATGGTTTCCGGGATTTATGACATTGTCGTAGCGGATGAACTGAACGTTACCGTATACATGGGTCTTCTGGACGAGAGTAAGGTAATGGATTTTTTTAATAATCGACCGGACGATGTAGAGCTTGTCCTGACAGGGCGTTATGCCCCCGAGAGCTTTATAGAGGCAGCGGATCTTGTCACGGAAATGAGGGAAGTAAAGCATTATTACCAAACGGAGAACCTGCTGGCGCGGAAGGGTATCGAATTCTAGCATAAGGTACTGTTTTAACATTTCAGGAGTATTACAGTAAAGGAGGGTGCAATGAAGATAGCTGTTGTTTTTCTGACTTTGCTTACCGCACTGGCTGTCGCATCGGATAGAAGTGCTCTGGAAGTTTCGATTGGCGGGGGAGTCTGGATGCCTTCCCTCTTTGATTCTGATGCAGAGCTTTCACCCGGACCTGCGTTTATCGTTTCACTTCAGATTCCTCCATCACTAGGTAACTGTTTCATAATAGAAACGGGATACCTTAGCGCGGGTTCTGATAACGATAACTACAGCGGAATCGCTGGCATTCCACTGACGGTAGGCTACAGGATGTATCCTTTCTACAGAAGATTTGCAGGCCCACGTGGAATCGAACCTCTGCTTGGTGTATTCGGCGGAGGTATGCTTCTCTGGGACAGCCCGGAAGGCAATCAGGACAAAACCAATACTGGAGCCGGTGTGATCGGAGTTGAACTAGGCGCGCGGATACATATGGGTGAATCCGCCTCGCTTGATATTGTCGTTACACCTGAATGGGTACCCGCTGGTTCACCGCTGGCCGGAGAAAGTGAAAAAGATCTATCCGGCCTTGAAATATCTGCTTCAGTCTCATTCTGACAGGCTCATTGCTGTTCGGAACGAGATGAAATACTGCCGCTGTTCTCCGGTCCGAGCTGACCGCAGGCAGCGGCGATATCACTTCCTCTCGAGCGTCTCAGGGTAACCGCCTGGCATCTTGGGTACAGGTAGTGCATGAATCTGTTTACTGATTCATCATCGGGCCTTCTGTAAGGAACGCCTTCTATCGGATTGTACACGAGAAGGTTAATCTTGCATTCTATATCATCGGTGAATTCAATCAGGGCATCGGCTTCGCTAGCAGTATCGTTAATACCTGCAATCAGGCAGTATTCAATGGTAATCCTTCTTCCCTTACGGTTGAAGTAATCCCTGATGTCCCGTTTGATTTTTGGAAGTGGTAGATTTTTTGACACCGGCACGAGCTTCCGGCGGGTACTTTCAACAGCGCTGTGAAGCGATACTGCAAGTCCGTACTGACCGTCCAGCTCTGCCAGTTTCCCTATGCCACCAGGAATGCCCACTGTTGATACGGTTATTTTTCTCGCACCGATACATATTCCCCTGTCATCGGTAATTATTTCCAGAGAATCTTTTACAGCGGGGAAATTATCCATCGGCTCTCCCATACCCATGAAAACGACGTTGCTTATCCGTGAATGGGTTCTGGCCTGCAGGCCGTACAGCTGAGCTATTATTTCATCAGTTGTAAGGTTACGCCTGAACCCTCCTTTTCCAGTCTGGCAGAATTTGCAGCCGCACCTGCAACCTGCCTGAGTCGATATGCATGCCGTTAATCCCGGAGAATCAGGGATGAGAACTGATTCTATAATCTCACCATCCGAAAGGAGAAAGGAATACTTAACCGTTCCATCATCAGAGGTGACTGTATTACATACATCAAGGACAGTTATACTGCCGGTCCGTTCAAGTTCGTTTCTGGCAGATAGAGAAATGTCGGTCATCTGCTGGAACTTGTCCACTCTCTTAAGATGTATCCAGGAAAACAGCTGTTTCGCCCTGTACGGCTTCATTCCAAGTTCAGTCGTAATCCATTTTTCCAGGTCAGTATACGTAAGACCTGTTATCCTTACTTTCCCTGAATTGTTCATATTCAAACAGGATTTCCCTTCGACCATTGATGATGGAGTATATATATAACACATGTACCTGAGCAGTTAATTCAACAAGGGGAAAAGAATGAAAAATCGTATAGGTGTCATCGGAGGATCGGGAGTATACTCCTTCGAAGGAGTAAGAATTGAGCAGCAGCTGAATATCGAAACTCCTTTCGGTAAACCTTCCGCACCTCTCATTCTGGCTGATTACAAGGACATACCTCTCGTATTTCTGCCACGTCATGGTGAGGGGCATACTCTTTCACCTTCCGAAGTACCATATGCAGCCAACATCTATGCCCTGAAGAATATTGGAGTCCGTCAGCTTATTTCTATTTCAGCTGTAGGCAGCCTTCAGCAGGTATATCAGCCAAGGCATTTTGTCATTCCCGATCAGATTTACGATAGAACCAAAGGGATAAGAAGATCAACGTACTTCGGCGGTGGAATGGTTGCTCATATTGGATTTGGCGATCCATTCTGCGAAGAGCTTTCCGGAATCCTGTACAAAGCCGCTGAAGAAGCTGATGCAAAGGTTCACAAAGGCGGCACTATCGTATGTATGGAAGGCCCCGCTTTCTCAACAAGAGCCGAAAGCAGGGTTTACCGGAGCCAGGGGCATGCGGTTATCGGCATGACTGCCATACCTGAGGCAAAGCTTGCAAGGGAAGCCGGCATATGTTATGCCACTTTATGCATGATAACGGATTACGATGTATGGCATGAAACCGAAGAGGATGTTACCGTTGAAGCCGTAATGGCAAATGTCAGAGTAAACACTGTCCGGGCAAGGAAGACTATCGAAAATGCTCTGCAGGCAATCGATCCAGGTAAAACTGACTGTTCGTGTTACGGCGGCAAGAACGCAATTGAGGGATCCATTATTACGGCTCCCGAACATCGTGGTTACCTGTCCAAAGAGCATCTGAAGGTAATACTGGAAAGATAAGTTATCTAATGAATCAGCGTATTTCGGATATAGGGGAGAGGGGTCTGATACGCAGGCTCAGGAAATCATTCCCGCAGTTATCGCACATTGGAGACGACAGTGCTGTGTTATCCGCGATTAAATGCCCGGTTGTAACTACTGACAGTTTCTTTGAAGGCACGCATTTTCATCGCTGGTGGGCGTCACCAGATATACTTGGAAGGCGGCTGCTTGAAGCCGCTCTTTCAGATATCGCCGCAATGGGTGCAGATGCTGAGTGGGCTTTTGCGGCTCTTTCCCTTGATCCGGATTTGAAAGTGAACTGGATCGAGGATTTTTACAGGGGAATGATGGAGCGGGATGATATTATCCTTGCAGGTGGGGAAACCGTACGGGGAGAGCACCTGGGTATTACACTCACGATAATCGGTGAGGGATATGAACCTGAAACGCTCCTCAGAAGATCCTCTCTCGTTCCAGGCGACAGGTTATGGGTAAGCGGACTGATCGGTCGCGCACTGGATGCTCCTTCCAGGCTCGAGAAAGCTGGAGGACTCCATGGGCATGAGATGAAAGCAAGATCGAATCTTCTGTCCGTTTATGAACTGGAGCAGTTGAAGGCTTTCCTTCAGCCGAGGGCGGAACTTGAACTGGGAGCTGAACTCAGAAAAATGGGCGTCAGATGTGCCATAGATATTTCGGACGGGCTTTTTTCCGAAGCGGAGCATCTTGCCCGGGAAAGTGGTGTCAACGTAATACTCGATATAAATGAATCAATGTTTTTCGATTCCGTAAAAGACAGACCGATTGCCGCATCTGCAGCGGGTGAGGATTTCGTTCTGCTGTTCGGAGCGTCGTGCGATCTTGACTTCTCATCAATGGGGTGTTCCATGATCGGACGGGCCGAGTCCGGAACAGGTCAGGTGTCTGTTTTCCTTGACGGAAATAGAGTAAGTATCAGTAAAAAAGGGTACGATCATCTGGAGGTATGAAAATGGCTGATTCTCCCGAATCTAAAGAGACGGAATTCAGGGTTTCCGGAAGCGAGCTTCTCGGTACTATCAAGGAGCTTATTCACCAGGGTAACGTAAGGCATATAATCATCAAGAATGAAGCCGGCAAAACGCTGATAGAGCTTCCTCTGACAATGGGAATAATCGGCGTTGCGCTTATCCCGGTGTATGCCGCAGTTGCTGCAATAGCCGCACTTGCTGTTAAATGTACGATCGAAGTGAAGACTTCAGTGAATCCTGAATGATATCGATTGTTCTTTAATCAGTTCGATATAATTCCCAGATAGAATCTGGAGTATTCTACATTCGCGTACGATCCAACTGCAAGGTTGATTGAAGTCATCCCCTCAATGGTATTAATTGGAAGGGGAAATACAAGAAGTGTGTCACCACTCCAGGAGCCATCGAATATCCAGCTTTTCCAGGTATCCCACATTGAATTCAGTTCCTCTGATTTCATTGAGCCTCCTGCCCAGTCGCATAATATCTCCGGAACATCAAGGTTCTGGTCAGATGCGTTAATTGCCTGCTCAGGTTCGGTCCATGCCGTTATCAGCTCCATATTAACAGTATCCCCATCTTTCAGGAACCGCATGACTGGGCCGGTGTAATCGGGATCAAGTACAGCACCGTCATTCTGAAGCAGAACAGGATAGAAAGCATCTCCGGAAGAAGGATGGAGAGAGCATTCGTAATAGACGAATTTTTCCTGTGCTCCGGTATCAAAGTCAAGGAGATAGGAAGAAGGTTCTCTCCAGATTTTCAGCAGATCAGCAGAAATGCAGGAATACTCTATTCCGGTTATATCCCGGTGTTGTTCATTCGATGTTCCGGTTATCACCCATGTTGCACTGTAGGAATTTTCCGGGGGCATTGGTGATGTACTGACGAGGCTTGATGGAACCGGAAGAGTTTCTATGAAGTTCCCGGAATGAACGTTTACTGTAAATGTTCCTGTGAACGGTTCTCCGTAAAAGTATACGATGGGAGCCCTCGCAACAGGTTCATCCCAATGGTCGGGAGGGATGAAATCGGAGTTCGGATCTGTCATCGGATTGGCTCCAAAGATCACATTTTCCTCCGAGAAAGTTACCGCACCCCATTCATGAACATGAACTGTTCCGTAATCAGGCTCGGCAATGATTGTATCCATCAGAGCTGCGGCGAAAAGCAGTTCAAGCATTACATGCTCCAATCGTAGAAGAAATCCCTTGTTTACATTGTTTATACAGTTCAGCAGGAACAATATTCCAAATCTGACAGGATGTACAGTACTCTACTTTCGAAGTCCTATATGCTATTTCATTCCCGACTGCTATAGGTTATTGTATTGACATCATAATATCTACCCCGGGAGGTGTATTTTTGGACGCTCAGGTGATAATTCATGGTATTCAGGCTGTTGTTCTGGGTCTGTCCGTCGGTCTTATCCTTCTGATTATCCGAAAGCATGCTCCAGGCAGCAAGCTAAGGTTGTGGGTATTCCTCGCTGGATTCGCAGGTGCTACATATCTTATTATGAAGATGTTCGGTGTTCCAGGGGAATCAACATTCTCAAAATTAGCCCTTGCAGCCACCATCATGCTTTCATCGAACATAGTACTGCAGATCCTGAACCTTCTTTTCTGGGACTATCTCCTTAAGAAACAGGTTGATGTTCATATTCCCAGGCTTGTAATAGACATCATCAACTTCATTGTACTTGCTATTGTAGCCGTTGCATTGCTTAATGGAATATTCGGCGTAAAACTTACTGCATTCCTTGTAACATCCACAGTTCTTTCGGCAGTAATAGGTCTTTCTCTTCAGGATATTCTTGGCAATCTGTTTGCAGGACTGGCTCTTCAGATGGAAAGGCCCTACAAACTCGGTGAATGGATCAGTGTCGGGGAAGAGGAGGGTATTGTTGTACAGATGAACTGGAGGACTCTCAGTATCCGCACAAGATCCGGTGATCATGTAACAATTCCGAATGCGACTGTATCCAAGGACATTGTAACGAATTACTCCCGCCCCGACAGGAATCACATGTGCAGGATATCCGTTGGAATGGCCTACAATCATCAACCGGACAGGATCAAAAAATTAATTCTGTCGATTATGCAGAAAATGGACGGAATCCTTGATGCCCCACCACCCAGGGTTTTCCTTCAGAAGTTCGATGAGTACTCCATAAATTACGATGTCAGGTTCTGGATAAGTGAGTATCACAGGAAACCTGAGATCGAAAATGCCGTTAGAACTAGAATCTGGTACAGCCTGCGCCGCAATGACCTGTCTATCCCGTTCCCAATCAGGGACGTGACGATAAGAGAAGTATCAGCAGAACACGATGACAGGGTGAAGGATAACATTATGCAGAATGTTATCCGGGAGCTCAAGAATGTCGAGCTGTTCAAACCCCTGTCCTACGATCAGATAGAGGAGCTTGCGCTTAATTCATCAAAACTGCTATTCTCCAGAGGAGAGCTACTTGTTCAGCAGGGTGATTCCGGAGACTCACTTTTCATTATTTCCACCGGCGGGGTGGAAGTATCCGTTACCGACAGTTCCAGACGCAGAACCCATCTGGCTGATCTCAAGGCGGGTGATTACTTCGGTGAAATGAGCCTTCTTACCGGTGAACCGCGTTCAGCC
>Ga0307441_1000505_pt1 | contig 13901 bp, 12 predicted proteins | sample SalMarWE160420MG_FD_202149 | JGI IMG/M metagenome (GOLD analysis project Ga0307441, IMG submission 202149) | Salt marsh sediment microbial communities from the Plum Island Ecosystem LTER, Massachusetts, United States - WE1604-20 | ecosystem: Environmental > Aquatic > Marine > Intertidal zone >... | reverse complement strand
CCGAGGCCCTCCACGATCCGGATTTCATGGGTTCATGGTTCCAGGAGCTGGAAAAACGCATCAACGAGCAGCAGCCCGCCGGTCAGCGCTACGAGCTACTCATGGACCGTCCGGCTGACGGCGATGCCGTTCGGGCCCGGGTGCTGCGCCGCACCCACGGCATTATTGCCGGCGAGCAGGTGCTGGGTGGCGATTTCTTCGCCACGGCGGAATACGAACGAATGGTGGCTCTCGGCAGCCAGCTGGACGGCCTGCTGGGGGACGGTGCCCGCGTGGAGCGTGGCGAGCGCAGCCTGCCGATCGCCAGCTTCAAACAGGCGATAGAATGGTTGCTGGAGGAAGGCAAGCGGGGCCAGCACATCCAGCGCTACAAGGGTCTGGGAGAAATGAATCCCGAGCAGCTGTGGGAGACCACCATGAACCCGGATACGCGCCGCCTGTTGCAGGTGAAGATCGAGGACGTGGTGGCCGCCGACCAGATATTCACCACCCTGATGGGTGACCAGGTGGAACCGCGCCGCGAATTCATCGAGCGCAACGCGCTCTCCGTATCGAACCTGGATGTTTAGTAACTATTTGTATTAATTAACTATTTATGTCGTCCGTTGTGGTGATGGCTGCCATGGTCGACTCGATCCAGCCCTCGGCGTCGGCCAGGATCTCCGCCGCCTTGCGCCCCTCGGTGGGAATCGGCGGCCCGATCACCACCCGTACCGTCCCCGGCCACTTGACCATGCTGCGCCGGCCCCAATGCTCGCCGGCATTATGGGCAACCGGCACCACTGCATAACCGCTTTTCTCCGCCAGTACCGCCCCGCCGATGTGGTAGCGGCCCCGCTTCCCCGGTGCCACCCGTGTGCCCTCCGGAAAGATCACCACCCAGCGGCCATTGTGCAGCCGTTCCAGCCCTTGCCGGACCAGTTGCACGACCGCTTTGCGTCCGGCTTTGCGATCGATGGCGATGGGCTCCAGCAGAGCCAGGCTCCAACCGAACAGCGGAATCCACAGCAGCTCGCGCTTGAGCACCCACACCTGGGCCGGAAAGATGCGTTGCAGCGCCAGCGTTTCCCAGGCCGATTGGTGCTTGGAGAAGATCAGCGCGTTGCGATCGGGAATGTTCTCCCGGCCCTCCACCTGGTAGCTCAACCCGCAGATCCACCGCAACGCCCACAGGTTCATGCGTGCCCACTGGCTGATGAATCCGTAGCGCTGGCGGAACGGCAGCGCAAAGGTGAGCAGCGCCAGCGGGGCGAATACCGCTACGCTGACGATCATGAACGCGCCGAACAGGACCGAGCGCAACATAACGCCCACACCCGGTTTGCGCTCCAGGGGTGCTGACTGCATGGGTATGCTCATGGGGTCGGGAACGTGCGCTCAGCCATCTTCCGCCAGCAGCGCATCCACCGCCGCCGCCAGATCGTCGTATACCGGATAGCCGTGCCCGGTCGGCAATTCCGCCTCCGTGCCGCATCCCTTTCCTGTCCGCACCAGGATGGGCTGCGCACCCACCGCTTCGGCCGCCTGGATATCGCGCAGTGTATCGCCGACGAACGGCACCCCGTCCAGCGGTACGCGCAGACGCTGGGCCACGTCGCGCAGCAGCCCGGGCTTCGGCTTTCGGCAGTCGCAGTCATCGTCCGGCCCATGGGGACAGAAGAAGACGGCATCGATATTCCCACCGGCTGCCGCCGCCGCGTGATGCATGCGCTCGTGTATGCGCATCAATGTATCCAGGTCGAACAGCCCCCGCGCCACGCCGGCCTGGTTGGTCACCACGGCCACCTGGTAACCCGCGTGATTGAGCCGGGCGATGGCCTCCAGGCTGCCCTCGATGGGAATCCACTCGGCCGGCGACTTGATGTACGCGTCCGAGTCTTCGTTGATCACGCCGTCGCGGTCGAGAATGATCAGTCGCATGGCGGAAAGGACCAACCGAGGATGAGGAACTGCGAATGCCGCATGTGTGTTCGCTCCGTTGGCAAGCCGGCGCCCTGCACCGGTTCACTCACATGGATGTCGTTGGTGAGCACGCAAGCGCTGCACCCTTTTAGCTATAGTCCGTTATCACCATGCTGCCCTCGCAGCGTGCGGTGCAGCCGAACGCCCTGCTTTTCCGCCGGCAACAGCTGGCCGCGCCACTTCCGCATGCTGCAGTCTGAGAAAGCCATGGCGCAATGCGCTGCGCTAATTGCGCCCTTGTCGAATGTCGGCAGCGGTCGCTGCGGCGCAGGTCTGTGCAGCCGGTGTCAGACATCCCGGAACTCCGAAACGCGGATTCGCCCGTTCACCATGCGCGACTCGCGTTTCATCAGCTTGTCCATCTTGTCCCAGAATGCCTGGCGAAGATCGAAATTCTCGGCGATCGCGGTGCCGATGACCAGAATGAACAGATCCGCGCATTCCTCGGCCAACTGGTCGACGGCTTTGCCTTTGGTCACGCAGGCGGAGATTTCCCCCAGCTCTTCGGCCATCAAGGCGACCCGATACGCCAGGTCTTCGCCGCCGGTGTTCTTGAAGTCATGTTTATCGTGAAACGCCTGCACGGCATCCAGCATGGCCTGGTAGGAGTCCTGATTCATGGGGTCGCACTCCATAGACGGTGTCGAAAACCTGCAGCCCTTCCAGGCAGACCCACCGCGGCGGCGCCGGGGCTCTGCTGCCACGTAGGGGCTGCAGCCTAGCTCTGAAGCTTCGATAGGTCCGCGATCCGCAGGAACAGATCGCCCAGACGCTGCAGCAGCGCCAAGCGGTTGCCCCGCAGCGCCGGATCCTCCGCCATCACCATGACGTCATCGAAGAAGCGGTCCACCGGTTCGCGCAGGCCGGCGAGCCTGCGCAACGCTTCAGTGTATTCGCCGGCCTCGAAATAAGGATCCACTTCCGCTGCCAACAGGCCGAGGGCTTCGGCGAGCGTCTGCTCGGCGGGCTCCTGCAGCAGTTCGCCGTGCACGCCCGCCGGTATCGTTTCGTCGGTCTTGCGCAGGATGTTGCGGATGCGCTTGTTGGCTGCCGCCAGCGAGTCCGCCTCGGGGAGGCGTCGAAACTCCATGCACGCCCGTACCCGCCGGTCGAAATCGCAGGGACGCGTGGGGTTCACCGCCCGTACCGCCTCGAACACATCGGGCGCCACCCCGTCTTCCAGGTAATACCCGCGCAGCCGCTCCATCAGAAACTCGAACACATCGGAGACGACGGCGGGCGCCTGCAGTGTCGGGGCGAAGCCGGCCGCCGCCTGTTCCAGCAGGGCATGCAGGTCCAGATCGCTGCCCCGTTCCAGCATGGTTCGCAGCACGCCGATGGCGGCGCGGCGCAGCGCGAACGGATCCTTGTCGCCGGTGGGCGGCTGTCCGATGGCGAAAATCCCCACCAGCGTGTCGAGGCGGTCGGCGATAGCCAGGGCCTGGCCGGTGGCGCTTGCCGGCAGCCGGTCGCCCGCGAATCGCGGCATGTACTGCTCGTCCAACGCCACCGCCACTTCCGCGGGCTCGCCGTCGTGCTGGGCGTAGTACCGGCCCATCACGCCCTGCAGCTCGGGAAACTCGCCCACCATGTGGGTCAGCAGATCGCATTTGCCGAGCATGGCCGCACGGCGTGCCAGCTGCGCATCGCTGTCCAGATCCGTGGCAATGCGTTCCGCCAGCGCTGCCACGCGCTGTTGCTTGTCCGCCAGGCTGCCCAGGCGTTCCTGGAAGACCACCGACGCAAGCTGCTGCATGCGGTCCGCCAGCGGATGCTTGCGGTCCTGGTTCCAGAAGAACGCGGCATCCGCCAACCGGGGCCGGATGACCCGCTCGTTGCCGGCCCTTATCTGTTCCGGATCGCGGCTTTCCAGGTTGGCGACAGTCACGAAATGGGGCATCAGGCGGCCGTCGGCGTCCACCACCGGAAAGTATTTCTGATGGTCCTGCATGCTGGAGATGAGCGCTTCGGCGGGCACCTCCAGAAAGCGGGTGTCGAAGCTGCCGTGGAGGGTCACCGGCCATTCCACCAGGGCGGTCACTTCCTCCAGCAGCGCTTCGTCGATGACGGCCTGCCCGCCGACGGCCTGCGCGGTTTCCAGTACCTGCGCCCGCACCGCCTCGCGACGGGCATCCATGTCCGCCACCACATGGCCCTCGGTTTCCAGCACCGGACCGTAGGCGGCCGGTTCGGCCAGATAGATGGGCTCGGGATGGTGAAAGCGGTGGCCGCGGGTATGACGGCCGGCGGCGACGCCGAGCACGGTCGCTTCGATGGGCTGATCCCCGAACAGCAGCACGACCCAGTGTACCGGCCGCACGAATTCCTCTTCGCGATCGCCCCAGCGCATGCGTTTTGGAATCGGAAGCTGGGCCAGTGCGCTTTCCACGATCCGGGGTACGAGCTCGACGGTGGCCTGGCCTTTTTCCAGGCTGCGGTGAGCGAGCCAGGTGCCCTTGTCGGTTTCCAGCCGCTCGAGCTTTTCCACCGCCATGCCGCAGGAACGGGCAAAGCCCTGGGCGGCCTTGGTGGGACAACCCTCGTCGTCGAAGGCGGCCGTCAGGGCCGGGCCCCGGCGCAGCACTTCCCGATCCTCCTGGGCATCCGGGACGCCGCGCAGCAGCACCGCCAGGCGCCGTGGCGCGCCGTAGGGACTGACCGCCTCGGGCGCCAGGCCGGCCTGATCCAGCCCCTTGCGCACACCCTCGGCAAAGGCCAGCGACAGGCGCCGCAACGCCTTGGGCGGCAGCTCTTCGGTACCGATCTCCACCAGCAGGTCGTTTCTGGCGCTCATTCCGGCTCGCCTCCGGACAGCATGGGGAAGCCCAGGGACTCGCGCCGCTCGTAGTAGGCCTGGGCCACGGCGCGGGCCAGCGCCCGCACACGCAGGATGAAGCGCTGACGCTCGGTCACCGAAATGGCGTTGCGGGCATCCAGCAGGTTGAACGTGTGGGACGCCTTCAGGACCATTTCATAGGCCGGCAGCGGCAGCCCCGCTGCGATGAGTTTGCCGCTCTCGCTTTCGCAGGTATCGAACCACTGGAACAGCGCTTCGATATTGGCGTGCTCGAAGTTGTAGGCGGACATCTCCACTTCGTTCTGGTGAAACACGTCCGCGTAGGTGACTTTGCCCATGGGGCCGTCGGTCCACACCAGATCGAACACGCTCTCCACGCCCTGCAGGTACATGGCGATGCGTTCCAGTCCGTAGGTGATCTCGCCGGTCACGGGCCGGCAGTCCAGTCCGCCCACCTGCTGGAAATAGGTGAACTGGGTCACCTCCATGCCGTTCAGCCACACTTCCCATCCCAGGCCCCAGGCGCCCAGGGTGGGCGACTCCCAGTTGTCCTCTACAAAGCGGATGTCGTGCACCAGCGGGTCCAGCCCCAGGCGCTGCAGCGAGCCCAGGTACAGGTCCTGAATTTCCAGCGGCGAGGGTTTGAGCACCACCTGGAACTGATAGTAGTGCTGCAACCGGTTGGGGTTTTCGCCGTAGCGTCCGTCGGTGGGTCGCCGCGACGGTTGCACATAGGCCGCACTCCAGGGCTCGGGGCCGATGGAACGCAGGAAGGTCGCAGGGTGAAACGTGCCTGCGCCCACTTCCATGTCGTAGGGCTGCAGCAGCACGCAGCCCTGCTCGGCCCAATATTGCTGAAGTGCCAGGATCAGACCCTGAAACGTGCCTGCGTCTCCCTGCCGGGAGGCGCTGTCTGGGGAATCGGCGGACATGAAGTGATTTGCTTTGTGGATCAAACAAGTCGGCAAGTATAGCCTGTCCGCGCAATGGACGTAAGCCGCCCGCCGCTGGCCCGCCTTGTGCATCTTTCTTAAAGGGACCAACGGCATCCGCCGACATGCTATATAGGAAATGGAGGTGGCTTTTTATGAAGCAGCTCGTGCTGGAACCCACATCCACCGCCCAGTGGTACGCGTTGGTCAATGAAGCCGAGCGAGCCCGGGACTGCAAGCTCGATGAGACCATGGAAAGCTATCTCGTCTTCCTGTTGATGCGTTTCGTCACCCGCCCCGACATGGCCGCCCGGGTCATGGCATTGGACTACCTGAAGAGCATGGCCGCCCGCGGTCGGATGCAGGAGGAGCAGCTCCGGGACGTGGGCGACCACTGCCTGCTCTATTCCGGACTGTACCCCGCCCGTGCCGAACGCCGTGCCGTGCGGCTGAGCTATTTCGTGGGCCTGGGACGCAGCTCCTATCATCAACTGGCGCACCTTCTGCACCATGGTGGTGCACAAATCTACGAGCAGTTGGCCGACATGTTCGTGACCCTCATGGAAGTGCTGCACGCCATGCGGGCATTGGACGGCCGGCACGCCCTCGATCCGCTCACCGCCGCCGAGCTCTGGCAGGATACCGGCAGCAGCGGCGCCCGCCGTACGCTGGACGCGGTCACCGACGCCATCCCCGCCCCCGGGGGCAGCCGCCGGCCCCACTAATGGGCCAACGGGCGATGCGCTGTTTGGAAAGGGCCTGCCCTGCCTTGCGCGGTGCGCCTTGCCTTGACCCGTTGGCGGGGCTCCGAGAAGCACACTAGTTCCCGCATCGACCACCAGCCGTTTCCCGCCGGGCGGCGGCACGGCGTTGTGCGCTGCCCTCCGCCCCACCAGTTCGGTTACACTATCTTGATCGGCCCGCTCGGGCATTCGGCGATTTCCAGGTAAAGGCGGTATGACAGAGCAGCGCAAGGCCGTGGCCTTGATCTCCGGCGGTCTGGATTCCATGCTCGCGGCCCGCGTGGTCATGGACCAGGGCGTGCGGGTGGAGGGCATCAACTTCTTCACCGGCTTCTGCGTCGAAGGCCACACCCACGCCATCCGCAAGAAGGACCGTGACCGGGTCAAGCGCAACAACGCCTTGTGGGTGGCGGAGCAGCTGGGCATCAAGCTGCACATCGTGGACGTCATCGAAGAGTACAAGGACGTGGTGATCAATCCCAAGCATGGCTACGGGGCCCACCTCAATCCCTGCCTGGACTGCAAAATATTCATGGTGCACAAGGCGTTGGAGTGGACGCAAGCCAACGGCTTCGATTTCATCGTCACCGGGGAGGTGGTCGGCCAGCGGCCCAAATCCCAGCGTCGGGAGACCATGCCGGTGGTGGCCCGCGAATCGGGCGCCCACGACCGGCTGCTGCGTCCGCTGTGTGCCCGCAACCTGCCGCCCACCCTTCCAGAGCGCGAGGGCTGGGTGGATCGCGAGCGGCTCCACGATTTCAGCGGCCGCTCCCGCAAGCCGCAGATGGCACTGGCCGAGCAGTTCGGGATCAAGGACTATGCCCAGCCGGCCGGCGGCTGCTGTTTTCTGACCGACGAGCAGTACTCGGTCAAGTTGGCGGATCTGTGGAAGACCCGTGGCAGCCGGCGCTACGAGCTGGACGACATCATGCTGCTGAAGGTCGGGCGTCACCTGCGGCCGCGGCCCCACTTCAAGCTGATCGTGGGTCGGGAGGAAGGGGAAAACCGTTTCCTCGAGGGCTACCGGCGGCAATTTACCCACTTCAGGCCCATCAGCCACAACGGCCCGCTAGTGCTGCTGGACGGCGAGGCCGGCGAGGACGATCTGCAGCTGGCCGCGCGGCTGACGGCCCGTTACAGCCAGGGGCGCAGTGCCGAGTCCGTGCAGGTGGAAGTGACCGACCGCGGCGGCGCCAGCCGGGTTCTGGACGTGGTCCCCTATCCGGCCGAGTCCGTGCCCAGGGAGTGGCATTTGTGAGCCACTATCAGCTGGATGCGCGCAACCTGCTGTGCCCGTTGCCGGTGATCCGGGTCCAGGACCGCGTCCGGGACCTCAGCGCCGGCGATACCCTGGAGGTGGTCTGCACCGACCCCGGCGCCACCCAGGACATTCCGGCCTGGTGCCGGATAAACGGCCACGAAGTGCTCGAAAGCCATAGCGCTGAACGGGACATCTTCATTACCATACGGGTCGCCGACGACTAGTCGCCCGAATCACCGCCACCAGACCGCTTGTTGCATGGACCTGACCGCCGCCGACAATGCCTCCGCCGCCGGGGACGAGCGCTACCGCGCCACACGCCGTGTCACCCTGGTGGGTGCGGGCGTGAATCTGGTGCTGGCGGTGGCGAAGATCCTGTTTGGTATTGTCGGTCAGTCCCAGGCACTGGTGGTGGACGGTGTGCACTCCCTGTCCGACCTGGCCAGCGACGCCATGGTGATGTTCGCGGCCAAGCATGCCAATCGGGATGCGGACGAGGATCATCCCTACGGTCACGGCCGCATCGAAACGGTGGCCACGGTGGTACTGGGCGTGTTCCTGATACTGATCGGCATCGGCCTCGGCTACGATGCCGGCGACCGACTGTTCCGGCCCCAGCTTCTGACGCATCCGGCGCCGTTTACGCTGGTGGTGGCGCTGCTGTCCGTGTTTTCCAAAGAAGGGCTCTATCACTACACCACGGCGGTGGCCCGCCGGGTGCGCTCTTCCCTGCTGCACGCCAATGCCTGGCACCACCGCTCCGACGCCATCTCGTCGATTATCGTGGTGATCGGTATCGGCGGCACCCTGGCCGGCCTTCCCTACCTGGATTCGCTGGCGGCGGTGGGCGTCGCCTTCATGATTGCGAAGATCGGCTGGGACCTGAGCTGGCACAGCCTGCGGGAGCTGGTGGACACGGCCCTGGATGCCGATCAGGTGGCGGCCATCCGCCAGGCCATCATGTCCGTGGACGGGGTGCGCGCCCTTCATATGCTGCGCACCCGACGCAGCGGCGGGGCCGCGCTGGTGGACGTGCACATCATCGTCGACGCCACCTTGAGCGTGTCCGAAGGTCACCAGATCGGCGAGAAGGTGCGCACCCGGCTGCTGGGCGAATTCGATGAAGTGACCGACGTCACCGTCCACATCGATCCGGAAGACGACGAGGAGGCCTCGCCCAGCAACCACCTGCCGCTGCGCGAGGAAATGCTCAACCGCATCCGCAAGCGCTGGAGCGACATCGATGCCGCGCGGCAGGTGGAGAACGTCACCCTCCATTACCTGGACGGCAAGGTCCACGCGGAAGTGGTGCTGCCCCTGGATGTGGCCAACGGCCCCGAACAGGCACGCGTGCTGTCGTCCCGGCTGGTCGCAGCGGCCAAGCGCTGCCAGGAGGTGGGCGAGGTGAACGTCTATTATCACTAGCGCACCCGAGTAGGGCGCACTAATCTGGAGCATTGCAGTTCAACAGTGCACTACTATAGTGCACTCATAACAGATCCGACTGACGGAAGTGGCTCGCGTTATCCGCGGATTCAATGGCTTAGCGGCTGGCATGCTAAATGCACCGGCAGCGCGCAAAGTCATGCACCGCGATCCGAGTCGGCAGCCGGCTTGATTTCACCCTGATTTGGAGGAGCACTCGATTATGTCCGCTAAGGTTTTGAAGATGATCAAGGATAACGGGGTCAAGTTCGTGGACCTGCGGTTCACGGATACCCGCGGCAAGGAGCAGCATGTCTCCATTCCGTCTCACCAGGCGGACGCCGGCTTCTTCAAGGACGGCAAGATGTTCGACGGGTCGTCCATCGCGGGCTGGAAGGGTATTAACGAATCCGACATGGTGCTGATGCCCGACGCCGGCACGGCGGTGCTCGATCCGTTCATGGACGAGCCCACTCTGAACCTGCGCTGCGACATCCTCGAGCCTACCACCATGAAGGGCTACGAGCGCGACCCGCGCTCCCTGGCCAAGCGCGCCGAGGCCTATCTGAAATCCACCGGCATCGCCGATACCGCCTACTTCGGTCCGGAGAACGAGTTCTTCATCCTGGACGACGTGCGCTGGGGTTCGGACATCAGCGGCGCCTTCTATAAGGTGGACTCCGAAGAAGCCTCCTGGAACTCCGAGCGGGTCTTCGAAGACGGCAACGTGGGTCACCGCCCGACCGTGAAGGGTGGCTACTTCCCGGTGCCGCCGGTGGATTCGCTGCAGGACATCCGCTCGGCCATGTGCCTGGCCCTGGAGGAAATGGGCCTGAAGTCCGAGGTGCACCACCATGAGGTGGCCACCGCCGGGCAGTGCGAAATCGGCGTCGCCTTCGGCACCCTGCTGCGCAAGGCCGACGAGGTGCAGATCCTCAAGTACGTGGTGCAGAACGTGGCCCACGGTTACGGCAAGACGGCCACCTTCATGCCCAAGCCGCTGGTGGGCGACAACGGCAACGGCATGCACGTGCACCAGTCCCTGGCCAAGAACGGCAAGAACCTGTTCTCCGGTAACAAGTACGGCGGCCTGTCCGACATCGCCCTGTACTACATCGGCGGTATCATCAAGCACGCCATGGCCCTGAACGCCTTCACCAACGCCAGCACCAACAGCTACAAGCGCCTGGTGCCGGGCTTCGAGGCGCCGGTCATGCTGGCCTACTCGGCCCGCAACCGTTCCGCGTCGGTGCGCATTCCCTATGTGTCCAACCCCAAGGCCCGCCGTATCGAGGTGCGTTTCCCGGATTCCACCGCCAACCCCTACCTGGCCTTCGCCGCCATGATGATGGCCGGCCTGGACGGCATCCAGAACAAGATCCATCCGGGCGACGCCATGGACAAGGATCTGTACGATCTGCCGCCCGAGGAGGAAAAGGAGATTCCCAAGGTGTGCTACGCCCTGGATCAGGCCCTCGGCGCCCTGGACGAGGACCGCAAGTTCCTCACCGCCGGCGGCGTGTTCACGGACGACATGATCGACGGCTACATCGACCTGAAGATGCAGGAGGTGACCCGCCTGCGCATGACCACCCATCCGGTGGAGTTCGACCTTTACTACAGCCTGTAAACGCTCCGCTCCAAGAGCGTAGGGACGCCCCGCCCTGTGCGGGGCGTCGCTTTTTGTGAACCCGGTGGTTGCAATCGTTCCTTCGGGCGGTGTATACCCTGGCCCATGAAACGACTAATCCTATTGATACTCTGCTTTATTCCGCTGGTCGCCGGGGCGGCGATCTATCGTTCGGTGGACAAGGACGGCAACGTGACCTTCAGTGATCAACCCCAGCCGGGCGCCAAGCAGCTCAAGCTGCCGCCGATCCCCACCTACAGCCCGCCGACCCCCGAACCCTCCTCCGGCAAGGAGAAAAAGACGCCGGCGGCAGCCGGCTATACACATTTCTCCATCAGCCAGCCGTCCAACGATGCCACCATCCGCAGCAACACCGGCACGGTGCAGGTGCATCTGTCTCTTGAGCCCAGGCTGCACGCGGGCGACCACATCGTCATGAAGGTGGACGGGAAACCCTATGGCGGCAAGCTGACCACGACTCAGATCAGCTTCCAGAACCTCCCCCGGGGTACGCACACCATCGAGGCCGAGGTGGTGGACGCCGACGGCAAGGTGCTGATCAGCACGTCGGGCGTGACCATCCACCTGCACCGCGCTTCGCGCCTGCTCCCTAACCGGAGCAGTGCGGGACGCGCACCGGGTAGCAACCCCAATCCCAACGTCCTCAGTTCCAATCCCAACATCCGCACCAGCAACCCCAATATCATCTCTTCCCACACCGGCACGCACTGAACCCAGTCATTTGCACTATGATGGTGCAATCAATGCCCCAGGAGTGACCACGAAAGCGCCAACATTGGGCGAGTTGTGCCGTGAACGCGTTTGAGCCTCACGTGACATCGATATAACTGTCTGTAACCGCTAGCTATTCTTCGAGTTCAACGGACGCCCTGCGGGCCGCGCCGCCCGTGCATCATGTTGGTTTGCTTCTTGCAAAACTGTTGGACCATGGAGTCAGCAGCAGTGAAGGCAGCCGAGCGTGCCGTACGCATCCTGGACGGTCTGAGTACCGCCGTGCTGCTGTTCGACCATCATCTGCGCCTGACCTACCTCAATCCGGGCGGCGAGATGCTGTTCGCCCACAGTGCGCGCCATGCCATCGGTCTGCCCCTGAACGACCTGATGCTGGAGGCCGACACCCTGGCCGGGCGCATGGTCCAGGCCCTGGAAACGACCCACCCCTATACCGAGCGGGAAGTGCGCCTGGTGCTGCTGGAGGGTCAGGTGATCACGGTGGACTATACGGTGACGCCACTGGTCGAGCCGGGGCGCGACCCGGAGGTGCTGGTGGAGCTGCTGCAGGTGGATCGCCACCTGCGCATCGCCCGCGAGGAGGGGCTGATCGCCCAGAACCACGCCGCCCGGGCGCTGGTACGGGGTCTGGCCCACGAGATCAAGAATCCCCTGGGCGGCCTTCGCGGCGCCGCCCAACTGCTGGAGCGCGAGCTCGGCGACGAGGGTTTGAAGGAATACACCCGCATCATCATCGGCGAGGCGGATCGCCTGCAGAATCTCATGAACCGTATGCTGGGCCCGCGCAGCCTGCCCGCCAAGGTGGCCGTCAACATTCACCAGATCCTGGAACATGTGCGCAGCCTGGTGGAGGCCGAGGGCGGCGAACATCTGCGCATCGAGCGCGACTACGATCCCAGCATTCCCGACCTGGATGCCGACCCGGACATGCTTATTCAGGCGGTGCTGAACATCGTGCGCAATGCCGCCCAAGCCCAGGACTACCATGGCACCATCACCCTCCGTACCCGCGCCCTGCGCCAGTTCACCATCGGCCAGAAGCGCTACAAGCTGGTGGTGCGGGTGGACGTGGTGGACGACGGCCCCGGTATCCCGCCGGATATGATGGAGCAGATCTTCTATCCCATGGTCACGGGCCGTGCCGAGGGTACCGGCCTTGGCCTGTCCATCGCCCAATCCCTGGTCAGTCTGCACGACGGTCTGATCGAGTGCAGCAGCCGACCGGGACAAACCGAGTTCACCATCCTGTTACCCCTGGAGCCGATTGATGAGTAGACAGGAAACGATCTGGGTGATCGACGACGATCGCTCCATCCGCTGGGTGCTGGAAAAGGCCTTCAAGCAGGCCGGTATGGAAGTGGCCACCTTCGCCAGCGCCGCCGGCATTCCCGAGGCCCTCGAGCATGGTGCCCCGGACGCTCTGATCACCGATATCCGCATGCCGGGGGTGAACGGCCTGGAGCTGCTGGACCGGGTGCGCGACCGCCATCCGGACCTCCCGGTCATCATCATGACCGCCCATTCGGACCTCGACAGCGCGGTCGCCGCCTACCAGGGTGGCGCTTTCGAGTACCTGCCCAAACCCTTCGACGTGGACGAGGCGGTCGAGCTGGCGCGCCGGGCCATCGACCATCGCCGCCGCCACGAAAGCGGCCGGGCGGCACCCGGCCTGGAGCAGACGCCGGAGATCATCGGCGAGGCGCCGGCCATGCAGGAGGTGTTCCGCGCCATCGGCCGCCTGTCGCGCTCCAACATCACTGTGCTCATCAACGGCGAGTCCGGCACCGGCAAGGAACTGGTGGCCCATGCACTGCACCGTCACAGCCCGAGGGCGGACAAGCCGTTCATCGCCCTGAACATGGCGGCCATTCCCCGGGACCTGCTGGAGTCGGAGCTGTTCGGTCATGAGCGCGGCGCGTTCACCGGCGCCCAGAACCGCCGGGTGGGGCGCTTCGAGCAGGCCGACGGCGGTTCGCTGTTTCTGGACGAGATAGGCGACATGCCCGCCGAGCTGCAGACCCGCCTGCTGCGGGTGCTGGCCGACGGCGAGTTCTACCGGGTGGGCGGTCACACGCCGGTGAAGGTGGACGTGCGCATCATCGCCGCCACCCACCAGGACCTGGAGCAGCGGGTCAAGGAAGGGCGGTTCCGGGAGGACCTGTTCCATCGTCTGAACGTCATCCGCATCCACATCCCGTCATTGCGCGAACGCCGTCAGGACATCCCGCTGCTGATGCGTTATTTCCTCGACCAGGCTGCCCGCGAGCTGAACGTGGAACCAAAAAGCCTGCGTGCCGATGTTGAGGCCTACCTGGGCGAGCTGGATTGGCCCGGCAACGTGCGTCAGCTGGAGAACCTGTGCCGCTGGTTGACGGTGATGGCCTCCGGCCAGGAAATC
>Ga0307441_1000504_pt1 | contig 13902 bp, 14 predicted proteins | sample SalMarWE160420MG_FD_202149 | JGI IMG/M metagenome (GOLD analysis project Ga0307441, IMG submission 202149) | Salt marsh sediment microbial communities from the Plum Island Ecosystem LTER, Massachusetts, United States - WE1604-20 | ecosystem: Environmental > Aquatic > Marine > Intertidal zone >... | reverse complement strand
TCCCCTGGATAAAGATTTCCTGGAAGGTGGAGTCTCCTATTTCGCTAATTCACTGACCTTTGGATTAAAGAATGATGAGCTTCTATATATCGAAGCTTTGGCACTCACGACAGACTAAAAAAGATTGTCACATTTTTTCAAAAGGTGATCAAAAATGAAATTCAAATCTCTTTTCTTGCTGTTTATCTTTTCCTGCAGTTTAGTTCCTCTGAAACCGGTGGAAGCAGAAGAAATCCTCCAGCGATCTCCAGAGGATGCTTTTGCCCTGATGTACATCAGCGATTCCATTCTCCTAAATGAAATCGTTGATGATGAAACCAGCTCAACCAGCAAGGTGAGCGCAAGCACTAAACCGGATGTTTCTTCTGATGAAACCACAGATTTAATCAACCAGATGATCAATGCCACAAAACAACAGCGCAACGATCACGATAGGAAGTGTCGGGAAACGGTAGAAATATACCGCCAACAGGGAAAGACCTGTGAAGTAGATCAAACCAATGCCTACTGTAAAAGCAAAAGAGCTGAGCTAACAGCAAAAATAGCTGCCTTACGAAAGAAACGCGGAGGAGACGAGCGCAAATGGTTTACAAAACAATGGCATGGTATTAAACGGGCCGGCGCACGCTTCTGGCACAAGGTTGGCCCCCTGGGAAGAAAATTCCTTCGGGAAGTTGGCCCACAAGCACTGAAAATTGTTCAAGCAGGGGGTCCAGGCACGGAAGCCCTGCTCAAAAATCTGTTAAAACACACTGCAAAAAATATGGTCAGGCAGCGGGCAAAACAAATTGGTATCCAAGCCCTGCAGCGAATCCTTAGAGTTCAGATTGATGTCGCAGCTGCCGCCGGTGTTGATATTTGTGATCCTGAGGAAGAGGCCAAAAGTTCCGAGGTTGAAGATAAAGAAGGGCCATCCCAAGAACAAGTTCTCAAGTTTTCTCTCTCTTCTGAAGATATAAATTTTTCCTGGTATGACCTTTTTGACCCGCCTGAGGATGAAAATTATTATGACTGCGGATCCATATATCCTGATGAAGACGATTCGTTTGAGCAGGCAACCATCAATATCCAGATCGATCCTGTTTCCAGGACTTTAACTTCAGAAGCGATTCAGGGATCCCGGACTATAGAACACATCGGGGAATGGAAAAGTTCCCTTTTCAATCAAAGTTTTGTTTTAAATATTGATGGACCCTATGAGATTGAGGAAGAAATAGAGAATGTTGCTTTGCTTCTCAAAGGAAATGCAAACCTATCCATGACCATGGATGGATCTCGAAAATGCAATTATTGGGTATATCCTGAATCAGGCGACCCGGTAAGTAATTTTATTACAATCGATAGAAATCAAACAAATGAGTATAAGGATATTCCTTACAAATTGATAGTGATCACAGAGGATGGCACATCTGCCGAAGTTACTCTCTGGATTGGTTATGAATACGAAGCCTGGTATACAGGTTACGGCTTTGGGTTTAATACATTAAGCCACACAATCACAAAAGAAGAAATGGATAAAATCTGGCCTGATGACTGATTTCAGATATATCAAGCATCAAAAGGATTGAATTACCTACTGTTTACTAACACTTCCTAATAATATTACATCCCTGATGCTTTATTGACATTTTTGAAGTACAACTACTGATCTTGAGTATAAACTTTCTGGTACACCTTGGGTGCCAATACCCCTATTTGGGGAAATCATCTTTATTGATCAGCTATTCTCAAGCAATTCATTTACATCGTCTTGATTTGTAATACGATCACTTGCGAACCACAATATTTTAATCATTACAAGTGTTTCCATATCTCCTCCTTTCAGCGGATAAATATTAGCGATTTTTCGCTATATTGGCATCTATTCTCATTAACCCTTTTACTGGTTGCACCACGGTTGTACCGGAGAATCGTCCTCCGAACGGGCCGGATAGGCACTCCGTGCCCGACCGAAGATCGATGTGGCTGGAGTTTATCCCGAGCTGTGCGAGGGAACCTAGGCGGGGACAAACCGGTCTCTTGACCCCAGTCGCAAGCCGTATGAGCAACCCGTCGGTCGCGAAGCGACCCTTCAATTGCTTTGCCGGCTTGACCAATTTCACGATCAAATCAAACCTGGTGCCACTCACGGACCATGTCCAGCATATGCAGGATCATGTAATGTTACCCGAAGGTTTGATTTTCAGCTCCCGTTATGCTACTATCAAAGATATTGTCAGACCAGAAATTGCACAACGGAATTCCCCATTATCCATTCCATTGACCTCCAATCCAGCTTCGTTGCGGCTCACTGCCGATCAGTCATCCTATCATGAGGGAGGAATTGATGAGGACGAAGACCAAACCCGAATTTGCTTTCTTGGCGATAATTGCCGCAGTTGTTCTGTTCGCTGGATGTAAAGGTTTTATACCCGGGAATCAATGCGAAGTGGATGCGGATTGCTTAAATCCTTACTGCGGCGAGAATTTTACCGAGATCATCAATCAGACCTGTTTGGATGGAAAGTGTGTCGTAGACGTCACAGAATGCGAGCCTTATGAGGTCTGTGTAGCAGACAGCAGAGGTGTTCGGTGCGAGCCAAAGAAAACACCAACTCCAACGCCATTGCCTGATCTGTCATGCTGCGATAACTCTAAGACCGCCTTTATCAGCGGCCAAAATCCCTACCGCCCTGCCAACCATATCTGCGTGGATGACTGCCAGGCCGGATTCACCTGCAACGATCAATGCATCTGCGAATGCCCGGATCCCGTCTTCACAGATTTCTATATGGGGAATGCCCCGGATGTCGATTTCGATTTTGATACACTTCTCGATGAATGGCAGAAAGACCCTGAAGGCTTGCTGAGTATAAAAGGACTTATCAACATACCCGCCTACGTGCATATGAGAGATGGCGATGCCCACTATATTCCTTTTCCAATGGTTCAGCTCACCCTTGTGGAGAATCCAAATAATGAATACATCATAAAAGAAGGCTGGGATGCCTACTGCGTCAACGATTACTACGATGGCGAAAAAGCGCTCGATATCGATCTTGCGTTATTGACACGGCGCGATGAAACCTGCTACTGGGGAGGGACGATCGGTTTTGAGGGAGTGCTCACTCTTTGCCCGGAAGATTTGGCTCACTGGTTGAGGGGCTATCTGGCCCAGTAAAAAAATCAAATAAATCCAAAATCGTAACGCAACATCGCCCTGCAGGCAGGCCGGATGGGCACTCCGTGCCCATCCGAAGACCGGTGTAGCTGGAGTTTATCCCGAGCTGTGCGAGGGAACCTCAACGGTGACAAACCGGTCTTTTGACCCCAGTCGCAATCCGTGCGAGCATCCCGTCTCTTTTCCCCGGTCATTTGCAACACGAATACCGGTCCTCTCTAAAATAATTTCCAGCCCCTCAATTATTCTAACCTTCCTACCTACCAGCGGTATAATATCTCACACACGCACCCGTAGCTCAATAGGGGTCCTTCGCTGCGCTCAGGATAAACTCTTGACTTCGAATCCGATGAGATGACTTAACACAGCGTTTATGGGGGTAATTTTCTTCTATCCGCTCGATGAAGTCAATTCACGATCGTCCATTGAGTCCATAATTTCCATCTTTTCCACGCTGATTGCAACGAAATTGCACCGGAAAACTCACTGCGCTCGTGACCGAGGACCGGGTACCAGCTGCATAGTGCCTTTGGTATCGTACCCGTGTAAACTGCAACCTGCCTAAATTTTCAGTGCCTACCAGGTTTCTCAGCAACCCAATCGATTTACAGTTTACAGTTTACAGTTTACAGTTTACAGTTCACATCCTATAGGCTTTCCCGTCTTCCTTTGGTCGCGCAGCGACTTTCCATCCAACTGATTTGGCAGCTTGCTTGATTTATTCGACTAAATGAGGTCAAAATATCCACCAATTGCCCTGATTTGCAGGTAGAAATTGGTGTATAGTATATCAATGGTGCATCTGCCCTTTAAGACATTGCTTTGATCTTCAATTTACCAGGTAGGAGAATCATGCAATCTAGAAGAGGACCTCTTGTAATCTATACTCTGACTTTAATCTTCCTCACTTTTTTTGTTCAGCATTCGAACAGCTCAGCGCAATCAAATGATTTTGAGGATCTTTTCTCAGATCCCTCCCTGCCTGGATGGGAACATACGGACGCAGCCTTTGTGGAGGATGGCGCCTTGGTCCTTGAACAAGGGGGGTTTGCTTACCATTCGGAATCCTGGACTGATTTTTCCCTATTGTTTCGCGCTAAGTACGAGGGAGATGGTGATCTCGCGGTTACCTATCGACCTGGCATCCTGCTTCTTTTTAATGGAACCAGGTTTGAGATAGTCCAGATGGAAGCTGATCCAGGTGAGCAAAGTCCCCAGGCGGTACCCTTCCCCATCCCACCCGGCGAGTGGTTCCAGGTTGAAATTAGTGTGGAATCTATTTTACACTTGGTAAGGATCAATCAACAGACCATATTCGAGATTGTGTTCTCCGATCCCATACCGCCGGGAGGAATCGCATTTGAATTGTTTGGGAATGGCCGGGCAGCAATCGATGATCTGATTGTACACTCGGTGGGATCAAATAATTCCCCAGACACAGTGGATCAAGAACAGAAGTCTGACAGGGACAGTCAGGAACCCGACGAGACGTCAGAGAATCCTCAATCAGCAGCCCAACCAAATGCTCAGCTCTCCTGGATCCGCACTGGAGGACCTCCCGGTGGGCTTGGTTATGACATTCGTTATAATTTTGCTGACCCCAATATCTGGTACGCCACTGATAATTATGGTGGGATCCACATCAGCTACGACAATGGACTCACCTGGCAGCAAAGTAACCAGGGCATCCCCCCTCAAGCGGGGCCCAGCGGAGATGCCATCCCGGTATTTTGCCTCACAGTCGATCCCCATAATCCCCAGATAGTCTGGTCTGGCACAGATATCACAGGCCATATCTACAAATCCGTGGATGGTGGAAAGTCCTGGACTCAGAAGGATAACGGGATTAAAAAGACAACGGATGGTTTGACTTTTCGCGGCTTTACCATCGATCCTCATTCCTCAGATATCGTTTACGCCATGGGCGAAATCACAAAATACGAAGAGGGAGATGCCATCTGGGTTCCCAGGGGGGGATTTATCTACCGGACAGTAGACGGGGGTGACAATTGGCAGCTGATTTGGGATGGCACTCCTCCATCCAGCCTGACCAGATATCTTTGGGTTAATCCAGAGGATCCGAATATCCTTTATGCCTCCACGGGAATCTTTGACAGAGGTGCGGTTAATCAGGCACCTCTGGACCAGATTATGTCAGTCACTGATCCATTTGGCGGCTTAGGGATCCTAAAATCGACTGATGGAGGGAAGAACTGGCAAATCCTGGGAAAAGATCAGGGACTCAACCATTTATATATCACCAGCCTGTTTATGGATCCCCAGGACCCTGATATCCTGCTGGCAGCTACCGGCCACGACGTTCCTGAGGCTGCCCTCGAGTATTACAGCCAAACCAACGACAGCCCCATTGGTGTGTACCGAACTTCAGATGGTGGAAATACATGGACAAAAGTATTGGGGCAGCTGCCGGGGCACGGGGGAGAGATCTTTACTTCAGTGGAATTCTGCCCTTCGGATTCCCGGATCGTCTACGCGGGAAGCAACACGGCAGTCTATCGAAGTGAGGATCGAGGCCTCACCTGGGAATTGGTCTCGGGAGGTGCTCGGGGTTGGGGTCCTGCTGGCGGAGTTAACGGGATCCCGATCGATATGCAGTGCGATCCCCGGAATCCGGACAGGATCTTCGCCAATAATTACCAGGGGGGGAATTATCTCAGTGAGGATGGCGGGGTAACCTGGGTGGATGCCAGCACCGGTTACACCGGAGCTCAGGTCATCAGCGTTTCTGTTGCGCCTGATCAACCTGCCACCGTATTTTCATCCGGCAGAAACGGCGTTTGGAAGAGCAGTGATGGCGGTATGACCTGGAAGGGCGTTCTCAATTTGAGGGATGACCAGCCCATTCTTCCCGAATGGGGTGCGGTCGTGATCGACCCTTCCCAGCCCAACAGGGTCCTGCTGGGAACGGAAGGCTTATATATTTCTGAAGATCTGGGTCAGACCTGGGCTTATCAATCCTTACCCGAGCTTCATCCCTGGATCACCGCCATACAATTTGCTCCTTCCAACCCTCAGGTCATCTACCTGGGTGGAGCCGAGCATAACGCGCTGCTTCACCCGGAAACTCTTACTGGAAGGGGCATGATGGTTTCAGATGACGGCGGCCAAAATTGGGATTCGATCGCCGGAGAACAATTCAGCGACGAGCCGGTCCTTGATATTGCGATAGACCCCACTGACGCTGACCACGTCTATACAGCAACTCCTAAAGGTTTGTTTCAATCCACTGATCGAGGAAAGGATTGGTCAATTGTCGATGGTCTGCCTGATGGTTCGGTTGTTAGTGTAGAGATCAATCTCGATGATCCGACTATAATATTTGCCAGCATCGATCCCCTTGGTTTATATCGCAGCAAGGATGGTGGACTTTCCTGGCAGCACATGGAAAGCGGCTTAGAGCCCAACGGTTCCCACCGGGATATCCTCTTTGATCCGACGAATCCCAGCATTCTTTATCTCGCTGACCTATCCAGCGGGGTTTACCAATCCCTAGACGGAGGATCCACCTGGTCAAAAATCAATCAGGGATTGACAATGAGAGCCGTCACAAATCTGAGCATTTCTTCCGATGGGCAACACCTATATGCCAGCACAAACGGAGAAGGTGTTTTCCGGTTAGATATAAATGGAACAGTGCCTCAAGGGTTAACCGCGCAGGAGCAAATCAATGCTGAAATATCTGAGGGAGAACAACCCACATCGCCCGCAGTTCAAGGTGATCAAGCCCCAGATGAACAACTCACAAGATTTGCAGGAACAGGATCCTCCTACCTGCTCTATCTGATTTTTGGTCTTGTCCTGGCTGCCAGTGCGATTGGTATCTGGTGGTTTGTCACCCGGAAACAGAAATAATGAGAAAACGCAAGGCAGGGTTGATCTGCTTGACCCTGGGCTCCCTTGCTGCCTGCACAATGCGTAAGGGGCAGATTTCAGGATCGATCATCGCGGGCGATACCCCCCTATCTGGAGCTATAATTCGAATCCAAACAACCAGTCAGTATACCCTGAGCGATGAAGATGGTAGTTTTGAATTCACTGGACTGAAACGAGGATCCAATTACGCTCTAACTGCCTGGGCTCCCGGCTATTATATCGCCGGGGGAATCCCCGTATCGATTGGTACGACTGACTATATAATAGAATTGCAGTCTATCCCAGCAAGAGACAATCCCGATTACCAATGGTTAAGCGCTTATCAGGACAATCAGGATCCCGCTTCAGATGAAGACAATCCCTGCCAAAAATGCCACTCGGATTCAAGTGGGCTGATGCCTTTTGAGGAGTGGCAGCAAGACAGTCACTCCCAGACAGCATTCAACCCGGTCTTCTTGACCATGTACTCTGGCACTGATGCAGCTGGGAACCCCGGACAAAACACACAGATCGGAACCTCCTGCGATTATGGCAATTATCCTCTGAAACCTGATCCTGACCAACCTGATTAAGGTCCCGGGTACAAACTGGACTACCCGGAAACTGAAGGCAACTTCAGCGCCTGCCACCTTCCTGGAGCCGCGGTTAACCATCCTTACGATACCGATCCTACAGCAGTATCCAGCATAGGAAGCGAAGGCATCAGCTGTGATTTTTGCCATAAGATCTATTCCACACGCCTTGATGATAGAACCGGATTGCCTCACCCAAATCGCCCGGGTGTGCTTTCAATTGATTTATTACGTCCTTCCCCGAGCCACCAGGTGTTTATTGGCCCCTTAGATGACGTGGCTCCTGGAGAAGACACCTACTCCCCCCACCAATCGCAGAGCGAGTTCTGTGCTGCTTGCCATTACGAAGTATTTTGGGACACAGTCATCTATAATTCCTACGGTGAATGGTTAGAAAGCGAATACGCAGATCCACAGTCTACCCATTATCAGACCTGTCAGGGCTGCCACATGCCGTCTTCTGGAACAGACCTCTTTGCGCGCATTCAAGCGGGAGGTCTGTTCCGGGACCCCGAAACCATTGCCAGCTATAAATTTTTAAGGATTGGTGACGCAGACTTTATGAGACTGTCGGCTGATCTATCCGTGACTGCTTTGCGTTCAAGCGACTCCCTGGATGTAATAGCTACTATCGAAAATAACCAAACAGGTCACCACCTTCCAACAGATTCACCCATGAGACAATTGATCCTGGTAGTTTCTGCTACGGACAAGGATAGCTTGCCACTTGCTCAGGTGGAGGGTCCCAGCTTGCCAAATTGGACAGATGTAGGCGCTCCCGCCAAAGGATATTACGGAGGTTTGCCTGGGACAACCTATGCAAAAATCCTTGAGGAAGTATGGAATCAGCACTCCCCTTCAGCAGCGTACTGGAATCAAACCAGGATTATTTCAGACAATCGCATCCCAGCCCTGACATCCGCTGTCAGCAGCTATTCTTTTCGAACGAATGGATCTTCACAGATATATATCGATGTGAAGTTAATTTACCGGCGGGCGTTCATCGAACTCCGGGACCTCAAGAATTGGGATATCGAAGATTTGATCATCAGCGAAGCGCATCTCGTTGTTCAATGAAAGGAAAACTGGCCAATTTGCGCTAACCAACTTAGCAGGACCCTGCTTCAGACCCAAGCTTGCAGCTTAAAGCAGGATCCGCACTACCCTCAGTTTCATCATCTGAGTGCGAATAGTTCGGAAAGGCTCCCCAAGCATCCCACCCCTGCATACTCATTGTGGTCGACAAGCGACCAATAAATCAACTGATTTGGCGGCTTGAGATTCCTTGAGGAGATGCTCTGATAAGTGATATAGCACAGTTTTTCATATAACAATAAATTTGATCAATATAAACTTCATTCAATTCCTTTTCAAATAAATGGCAAAGAAGGTGATATGAAAATCAAATCCCTTCCGATAGAGAATTGGAGTTATTTCAAAGTTATCCTGCTTATGACTCTATTATTTGGAGTTTGGACTTAATTTCCTGTATTCATACCATCCTTCTCAATACCATTCCTGATCATCGGTATAATTCTTATATTCGGTGGCGTATTGGGGGGGCGTGATGGTGCGTCGTGGTAATAGAAGACCTGGGCAAATCATCTTTAGTAACGCGTTTTTCTTAACCATGCTTATCACTGCTGCCCGGGCATGGTATGTTATCAGCGGATCATTCCTGGTTTGGTTGCTCTGGGTGTTCGTCCTATTTGGACTCTACGTGCTGGCCTGGACCCTCCCAATAATAAATTCCAGATTATCTGATTATCTTTTCAAGGAACAGTACACTCCCCAAACGGTACCAGGAAAAAAATTTATGAGCATCTCAGCCAGATTTCTTCCTGTTGCAGGATCGATTGGCGCCTTGATCGGGATGTATGGATCAAGAACTGGAGTTAATAATATTGCTTTATTGTTATTGGGAATTGCTTTTAGCCTTGCAAGCATTGGTCTATCTCAAGTAACTTCCCACCAGTTTTGGTGGGAAGATCGGCAGCAATCATTAAGCTCAAGGGATACTGATTAAATGATCTGGGCATCATTTGGTATATTGGTTGTGGCAGGTACTATGGGCGCTTATATTGGTATCATATTATCCCGTAAACGGAAAAATTAAAAACCACCCAATATTGATCGGAACAAGAAAAGAGAACAGATCATCCCTTCCTCATTTCACATCATGAAGTATTACCCCCTGGTAAATAAGCGTTGATATATTTTATATTTGCTCTCAGCTCGACCTGGTTCTGAGTTGGTGAAAAGGACCCTATAGGCTCATCCGTTCAGGAACCCATGCAGATTTATTAAAATACGGCCTGATCGCATGCCAGACGACCTTAGCATAGCAATCTTCGCGCTTGACAGCCGTACACAAATAGACTATTATGTATGGCAGGAGTGTTATCATGCGAAAAACAAAGCTAACCGTCCGGATCCCCCAGGACCTGCTCGACGATTTCAGGCGCTACGCCGAAGATAAGAATACCACCATGACCTCACTAGTGGAGGCCTTTCTGCGCCGACTCCCTCACCAGAAGATTCCGGAGGATGCCCCCATCGTCCGCCGCTTGAGTGGCACGCTCTCTCAGGGTGTCAGTGTTGAAGATCACAAAAAACACCTAACTGAGAAATATGGCGGCTAAACCGGTTGTCCTAATCGATCTCAATATTATCCTTGACGTTCTACAGAAGCGAGAACCTTTCCATGACGCTTCTGCCCAGGTGCTGGCTGGGATTGAAACAGGGTTAATCACAGGCTATCTTGCCGCCCACAGCATAACTACGCTATTTTACCTGATCCAGAAGGATCAATCTACCAGCGCAGCTCGCGCAGCCATTACTGAGCTGCTGCAGTTCCTTAAAATTGCCCCCATCAATCAGAGTACGATTGATCAAGCCCTGAATCTGGATTATCTCGATTTCGAAGATGCAGTTCAGATGATCTGTGCTCTGCAGTGCAAGGCAGATTATCTGATCACCCGGGACCTTTCCGATTACCACCCCCCTCTTGTCCCGGTTCAGAAGCCGGTGGAATTCCTGGCAGCTCTATAAGGCTTTCTAACCTTCTCGGGTATCCAGTCCTCTAATCTCGTGTTAGACGGCAGCGTTTTCCTCTTCTAATGCATCCATATAAAGACTAAAATCCAACCATTTTTCAGGTAATTTTAACCAATACAGTTAAAAACCATCTATTTAAGCTATCTGATTAAATAAGCCGTTTTTAACCCATACGGTTAAACTATGCTAGAATACATGTGTAATTCATTATCCCAAGGAAATTTTCCAATGCAAATCGGTAAAAAGTACATAGTGACCATCGGAGATGTAATCTCCTCCAGGAAAGTCAAGAAAAGAAACGACCTTCAGAATATGCTGCTGGAAGTATTTAATGATCTGAACACTCCTGGGCAAGAAAACCATTTAATTTCTCCGTATACTATAACGTTGGGAGATGAATTCCAAGCAGTTTACCAGAAATCAGATCATCTATTCTTAGACTCTATCTGCATACTGGAAAAAACATTCCCCCAAAAAATCAGGTTCTCATTTGGCATAGGTGAAATTAGCACAAAGATTAACCAGGAACAGTCTATAGGAATGGACGGAAGTGCTTTTTATTTTGCCAGAGAAGGCATCGTTAACCTAAAAGATCAAAGGGGGAATTACAAATTCAACATCTACGGTTTGGAAGATCCCGAGATAGAGAATTTATATAACAATGCGCTATACATATTTTCCAATCTGCTTGAGGGATGGAATAAAAATAGATACTACATACTGCGCAGCACCATGGAAGGAAAAGCGGTGAAAGAGATTGCCAAGGAATTAAAGCTTACAGAGACAGCTGTCTACATGAACATATATGATGGGAGTATCCGCGAGATGATTGCCATCCAGGAAATCATGATCAACCGGATCAATAAACGACTACTGGAGAAGTGATGATTATCTATCTGTTAAATCTACTAATGCTGTCCAGGATTGGCTATACATTCGTTGATGACAGAATAGAATTCAAACAAATGCCATATTTCTTGATCGTTCAAGGTATAGGCATAGCGACACTATCGATCAGTCGCGCCTGGTTTGGTTTATTGATATCCGTCATAATTTTAAATACCCTGATAATTTATTGGGAGAGGAAAACAAGGAATCCCAAAATTGTACGAATCGTCTCGCTCCTCGGATTTTCAATCATCTACTCATTGTTCGTAAGCCTTTCAGGCAAGATTACTTTCAACCCGGTGATTATTTCTTGGGTAAAAAGCATAAACGATTCTTTTTCAATCGTAAAAAATCTAAATGAGCTTTCCCGGATAAACACATATACTCTTGGTTTGCTGTTTATCTTAAATGAATCAAACACGATCATCAGACAGCTATTTGATTGGATAAAAATCAGTCCTGATCCACCAGAAAGTAGCGCATCTGATGTGGATGTGATTCCTCCAGCAGATAAGTATATAAAAATCGATGAATACAAATCGGGCAGGTTGATTGGAATTTTAGAAAGATTGTTTGCCTATTTTGCAGTTGTGTTAAACGAATATTCAATTATTGGTTTTATACTTGCGGCCAAAGCATTCGCTAGATTCAAGGAGCTCGAAAAGAAAGCCTACGCAGAATACGTCCTGATCGGCACCTTAGCATCTATCTTGATTGCCTTTGTCGCTGCAAGTTTCATAATCTCGCTCGCCAAATAGCCTAATCGGATGTCAGACGCCCATAGAAACCCCTGACAGTCAGTCAGACGACAAAAATATTTTCCAGATTTAAGGTTTTTCATTAAGAACCACCTCCGGATTTATAATCCACTGTAAGAAAAATCCTCTTGCCAATTATACGGCAATGCCGTATAATGCCAGATATGGAATTCATTGAGACCTCTCTATTCACGAGAATAATTTATGATTACCTGAGTGAAGATGAATATTTTGGTCTACAAGTACATTTGCTAAATCATCCAGAAAGCGGCAAAATCATTCGTGGCTCAGGGGGGGTAAGAAAAATCCGCTGGTCCACGAGCGGTAAAGGGAAAAGTGGCGGGATACGGGTAGTCTATTATTGGAAGGTAAGAAAAGATGAAATCTGGCTGCTAACGGTATATGCAAAAAACGAACAAGAAACAATCTCAGGGCATATATTGAGGAAAATTGCGGAGGAAATCAAAAATGACTGACAGAAATATTGGATTAGAGATATTAGACGGAATCAAAGAAATCAAAGCTTTCAAAAAAGGCAAAGCTGATCTCGTAACGAGAAAGCTGAGCGAACCCTCACATCCAAAAGAAATTCGTGCTAGATTAAATCTATCGCAATCAGCATTTGCCAGCCTGATGGGCGTAAGCGTGCGCACGGTCCAGGACTGGGAGCAAGACAGACGGGAACCGCGCGGCCCTGCAAAATCACTATTGCGGATCGCAGAACAACATCCTGAAGTGTTCCTTGAAGTAGCGTAAGGTAGAATAGCAAATCAAACTATCTTATTCCAAGTGCTAGTCGAATATTTGATGCCAGCACTCCTATCCTTCAGAATTAAGATTCTCGAAAATGTAACACTTCTGTGAGTTATCTCTACCTAGAAATAGGGAGGGGTGGTGTTCGGAATCTGTCTCTTTAGGAGTACTGGAACCGCTTGAGAGTGATCTCGAGCGGTTCTTTTCAATGATCCAATTTTGACTCTAGGCAAAAAAAATTAGTTAGCAGATTTTCTTCTGAATTCCTCCTGTTTTTTCGCAAAAACGTTCGGGGCTCATTTGAGATACCCGTACCAAAGTAGATACTTTATTATGGGATTCTTCATTTATAAATCTAATGGTTTATGTTGAAGTTGACATCTGCAGGCATCCCCGGTTTTAGTTTTCCTTCCGGATTAGGCACTGCCAATCTCACAGCATACACTGTAGCCTGGCGCCCTTCCACCGTCTGGACATTCCTGGGAGTGAATTCAGCCTGATTGGAGATATAGACAACCTCACCAGTAAATGATTCTCCTGGAAATGAATCGACCTGGATGGATACTTCCTGTTCAAGATAAATATTCCCGTATTCAGTTTCTGGTATGTACACTACCAACTCTACTTCATCCAACTGCCCAATGACCATGACAACAGCTGCAGGGGTCACGGTCTCACCGATCTCAAGATTACGGCTCAGTACAACGCCGTCCATTGGAGAATAAACCGCAGTTTTCTCGATTTGAATTTCCAGTAATTCCAGTGCCGCACTCGCCTGAGCCAAAGATGCTTCTGCCTGGACCACGGCAGTTTTGGCCTG
>Ga0307441_1000503_pt1 | contig 13943 bp, 24 predicted proteins | sample SalMarWE160420MG_FD_202149 | JGI IMG/M metagenome (GOLD analysis project Ga0307441, IMG submission 202149) | Salt marsh sediment microbial communities from the Plum Island Ecosystem LTER, Massachusetts, United States - WE1604-20 | ecosystem: Environmental > Aquatic > Marine > Intertidal zone >... | reverse complement strand
TGCTGTTGTTTCAATTAAATCTTCTTCAAACGGTCTTACATAAAAATCAAATTCATCAACCTGTTCATCATCAATTAAAATTATTCCTGAAATTTGATGAATACCATTAAGACTGGAATCGAGGCCCGTGGTTTCAACATCAGTGATCACTTTTTTATTTGTTAGCATCAATTTCCTTTAAATATTTAATATAATTTTTAAACCATTCATCAATTAATTCTATCATTTTATTCGATTCTTTTATTCTTGATACTATAATCCTATTCAAGTGTTTGTTCTTACATTCTTTAGCAATTTCTAATAATGTTTTATCTTTCATATTTTTCTTTAAAAGTTTCATCAATACCTTTTCCTGGAATAACTTCAATAGAATCATTAAATTTACCACATTTACAACTATAATGTAGAATATCTTTAGACATATAACAAGAAACTTTATTAATTTGTTTACATTGTGGACATATTACATTACGTATTCCATAGTCAAAGTAACTATTAGACTGATTAAATGTAAAAGTTCCTTGTTGATTAATTGAATCAGCTATACTTGCATATCCACATATATCAAGTAAATTGTCTCTCTTATGAGAGGAACATTCTCTTTCTAATTTAAATTCAATCATCATTATCGCAACATCAAATGATGTTATTTCTTTCTGTAAATAGTGACTCCATCTTTTTGCTATACCCTTAAATGAATCTTCTGGATTTACATATTGATCTTGTCTTTCACCTGTAATTGTTTTTGCTGCATCAAGTAGTAATTGTTCTCTTTTCATTTAATTACCTGTTTCAAGTATTTTACGTTCTGATTCTAAATTTCTATTATTTGCATTTTCAATGTATTCACTTGATTTCATATTAACTGAACTCTTCTTTTCATTGGTAATATTTTTACAGTTCTTTTTGCTTTTGCTAGATCATACATTTTATCATCAGGATAATATGCACCTGCCCATGATCCAATATCTTCTTTGATCTGTTTTGCAACTTCTTTTACAGTATAACTTTCTGGTACATCAATTGTTACTAGAAATTGTCTTTTCATCTTTAACCCCTTTAACTGTCCACATTCCAACTTTAAGTGTACCTTCAAATCCTCTACTAATTAACTCTTTAGCATATATCTTTGCTACAATATTCCTTATCTGCTCAATATCTTTTTCGTCACCTTGCCAAAATATACCAGATCCTAATATTTCACTGTCATATTCAACTATTATTTTCATGAGTTATACACCTGGCTAAATTTAATTTTAGTTCTATGAACATTCTCACTAATTCTACCTATATCATCAAAATTCATTCCATAAGGAATTAATCTTAATTCATGAATTAAATATACAATACCATCAGTATCATAAGATTGTCTTACTGATGCATTATCAGCATTGTATGAATCAATATAGTATGTTAATGAATTCATCTCAATAACTGTATGTGTTACTGTACCATCTTTATTAATAAATGTTTTTAATAATTCCATAATTAATAGAGGGCCATATCAAGCCCTCTATCTCCTTTTAAAGATTAATATTCAGTCTCTTCATCTTCAGTATTGTCATTTGTATCTACATCTTCATTAACAGCACCAAATTTAAGAGCATTTGTTACACGATTAAATTCTCTTGCTTCATTATACAATGCAACATCTTCAAGTTTCTTGTCTTCAATTACATAAAATTGTTTCCAGTTAAATTCTTTATTTTTAACTGTATGTGAACCAATTCTATACATATGAGACCAGAATGCAGGTGGTTTAGGATAAAGTTTACCATTTTCATCATAAACTTTTTTACTTCTCATTAAAGCTAACCAATCTTTTGAAAAGTTCCAAGCTGATGAAGAAACAGTAATTACAATTTGATCAACTGTACCATCATCTTTAACTTGTAAACATGGAAAATATCCTGTTTCAGTTAGAATATTACCAGTTGATTTAATAATCTTATTTGTTCCTTTTTCTGCTTTAACAGAATTTTTAACAATAGAATGATTTGGTTCATATTCATCAACATATCCACCACCTTTATCTCTTGGAACAAATTCTACCCACTTTCTATGAAAAGAAACTGGAATTACCCAAATACCTTCTTTTCCATCAAAAGCTTCTTTAGTAGAAATATTATATAAGCTTCCAAGTTTAGCACCTTCAACATATTTTGCATCATCTTCATCAATTTCTGGTGAACCAGAGGCTAATACTCTAACAATTGGAATTTTAAAATCTTTACTTGTTACATTCTCAAATCCACCAGCAAGATCTTCTGAATAATTAATTGTAGAAGGTACACCAGCTTCTTCTTTAACAATTACTTCTTTTTCTTCGACTTTAGTTTCAGGTTCTTTTTCTGCTGTTTTTTTAACTAATTTTCTTCCTTCCATATTTTTATTTTTCCTATTCTAATTGGTTAATTGAATCAGGCTTCTCACCTATTTGGACACTACTTGCATTCAGTGTCTGAGTACACTATCATTGGTTGTCTAGATAATCTTAATACAATTCTTACAGTTAAATAATCTAATTTAAATATTCTTAAATATTCTTTATAAAGAATATTATAATTATTACAATAACACCAACATTCATCATTCCATATCTGTTTATTATTTAATTTAGATTGTAACCAAAATTTCAGTTTCATTTACCTATTATGTTATTTAATGCTTCTTCAGTATTTTCATCATCTAAATCTTGTTGATGACAACAATCACACTGAATAAAGCTATGATCATCATCAGATGCTATCCAACCAATATGACTTCCACAATCGTCACAAAGTAATTCCATCATTAATACCTCATTAAATACTTGATTAATTTTTCAATTCTTTAAAAAAGAAATAAATTGTTTACACTATTTCTTTTTCTTAGGTAAAACTACCTTTGTTTGTTCTACAATCATAACTTTAGCTAGATCAATTGGGAATAATAAATCTTCTTCCTGTTCCCTTGTCTTTGCAAATTCTAAATAGTCGTTCCATTTTTCATGTTCACTATTACATGGAATACCACCCTGTTTCAAATATTCTTCTTCAAGTTCTTCTTTCTTTTCCATTCTTTCTTTTATAAAAGCTTTTAATGTATTAGCATTTATAACTTTTTTATGGTCAACTGTATACCCCATTTTTTGTAAATTTTCTGCTAATTCTTTAGCTTTAAAAGCTTCTTCTTTTGCAAGAATTGTTGTAACTGTATTTTTAATAATATCATCTAATTCATATTTTGACAAATACTCAAAGAATTGTTCTTCATTATCTTTAATTGAACCAAAGTATGATTTTTTAAGTACAAGTTTCTCTCCTGTTGTTAATGATACTTCTTTTTGTCCTAATTCATTCATTGCTTTTGGTAATTTTATATTTCTAATTTCTTTTATTTCATCTTCTTTTTTAGATACTAACTCTTGTAATTCTTTTAACTCTTGTTCTTTTTTAACTTGTTCTTGACCAAGTTCTGTCAAAAGTTCAAGTGTTGACTTCTGGCTTTCTCCTGCATCTTTAAGTATTAATTTATCAATTTCATTCATTTTATAATTCCTCTTCAGTTATAATTTTAGTTCCAAGATTCAGTGCTTTTTCATATTTACTTCCAGGATTTGCCCCAAGAAGTAAATAGTCTGTTTTCTTTGAAATTGAATTAACAATTATTGCTCCTAGACCTTCAAGTTTAGACTTCATTTCATCTCTACCAACTGAAAGTACACCTGATATAATAATTTTCTTACCATTTAAAAAATGATTCTTGATTAGTTGTGGTTCACAACTGTTAATTTTAACTTTACAATTTATTAAATCTTCTATTAAACCAAAACCTTCATAAGATAAAAAACAACTAAACTCATAATTAGAAACTTCACCTAATCCTTCTACCTCTAAATTTAATTTAAACTGGTAATTTTCAATTAAATTATCAATACTATTGAAATCTTTGGCAATCAACTTAGCTTTTGTCCTTCCAATCGTTGGAATTCCAAGAGCATAAATAAATTTATTAAAATCAATAATTTTACTTTCTTGAATTGAATCTACTAATTTCTGAGCTGAATAGGTTGTGAATCCTTCAATGCTTTGGATGTCACCAACTGTTAAATAAAAAATATCCTGTAACTGTTCAATTAATCTTTCTTTAACTAATTTATTAATTGTCTCAGTTCCAAATCCATTAATATTAAAACCATGTTTCGAAACAAAATGTTCAATTTTAGCAGATAATTTAGCTTTACAATCATAATTTGTACAAATCAACTGTTTATCAGAAATAAATTCAGTATCTCCATTACATTCTGGACATACTGTTGGATATTCAATTTTAATTCTATTTGCAGCCTTTTTCTCAACACCTATGATCTTTGGTATAATATCACCACCTTTCTCTATAATAACTTCATCACCAATACATAATCCTAATTTTTTTATTTGTGAATAATTATGTAATGTTGCTCTTTCAACTGTAGTATCTAAGATTCTTATTGGTTTAATAATTGCTACAGGTGTAATAATTCCAGTTCTACCAACTTGATTAACTACACGTAGTAATGTACTTGTTACTTTAGGTTGAGGAAACTTATAGGCAATTTGCCAATTGTGATATTTTGATGTTGATGTAAACCTGTTTCTTTCTTTGAAATAATTAACTTTAAATACAATACCATCAATTCTATAAGGTAGTTGGTCTCTAGTTTCATAAATTTGATGACATAATAAATTAGCATGATGTATTCTTATCCTATCAAGAAAAGTTGTATCAAATCCAAAATTCTTCAATAGTCTTATTGAATCAAGCTGAGAAGTATTTCCATAAAATATATCATTATCTGTAAATAATTGGAAAGCTTTAAATTTTAAGTTTCTACCTTTAACTTCTAATGGGTTATGTAATTTCAGACTTCCACTTGTTAAGTTTCTTGAATTTTGGTACTCTCTATTAACATTCAATGTCTCAAATGTTTCATTATCAATATACACTTCACCTCTAACTTCAACTCTATCTTTTATATTTAAAACTAATGGAATTCCTTTAATCATTTTTGCATTTTCTGTTATGTCATCTCCATATTCACCATCACCTCTTGTACATGCACGTTGTAATATACCATGTTTATATATTAATGATAGAGAACACCCATCAATCTTGTACTCTACTACAATAGCATCATTGTAACATTTATTTAACCAATCATCTAATTCATTTGTATTTAATACATTTTTAATAGATAACATTGGTATTTCATGTTTAATCTTTTTAAATCCATCTATTAAATCTGATCCAACAATGTTGATTGGAGAATCATAGTCAACTAATTCAGGGTGATCTCTCTCTAATCCAACTAGTTCATAATAAATTAGATCATAAGTTCTATCATCAACTGAAGATATATTTGATTTATAATACATATTATTCAAATGTTTAATCTGAATAGATAAATTTATCATTCTATTATGAGTCATTCTGTCCATCTTTTACCTCAATTATTCTGGTTTTAACTCCTGTTTCTTTAACTTCAGCTTCTTTTCTTTCTGCTTCTTCAAGTGTAAATGCCGTTCTAGCATCTTGCCAATCTCCATTTTCATCTAGAAACTGTACCTTGAATTTAATCATCTTTTACCTCAATTTCAGAAATCATTTGCTTCAATCTTCTACTAATTGGAGCAAGCATCATTAATCCAAGAATTTGCATTGAATTTTTATCATCAACCATATTTAAAATTTCTTCTAACAATGATTTGACTTTTTTATTTTTCATCCTATATCCTCAATGATGGAATAATAAATAATTTAACAGTTTGACTATGTAATGAAACTAAAGATTCATAATCTAACCACTCTAAACCTGGAATCAAGATCAAAGGTTTAACACCAACTGAACATACATCTGGGTAATGTAGTTCTCCTTCACCTAATATTGTTTTAAATCCAGGTCTTTGTTTCAAGAATCTCTTACCAATCATCTTACCAGAAGCAAAATGACTTTTCCTAGTTTCAATCGTGATTGTAGCTAGTTGATAGAACCCTTTATATCTCTTGAATATAACCCTTTCAGTGCTATTTATATCAAGGTTTTTAAATAAGCATACACTTCCGTATCTTCCACTTTCTCTTTCACTTGCATACCAACCAAATATTCCTTCACCAAGTTCTATTGCTAATTCTTCATTGAATGACATATTAATCCCCAAAAATCCTATCAATAATTGTACTTAAATAACTTTCATCTAGAACAAAATTAGAATTAATCTTATAGTCTGATTGAAGAGCTTCAATCAGACTATTGAAATAAGCTGTATCAACTCCAACTAATTGGTCTTCTAGTACTCTTATATCTTTTAAATCAAGTAAACTTACTTGAAAAAGCATTTTTAACACTTGTCCAGCATTAATTTGCCAACCACGTCTAATAAATTTCCTCATACGTAATACTGAACATAGTGGGTATTTACTACCTGTATAAGTCAATGTTTTTGTAATGATAGACTCAAGAGCCTTTGGTTGTAGTACAAGCTCATTGTTCCAACTTGTCCAGTAGTTTGTACAATGAACATAGTCATAAGTTTCATGGATCTCATCAGGATTTCCATAAAATCTTATTGTTATTTGAATACCATTTGACAATGTGATTGCATTTGTACTGAAAAATATTGGTCTATATTTTTCTTTTTCTGTATTTTCTTCAGGCAGGTCTTCTAATACATCTTCAGTATCATGATCAATTTTTTCTTCAGATTCAACACCTCTGTCAATAAATATTGCAATTCTATCTTTTGAATAATGTTTCATTCTGAATGGGTATTCTTCTTCCATTCTATCATAAACCATGAATCCTGTAAATTTTGGATGTGTACTTCTATATTTATTAAGATAATATTCTGCAACTTTAATAACAACTTGTCTATCTTTAAAATATATATCATAATCTTTTACTTTTTCATTAAGTAACATTGAAGCAAAAGCTCCACCAGTCAACACAATATTATCTTTTATTAAAGATCTTAATTCTTTATCTTCAATTGACAGTAACCAATCATTTATCTTTCTATTAATCAGTTTCAATATTGTTTTTCGTTTCATAATACCTATTATATTAAATAAATTTAAAAAAGTAAAGCAAAAAATTTAAAATTAAAGGGTCAAAAATAATGTAACTTTTGTAACCTTTTTAAGTGGTCTGAAAAAAATGTAACTTTTGTAACCACTATAATTCACTATTTAACTTGTTAATAAATGTTTCTTTTTCTTTTAACTTACGTATTGTAACATTTGAAATTGCTTTTTCAAAAGTTAACATAATCTGATTTCTACCCCAATTTGTTTTCTCCTGTAACAATCTTTCAAATTCTTCTTTTACCAATTTAAGTAGTCTGTCATTCATGTTATCATCCTCCACTTTGGTTCATCTCCTAAAGATCTACGAGTTAAAAATTTTATTCTAAATTTATTATTTAAAATATATTCAGAATACATCACACCTATCTCTGTATGTAAATTATGTTCAATAATCCTTATAGTTAAATTATTATAGATAATGTCTTCACCATTTATGAAAGTTTCTTTAAAATCTTCTTCTGTTTTTAAATCTTCAAATTTTTTCATTTATTCTCCTTTATAAATTTCATTGTTTCTAAATACCATTCTTTGGTTTCAGTGTCCCAATCATCAATACTTATTAGATTATTCTTAATATCTGTTTTTAATGGTCTACTATATAACCAATTTAAAAATAACCCATATAATATTAATATTGATATGAATGTAACTATGAATACAGTAATTATAGTAATCATGTCTGCCTAAATCCTCTAAAATTAACATTTTTATTTAAATATAATTCTTCCAATTCATTAACTACTTCATGTGATTTAAACTCATTATATTTATTAATTAATCTCTTATTAGCCTGAAGTAAACACCAATAAAAATCATCATCTGTCATTGATGTAAAATTACATGTTAATAAGTCTGAATTAACATGTTTATTTTCATAAAAGTCCTCTATATCTTTTATCAACCCTAATTTAATTGCGTCATAATATAGTTCTGACCCTGGATATGGAGTTACAGGTCTAATAGTCCTTAATTGTGCATGATCATCATAATTAAGAAGAAAATCTACTCCTGAATTTAAAGTAAATTCATCTTCTCCATGATTACCAAAAATAATATTCAAACCAGGGCTAATTCCAACTTTTTTAGTATTTTCAACACCATCTACAATCTGTTTACATGTTAATTTTTTATTCATTAATTTAAGAGCATTATCATCAAATGACTCAATTCCATAATTAATAAACACGCATCCAGAGTCTTTCATCAATTTTAATAAACTAGGATGTTTTGCAGCAATATTTAATCGTCCATTACAATTCCATTTAATACTAAGTGGTTTTAATTTTTTACATATTTTCTCAACTCTTGTCTTAGATGTCATTAAGAGTTCATCAGAGAATATTATATAATTAATTCCATAATTTCTATTTAAATATTTAATCTCTTCAATTATATGATCAATATCTCTTTCCCTCCTTCCTTTGTCCATCCTATAACAGAAATTACACTTGTAAGGACACCCTCTTCCAGACAATACTGGCATAACAAAATCACTTGTATCACAATTTGGTGCCCTTATTAATCTGTAATATTCAATATTAAATTTATTGTATCTAGGCCATACAATTTTGTTAATATCAGAAAGTTCTCTTCTTTCATTTAAAACAAATATATTATCTGATAGATAAGCAATACCTTTTATAAAAATTTCCATCCAACCATGTGTAATTTCTCTTAATTGTTCTTCACCTTCACCAATTACAACAATGTCAGCATCAAGTTTTCTTAAAAAGAACTCTGGGTCTGGAGATGGACCATGACCGCCAAGTATGAATTTAAAATTACTTCTATTCTTAGATTTATTAACAGCTTTAGCAATTTCTTTAGCTTTTCTATATTGATAGTATCCACCAATAAATCCAAGACAAACTTCACTAAAATCATGTGTATCCAAATACCTAGTTAAATGTTCTTCATTATAGTGATGTATATCTTGATTATATATAGTTGAATCTGAACAACTACTAACTAAGTATGCAACATTCTGTGGAAACCAGTGAATATAAGAATTATTATCATAAACTATAAATAATGTTGCCATTTTTCAAACCTTACGTTGTTGTATGGGGTCAAAAAAGCAAAAACTAAGGCAAGCCTATGCAATGGTATAGGCAAACCTAAAAGGCGTTTTAAAGCCATTTTAAAGCATGTTTTTATATAAGTTACTGTTTTTATTGATTATTTATTTTTAAATTAATTGCCAATAATTCTTAATAGATTTGTAAAATCTAAATTTACCAGCAACTTTCACTGGATAAATTTCACCTTCTTTTGGATTTAATGGAAATAAAGCTGATTTTTTAAATTCATCTTCATCACTATATTCATACAAATTAAAATATCCTTCTTTTGTAATGATTATATGATGTTTATCAGATTGTCTGAAGAATTCAATATGATGTGTATAATCATTTTCATTAATAATAATCCAATCATTATTACATTCTTTCCAAAAAGTTTCTGGTAAACCTACTACAGGTTTTTCATGATTGTATGAGTTATCATTTGATTCTTTAAATTGTAAATCTTTTAATACACTTTTTCTATGATGACCAATTTCATCATTCTGTTCTTCATGTTTATTATCTCTGTCTGTTTTACCTAAACCTTTCTCAACTTCATAAAATGTAGGTTTATCTGATGTAAATCTGTCAGAAATTGTACCTTGACCAACTCTATGAACTCCATTTTCATAAGCTTTATGTTCAGGTTGTATCAATTCACCTATGAGTCTTTGTCTAAATTCTTTTATTTTTATTCTACCAGATGTCATACCCTTAACAATTCTACGAACTCCATCCTCATGAGCTTTACGAATTTTATATTCAGGTTGTACCCATTCACCTAAATATTCTTGTCTAAATGTTTCTTTATCAAGAGTATTTTTACCAGTTGGCGTAGATATAGTCTCAAGACAATTAACAGTCCATTTGTCAATACAATTGATCAACGTCCTAATAACCAATTCATAATCATCTCTTGATTCTAGACAATAATGAATTGCTTCAAGAAAATTTCTTTCTTCTAACAGTTTCAATAATTTATCTTTTTCCATCTTTTTCTCCAAACATAATTTTCTTAAAATAAGATAAATCTTTTTCAGATATAATTCCTATATCCTTACCAGGAAGATTGTCACACATATCAATCATTTCATCTAATTTTTCAAGAGTTAATTTATTTTTACTATCATTGATAATTTTTAATTCAAATTTTGGTAGTTCTTTAATTTTAAAATTTGCTTCATCTTCAACCCTTTGTTTAAAATGTTCTTCTCTTTTCTTCCACCCATTAATACCACTATACGCAATATTATTTTTTACCATTGAATATAATAAATCAATAATTTCCTGTTCAGAATTATTTTTATACTGTTCTTTAATCCATTTAATTAAATCTTCCATCTCTTTCTCTTAATTAATAAGTTCACTATCAGGTTCATCATACATTTTTCTAAACTTTTTAATTTTATTGAAACTTTCTTTCATCTCTTCTCTCATTTTATCAAGAATCTTTTTGTCTCCATCATCAAAGTTAACAAAATTGAAAGATTTTAAAATTAAACCTTTTTCATTTTGTTCAACTTCAATCTGAAGTTTATGAACATTTCCACATTCACATCTAACATATAAGAATTCTTTAAGTTTCATAGTTAGCTCCAATGACCATTATAATAAAACAATAATTCCTGAAGTTTTTCTAAATCTTTAATATCTTCTTGTAATTTATTATATGATGATTTATCCTTTACATGCTCAAAGAAAGATTTCTTTTGTTCTAGTTTTTTAGAAACTATATCATATGCAATACTCATGACTTGATCTTCAATAAATATTTTCATTATTCATCCTCTATATCTATCCAAGGGTGAAAAAGTTCAACACCTTTCTTGATTATTTCATTAATATCTAAAACTAAACACCTTTGTGTCTTCTTCCCCATTTTTATTGCAACACTGTTGTCAACAAAATAGGGTTCTTCTTTTACCTGTTGTATGAAAGTTTTCTGATCAAGTAAATCACCAGAATGTTCATAAGTTTTATCCCATTTTCTAAAAAGTGGAAAGACTGATGGTACATGAATATTTAATTTTCCATCTTTGATTTTATAATGTTCATCTTCTTCAAGATATGTATCATGTAGATACGATCCAAATTGAGCTTGTTCACCTGAATACTTTGCCATTAAACACCATGATGTTATTGTTTTATCAACTTCTGAGATCCTTGTACCTGCGACATGTGAATCTGAATAAAAGTGTTCACCTTGTTTTTCAAATAATTCTTTAGGTGATATTTCCATTTCTAAAATTTCACCTAATATCTTTAATCCAAATGAGATTGCACATAGACAAACTTTTGGTCTATCTTCAAATGGTTTTGGAACATTGTTAAAACATTCTTGTATTTTTTCTTTAATTATTTTTTCATCTGATGTTAAAACATAATCAACTAAAGCTTTTCCTATGATTGATAAATCCATTGAGCTTAATTTCTTAAAACTCTTTGAATGATGCATTGATTTAATCAATGAAAAATTTACAAAAACAGTTCTATCAAGATGAGCTGACTCATTTAACCCAGTTTCAGAACACAGTACAAGAGGTCTTTTGTAGGTATAATTAACCATTGTTTGGTCTTGTCTACCTTTATTTGCTACTGAATTATCATAAGCTATTCTTATAAGATTTGAAAAAACATCTTTTTTAAATTTTGACATTTTGTTTAGTTTAGCTTCATCAAAGACTATTGGAATATTATTAGATGAACCCATATACTTAACAATTGTAAAATTAGATTGTTCTATAAATGACTTTAGTTGTGATTCAATTCCCCAAATATTGTGAATTATATTCTTTGCTGTTTTACTTTTACCAGAACCAGAACTTCCTGAGATAAACAATATTGGAAATCCACCTAGTTCAGGATTATAGATAAAATAATCTTTAAAAAAACATGCTACTGTCCACCCTAAAACAGCTTGAACAATTTCACTTGAATTAAAATCTAAGATATAAGGTTTAATAGCATCTATTTCTTCCTGATATGGTGTAGCAATTGTCACAAGTTTGCAATCTTGTGATAGAGTATTTATGAAAGATACATTGTCAGAAAATTCAACTGCTTTGACTTCTTCATTGTATGTTAAACCACCTTCTTCTGTTATGAAAAATGTTTTTTCTTCACCTAATATTTTAACTTTGTTAAATCCACTTATATTAGAACCAAGGACCTCATCTTTATCAAGCATTGATATAAATTCTTTTATTAATTGAACTTGTACATCATTTCCTAAGTATATTGTATGTTCATTACCATGTCTTGATAATGTTCTTTTAAACTTAGCTGATGAATCAAATGATTCTGGTGTGAATTTTACGTTAAGTTCTCTACCTGATTCTGTGTTTAAAATACAATCAAGGTAAACTCCTTCTTCTGGGACATATATTGATTTAATTGGCTTAATTGAGAATGAAGTTAGTCTTTCTATTGACATACCTTTTGCAGTAGTTCTTCTAAAAAGGATTGAATTATCAGATTCAAATACTGGGAATTCAATCTTTGTGATCCCTAACCAAAGTTTCAATTTTTGAAATACATGGTCTTGTAATAATTCTTTTAACTTGTTTATACCAGTTACTCTTTTTCCTGATTCATTTTTATTAAATGTTTGTTCTATTCCTTGAATTCTTGTTCTATAATCTGAAACATCATCATAATTTTTAATTATAGGGTCAATGAAACTAATAATTTCATCTTTGGTCCATTCTATTTTAGCTAATGTACCTGAAAGAGCTATTATTAAATCTTGTCTAGTTCCTGAATTTAATGAAACAGAAATTAAACAAGCAACTGCAAGTTTATTACAAGCTTCTTTTAAATCTGGAAATGAAACTTTTGTTGGATCACCATTTTTTGAATATCTTATTTCTTCCTTTGTATCAAGATGAATAGATGGTGGAACTACAGTTTGTTTTCCTTGACCATTAAGTGGTCTAATTTCAAGTATTGTTACTTCTGTTTCTCTATCTTGTGGATCAATTAAATAATTGTATTTTGAATATTCAATCTTATCTGAAGAATATAATCTATGAGAATTTAGTGAAGTTTTCCTTCCAAATATACAATCTGTACTTGGCAAATAATATTGAGCCAACAATCTTGATTCTGGGCAATCTAAATCAATATCAACTAATCCATTTTTACTTGAATGTATCCCAATGTTTATTGGTACTGAGTTTGCTAATTCTAGATACTTATGATTGAATATTTTTTCTACTTCTTCAACTTTAATCGATGACTTTTCCCAACCTTTACTGAATTTTTTAATTGTTCCATCTTCCTCTTCTTTTTCAATAAACCTTGCTGGTTGTTTTCCTCTAATTGGTATTACAGTATATCCTTTTTCTATATACTGTTTGGCAGCTTTAACAATGTCATTTGTTTCTATCATAATGAAACTCTGTTAAATGATATTAAAATATTTACATAATTCTAGAGCTTGCGCCTCAGTATAACCTTCTTTAAGTAATTGTTTATAGTATTCTCTACATAATTTTGCCCTTAATCTTGTAAGAGCAATATAATTGTCAAAATTAATAATTATTTCAGCTAAAGCAGTTTTAAAATCATTCATCTATTTATCTCCAATAATTTTTTACCATAATAAATTAATTCTGATATCAGCATTGTTTCAAATTCCCTTGAATATTCACAATACCCTTTACTCATAAAATATCCATACATTAGAGCCAATTCAATGTTTTTTACTTCAGTAATATCCATAAACAGAGTCTCATTATTGAACCAATATTCAGATTTATTTTCTGATTTTACTAA
>Ga0307441_1000502_pt1 | contig 13960 bp, 5 predicted proteins | sample SalMarWE160420MG_FD_202149 | JGI IMG/M metagenome (GOLD analysis project Ga0307441, IMG submission 202149) | Salt marsh sediment microbial communities from the Plum Island Ecosystem LTER, Massachusetts, United States - WE1604-20 | ecosystem: Environmental > Aquatic > Marine > Intertidal zone >... | reverse complement strand
CATTAAAAAATCCGCTACGTAAATAGTATGATCCCATTAAATACAATGATCTTACAAGCACTTCATGTTCACCATTTCTTTCAGCCTTCTCCATAGCGAGTGTCCCTTCTGCTGATGCATTAAGATAATCACCTATTATAAAATTATATGTTGCCATAAGAAGATGCAGGTTTGCCGGGATTTCAATTTTGCCCCCCTCACATAAATAAAGTGCCGAATCGATGCACGCTTTCGAGTTTTCGAGATTTCGGTGCTTTGTTGATGAAAGATATTTCGTTCCTGCTTCTGTCAGTTCATTGATCTTGGAAATGTCTCCCTTCATAAAGGAAGGTACTTTCATCCTGATTGCTGAAATAGTGGACTGTGCTTCTACATCCGCTAAACAGGAAAAAAACAACAGATTTAAAATCAGTAATAACCTCAGAGCTTTCATATCATTCCCGGTTGTATAATACAGTTATACAAATATAATCAATTCAAAATCAACCAAATAATTCTTTTGTAAGAACACTGCGATCAGGTCAAATTCTATGTTAAGTTAAACCTTTCGTTAAACAAATGTACATTCTGGTTTACGGATTGCTGTTCTGGCTTAACGGATGACATGTTTCAGGCAATAGTTATCATAATATCCTGATAAGAGATAGCTGGAAAATTATCGTACCGGCCTGACGTAAATTGTGAAATCATATCTCTGCGGCATCACCTGGTATTCAGGAAATACTGATACTGCTGTACATCCTACGCCGCTTGTAGCATAATCAAAATTAAAAGTAATACAGTCCGCCGGCTGGAGCTGGTAAGTATAAAGTGCTTTTGTCAGGTTATCAGTTGAAAAAGAATATGCATTGAAGTTGAACAGTTTGTTGCCGCTGAATTCAAGTCCAAATCCTTCCTTATCGGTTATCCTTACCCACCTGTTGTCTGTCCTCAGACCATTGTCCTGCGGAATGAGATAGGGTTCATACATTTCATTCACTGTCGAATTGTAGATCCCGGTCTTATAGCCGCTTTTCCTGTCGGGATAGTTTTCCTGAGGACCTCTCCCAAACCATTCTACATTTTCAAGTGTTTTGGTGAGTATCCAGTCAGTTCCTACCCGCGGAAGCCATGATGGCATATCTCCATTGGGTATTACTGAATGATCGATAATAATTTCACCTGATCCCGAAATGGTGTATCTGAATCGGCTCAGGAAGGCTCCCCTGCCCGTGGCAAGTTTATGTATACTCCTGATATTGACTTCAATATGCTGATCATCAATTATCTCGAAATTAAAACTTTCAGGAATAAGCTGAAGCTCATGAAGCCCCGATGCATACCATTCCGTTCCGGCCCAGCGTCCGAAGATGTCGGACCTGTGCTTGGAGTTTGATGACCAGAATGTCCATTCATCAGTTTCATTTGCCAGCGGTGCACGCCATACATTAAGCTGAGCACCCCTTTTTATCATCTCCCTGCCTGATACCTGCAATGATACCAGAAGGCCTTTCCCCTTGTCAAAAACATACCTGAAATCCTCACCGGTTATGGTAAGAGATCCATCATCCTCGTTTATTGTCAGGGGTCTGGCGGGTGGTTTCTCAGTATCTGTAACAGGCTTGTACCATGGCAGTTCAAACTCTTCCCATGCAATTTCAAATCCGGCATCGGCCCATACTGTCTCTTCTTTAAGCCGGAAGCTCAACAGCAGACGGTATTCAACATCCTCCTTTATTTCAGGCTTATGAAATGGCACAAATACTTCATCCGTTTTCTGAGGAGCAATATCCGGCACTAATTCTCCTTTTTCAATAACCTCATTATCAGCACATAACATCCATATTGTTTTTAATTCGTCCAGATTCGTAAAGAGATACCTGTTGGTTATTTTCACTATACCCTTTTCATCTGATAATAGCTTTACGGTTATGGGCTGTCCTGATTTTTTTATCTGCCACATTTCGGGTTGTGGCCGGCGGTCGGGCCATATAGCACCATAAGTCCTCGCTCCTATCCCATAGCTGAAAAACTCACCCTTCGTGGTCATTTCTTCAAAATCGAGCCACAGGGCAGCCTCTTTTTTCAGATCGACAGATGGTAACTTAAGTGATCTTTCGTCAACATATTTATCAAAAATAGCTGCCTGGTCTATTACAGCATCGCATATATAAACATACGTCTCCTGCCCGTGAATCTCAACATTCCGCCCTATATTAACCGGAAATGGTGTATTTCTTATGTTGCCTGTAACAGCTTTTCGCTCGCTTTCTGTACCATCGATGGTAATAAAGATCGTCTTACCGTCATAATTTGCCGTCACAAAGTGCCAGTTGTTTTCCCAGTTTTCAGGCAGTGAAATCCTTACCGTTTCCCTGGTACTTGTTGTAATATAAAACTCAAGAAAATCTTTACCAATCTGATGGAGTCCGAACTGATTATTTCCTTTTGTAATAAGAGTACCTGCAGATTTGCTGAGAGACCTTGGGAATACCCAAAGAGAAAGTGTAAGCTGGTCTCCGTCAATTTCCAGGGCTTCATCCCTGTAGACTTCCACCCATTGGTCGTGTCCGTTCAGGTCAATGCCTTTTCCTGAAACCCCGGGGACAAGTTTTGCCCTTCCCATGACATTTACCATGATATTATTCTCCGAAGCATCATCAAGTGATTTTATCTTTTCAGTGATCCCGGTACTTACAAAATCCCAGATAGCGCCTCCCATACTACGCGGGTGACTGTGAAAAGCATCCCAATAATCATCGAACGATCCGCCTCCGTTACCTGTAACAGCAACATACTCATCAAGAAAAGAGGGACGCGGATCGATACTGTCGGGAACAAGAAAAACATCTGTGATCAGACTGTGAAGTTGTGGATATCTCGGACCAATGATATCCTCGCAATGGTGAGCAAAAGCATTTCCACCGTACATCCAGAAACGGGTTTTATCATATTTCTTTCCTTCATCAATAACAGCGCAGATATTATCTCCTTCACCGCTTTCATTGCCGGCACTCCAGAAGAGAACAGACGGATGGTTCCTGTCGCGCAGGACCATTTTTCTTGCTCTTTCACGGTACATACCCTCCCACTCTGCGTTTTCCGAAACATACTCGGTGGCATGCGATTCGTCTCCGGTTTCATCAACTATATATATCCCATATTCATCGGCAAGTTCAAGATATCTTATCACCGGCGGGTAATGAGAAGTACGTACACAATTGATATTGAATTGTTTAAAGATACTCAGATCCTTCCTTATGGTGGTCTCATCCATTGTATGTCCGAGGAGGGGATGCTGCATATGACTATTAATTCCATTCAGCTTTACAGGTACTCCGTTGAGGTAAAATACCTGGTTACGGATCTCTGTCTCCTTAAAACCTATCCTGCCGTTAATTACTTCAACAGTATTTCCGGTATTGTCAATCAATTCGAAAATCAGAGTATAAAGATTGGGATACTCTGCCGACCATTTTGCCGGTTCAATCACATCATCTGATAACTTAACTGTATGTTTGCCTGAAGGTGTAACAGGGAATTTCTCTGATATAACATTCTTAATGATGTTCTTATCATTGTCATAAAGTGTGGTCCTTACGGAGAGGTCATTGATGGTTGACGAAGAGTAGTTCTTCACATCTATCAGCAGGTCGAGCCTTGCATTCCTGTAATCATCATCGAGGTCAGTTGTTGCATACCAGTCGAAGATATGTGCTTCAGGTGCTGCAAATAAACACACATCATCAAATATACCTGCCAGTCGCCAGTAGTCCTGGTCTTCGAGATAATATCCATCGGAATATTTTGTCACAAGAACAGCTACTGTGTTTTTACCGGTCCTGATATATCTGGTGATATTATATTCTGCCGGTTCCTGTCCGCCTTCGTTATAGCCGACCTCTTTACCGTTTATCCAGACAAAAGAAGCGGATGCCGTTTTTTCCATTCGCAGGAATACCTCCTTATCTTTCCAGCCTGCAGGTATTTTAAAGGTTTTCCTGTAGAATCCGGTCGGATTATACTCTTTCGGGATAAAAGGAGGATTCGGAGGAAAGGGTGTTTTAACATTCCTGAAGAGAGGATCTCCAAAACCCTGCATCTCCCAGTTTGAGGGAACATGGATCGTATCCCATTTTTTATCATTGAAGTTCTCAGCAAAAAAACCTGATGGTGCTCCTTCAGGTGTTTCGCTGAACCGGAATTTCCATGTGCCGTTAAGCGAGAGATAGCTGGCGGCTTTCTGCCTGTTATTTATTAATGCCTCATTAACAGATATATATGGAACCAGAGGCGTATGTCCCTCTTCCTGGTTCAGCTCAAAAACTGATGTGTTCTCAAGGTAGGAATAGATATCAGACAGGAATGATGTCTCCTGGGAATATGAGATGCTGCATATGAAACACAAAGCCGGAAATATGTATGTTCTTTTCATTTTGACATAATTTTACTAATACAATGGAAATTTACATATAAATTTTAAAAAACTTACACAAAGTCACACAGAGAAGATACAGAGTGACACGGAGGTGTGCTGTTATAATAGAGGCATCTCTATGGATTTCTGTGGAACTCTGTGTTAGCTCTTTTGTATGTTATCCATTATTTTCATAATTTAGCCTTTCATTTTAAATGATCAGATTTTAATAACCTTAAACCTATCCAGATGAATTACCTCCGCAAAATCACAAGTCTACTTCTGACCGCAATTCTTCTTATTGCTGTTCAGTCCTGTAAAAAGTCTACTCAATCTGATAAACTGAGTATCGACTATGAAAAATATATTATGCCGAACGGCATGCAGGTAATTCTTCATACCGATCATTCAGATCCTATCATCGCCTATGCCATAATGTATCATGTCGGTTCAAGCCGCGAAGTAACCGGGAAGACCGGATTCGCCCATCTTTTTGAGCATCTTCTCTTTAGCGGCTCAGAAAATGTAGGTCCCGGTGTATTTGATCTTGTCATAGAAGGAGCAGGCGGAATGAATAACGGGTTTACCAGTCGTGATGTAACCACCTATTTCGAGATCTTTCCCGAAAATGCACTCGAGAAAATCCTGTGGCTGGAGTCTGACAGGATGGGATTCTTTATCAATTCGGTAACCCCGCATCTTATGGCTGTTCAGCAAAATGTGGTTCAGAATGAAAAAAGGCAGTATGAAGATAACTCACCATATGGTTTTACAGATTATGTCATCTGTAAAAACCTGTACCCTGAAGGTCATCCTTACAGCTGGGAGGTAATAGGAGAAATGGAGGATATAAAAAATGCCACTCTCGATGATGTCAGAAACTATTATAATAACTTTTACGGACCAAACAATACTACCCTTGTACTGGCTGGAGATTTTAATCCCGATTCAGTTAAACTACTGGTTAACAAATATTTCGGGGAAATAGAATCACACGGACAGGTAGAATCCCGTGATCCCATGCCGGTAACGCTTTCAGATATAAAGAAGCTATATCATGAGGATAATTTTGCCAATGTACCGGAGATAACAATGGTATGGCCGGTTCCTGAAATGTATAACAAGGATATGTATCCTCTCGACTTTCTGGCCCGTATACTTGCCGATGGCAAAAAAGCACCACTTTATAATGTTCTTATAAAAGAGAAGCAGCTTACCGCAAGGGTTAATGCATATAATTCGAGTTCAGAGCTTACTGGAGAATTTACAATAAACATCCGGGCCAATGAAGGCAAGACACTGAAGGAAATAGAAGATGCTGTTTTTGAGGCATTCGGTCGTTTTGAAAAGAAGGGTATCACTGAAAAGAATGTTGAGAGGGTAAAGGCCCTCAGTGAAATCGACTTCTACAACCAGATAAACAGCGTATTCTATAAAGGTCTTCAACTGGCATTTTATAATACATACCTTGATGATCCGGGTTTTATTGAAAAAGATATTGAGAACATAAAAGCTGTAACTCCCGATGATGTTATGCGGGTCTATAACCAATATATAAAGGACAAACCTCATGTAGTTACCAGTTTTGTTCCGAAAGGTCAGCCCGAGACGGTTGCAGATAATTCAGTCGCTGCAAACATTAAGGAAGAAAGTATAACAGAGTCCAGCCAGGTAGAGATTGCAGAGGAGAACGGAGAAAAGATTGAAAAGACTGCTTCAGCTCTTGACCGTACTGTTGAACCTCCTGCAGGACCAGAACCGGAAGTAACGGTTCCTGAAGTCTGGAATGCCGAACTGTCAAATGGAATTAAGGTCTACGGTATTCAAAACATGGAATTACCGCTTGCTGAAGTCAGTATTGTCATTGACGGCGGAATTCTTCAGGACAATATAGATATGCCCGGTGTAGCGACCCTGACAGCTAACCTTCTTCCCCAGGGAACAAAGAACAAAACTCCCGAGGATCTTGAAGAAGAAATTGAACTGCTGGGATCAAACATAAGCGTCAGGGCATCACGTGAAGATATTTCTATGAGTGCTAGTATGTTGTCGAGGAATTTTGGAAAGACAGTGGCTCTTATGAAGGAGATTCTGTTAGATCCAAGATGGGACTCAACAGAATTTGAAATAGCCCTTACAAGTGCCAGGAACTATATTATCCAGGCAGAAGCGCAGCCAAGAGCAGTGGCAAGCCAGGCCTTCTATAAGCTGCTGTATGGAACAGATCATATCTTTGGTTATAACACACGGGGAACGTTGGAATCGGTTGACAAGATCACAATCGACGATCTGAAAGCTTTTTATAACAGAAATCTCTCCCCTTCATTAGCAAGGATCCTGATTGTTGGAAATGTATCGAAGGAAGAGGCTCTTAAAGCATTACAGCCGCTTGCTGACGAATGGAAAACCAAAGAGGTTACTCTGAATAAATATCCTGAACCGCAAAAACCCGATAAATCAACAATTTATTTCATAGATATTCCGGGATCCAGACAGTCTGTGATACAAATAGGATACCCTGCAATTTCCAGAGATAATCCTGATTATATCAAGGCCGAATTCATTAATTACAGACTTGGCGGAGCATTCACAAGTATTCTTAACCAGATACTTCGCGAGGAAAAAGGATTCACCTACGGAGCTTCAAGTTATTTCTACGAGCTTAAAGCAACCGCCCCGTTCAGTGCCACATCAAGTGTCAGATCTGATGCAACATATGAATCGGTAAAGATATTTAAGGAGGAAATGGAAAAATACCGCAATGGTGTAACAGCTGAAGATCTTCAGTTCATTAAAAACTGTATGATAAGATCAAACGCCCTTCGGTTTGAGACTAATGGAGACCGCCTTGGAATGCTCTCCACAATGACCAGGTATGGTTTCGATCCCGATTATATCAAGAAAGAAGAAAACGTAATTAAGAACATGACCCTGGAGGAACATAAGGCAATCACTGAAAAGTATATCATTCCTGATAAGATGTATTATGTCGTTGTGGGTGATGCAGCCACACAAATAAGACCGCTGGAAGAAATCGGGTTCGGGAAACCTGTGGTGTTAAAGAAGTAATTTACTGAATGGTATTTAGATGGTGTAATGGTATTGTGGGAACGTGCTGTTACACCGTTATACTGTTGTATCGACATACCGTCGCACCGTTTTTCACTTCCCTGTCATATTTAAAGCAGCGACATAGTAATCCGGATCAACCGTTATCAGGGCATTACTGTGTCCAAGCTGAATGGTCTTAAAACCACGTGTTGGTGATATATTCACCGGTTCACCATTAACATATATCCTGAGGGGCATGTTAAATCCCTGTACACAGTTGTTCCACCTGAAGTTAAGCTCATCACCTTTTACATAATATTCAAATACAGGTATTCTGATATCCCGGAGGTACTGATCAAAAAAAGGCTTCAGATCCAGTCCTGTTTTCTCAATAATATAATCCTCTATCTGTGAGCCCTTTACAACCTGATGATAGAACTCCTGGTTGAGGCCGCGCAGTATGCTTCTCCACTTTTCATCATCATCAATGATCTGACGGAGCGTATGGAGCATATTACCGCCCTTGTAGTACATATCGCCTGAACCGCTAACATTTACATTATAAATCCCGGTTATTGGTTGGTCGTTTCTGATGTTATGACGGCTGCCCAGCACATATTCTGCCCCGGCCTCTTTACCAAAATGATATTCAACAAACAGACCTTCGGAATAATTAATAAAGCTTTCATGTATCCACATGTCTGCTGCATCTTCATAGGTAATACTGTTTGCAAACCATTCGTGTCCCGATTCATGAATGATGATAAAGTCAAATTTGTCACCCCAGCCTGAACCACTTACATCTCTTCCAAGATACCCGTTTTTATAGCCGTTGCCGTAGGTTACCGAACTCTGATGCTCCATCCCGAGGTATGGCGCCTCTACCAGCTTATAACTATCTTCATAAAAAGGATATGGGCCGAACCAGTGTTCAAAGGCAGCAAGCATCATCGGCACCTGTTTAAAATGGACCTTTGCTTTTTCAAGGTTTCCCTTAAGGACATAATAATCGCAGTCAAGTTCTCCCTTCTCCCCGTCGTAAACTTCAGAGAAGTGAGCATAATCGGCTATATTGATATTTACGCCATAATTATTTATAGGATTGGCAACAAACCAGTTGTAGGTTTTTGTTTTGTTCTTATGTTTTACCACGCTTCTTAACCTTCCATTTGAAACATCCATAAGGTTTGAGGGCACATTCACGCTTATCAGCATGCTGTCGGGTTCATCATACATATGATCCTTGCATGGCCACCAGAGGCTCGCTCCATCGCCCTGGCATGATGAGGCAATAAAGGGCAGACTATTTTTATCCTTCCCCCAGGTGATCCCTCCCTCCCATGGAGGCTTTGTAGAAACATGCGGCTTCCCACCGTAAGTCAGCAATACTGAATAAATTTTCTCCGGCTCCTGCTCCTCTTCCATCCTGATCCAAAAAACATTTCCTTCCCGCATAAAGTCCAGTGGTTTACCGTTTTGTTCCGCCTTGATCAGGTTCATCGGTTCCTGCAGGTCAATCTGCATGACATCATTAGCTTCAATAACCCTGTATGTCACGGTGTTCGTCCCTGATATTGTACTGTCAGAGGGCCTGACAACAATATCCAGATGGTAATAAGTAAGATCCCACCAAGCCCTCTCTGGAGTTATCGATCCCCGCAGGGTATCCTGACGGGAGAATACTCTTTGAGCAGGTGCTAAATACTGGGCATCCACTTTTAAAACCAGGCCAGATAGAGATAAAACAAAACTTAATATAATTATTTTGTGCATTGTGTTGTATTTTAATGAATCATACAAATAAAAATACAAATATCTTAATTTTATAGAGAAATAACACTTTTGTATTAAGTCCGCCGAAGCTTTTACAAAGGTGTACTTTGTAAGCAAAATTAATTACCTTGGAAAAGAAAAAATGATATAATCATGAAACAAAAAACGTTTTATTTTCTGCTGTTTACAGGACTAATTCTCTGTATATCAGATTTATCGCAAGCCCAGGATTCTCATCGATCCCGTGAGTCTTTTAATGAAGGATGGAAGTTTGCCAGGTATTTTCATGCATGGAATGAAGCAGTAAATACTGATAAAGAGTCTGAAAATCTTCAGGCACTATCAGTGAATGACTCCGGATGGCGAGCTGTTGACCTTCCTCATGATTGGGCTATTGAGGGCCCATTCAGTGATACGCTTGAAAACAACACCGGACTGCTTCCCTGGAAAGGAATAGGCTGGTACAGAAAACAATTCACACTTGATGATTCTGACAGGGAAAAACGGATATATATCGATATCGACGGCGCTATGGCAAATGCAAAAGTCTGGCTTAACGGTAAGTATGTCGGAGAATGGCCCTACGGTTATACATCTTTCCGTCTTGACCTTACACCTCATGTCTCATTCGACACTGAAAATATTATTGCTGTAAGGCTCGACACAAAAAACTGGGATTCAAGATGGTACCCTGGTGCAGGATTGTACAGGAATGTATGGCTGGTGAAAACATCACAGGTACATATAGCCCACAACGGGGTGTTCTGCACAACACCTGAAGTGAATAAAGGAAGAGCTGTTATCAGTGTTCTGTCAGAAGTCGAGAACCATCTTAGCGATCCTGTTCCAGTATCTGTAAAGGCCACCATTTATAAGCTTAACAGCCAGGGAGAGCAATCTTCAGATGTTTTTGGAGAATCACCTGGGGCAACTGCTCCCATTCCCTGTATGCAAACGCATGATTTCAGGGATGATATTATAATTACCCAGCCTATTCTCTGGGATATTGATGATCCTCAGCTTTACAGGGTGATTGTAACCATCGCAATTGGAAATGACATTATGGACAGCTACGGTGTGAATATTGGTTTAAGAACTATCAATTTCACTGCCCGTGATGGATTTTATCTTAATGGACAAAAAGTAGATATAAAAGGAGTCTGCAATCATCACGATCTGGGAGCGCTGGGAGCTGCTTTCAACCTCAGGGCTGCAGAACGCCAGCTTGAAATACTGAAGGAAATGGGATGCAACGCAATCAGGACAAGCCATAATCCTCCTGCACCCGAATTACTGGATCTTTGCGATAGGATGGGTTTTCTGGTTGAGGATGAGGCATTTGACGCATGGAGGATAGGGAAAAAACCACTTGATTACAACAAGATCTTTAATGCCTGGCATGCAGAAGATCTGAAGGCCCTGGTACGTCGCGACAGGAATCATCCATCAGTCATATTGTGGAGTATCGGCAATGAGGTTCCCGACCAGAATAATCCTTATTTATCAGAAAGCCTGAGAACAATTGTAAAATCGGAGGACAATACACGCCCGGTAACTGCCGGATGCGACAGGGATGAATCCGGCACCAACGGTTTCCAGAAAACTCTTGATGTATTTGGAATAAATTACAGGCTTTACAGGTATGAAGCCTTTTTCAATCTTGAAGATAATAAAAACCTCCCTTTTCATTCCAGCGAATCTGCCTCAACAGTCAGCTCCAGAGGTGAATATTTCTTCCCGGTTGTACAGGGAGATCTTAATAATAACCTGCCCGGCAAGGGCATCTTCCAGATATCATCATACGATCTTGCGTATCCTTTCTGGGCAACAACACCCGACCAGCAATGGGAAATGATCGATAAATATCCGGGGACTTTCGGGGAATTTGTCTGGACAGGATTTGACTACCTTGGTGAACCCACTCCCTACTATGGCGACCTTACCGGAGTAAAACCAGAATCAGTAATGTATAAACGTATCAAAGAAATGCTTGACAAACAAGGAGTTAAAGAGGTGCCATCAAGAAGCAGCTATTTCGGGATACTCGATCTCGCCGGGTTTAAGAAAGACCGGTTCTGGCTTTATCAGTCAAAATGGAGACCCGATCTTCCGATGGCTCACATTCTTCCTCACTGGAACTGGCCGGAAAGGAAAGGACTCGTAACACCGGTACATGTATATACATCTGGCGATGAGGCTGAACTTTTCCTGAACGGACAATCGCTGGGCAGGAAAAAGAAGGGACAGTATGAATACAGGCTGCGCTGGGATGAAGTTAAATATCAACCCGGAGAACTGAAAGTAGTGGCATACAAGAACGGTGAAAAATGGGCTGAAAACATTATGAGAACAACCGGGGAACCCTATCAGCTGACAATGTCTGCAGATCGTCCTTCAATAGCTGCCGATAGCAAGGATCTGGTTTTTATCACTGTCAGAATTGAAGATAAAGATAGCCTGATGGTGCCACGCAGTAAGAACCAGCTCAATTTCAGCATTGAAGGGCCGGGAAGAATTGTCGCTACAGATAATGGTGATGCAACAAGCCATGAATCCTTTCAGTCCACATCAAAAAAAGCTTACAACGGTATGTGCCTGGTAATTGTAGCTGCAGAAAATGGAGCATCAGGAAACATTGTCCTGAATGCAGCATCAAAAGGGCTGAAAGGAACAAGTACAACAATCAAAATACAATAAATATAAAACTCCCCTCCTCGGAGGGGTTGGGGGTGGGTAAAATTATCTCCAGCCCACCCCTGCCCCTCCCGGGAGGGGATTCTCTCAGAGTACATTAATCCTATGTTAAAAAAGATACCGCACACATATGTAATTGTCTTCAGTATCATAGTATTGGCGGCTATTCTTACATGGGTAATACCGGGAGGAGTATTTGAAAGGCAAATAGTTACGGTTAACGGCATCGATCGTAATGTTGTGATACCCGGTTCATTCCATTATGTTGACAATAATCCCCAGACATGGCAGATCTTTTCCGCCCTCTTCGATGGTTTTGTTGATAAAGCTGACATCATTGTTTTCATACTGATCATTGGAGGAGCATTCTGGATAATGAATGAGAGTAAGGCTATTGATGTTGCCATCCGGTCATTTCTCAGATTCACTAAAAGAGTGGAGCATAACAGGATCATCTCACGCATCGGTGCCGATAACCTGATATTCATTTTTATTATGACAATGTTCAGCATTTTTGGTGCTGTCTTTGGGATGAGTGAGGAGACGATAGCTTTCGTGATAATTTTCGTGCCTCTGGCAATACTGATGGGATATGATTCCATCACCGGCGTTTCGCTTTGTTTTGTGGCTGCCGCCCTTGGATTTGCAGGGGCCATCCTGAATCCTTTTACAATCGGAATCGCTCAGGGACTTTCCAATCTGCCTCTTTTTTCAGGTATAGAATACAGAATGTTCTGCTGGTTAATTATCAATGCCGCTGGTTTCTTTTTTATCCTGAGGTATGCGAGGAGAATTAAAAAGAATCCCGCTCTGTCAGGTGTTGCGACGAATGATGTCTACTGGAAAAACCTCAGGAAAACCGGTTCCGGACAGATTGTCTATCATACGCCTGTATCGGCATGGATAATGTATGGTATTATGCTGATTATCATGGCACTATTATCGTTCTTATATCCAATGACAAATATTTCGGCGGGAGGTAGTGTATTACCTTTTCCTGCAGTCCCTGTTATAACAGTGTTCTTTGGGATAACCGGGTGGCTCAGCCTGAGAAAATCCGTTCACTTTTTTGTTCTGCAGATACTAATCGTAACAATACTATTTCTCATTACGGGAGTCATGGGATATGGCTGGTATATAATGGAGATAGCCACACTTTTCTTTACAATGGGTCTAGTGACAGGTATTTCCATGAATTATTCCCCCAATAAAATAACGAAATTATTTCTCGATGGTATCAGAGACATACAGTCAGCCGCAATAATTGTCGGTCTGGCAGGAGGAATAATAATCATCCTTAATAACGGAAATATAATTGACACAATGCTTTATAAATTATCAGGAGCAATTTCCGGAACAGGCAAACTGGGGGCCATAAGTATGATGTATGTTGTGCAGACCCTTATTAATCTGGTGATGCCTTCAGGATCGGCAAAGGCGGCCCTTACAATGCCAATGATGTCACAGTTTTCCGACCTCATTGGTATTTCACGACAGGCAACCGTGATGGCATTTCAGTTTGGCGACGGTTTTACAAATATAATAACACCAACATCAGGAGTTCTGCTCGGGGTTCTCAGTGTTGCAAGAATACCTTATGATAAATGGTTCCGGTGGGTCTTTCCTCTTATTATCATTCTGACCCTCATTGGCTTTATCCTCCTTTTACCTGCTGTATATATGAATCTTAACGGATTTTAACACAATGTTAAGTTTCGTTAAAACTGATAATGAGAAAATTTTGAAAGACTTTTTTTCATAATTTCGCCCCATTATATTTTGTATCGGCGGATAATAATGAGATGAAGAAAACTATTATCATTACAGGGATTGTTGTTGCTGTTACCTTTATAACACTTTTTATCTTCAATAAGGTTTTTATCAGGGAAGATACATCCAGTATCTTCACCGAAGTCTCTGAAGGTAAATTTGAGATAGCCCTTACATCAACCGGTGAATTGCTTGCTGAAAGTTCAGTTGACATCATTGCTCCTGATGTAGGAAGGAGAAGGGGAATAAGGTCAAGAAATTTAGAGATCCAGGACA
>Ga0307441_1000501_pt1 | contig 13987 bp, 11 predicted proteins | sample SalMarWE160420MG_FD_202149 | JGI IMG/M metagenome (GOLD analysis project Ga0307441, IMG submission 202149) | Salt marsh sediment microbial communities from the Plum Island Ecosystem LTER, Massachusetts, United States - WE1604-20 | ecosystem: Environmental > Aquatic > Marine > Intertidal zone >... | reverse complement strand
CCCCGTTCGGCGGAGTGTCCGGCCGAGCCGGGCATGGTGGTCGAGGATGTGGAGAGCGGCTACGTCGGCGCGGTGGTGCGCGTGGAATACGGCCGGATCTATCTCGAGGACCGGCACGGTCGCACCCGTGGCTTCCCCCTGGGGCCCGGCTATCTACTCGAGGGCCGCCCGGTGATCCTCACCGCGCCACCCCGCCCGGCCCCTGCCGCTACCAGCCGGACAGCGTCGGGCTCGGTGACGGTACCGGGCGCCCGTGCCCGGGTCGCCCGCTCCAGCCGGATCTATGTTGAAGGCCGCCATGACGCCGAACTCATCGCGCAGGTGTGGGGAGATGACCTGCGCATCGAAGGCGTGGTCGTGGAGCACCTTGGTGGCGTGGACGATCTGGTCGGCATCGTGGCGGAGTTCGCGCCGAGTCCGGGGCGCCGGCTCGGCGTGCTGGTCGACCACTTCGTCGAGGGTTCCAAGGAGGCGCGGATCGCTGATGCGGTGCGGCGGGGCCCGGGCGGGGCCTACGCTCTGGTCGTCGGTCACCCTTACGTGGACATCTGGCAGGCCGTGAAGCCGCGGCGGCTTGGCCTGGCAGCCTGGCCGAAGGTGCCACGCGAGGTGGAGTGGAAGCACGGCGCGTGCCGGGCGCTGGGGTTGCCGCATGCCGACCAGGCGGATATCGCCAAGGCGTGGCGGCACATCCGATCGCGGGTGCGCGACTGGACCGATCTCGAGCCGGCGCTGATCGGCCGGGTTGAAGAACTCATCGACTTCGTGACGCAGCCGGTTGGCCTCTGAACGGCAGGTACAGCTGCGCCTCAGCGCGGCGCGGATGTCGAGCCGCCAAGACCTTGAGGGCTTCCATCCGCCGGCCGACCGGAATCCGCATGTGTGACCCGTTTAACGGGTGCATCTTTCGCATTTGCCGGCTAGCTCGGCGATACCGCCAAAACATGCCATCGCCAACGTCGGCTTTCTTGGCTTTCCCTTGCCGTTCAACCTGTTCCATCCCGCGGCACCCCGCGGCGGGATCGGCTGGGGCTTCGGCGATGATGCCCTGCTCGCCAACATCGGCATCACCACGGTGTGCCGTCTGATCGGCAGCACACTGCTGGTGGTGTTATCGTCTGGCCGGTGTCCAGGCGCGAAGGCGCGCGCACATGACCAATCGGTGACCACCCCGTTACAGCGCTGCCAACTCAGGTCGCGAAAGTCCTCTGTCCCGACGGTTGGTGACCAAAGCCTCACGACCGATGACCGCATCGGTCTATAACGTCGGGGTGAGGGAAGGAAGCCAAATGTCAGCACCTGTCAAAAGTAAGGGCATCGTCGTTGCGGTCGATGGCTCACCCGCATCGAATGCGGCGGCCTGCTGGGCGGCCCGCGACGCGGCGATGAGGAACGTTCCCCTGACCGTCGTGCACGCCGTGGTGACCCCGACCGCGACCTGGCCGCCGATGGCCTACCCGGACTCTCTAGCGGTGCGGCTGGAGGACGAAGGCAAAAAAGCGATCATGCACGCGATGAAAATCGCTGAAGACGCGATGCCGGCCGACCGGAAGGTCGCCATCGGCAGGGAGTTGGTGTATTCGGCCCCGGCGCCGGCCCTGGCCAAGATGTCTGATGACGCGGAGATGATCGTCATGGGCAGCGCCGGGCGCGGGTTGCTGGCCCGGGGCGTGCTCGGTTCGGTCAGTTCGACCGTGGTGCGGCACGCGAATTGTCCGGTCGCCGTCATCAGTGATCCGGATCTTCCGGACCCGCAGCGTTCAGTCCTGGTGGGAATCGATGGCTCTCCGACTTCGGAACTGGCGACGCAGGTCGCCTTCGACGAAGCCTCTCGTCGCGGCGTCGGCCTGATGGCCTTGCACGCATGGAGCGACCTCGCCGTGAGCGAACTTGGGGAATCAAGTTGGCCGGCCCTGTCGGGGGAGGCGGAACGCCGTCTCGCTGAAAGCCTGGCGGGCTGGCAAGAACGCTACCCCGATGTGCCGGTGCAGCGGCTGGTCGTGCGCGATCGGCCGGCGCATGAGCTTGTCGAAAAGGCAGAATCCACGCAGCTTGTCGTCGTGGGCAGTCACGGCCGAGGCGGGTTGACCGGCATGCTGGTGGGGTCGGTCAGCAATGCGGTCCTGCATTCGGTCCGGGTGCCGGTGATCGTCGCCCGGCCGGCCGCGGCCGCCGGCTGAAACGTTCAACCGCTTCTGAGAACGGTCGCTGTCCATGCGCACAGCGCAGCGACTTCGCGTCCCGCACGCGCGACGGTTCGGTCGGGACGCACCAACGCGGCCGTGGCGTGTCGCCGCCGCAGCCATGTCTCAAGCGTGCTGCCGGGCTGGGTGACGAGCACCGCGACTCCGCGCGGCCGCAGCAACTCCTCATCGGCGGCAGCCGGGCAGTCCATGGTGATCAGCGAGAACCCCGGGCCCACCGCCTCGTCGAGTCGCCGACCATCGGGCAGCAGCGGATTAGGGCAGAGCGCGCCGGCGAACCGGCGCGGTCGGCGGCGCGATTTACACACCAGCGCAGAGGAGTGCAGCACCGGCGTGGTGGAGTCGACCACCTTGTCGCGCAGAACCGGGATCAGCCGCAGCCGGGGGAGCACCGCGCGGCGCGCCATGTCGCCCACGCGACCGCCGCCGGTCATCGCGCGGCCGACGGCCAGCGCCAGCCGGATCATCTGCCGGACATGCGGCTTGCGCTCTTGTTCGTAGGTGTCGAGGACATCCGCGGCGAGCGTCCCGTGGTGGACGCCGGCGATCTTCCAGGCGAGGTTGGCCGCGTCCCGCAGCCCCGCCCCCATGCCCTGGCCGATGAACGGGGGAGTGAGGTGCGCCGCGTCGCCGAGGATGAAGACGTTCCCGCGGCGCCACCGGTCGGCAAGTTGCGCGCGGAAGGTGTACTCGGTGACGCGCAGCAGCGTCAGCTCACTGATTGCCACGTTCCGGATCCACGGCGCGATCAATGGCCGCAACGCGCCCAAGGTGGCGAAGTCGTCGGCGGTTTCACCGGCCAGCAACCGGAATTCCCAACGGTAACGGTCCGATCCGATGCGCATGTACGTTCCCGCGCGAACAGGGTCGCACACCTGGTGTACGCCTTCCCACTGGCGCAGGTCGGCACTGCTGGCCACGTCGACGACAAGCCAGCGCTGTTGAAAGTTCAAATCGCGCATGGTTGAGCCGATTTGGGCCCGCGTGATGCTATTTGCGCCGTCGCAGCCCAGCAGGTAGTCGGCATCGACCCGATGGCGGTGGCCGTGGGAGCGGTCGGTGAAGGTGATGTGTATCGCTGTTTTGCTGGCGGTCACGTCGGTGACTTCGGTGTCCCCGCGCAACTGAGCGTGCGGGTAGCGCTTGAGGTTTGTCCGCAGCAGCGCTTCTAACTCTGGTTGGTCGAACATGTTGGCTTGCGGGAAGCCGTGCCGACTGCGCCCGGGATCGCGGTGAAATTCGGCGAGTATCCCAAACCGATTGTCCAACAGCCGCAAGCCGAGGGTGGGCCGCGAGATCGCAGCGAATTCATCGGCGATGCCGAGGCGGGCCAGGAGACGGTAGATTTCGTCGTCCAGGTGTACGGCACGTGGCTGCGGATATACACCGGGCCAGCGCTCGAGCAGCAAGCATTCCACGCCACACTGCGCCAACAGCGTGGCGGCGGTGATGCCGGTCGGGCCGGCGCCGACTATGACGACCGGAACATGCCGAATGCTGCTGTCCGTCACGCGAATCGAATTGCGGTGCGCTGGGTTCCAAGATCGATGGCCCCGTCGTCGGTGGCCACCGAGGCTTCCACGATGTCGCCGTGCCGCAGATATTTCGTGTTGCCGGCCTGACGCGCGAAGAACACCTTCCATTTGACGGACGGCGGCAATAGATTGCCAATGACCTGCATCGGCTTCGGCGGGGCGCTCAGCGCGGTGCCGGCCGGGGTGCCGGTGAGCACCAGATCGCCCGGGGCAAGCTCCTGGAACTGGGTGAGGGCCTGCAGCGCCTCCAGCGGCCGATACAGCATGTCGCCGTCGACCGTCGAGTTTTGCCGTTCTTGGCCATTGACGCTCAGGCGCAGCCGCAGATCGCCGAACCGTTTGAGCTCATCGGCCGCCAGCAGAACCAACTCCGGCCCGACCGGGGTGAACGTCGGATATGACTTGGCTTCGTAGAACTGGGTTTGCGGGAGTTGGATATCGCGTGCTGAGATATCGTTTGCGACGACCAGTCCGGCGATGAACTCGCTCAGGTTCGCGTCGGAGATGGCTGTGCCGAGCGGGATTGCGCGTCCTATCACCAGCCCGATCTCCACCTCGTAGTCCAGCAGCCTGACGTGATCGGGCTTGACGATGTCGTCGAATGGACCGTTGATCGACGCTGACGCTTTGCGGAAGAAGGTCAGTGGAACCGATGCCGGGTCCATACCCGAGTCTTTGACGTGCGACTCGAAGTTGGTCATCTGCGCGATCACCCGGCACGGCCTGGTCACCGGCGACATCAATTTCAGGCTGCCTATGGCGACGGCGTCGGCGCTGGTGGCGCCGTCGGCTATCGAGGCCTCGAGGGCGGCCCGGTCGGCCAGCAGCGCAGCGGTGCTGATGGCGGTGGTGTCGATCTTGGCGGCGCCGTTCGGGGTTTTGAGCCACCAGGCGTCGGCGGTGCGCAGCAGGGAAACGGTCATGAGGTGGGTACTTTCAGGAGGCCGGACAGGCGGTTGATATCGAACTCGTTGGTTGCGCGAAGCGCGGTGATCATCGAAACCACTTCGTGACGAGCTGCTTTCATACCGGTTCCGAGAAAGTCTTTCGTCGCCGGTGGCCCCCACTGGGCCAATCCCGAAGCGGTGAACGGCGCCCAGCCGGGTTCGACGGTGTTGTCGAACAGGTCGCCATCGGCGAAGTGCTCAAACAGGTAGCCGTCGGGATCTCGCCAGTAGTCGAAAATCTGACTGCCCTGGATGTGCCTGCCGATTCCCCAGGACCGGAAGTAGCCGCGCTCCCCGAGGTATTCGCCGCCGGCCGCCAGCGCGTCGAGATCGCTGACCTGATAAGCCGAATGGACGTAGCGGTTGGCCGGGCCCAGCGCCATCGCCAACGTGTGGTGATCAGCCGGTGTCGATCCGCGATCGCAGCGGATGAAGCTCATGGTCGGCCCCCGTTCGCGCTGGCCGGGAAAGTACAGGAAATCACTGACGATCATTCCCAGGTTTTCCAGATACCAGTTCAACGCCTCGAGGTACTTCGTTGACTGCACCACCAGGTGGCCGAGGCGCTGCACCCGTGCGGGCACGCGGGGCGGGCGCTGGCCGGTGTTGATCCGCCGCGGTTCCTGCCCGAAATTGAGGGCGTGGGGCTGCTGGTCCGGTAGCGCCGGTAGCTCGTGCATCCCGGCTACGACGCGCACCGACATCCCGCTGGGGTCGATGAGCTCAACCGACAGCCCGCCGACGGTTTCCGGCAGCGGCCGTGCCGGGGCGCCCAATCTATCGGCCAGCCGCAGCACGTCGACCTCGTCGTTCGCCCGGAACGCCACACCGGTGAATCGGCTCTGCTGCCCGCGGCGCAGGAGCACACATGGTGTGCCCGCCCGGGTACCACGCAACTGCAGTTCGCTCGCGCCGCGCTGTGCGGCCTGGAGGCCGAATGCCCGCGCGAACGCCTCGGCGCGCGTCAGGTCCGTCTTCTCGAACTCCAGCCACGCGATGTCGACGACTTTGATCACCGGATTGGGGGACCGGCCGGGGTGTTCGCCCGGTAGCGGGCCCTGCCGGCGGTACGAGTCGCGGTGCGTGCTCTTGGTCGGGTCCATCCCCATCTCCGAACGTTAAGTGACGAAATCGTCACATACGAGCCAACCCTCAGTCAAGGACTCTGACGAAATCCTCATAACTGAGGCATACTGCTTGGGTGAGTGCGATGCCTGAGATGGAGGCGCCCAATCGCTTGCAGCGGCGCAAGCAGCGCACCAGAGCGGCACTGGTCAAGGCCGCGCAGCGGCTGGTCGCCGAGGGCAAGGTCAACGTGCCGGTGCTGGAGATCACCCAGGCCGCCGACGTTGGGATGGGTTCCTTCTACAACCATTTCGACAGTAAGGAGCAGTTGTTCGAGGCCGCGGTCGCCGACGTGCTCGACGCCCATGGGGCGATGCTGGATCGGCTCACCGCGTCGATCGACGACCCCGCCGAGACGTTCGCCACCAGTTTCCGGTTGACCGGCCGGCTATTCCGGCGGCGCCCACAGGAGAGCCGGATCCTGCTGGCCAATGCGCGCGCACTGTTGTCGTCGGAGCGCGGCTTGGCGCCCCGCGCACTGCGCGATATCAAAGCCGGCATCAAGGCCGGGAGATTTCATGTCGACGACCCCGAACTCGCGCTCGCCATGGCCGGTGGCGCGCTGCTTGGACTCGGAAATCTACTGCATGACGAGCCGGAGCGCGACGATGCTCGCGCGTCCGACAGCGTCACCGAAAGCGTCTTGCGACTGTTCGGGCTCAGCGCCGCCGAGGCCCGCACGGTTTGTCAACGCCCGCTGCCCGATCTCGATCCCACTGGGTGAGGTGTCACCGATTTCGGGTGTCCGTGGACCACAGGGTGGTGCAGCCCGGGCATTGCAGGTTGACCCGCGTCGCTTGATTGCTCAGCAGATATTGCCAGTGCATACCGCAGTTGCGATCGCTGCGACATTCCGCGCATGCGGTGCGACCCCACGGGCAGTTTGGGCAGGGTAGCCAGGCCCGTCGCGAAGCGTCTGCGTGCGGATCCATCGGCATCGTCACTGTCACGGCCAGTGTCCTCCTAAAATTAGGCTAGGCTAACCATAATAGCGGGTACCGGCGCCGAGCCGTGGGCGGGTGCGACCTCTGGCGGAGCGGCGCGGGATCCGTTACCTGGGATACGGTTTCGCGCGACAGCCAAGGCGGGCCTTCGAACTGCCGTCGCAGCCGCGGTAGATGACATGCTTAATGCTGGGAGTTTGCTGTGAGACTGCCGAGCCGAAAAGGCGGTTTCAACCGGCGCTCATCTGCGGAGAGCCCGATGACGGGCTCCTTCGGGCGGCGCGGCTAGCCGCAGGCGCCAAACCGTGAGAAGCCCGTCGTCATCTAATGGCTACCTGGATCGGCTATTTTTTTGAGCCGGTAATTGTGCGTAAAGGGGTTGTATGCCGCAGCAAGGCGAGCAAGACATCGAGAATCCGTCCATGGCCGCTGTCGACATCGACACCATGACGGCGACCAGGGAGACACTCGAGGACTACACGCTGCGCTTCGCCCCGCGCAGTTACCGACGGTGGTCCACGGCGGTGGTGGGAATCTCGGCTCTCGGCGGCATCGCGTATCTGGCCGACTTCGCGATCGGCGCCAATGTCGGCATCTCCTACGGAACCGGCAACGCGCTGTGCGGGATCGGGATCTTCGCCGCGGTGATCTTTCTGACCGGATTGCCGTTGGCCTACTACGCGGCGCGCTACAACATCGACTTGGATCTCATTACCCGCGGCAGTGGTTTCGGCTACTACGGCTCGGTGGTCACCAACGTGATCTTCGCGACGTTTACTTTCATCTTTTTCGCGCTCGAGGGGTCCATCATGGCCCAGGGTCTCAAGCTTGGTCTGCACATTCCGCTGTGGCTGGGCTACGCCTGCTCGACGCTGATCATCTTCCCGCTGGTGATCTACGGCATGAAGGTGTTGTCCCAACTGCAACTTTGGACCACGCCACTGTGGCTGATCCTGATGGTCATCCCGTTCCTCTACCTCGTGGTGGGCCACCCACACTCGATTCGTCAGTTTTTCGCGTACGGTGGCCACGGCGGCCACGGCGCGGTGAACATCGGCTCTAGCCTGCTGGCGGCCGGTGTCTGTCTGTCGCTGATCGCTCAGATCGCCGAGCAGATCGACTACCTGCGATTCATGCCACCACGCACCCCGGCGAACTCGCGAAGCTGGTGGACCTGGATGCTGCTGGCCGGGCCCGGCTGGGTGGTGTTCGGAGCGATCAAACAGATCATCGGTCTGTTCCTGGCTGTGTATTTGATCTCCGAAGTCGCGGGCTCCACGCCGGTGGCCAACCAGCCCGTGCACCAGTTCCTGTTGATCTACCGCAACTTCATGCCGGGTTGGCTCGCGCTGACGCTCGCCGTGGTGTTGGTGGTGCTCAGCCAGATCAAAATCAATGTGACCAACGCGTATTCGGGTTCGCTGGCGTGGACCAATTCGTTCACCCGCGTCACCAAGCATTACCCCGGGCGCGTCGTGTTCCTCGGGGTCAACCTCGTCATCGCCTTGATTCTGATGGAAGCCGACATGTTCGACTTCCTGAACACGATCCTCGGGTTCTACGCCAACTGCGGGATGGCGTGGGTGGTGGCCGTGGCGTCGGACATCGTCTTCAACAAGTACCTACTGAAGCTGTCGCCGAAGACGCCCGAGTTCCGCCGCGGCATGTTGTATGCCATCAACCCGGTCGGCTTCGGGTCGATGCTGCTGGCCGCGGGGCTGTCGGTTGCCGCCTTCTTCGGCGGCCTCGGCGCGGCGCTGCGACCCTACTCGCCCCTGGTGGCCATCGTCATTGCGCTCGTGATGCCACCGGTCCTGGCCATCGCGACGAAGGGTAGGTACTACCTGCGGCGCGGCCACGATGGCATCGACCTGCCGCTGCACGACGAATTGGGCAACCCGTCAGCGGTGCAATTGAAGTGCCACGTCTGCCATCACGACTACGAGCGGCCCGACGTGCTGGCCTGCGAGACCCACGACGCGCATGTCTGTTCGCTGTGCCTGGCCACGGACAAGCAAGCCGAGCACGTGCTTCCGGCCCACCGCTAAGCACTCCGGTCATCGGTGGCCGCCGAGGCCGCGGGGCGAAACGCCACCAGGACCGCCCCGACGGCGAACACCAGGGCGGTCACCCATGGGAAGCGCCCGTTGGGCGCAAAGCCGCCAAGGGAGAAATAGTGCAGGCCCATCGCGGCCATCGCGGCCCCGGTCAGCATGACCATCTCGCCCCACCGGTCGGTGAGCCGTACCCCAACCATGGGCAGCGGGGCCGCGAAAAAGCGCCGCTGCCACCACAACAGCACCATCTCGACCGCGGCCACCACACTAAGGACCGCCACCCATTCCAGGCGTGCCAGCCACCAGGCCGCCGTTCCCTCGACCGGTTGCGGCAACAGCCCGGTCGGGTAGCCGACGATCGCCACGATGATGACAGGGATCATGTGCCATAGGTAAAGGGCCATCACGTTGCTGTTGGCGACGGACAGTACGCCCTGTACCCGGCCGGTGTGCAGCAGCCGGTTGAGTGTGGGGGCAAATGCAACCGCCAATCCGGCCTGCGCGCATGCGAACGCCAGCATCGCCGTGGAGGGCGGCGTCGTGTTCTCCACCGGTTGGCCGGGAACGCCGATCATGCTGGGCGGATAGGGGCCCAGCCAGATCAACAGCGCCAGTCCGACCCCGGCGCCGGCAGTCAGCAGCAGCGGTCGGCCACCGGCTAATCGCCCGCCGTGCCAGGCGATTCCGAGCTGATAAAGCAGCCCCCAGCACAACACATAGTTCAGCCAGCCGATGTAAGGCACGTGACCCGCGAGCGAGATGGCGTCCACCGCGATGACACCGGCCGCCAGTGTCGCCGGCACCAACAGGCCCCAACGGCGATGTGCCGCAACAGCAATTGGTGTCAACGACACCACGACCACGTAGACGGCAAGGAACCACAGGTGCATCGCCACCGCCCAACCGGCGTATTCGAGCACGGAACCGGGCAAGCCGTAGAGCTGGAGACCCACCACTACCACCGACACCAGCGCGACGTATACCGCCGTCGGCCCGAGCACCCGGGCCAGGCGATGCCGCAGCCACTTCTCGCGGGAGAATCCTTCGGCGGCGCAGCGATGTGTCCAGGACACTGCACCGGCATAGCCGGCGACCAGGAAGAACACCGGAACCGCCTGGAATATCCAGGTCAGCCACTGGGTCCATGGCATGTCCAAAAGCGGGTTCTCCCGCCCGAAAGATCCGTTGTGGTAGGTCACGGAACCGGCCAGCCAGTGGCCCAGCACGATGAGAACCACACCCGATACGCGGTAGAAGTCCACCGCGAGATCGCGAGTCGGCTCTGCGGTGTTCGTCCGTTCGGTCGGTTGGTCCTTCCCCGGCCGGGCAGAACCGGCCACATCATGGTCGTGGCGAGCGCGGGAAGTTCGACGCGGCTGCACTCGCGCTAGGGTACTCGGTCAGGGTGCCGCAGACCCGGCCGTCAAAGGAGGAGATTTGCCATGCAACAAGCCCGCCTCGCCGATCTGCAGGTCGGCCGTCTCGGTCTGGGTGCGATGGGCATGTCGGTGGCCTACGCCGGAGCCGGGAGCGACGACGCCGAATCGATCCGCACCGTTCATCGCGCCATCGATCTGGGCGTCACACTGATCGACACCGCCGAGGCCTACGGCCCCTACGCCAACGAAGAACTCGTCTCCCGTGCCTTGCAGGGCCGGCGAGATCGGGTGGTGCTGGCAACCAAGTTCGGCCTGATCTCGCACACCGGCCGTGGCGGCCTCGACAGCAGCCCCGCCAATATCCGTCTTGCCGTGGACGGTTCGCTGCAACGGTTGGCGACCGACCGCATCGATCTGTACTACCAGCACCGGCTCGACCGCGAGACCCCGATCGAAGACACGATCGGTGCGTTGGCTGAGCTGGTCGCTGCAGGGAAGGTTCGGCACATCGGTCTTTCCGAAGTCGGCGTGAACACCATTCGGCGCGCTCACGCGGTGCATCCCCTCACCGCCGTTCAATCGGAGTACTCGCTGTGGACCCGGGATCCCGAAGACTCGGTATTGGAGGTGTTGCGCGAACTCGGAATCGGGTTCGTCGCGTACTCACCGCTGGGCCGTGGCTTCCTCACCGGCACAATCCGCTCGAACAAAGAGCTTCCTGACAGCGACTACCGCAAGACCAACCCACGGTTCTTCGACGAGAACTTCCAGCGCAACCTTGAAAGCGCTGATGAGTTGCGGGATATCAGCGCTGAGGTCGGCGCCACTGCCGCCCAGGTCGCGTTGGCTTGGCTGCTGGCGAAAGGTTCAGACATCGTGCCGATTCCCGGTACCAAACGCGTCGCCCGCCTCGAGGAGAATGTCGGCGCCGATTCGGTCCGGTTGACCCCCGATCAACTGGCCACCCTCGACGCGCTCACTCCTGCCATCGGGGACCATCATGCCGAAGCGCAAATGGCATGGATCGACCGCTGATGGGTGCGGCAAAGAAGCTGGTGATTGGGGCCAGCGGCTTCCTGGGGTCGCATGTCACGCGGCGGCTTGTGGCTGCCGGCGATGACGTCCGAGTCATGTTGCGCCGCACCAGCTCCACTAGGGGGATCGACGATCTGGATGTCGAGCGTCGCTATGGTGATGTGTTCGATGACGCCGCTTTGCGGGCGGCGATGGCCGGTTGTGACGTCGTGTACTACTGCGTCGTGGACGCCCGGATGTGGTTGCGCGACCCGGCACAATTGTTCCGCACCAACGTCGAAGGCTTGCGGCACGTTCTCGACGCGGCCCTGGGCGCTGACCTGAGTAAATTCGTATACACCAGCACCACAGGAACTTTAGCGATCAGCGATACCAGGCCGGTCACCGAGGAGGATCCGCACAATTGGCGGCAGGGCGGAGCGTACATCGAGGCCCGGGTGGCCGGCGAAGACTTGGTGATGTCCTACGCGCGGAACAAGGGGCTGCCCGCCGTCGCGATGTGCATCTCCACTACCTATGGACCGGGCGATTGGGCGCCGACTCCGCACGGCTCGCTGCTCGCCCGGGTGGCCACCGGGCGGTTCCCGTTCTACTTCGGCTACTCGGCCGAGGTCGTGGGGATCGAAGATGCCGCCAGGGCAATGCTTCTCGCGGCAGAGCGCGGGCGAAACGGCGAACGCTACATCATCTCGGACAAGTACATGAGTGTCCGCGAGGTACACGAGATCGCTGCCACCGCCGTGGGCAGAAGGCCACCGCGCATCGGCATCCCGATGGCTGTGCTGCGCGCGGGTGCGCGGGTCAATGATGCTTTGGCGGGATTGCTGCGCCGCGACCTGCCCTTCGCCTACGTCGGAATGCGGATGGCCGAGTTGATGTCACCGCTGGACCACAGCAAGGCCGAACGCGAACTCGGCTGGAGGCCCGAACCCGTTGAAGACTCGATCCGCAAGGCCGCCGTCTTTTTTGCGTCGCAGAACTAGTCCGCTTTGGCCAGAGCCGCGGACCCGTATTTCTTGGCTATAAAAGCCCACGGGTCGGCATACGGGCCGCGTCCCTCAGCGCGGCGTTGTAGCTTCAACGCGGCCCGCAGGACGGGACGCAAGATCGGGCCGAGCACCTGTAACACGATGCGCACGCGACCCCGTGATTCGGTGATCCAATCCAGGGTCTGGTTCCAGTCGTGCTCTTGGAAGTCGAGCAGCGCCTGTGCTTCGGTGGTGTCGTACCAGCCGGTGAAACTCCAGCCGCGGTCGTCGTCGGGGTCGCCGGGCAGGCTGGCCGAGGGGCCGAGCCGACCCAGACCGTTGGCGCTCGTCAGATCGTCCTCGAGGCCGCGCTGCAGCATCACATACGATTCGTTGCCGCCTATGAGCAGGGCCTTGCCCGCGATTGTTGCTTCACGATCGACGCCGTTGGCGAATGCCAGCGCCACGTCGCGGGCATCCACCGCGTGCATGCGGTTGTCGCCCGGCATCGAGCGCATGATCACCAGGTAGTCAGCGTTGATGCTGGCCTGTGTGTCCGGTGAGATCACCCCGCCGAGCCGGAACAGCGCATACGGCAGGCCGCTGGCGCGGATCGCGGCCTCGGCGAGCACCTTGTCCGCGCCGTACTGATCGATCGGATTCACCGGCGTGTCGAGAGTGATCCGCTCCGGGTAGCGATAGGGGTTGCGTGACCCGTACACCGCGGCGCTCGACGCCATCAGGAACAACGGCGGACGGGGAAGCGCGGCAGCCGCCGCCAGCAGATTCTCGGTGCCGCCCACGTTGACTCTTCTGGCCAATCCCGGATTGCGGTAGGACAGTGGGGAAACGACGGCGGCCAGGTGAACTATTGCTCCTGGCCGATGGGTGGCGACCAGGTCGCGCACAGCGTCGGCGTCGAGCAGATCGATGTAGGCCGGAATCAGCGTTCCGGCACGCCGGCCGGCGGCCAATTCCTTTTCGGCCGCAATGGTTTTCTCGGTTCGCAGATCCGTCGCGATGACGGTTCGTCCCCGCTCGAGCAGGATCTGCGTGCAGCGCTTGCCGACCTGGCCGAACGCACCGGTGATCAGGATGGTGTTGACGGTCATGGTGCGTCCTTCTGACCCATCAGCCGGCCGGCGACGTTGCCGATCGTTCGGCGGATTCGGTCGGAGACGTAGACGGACAGCACCGGGGTGACGATATCCTCTCGGAGCCGAGTGAGCTTGGAGCTCTTGATAACCCATCTTCCGGCGATGTTCTCGTAGGTTTCGTGGTAGTGGCCGAACCCGACCAGGCTCACCCCGGGACCGAACCGGACGACATCTTGCAACGCCCACACTCCGCGCGCTGTCGTCGCCGACGTGAGCTCGATCTCGGGTGCGTGTACCTGGTGGGCGGTGGCCTGTGACGGGCGTCCGAGGGCATTACGGGTGAACGCCACGAAGTCGTCGGCGCCTTCGATCACCTTGCCGCCGGCCTCCGCGGTGTCGCTGACGAAGTCATCGGCAAAGACCGTTCGCCATGCCGCCCAATCCTTGGTGTCCAGATATCGGCAGTAACGGGCTTTGAGTTGCTTGATGGACTCGATGGCCAGCAATGTGGTGGCGTCGTCACCGACTAGTGTCATGGCAGCCGGCCTCTCCTCGATCAGCGTTTTCTTGGACCCGCTAGCGTGACAGCGCACTCGGGAAGTGTAAACCAGCGACGGTGCGCCTCCATTGTCACATCCGGCCCGCTGGCACCTGCGAAGATCGGGCACAACGACCGATGCTTCGGCGAAACAACCG
>Ga0307441_1000500_pt1 | contig 13999 bp, 12 predicted proteins | sample SalMarWE160420MG_FD_202149 | JGI IMG/M metagenome (GOLD analysis project Ga0307441, IMG submission 202149) | Salt marsh sediment microbial communities from the Plum Island Ecosystem LTER, Massachusetts, United States - WE1604-20 | ecosystem: Environmental > Aquatic > Marine > Intertidal zone >... | reverse complement strand
ACTACAAGCGCGTGGAACGGGTCAGCGGCACTTTCTACCGCCGCTTCGCCCTGCCCGATACGGCAGATGCCGAAAAGGTCAGCGCCAAAGCCCGCAACGGCGTGCTGGAAATCGTCATTCCCAAGCACGCCAAGGTGCAGCCGCGCAAGATCACGGTGGAGGAATAACGCCGCCACCAACCGGGTCGGCCCGAAGGTCCGCGGCCCATGCCGCCCTTCGGGCCGCCTTTCCTCGGGGCACGCCCTTACCGGACTGTCCCAACTCGGGCCGCGAACCTTCGACCTATGGAATACAAGGACTACTACAAGATCATGGGGGTGTCCAAGGATGCCACCCAGGACGAGATCAAGCGGTCCTATCGCAAGCTCGCCCGCAAGTATCACCCCGATGTGAGCAAGGAACCGGACGCCGAAGCACGCTTCAAGGAGGTCAACGAGGCCTACGAAGTGTTGAAGGATCCGGAAAAGCGGGCCGCCTACGACCAACTCGGCAGTCAGTGGAAGCAGGGCCAGGAATTCCATCCGCCGCCGGGATGGGATGCCGGCTTCGAGTTCAGCGGCGGCGGCTTCACCGGAGCGGACCGCGGCCATTTCAGCGATTTCTTCGAATCGCTGTTCGGTATGGGCAGCCCGTTCGGCGGCGCCTCCCGCACCGGCGGGCGCACCCGCGGCGGCTTCCAGATGCGCGGCGAAGACCACCACGCCAAGATTCTGGTCAGCGTGGAGGATGCCTACCAGGGCGCCACCCGCACCCTGCAGCTGCAGGTGCCGGCGGTGGATGCCCAGGGCCATGTCAGGCTCACGCCCCGCACCCTCAACGTAAAGATTCCCAGTGGAGTGGGCGCGGGCCAGCATATCCGCCTGACCGGCCAGGGCGGCCCGGGCGCCGGCGGCGGTCCCGACGGCGACCTTTACCTGGAAATCGAGTTCGAGCCACACCGACTGTATCGGGTCGAAGGACGGGACGTGTACGTCACCCTGCCGGTGGCGCCCTGGGAAGCGGCTCTGGGGACCACCGTTCCGGTGCCGACCCTGGGCGGAAAGGTCGAGCTCAAGATTCCGGCCGGTTCCCAGAGCGGCCAGAAGCTGCGGCTCAAGGGCCGTGGACTGCCGGGCAAACCGGCCGGCGACCAGTATGTGCTCCTGCGTATCGTCACGCCCCGGGCCGACAGCGAGGAAAGCCAGGCGCTCTACCGACGTATGCAGAAGGAAATGCCTTTCAATCCACGCAAGGACATGGGGGTCTGAACCGTGCCCAGCCGACAGTCGACTCCATCGGTGCTGAGCGGGCATGTGCTGGATGAAGAATTCAGTCTCAGCCTCGCCGAGTTGTGCCGAAGCGCCGATCTGCATGCCGAACAGATCGTCGCCATGGTCGAGGAAGGCCTGCTGGAGCCGGTGGGCAAGGACCCCCACACGTGGCGTTTCTCCGGCACGGCGGTGCGCCGCGTCCACATCGCCATCCACCTGCAGCGCGACCTGCAGGTCAACCTGTCGGGCGCGGCGCTGGCCCTGGAACTGCTGGACGAAATACGGGAACTGCGCACCCGTCTGGAGGTCTTACAGTCCGAATTAACGGATTTATGACAATGATGCGGGGTCCGGGTATCGGTACTCCGGAACGGTGAATAGCACTGCTTCTGCTCGATTAAGAGCTTGCAAGGGGGTCGTCCATGAGCACCCTGGAACAGATCCGCGCGGGTCTCGGCCGGGCATGGGAGACATTGAGCGACGGCTGGCACCAGCTGTATCGCCGTGCCGGGCATGCCCTGACCCGCTTCAACCCGGTCGCACGCACCGGAGAATTGGAAACCTCCGCGGAGCAGAGAATGCAAAGCGGCTCGCGCTGGGCCCTGCTGGCGGCGGAGGTGCACGAGGACGACCGACAGCTGGTGGTGCGTCTGGAAGCGCCCGGGATGGAGCCCGGTGATTTTGAAATCCAGGTAGTGGACAACATCCTGGTGGTGCGGGGAGAGAAGCAGGTACGGCGCGAGCAGAGTCACGGCCAATATCATCTGCTGGAATGCGCCTACGGCCGTTTCGAACGGGCCATTCCCCTGCCGGCCCCGGCCGACGAGAGCGGTGCCAAGGCTCACTACCGCCGCGGCGTGCTCACCGTCACCCTACCCAAACAAAGCCCGTCACGGGCACGCCGAATCGAAGTAGAAGGAGTCTGACCCATGCAACGCCGCTTTCCGCTCATGCAGCTCTGGCTGCTGCCATTGCTGCTAGCCCTGGCGGGGGCGCCGGCTGCGGCGCACCTGCCCCCCTCGGTCAACGGCAAGCCGCTGCCCACCCTCGCTCCCATGCTGGAGCATGTCACCCCGGCGGTGGTCAACATCGCCTCCATCGGCAAGGTCCGGGTCCAGCAGAATCCGCTGTTCCAGGACCCGTTCTTCCGGCAGTTCTTCAACATCCCCGACCAGCCCCAGGAACGCCAGACCCAGAGCCTGGGCTCCGGGGTGATCGTCGATGCCAAGCACGGCTACATCCTGACCAACAACCATGTCATCAAGAACGCCGACCGCATCAACGTCACCCTGCGGGACGGGCGTCAGTTCAGGGCCAAGCTGATCGGCACCGACCCGGCCTCCGACGTGGCGGTCATCCAGATCCCGGCCAAGAACCTGACCGCGTTGCCGCTGGCCGATTCCTCCAAGCTTCAGGTGGGCGATTTCGTGGTGGCGATCGGCAATCCCTTCGGGCTCGGCCAGACGGTGACCTCGGGCATCGTCAGCGCCCTGGGCCGTACGGGTCTGGGCATCGAAGGCTATGAGGACTTTATCCAGACCGATGCCTCCATCAATCCCGGCAACTCGGGCGGCGCGCTGGTGGACCTGGCCGGCGAACTGGTAGGCATCAACACCGCCATCATCGCCCCCAACGGCGGCAACGTGGGCATCGGCTTCGCCATCCCGGTGAACATGGCCCGCGACATCATGGACCAGCTCATCAAATACGGCCATGTGCGCCGCGGCCAGTTGGGCGTCACCGCCCAGGATCTGACTCCGGAGCTGGCCAAGGCGCTGGACATCAGCGGCCACAAGGGTGCCGTGGTGGCCCAGGTGGACAAGGGCTCGCCGGCGGCCAAGGCCGGCCTGAAGGCGGGCGACGTGATCGTCGCGGTGGACGGCAAACCGGTCAGCGACGCCGCCCAGATCCGCAACCGCATCGGACTGCTGATGGTGGGTCAGACCGTACGCCTGGACATCCTGCGCAACGGCAAGCCCGAGACCATCAAAGCGGTCATCGCTCAACCCCAGATGACCAAAATGGACGGCAAGCGGCTGAGCCCCGAATTGGAAGGCGCTGAGCTCAGCAACATCGAGCAGGGCATGCCCGACTACGGTCAGGTCAAGGGTGTACTGGTGGCCGGCGTGGCGCCGGGCAGCCCGGCGTGGAACGCGGGCCTGCGCAGCGGGGACGTGATCCTGTCGGTGAACCGCCATCCAGTGCACAGCCTGGCTCAGGCATCCCAGGCCGCCGCCGGATCGCGGGGACGGCTGCTGCTCAACGTCAAGCGCGGCAACGCGGCCATGTTTGTGCTCATCCAATAGGCCACAAGCCCTCGCCGTTCGAACGCCCGGGGATGCGGGCCGGGCTGCCGCCACGCTGCCCGGCCCACCGCCGCCCTCAAAACCCCACGAAGCTAATAGTTGAGTAAATTAGTAAACAATAATACGCTTATCTGCATATAAGGCCGATTGATCCAATCAGTCCGGAGGTGTCAGATGAGCACATTGATTCCCAACTTCCCGTCCGACGGCGTGGTGACCGTCAATCGCGTGATCCTGCGCCCGGAATACACAGTCGACGATCTGCAGGAGCGTGTCGCATTGCTGTGCGAGAACGTGAAGACCTACCACTCGGAAACCGGTTTCGTGGGCGGCTTCGTGGCATTGAACAGCGGCAGTATTTCCAATGAAGGCTCCACGGTCGGCCAGCCGGTGAGCGGCGACCTCAAGGACCGGGAGGCACTGATCGTGACCTTCTGGCGATCCTTCGAAGAGCACGAGCAGTCCCACCGCAGCGACACCTTCCAGCCCTTGTTCCGCGACGTTCTCGAACTGTGCGAGAACGGCAACGAGGAACTGGCCTACCAGATGCTGTGGTCGGGCGCGGCGTACTCCCCGGAACAGGCCCAGGCGGCCCGGGAGGCCAAGGCGGCGTACGCGGCCTAACAGCGGCGGACTGCCCCTCCTGCGGAGCGGTCAGGTCGTCAGCCGACGATAGATGTCCGAGACCTTCAGCGGCAGCTTGCGGACCTCGTCGATGACGGTGTAGTTGACCGCCCCGTACATGTGGGGCAGGTAGTCCTTCGCCTCGGTATCGATGGTGATGCAGAACGGATGCACGCCGGCCTGCTTGGCCTCGATCAGCGCCTGGCGGGTGTCTTCGATGCCGTAGGCGCCCCGGTAGCCGTCGTAGTCGTCGGGCTTGCCGTCGGACAGGGTGATCAACAGCTTGGTACGGGCGTCCACCTCGCTGAGCAGACGGGTCAGGTGGCGGATGGTGACCCCCATGCGGGTGTAGTCCTGGGGCGTGATGCCGCTGATGCGGGCGCGCGCGTCGGCATCGTAGGGTTCGTTGAAGCGCTTGACGCGGTAGACTTCGCAGCGCTTGCGGGTCATGCCGGAAAAGCCGTAGATGGCGTAACGGTCCCCCAGGGTCTCCAGGGCCTCGCACAGCAGCACCAGGGATTCGCGCTGGGCCTCGTTGATCCACCCCTTGGTGGAGCCGCTCATGTCCACCATGAACATCACCGCGATGTTCCGCTCCAGCTTGTGCAGCTTGGTGAACAGACGGTCGGTCATTTCCATGCCGCTGCGGGTGTCGGCATAGGCCTCCACCAGGGCATCGATGTCCACGTCGTCGCCGTCGGTCTGCTTCTTGAGCAGCTTGTCCTCGCCCCGCAGGGCCTCGAAGGTGCGGCGCAGGCCGCGCACCAGACCCGCGTATTTCTGCACCGTCGCTTCGGCGAAGCCGTCGTAGCGGGGATGCACCTCCAGCTCCCGCAGCACCGCCCAGTTCTTGCGGTAATGGTGCCGCTCGTGGTGCCACTCGTTGTACAGGAAGGCGCCTTCCTCATGGTAGGTGCCCTTCCACACTTCGCTGGGATCGCGCTCGCCTCCGTCGCCACCGTCCATGCGGTAGGCGCCGTCCCCGGCGGCCACCAGGTAGTCTTCGGGGATCTCGCCCAGGTCCTGCAGGATGGACTGCATGGTGCCTTTGACGTCGTCTGGCGGCGCCACCGGCTGGCCGTCCAGCTCGATCTCGTAGGTGAAGCCGTCGGGCAGCTCGGCATCGGGCACTTCCCGCAGCTGGAACTGCCCGCGCGGCTCCGTCTCCTGCCCGGTCTCGGCGTCCTCGCCCTGCTCCTGGGGCGGCTTGCGGCGTTCGTCCTCGCGCATGCGCACCAGGCCTTTGCGGAAGGCCTCGCGGTCCTGGGCCAGACGCAGGGCCCGTACCGCTTCCACCCGTTCCGGGTGCAGCGTCCCCTGATAGAGGGTCGCTACAGGGTCCGACGCCCCGTACACCGACGCCAGCAGCTCGATGCTGTCCTGCACGGTGGCCTCCGGACGGGCCAGGCGCCGGGCCGCCTCCTCCCATTGCGACGACAGCCCGACGGAGTCGCCGGCGTCGCGCAACTCGCTTAGCTGTCGATACACGCCCGGCAGATCCCGCTCGATGCAGGCATCCAGGCGCAGCACCTCCAAGGCGTGAAACCGGCCCAGGGCACGTTCGGGGCGATCGAACCTCGCCACCACCGCGCCCACATCGGCGCGCCAGGTGCCGTACCAGGTCTGGGCCCACTGGTGCACCACCATGGCTTTGAACAGACGGAAGTTGGCATCCTGGTCGGAAAATCGGGCCAGCGTCTCCGGCAGGAACAGGGTCTCGGTGTCGGTATACACGGTGTCGCCGGCGGCAATCCTCAGGCGCCGGCCGTTGAGCCCGTGCACGAAACCCTCCAGCACCCCCTGCACCCTCTCCAGTTCCAGGCCACTGCTGCGCGCCATGCGGTCCCGGACAAAGCTTTCCACCTCCCGCAGGGATGAAAGCCCGGCGTACAGCCCGGCGTTGTCGTAGGCGTCCATGGCACGGATCAGCCAAGCCTCGGTGCCGGCCTCGTCCATGCGCTCCAAAGCGTCGGCCGCGTGCTCGGCGAACTGGTAGGCCATTTCGGCGTTGGTGCGCGCCACCACGCTCACCCAGTGCAGGGCGAAGTCCTGCTGGGCCCGCTCCAGTCGGGCCAGCCTCCCGGCGGGACCGGCGGCGGTGCGCCGCGAGGACAGCACCGCATCCAGGTAGGCGTCCAGATAGTCCTCCACTTCCTCCACCCTGAGGCGCTCCAGCGGCCCCACCGTGACGGCATCCCGATCATCGAACCACAGGGCGGCACCGCCGGCCGGCAGCACCCGGCCGTCGCCGGTGGCGATCCCCACCGACACCGCTTCCACGCTGCGCCCGGGCAGGGCATCGTGCAGCATCTGGGCGACGCTGGCGGCGCTCCAGGAACCGGCGTCCACCTGCACCCAGATGCCACGACACTGTTCGCTGACCAACGGGACCATGGTCTTGATCATGCGCGGCAGGTCCACCTCGATGTCCCAGCTGCCGCTGCCGGGTCCATGTCCGATCCGCGGCGGCTGGATGCTGAGGAAATCGAAATGCTCGCCCCGGCGCAGGGCGTTCTCCACGAAGCCGGGTACATGGGCGTGTTCGAACCGCGCCTGCCGCTCGCCGAGCATGGACCGCGCCAGTTCCAGACGCTGGTCGCTGGCATCCACGTGGACGACGGTGGCACCGGCGCGAACGGCGGCCTCACTCACCGCCCCGGCGCCGGCGAACAGGGCCAGCGCGCGCATGTCGTCCAGGTCGTAACAGCCGCCCAGGCGCTCGGCAATCCAGCGCCGGCAGGGAACTTCCCGAGGTTCCACGCCGATCCGCCCGCCGGCGCCCAGCACGCAGCGCAGCCGGGCGCCGTCAAGCACCAGTTCCCAGCTGCGAGGCAGCCCATCGCGGGCCGCGCGCCACTCCCGGTCGCCGGCGCAGCCGTAGGTCCAGTCGGCCCGCCACTCCCCCAGCACCGGTTCACCCTTGGCCCGGGGATCCGGACGGCTCAGCACCAACTCTCCGAAGCGCTCGAGCTTGCGCCCGCGCCCGAAGTCCAGCAGCTCGTAGTCGTCGAGGGGCGTCTCGACCACGATCTCCCGGATATGGGAACCGAAGGCGGGAATGTCACGGTACACGGGTCAGGACTCTCGACAACCGATGGGCTATGCGCTGCGTTGGCGTTTCCGCGCCGCACGAACCCCCGTCAAAAATCAAATACGCCACGGAATCCACGGAAAGGAAAAACTCGATGGTGGGCGAGCTGCAGTCGCTGACGACATGCTTTCAATCATACCCCGTCACCACCACTCCATCATTCCGCCCGTGGGTTCCGTGGATCTTCCTCCCGCCACCGGCCGCGTGAACGGCCGAAAAAACAAAATGCGCCACGGAAGACACGGAAAGCACGGAAATGAAAGATTCAGTGCGGGGCTCGGGGCACCCACTGATCCCACCCCCCAACGGTGCCGTGCGACCGCGACTCGATGTTTTCCGTCCGTGGGTTCCGTGGCTCTTCGTCCCGCACTCTACGGGCGCCGCGAAACCCGGCTCAGAACACCGAGGCGCTGAGCTCATGGACGGCGGCCAGCATCTCCGCGTCATCGGTGAGCGCCTGGGCGACGGCGGTGCGGCAGGCGGCCACCGGCGATACGCCGCTGACGATGAGCTTGGCGGCATGCACCAGCAGGCGCGTGCTGGCCCCTTCCTCCAGGCCGCTGCCCTTGAGATTGCGCGTCATGTGGGCGAACTTGACCAGCTGGCGGGCAACCCCTTCGTCAACGCCGGTCTCGCTGGCCACGATGCGGGTTTCCAGCTCGGCGCTCGGATAGTCGAATTCCAGGGCCACAAAACGCTGGCGCGTGCTCTGTTTGAGGTCCTTGAGCACGCTCTGGTAGCCTGGGTTGTAGGAAATCGCCAGGCCGAACTCCGCGCTCGCCTCCAGCAGTTCCCCCAACTTCTCCATGGGCAGAACGCGCCGGTCATCCGCCAGGGGGTGGATCACGACGGTGGTATCCTTGCGCGCCTCGACAATCTCGTCCAGGTAGCAGATACCGCCGTTGCGCACAGCGCGGGCCAGAGGCCCGTCCACCCACACGGTCTCGCCGCCCATCACCAGGAACCGGCCAACGAGGTCGGACGCGGTCAGATCGTCGTGGCAGGACACCGTGATCAGGGGCCGCTGCAGGCGCCAGGCCATATGTTCCATGAACCGTGTCTTGCCGCAGCCGGTGGGCCCTTTCAGCAGCACGGGCAACTGGTTGCGATAGGCGGCCTCGAAAATCTCGGTCTCGTCGCCCACCGCCTCGTAGTAGGGCTCTTCCCGGATGAAATACTCCTCGGGCTTCAGTACTCGGGCACTCACGACGGCTCCTCAACGGCTCCCCAGGCGGGCAGGCAAGCACGGTAACCCGCGGCGCGGGCAGCGGGCAACCATACACCTCGATATAAAAGGTGTTATATGGGCTTTCTATCGATCTATCGGAAATTTCGATGGATTGGAGAGTCACGCCCGGTGGCGTCGCCGCCTGAGACCGAGTATTGTTTACCGACTAAGCAGAGCACGCTCGACCTTCCAGGGTCCCCCGCCGATTTCAGGATGTTGAGGGCCGGGTTTCGCAACCCGCCGCGGCCGGTCACGAGCGCGTGCCAAGGTGTCCTGATCACCGAATTAACCTACGCATCCGGACTGGAGGTAACTCAATGTCGGAGGTAATCGCAACCAACCAGACCATTCTGGTGGTCGGTGGCGGCATCAGTGGTGTGACTGCCGCCCTGGAAGCCGCCGAGTGCGGCAAACAGGTGATTCTCGTCGAGAAGAACCCGTCCCTGGGAGGCCGCGTCAGCCAGCTGTACAAGTACTTTCCCAAGCTGTGCCACCCGACCTGCGGCATGGAGATCAACCTCAAGCGCCTGAAGGCCAACCGCAACCTGCGGGTCATGACGCTCACCGAGGTGACGGACGTGCAGGGCGAGGCAGGCAACTACAGCGTGACCCTGACCCAGCATCCCCGTTACATCAATGAGAACTGCACCGCGTGCGGCGACTGCGCAACGGCGGTGGAGGCGGAGTTCGACAGCGAGCACAACTACGGCCTGAACAAGCGCAAGGGCGCCTACCTGCCCTTCGCCATGGCCTACCCGCAGCGCTACGTGCTGGACCCGCGCGTCATCGGCACGCCCGACGCCGACAAGGCCAAGGAGGCGTGCAAGTACGGCGCCGTGGACCTGGACATGCAGGAGACCCAGACCCAGATCACCGTCGGTGCTGTCATCTGGGCCACCGGCTGGCGCCCCTACGACGCCGCCCGCATTCAGCCCTACGGCTACGATCGCATCAAGAACGTGATCAGCAGCGTGGAGTTCGAGCGCATGCTGGACCCCTTCGGCCCGACCGGCGGCAAGATCGTGCGCCCCTCCGACGGCAAGGAGGCCAAGAACGTGGCCTTCATCCAGTGCGCCGGATCCCGCGACCGCAACCACCTCAAGCACTGCTCACGCATCTGCTGCATGGCCACCCTCAAGCAGACCACCTACCTGCGCGAGAAGTTCGACGATGACTTCAAGGCGTCGGTGTACTACATCGATATCCGCGCCATCGACCGCATCGACGATTTCTACCGCAAGGTGCAGGACGATCCGAACGTCACCTTCATCAAGTCCAAGGTGGCCAACATCGTCGAAGACAAGGCGACCGGCAACCCGGTGCTGAACGGCGTGAACACCGAAGGCTATCACCGCTACAGCAACCCCCATGACCTGGTGGTACTGGCGGTGGGCATGGAGCCGAGCGTGTCCAAGGACAGCTTCCCGGTCGAGGTGGTGGTCAACCAAAGCGGCTACATCGAAGCCGACCAGGCCAACGGCGCGATCTTCGCCGCCGGCTGTTCCTCGGACGCCCTGGACGTGAACCGCGCCGTGCAAAGCGCCACGGCCAGCGCCCTGCGCGCGATCCAGGTTGTAAATCGAGTTGCTGGGATGGAGGGTTAAACCGTGGCAGACGTGAAAATCGGAGCCTATATCTGCAAGGGCTGCGGTCTCGGGGACCGCCTCGACACCGCCCAACTCGCCAAGATCGCCACCAGCGAAGGCAAGGCGGCGGTCGCCCGCGAGCACGAGTTCCTGTGCAACGCCGAAGGCGTGGCCATGATCCAGAACGACATCGACAACGAAGGCGTCAACCGCGTTGTGATCGGCGCCTGCTCGCGCCGCGCCAAGACCGATGCGTTCAACTTCGAGGGCGTCGCCATCGGACGGGCCAACCTGCGCGAAGGCGTGATCTGGATCCGGCCCGACACCGACGAGGCCCGCGAAACCACCCAGGAAATGGCGGACGACTACATGCGCATGGGTTGCATGGAAGTGCGCCACATGACGCCCCCAGCCGCCAACGAGGAAGCGTCGCGCAATCCGAACATCCTGATCGCCGGCGGCGGCATCTCCGGCATGACCGCCGCCCTGGAAGCGGCGGCGGCGGGTTATCCGGTGACTATCGTGGAGAAGAGCGGCCAGCTGGGCGGCGCCGCGGCCGGCTTCCACCGACGCGTCCCCGACCGGGCTCCCTATGCTGATCCCATGGAAACGGGCATCGATGAAATGGCCCGCAGCATCGAGGAGAACCCCAACATTACGGTGCATTTGAACTCGCGCATCGCCAAGACCTCCGGCGCGCCGGGACGCTTCTCCGCTGACATCGCCACCGAATCCGGTTCCACGCGCACGGAGAATTTCGGCGCCATCATCATGGCCACCGGCTTCACGCCCTACGATGCCAGCCAACTGCCGGAATTCGCCTACGGCAAGAGCCCGGACGTGGTGGACCAGATGGGGCTGGAAAAGCTGGTGAAGGAAGCCGACGGCGGCGCCATCAAGCGTCCCTCCGACGGCAAGCCGGTGGAACGGGTGGTGTTCGTGCAGTGCGCCGGCCAGCGCAGCGACAAGAAAGGCCATCTGCCCTACTGCTCCGGCCACTGCTGTGTCACCAGCATCAAGCAGGCCATGTACTTCAAGGATCAGAACCCGCAGATCGACACCAACGTCATCTACACCGATCTGCGCACCCCGGGCGCCCCGGGCGAGGACTTCTATCGCAGTGGTCAGCGCAAGGGCGTGACCTTCACCAAGGGCAAGGTCAGCGAAGTGGTGCCCGGCGGCAGCGCCCTGCAGGTGAAGTTCAAGGACCTGATTCTGGACGACGACGTCAGCGAAGAAGCCGATCTGGTGGTACTGGCCACCGGCCTGGTGCCCAACTCGGGCGTGGACATCGACCCGCAGGTCGCGGCCAAGGCAGAAGAGGGCGAGGAAGGCGAGAGCGCCCAGGAAGCGAAGGTGGAGATCCCGGTGGAGTCCATCCTGAATCTGGACTACCGCCAGGGTCCGGACCTGCCGCACCTGAAGTATGGCTTCAACGACTCGCACTTCATCTGCTTCCCGTACGAGACCCGCCGCACCGGCATCTATACGGCCGGCCCGGTGCGCCGTCCCATGGACATCGCCCAGGCACGGGAAGACGCCACCGGGGCGGCGCTCAAAGCCATCCAGGCCCTGGAGAACGCCAGCCTGGGACGCGCGGCGCATCCCCGCTCCGGCGACCTGTCCTTCCCCAGCTTCCGCAAGGAAGGCTGCACCCAGTGCAAACGCTGCACGGTGGAGTGCCCGTTCGGGGCCATCGATGAGGACGAGCAGCGCTATCCGCAATTCAATGAAGCCCGCTGCCGGCGCTGCGGCACCTGCATGGGCGCCTGCCCGGTGCGCGTCATCTCCTTCGAGAACTACTCGGTGGATACCGTCGGTCAGCAGATCAAGAACATCGACATCCCCGACGAGTTCTCCGAGAAGCCGCGCATCCTGGTGCTGGCCTGCGAGAACGACGCCTATCCGGCGCTGGACATGGCATCCATGAAACACATCGAGTACAGCGCCTTTGCCCGGGTCATCCCGGTACGCTGCCTGGGGTCGGTGAACACCATCTGGGTCACCGATGCCCTGAACAGCGGCTACGACGGTGTGATCCTGATGGGCTGCCAGAAGGGCGACAACTACCAGTGCCACTTCGTCAAGGGCTCGGAGATGGCTCACTACCGCATGAGCAAGATCGACGACACCCTGACCCAGCTCAACCTGGAAACCGAGCGGGTGAAGACCTATGAGGTGGCCATCACCGACATCCAGCGCGCCCCGCAGTTGATCAACGAGATGGCCGAGACGATCGAGAAGATCGGCATGAGCCCCTTCAAGTTCTAGGAGCGAACCATGAGCGACCTGAACACACAGATGGTGGAGCAGTATCGCAACAGCTTCCTTCGGGAAGTGGAGGCGAATGTCGAGGAAGGGGACTGGGTCAAGATGTGCATGCAGTGCGGCGTGTGCTCCGGCTCCTGCCCGTTCGGCCCCCACTGGGAGCATCCGCCCCAGGAACTGTTCATGATGATCCGGGCCGGCAAGCGCGAAGAGGTGCTTACGTCCAGCTCCATGTGGATGTGCACATCCTGCTACAACTGCATCGTGCGCTGCCCCCGCGAATTGCCTATCACGCACATCATGCACGGACTGGCCACCTATGCGAAACGCCTGGGTATGGCCCCCAAGGAACAGCCGACCATGAAGTTCGCCCAGAAGTTCTGGGACAACCTGTCCAAGACCGGCCGGGTCAACGAGCTGAAGCTGGGCATTTCCCTGTACTTCATGAACGGCTTCAGTGAAGGCGTGAAGACCTCGCTGAAGATGAAGGACATCGGTTTGAACATGATGAAGGCCAAGCGCCTGAATCCCATGGAGGCTGTCGGCGGACACAAGTGCAAGGATGCCAAGGGCCTGCAGGCCATCCTCAAGAAGGCCCAGGAGATCGAGGAAGGTAGGATCGCCAACTCCGGTTACGCGAAATAAGGAGGACCGACATGGCCAAGAAACAGTATTCGTTCTATCCCGGCTGCTCCTCCCAGAAGGCCGCGTCCGCGTCCAACTACATGGTGTCGGTGGACGCCATGTGCGACGTGCTGGATATCGAGCTCAACGAGATCCCCGACTGGAACTGCTGCTCGGCGTCCATCGGCTACGCCGGAGGCGGCGAGCTGCCCCGCCTGGCCCTGTCGGCGCGCAACATGGCGCTGTCCGAGCAGGCCAACCCCGATCAGGACATCGTGGCCACCTGCGCCGCCTGCTGGCTGGCGACCAAGGAGACCCAGGAGCGGCTGCACGAGGACGGCGATCTGATGAAGGAGACCAACGAGGCCCTGGCCCAGGCCGGCCTCAAGGTGAAGGGCGACCAGAAGATCCGCCACATGGTGGAAGTGCTGATCGAGGACTTCGGTTACGACGAGCTCGGCAAGCACGTGAAAAGGCCCCTGGAAGGCATGAAGATCGCCGGCTATGTCGGCTGCCAGACCAACCGCCCCTTCGGCATCGACGGCGAGTCCTTCGAGAACCCGAAGTACCTGGACAAGCTGGTGGAAACCATGGGCGCGGAGCCCTTGGACAACTACGAGAAGAAGGTTTCCTGCTGCGGCGGCGCGCTGGCGTTCTCCGAACCCGAGAAGAGCCAGGCCCTGATCAAGGACATCATCGAGTCGGCCTACGACGGCGGCGCCGAGATGATCGTCACGCCCTGCCCGGTCTGCCAGATGAACGTGGAGATCTATCAGGACCAGATCAACCAGAAATATGGCACCAAGTTCAAGATGCCCGTGGTCTACTACTCCACGCTGATGTCGGTTGCGTACGGCAAGAACGGCAAGGAAGCCGGCCTGGACGGTCAGGTCATCCGAGCCAAACAGCTCGAGGAAGTGGCCAACAAGTAGGTCATTAGCCAAAAGCCACGGAATCCACGGAAAGCACGGAAGTAAATCAGCGAAAAAACCGGCGCGGCGGGTCGTCTGTAACAGACAACC
>Ga0307441_1000499_pt1 | contig 14043 bp, 10 predicted proteins | sample SalMarWE160420MG_FD_202149 | JGI IMG/M metagenome (GOLD analysis project Ga0307441, IMG submission 202149) | Salt marsh sediment microbial communities from the Plum Island Ecosystem LTER, Massachusetts, United States - WE1604-20 | ecosystem: Environmental > Aquatic > Marine > Intertidal zone >... | reverse complement strand
CCGCTCCTCCTCATCGCTTTCGCTCTGCATCGTCACGACACGTGTCATGAGCGCCGCTCCTCCTCATCGCTTCGCGTTGCGTCATCGCGCCGGTGCGTGTCGTGCCGCTCCTCGGATGCGCACAGCTGGAACCAATAGAACCCGTGTCCCGGCAGAGTCAGCAGGTAGGGCAGGTGGCCGATGCGCGGAAACTCCACATGCCCGGTCAGCTCCACCGGCGTGTAGCCGCTCCAGTGCTGCAGGTTCAGTTCGATGGGCTGCGGGAACCGCGACAGGTTGTTGACGCACAGCACAGTGTCGCCCTCGTCGGCCTCCTGACGCACGAAAGCCAGCACCGAGGGGTTGGAGCCGCCCAGTTCCTCGAAGCTGCCGACGGCGAAGGCCGCGTGCCGGCGGCGCACCGCCAGCATCATGCGGGTGAAGTTGAGCAGCGAGGTGGAGGTGTCGCGCTGGGCCTCGACGTTGACGGCCTGATACCCGTACACGGGGTCCTGGCTGGGCGGCAGGTAGAGCCGGCCGGGGTTGGCGGCCGAGAACCCCGCGTTGCGGTCCGGTGTCCACTGCATCGGGGTGCGCACCCCGTCGCGGTCACCCAGCCAGATCACGTCTCCCATGCCGATCTCGTCACCGTAGTAGAGGACCGGCGAACCGGGCAGCGACAACAGCAGCGCGGTGAACAGCTCGATCTGGTTGCGGTCGTTGTCCAGCAGCGGCGCCAGCCGGCGGCGGATCCCGACGTTGGCCTTCATCCGCGGATCCTTGGCGTACTCGGAGTACATGTAGTCGCGCTCGTCGTCGGTGACCATCTCCAGCGTCAACTCGTCGTGGTTGCGCAGGAAGATGCCCCACTGGGCCATGTCGGGGATCTCGGGCGTCTGCGCGAGAATCTCCGAGATGGGGAACCGCGACTCGCGGCGGACCGCCATGAAGATGCGGGGCATGAGCGGAAAGTGGAACGCCATGTGACATTCGTCGCCGCCGGTGCTGGGCTCGCCGAAGTACTCGACGACGTCGGCCGGCCACTGGTTGGCCTCGGCGAGCAGCACCCGGCCCGGAAATTCGTCGTCGACGACTTTGCGCACCCGCTTGAGGAAGGAGTGCGTCTCGGGCAGGTTCTCGCAGTTGGTGCCCTCGCGCTCGAACAGGTAGGGCACGGCGTCCAGGCGGAAACCGTCGATCCCCAGGCCCAGCCAGAAGCGCAGGACGTCGATCATCGCCTCCTGCACGGCCGGGCAGTCGTAGTTCAGGTCCGGCTGGTGGGAGAAGAACCGGTGCCAGTAGAACTGGCGCCGGACCGGGTCGAACGTCCAGTTCGACTCCTCGGTGTCGACGAAGATGATCCGGGCGTCCGGGTACCTCTCGCTGGTGTCGCTCCACACGTAGTAGTCCCCGTACGGCCCGTCGGGGTCGTGGCGCGACTCCTGGAACCACGGGTGCGAATCCGAGGTGTGGTTCATCACCAGGTCGGTGATGATCCGGATCCCCCGCCGGTGCGCGGCGTCGACCAGCGCGACGAAGTCGTCGACCGTGCCGAACTCGGGCAGCACCTTGTAAAAGTCGCGGATGTCGTAGCCACCGTCGCGCAGCGGCGAGTCGTAGAACGGGGGCAGCCAGATGCAGTCGATGCCGAGCCACTGCAGATAGTCCAGGCGCTGGTGCAGGCCGCGCAGATCGCCCGCACCGTCGGCGCTGGCGTCGTAGAACGCCCGGACCAGCACCTCGTAGAACACGGCGTGCTTGAACCAGGTCGGATCGGCCGGCAGCGCCACGGCGTTGCGGAAGTCGTCGGCGCTGGGGTGCTCGACCACGCCGTCGTGAACGTGGCTGCCCCCCGCGGGATGGTGTTCGACAGCGTCTCGTGTGTCGGTCATCAATTCCACGATGCCACGGGTACCCGAGGCGCGGCGCCGGGAATCAGGCCCGCCGAGTCCCGGCGAACCACATCCGGCGGCAAGCGGATTGGGCGGCGGGCGGGCATGACCGGGGCAATGTCAGGCCGGGGGGCCGTCCGCCAGCGTCACGTTCACGGTGCGGTCGGCGCCCCCCGCGGAGCGATAGCTCACCGCCACGGTGTCCCCGGGGTGATGGGGGACGAGGGCTTCGGTCATCGAGGTCGCCCCGCGGATGGGGGTGCCGTCGATCGCGGTGACCACGTCGCCCGGCGAGAAGCCCGCCTCGGAGGCCGGACCGCTGCCGACCACCCGTTCGACGCGTGCACCGTTGCCGCCGTTGTCGACGACGCCCAGGCCCAAAAAGGCCGTGGGCCCGATGTGGACGGTGTTCGAGCCGGCGCCGGAGCGGATCTGGCCGGCGACCCCCATCGCCCGGCCGATCGGGATGGCGAAGCCCTGGCCGCCGGACATCTTGTAGTTGTCGGTGGCCGCGGTGTTCATGCCGATTACCTGCCCGTTGCCGTTCACCATGGGCCCGCCCGAGTCGCCGGGCCTGATCGGCGCGTCGGCCTGGATCAGCCCGCCCAGGCTCTCCTGGGCACCGGTCAGCGTGTCCGTCGCGTCGACCGTCTGGTTGAGCGCGACGACGCGGCCGGCCACGGCGCTGGGCGTGCCGCCCTGGCCACCGGCGTTGCCCATCGCGACGATCGGTTCGCCGACGGCCACGTCGCCGCCGATCGCGGCGGTGGGCAGGCCGGCGGCCCCGCGCAGCTGCAGGACCGCGATGTCCTGGCTACGGTCGTAGCCGATCACGTCGACCCCGTACGTCTGGCCGTTGCCGACGTCGAACGCGCTGATGTCGGTCGCGCCCGAGATCACGTGGTTGTTGGTCAGCACGACGCCGTTCGGGTCGATGACGATGCCGGTCCCGGCTCCCACCGCGTTGTTGTAGCCGAACTTGGTACTGATGTCGACGACCTGCGGCCCGACCTGCGCGACCAGCCCCGCCGGGTCGAGCGGGAGCATCGGCCGCTCGGCGACCCGGTCCAGCGCCGGGGCCCACGGCCCGAAAGGTGACGCGGAGGCCGGAACCGTGGCCGAGCCCAGTCCCAGGCCGACCACGGCCAGCACGCCGGCCAACCACGACAACCAGGCTGGGCGATGACGCGTTGTGCTCATCCGTACCTCCTGCATTCCCCGTAAGAATAGGAAGCGTCCCGGCCTCCTGCTCTGGGGCGGGACGACTTTGTCTATATAACCGTAATGTAGATGACCTTTCAGGGGGTTGCCAGGTTCGCCTGCGTTTGTCTCCCCGCGCCGGTGTGGGCGCGCCTTAAGCTGGGCCGATGGGCGAATTCGACGCCAGGGCCAGCTTCTCCCGGTCCCCGATAGCCCGGCTGGCCACGATCACGCCCGACGGGCTCCCGCACCTGGTGCCGGTGGTCTTCGCGCTCGACGCCGGCCCCGAGGACGGTCCCGACGTGCTCTACACCGCGGTCGACGCCAAGCCCAAGTCCACGCGCCGGCTGCGCCGCCTGGCCAACATCGATCACCACCCGCAGGTGAGCCTGCTCGTCGACCACTACGCCGAGGACTGGACGCAATTGTGGTGGGTCCGCGCCGACGGTGACGCCGCGGTGCACGACAGCGGCGCGGCGCTGGAAACCGGATACGGGCTGCTGCGTGCCAAATACCCTCAGTACCAATCGGTTTCGTTGGACGGCCCGGTGATCGCGGTCACCGTGCGCCGCTGGTCGGCCTGGCGGGCCTGAGCGGCGGTCGCGGGGCCCGCTGCGCTGCGCAGCGCGGTCGCGCTGAATGCCGACGGCCCGGCCGGGCCATGCTCGGACGCCGGGGCCGGCAGCTCGCTGTCCCCCAAGGCATTCCGCGCGCTCCGGGTGGCCTGACCTGCGGCGGCGTCGGGTACCGCGGTCAACGATTCGGGTCGGACCTCTTGTGGTGGCCGGTCGTTGGGTGAATGGTAGCTAGAGAGGCGTACGGCAGTAAGCGACCCGAAAAAGCTGGAGGGAAGCCATGGCGGACAGGACCAACACTTCCCAGGGCGCCGGCACCGCTCCCACCGCCGGCGGCCCGGCCGAGGTACGCAACGTGGTCCTGGTCGGACCGTCGGGGGGCGGGAAGACCACCCTGGTGGAGGCCCTGCTCGTCGTGGCCGGGGTGTTATCGCGGGCCGGCGCGGTCACCGACGGCACCACGGTGTGCGACTACGACGACGCCGAGATCCGCCAGCAACGCTCGGTGGGCGTCGCCGTCGCCTCCCTGTCCCACGACGGCATCAAGGTCAACCTCGTCGACACCCCCGGGTACGCCGACTTCGTGGGCGAACTCCGCGCCGGGCTGCGGGCGGCGGACTGCGCGCTTTTCGTGATCGCCGCGAACGAAGGGGTGGACGAGCCGACGAAGTCGCTGTGGCAGGAATGCAGCCAGGTCGGCATGCCCCGCGCGGTGGTGATCACCAAGCTCGACCACGCCCGGGCAAACTACGCCGAGGCGCTGGCCGCCGCGCAGGACGCGTTCGGCGACAAGGTGTTACCGCTGTACCTGCCCACCGGCGATGGCCTGATCGGGTTGCTGTCGCAGACGCGCTACCAGTACTCCGACTTCGTCCGGACGACGCACCCGCCGGACCCCTCGGACGCCGACCGGATCGAGGAAGCCCGCGGCGCTCTGATCGAGGGCATTATCGAGGAATCCGAGGACGAGTCGCTGATGGAGCGCTACCTGGGCGGCGAGGCGATCGACGAGTCGGTGCTCATCGCCGACCTGGAGCGCGCGGTTGCCCGGGCGTCGTTCTTCCCGGTGCTCCCGGTCTGCAGCGGCACCGGAGTCGGGACCGTCGAGCTGCTCGAGATCGCCACCCGTGGCTTCCCGTCGCCGATGGAACACCCGATGCCGGAGGTGTATACGCCGCAGGGCGCCCCGCACGCGGAACTGGCGTGCGACGCCGACGCGCCGTTGCTGGCGGAGGTGGTGAAGACGACGTCGGATCCCTACGTCGGCAGGGTCAGCCTGGTCCGGGTCTTCTCCGGCACGATCAGGCCCGACGCGACGGTGCATGTGTCGGGCCATTTTGCGTCGTTCTTCGGCGCGGACAACGGGAACGGGAGCACGCACCCCGACCATGACGAGGACGAACGCATCGGCGTCCTGTCCTTCCCGCTGGGCAAGCAGCAACGGCCGGCCCCGGCCGCGGTCGCGGGCGACATCTGCGCGATCGGCAAGCTGAGCCGCGCCGAGACCGGGGACACGCTCTCCGACAAGTCCGAGCCGCTGGTGCTCAAGCCCTGGACGATGCCCGAGCCGCTGTTGCCGGTCGCCATCGCCGCGCATGCCAAGACCGACGAGGACAAGTTGTCGGTCGGGCTGGGCCGGCTGGCCGCCGAAGACCCGACGCTGCGCATCGAGCAGAACCCCGAGACGCACCAGATCGTGCTGTGGTGCATGGGTGAGGCCCACGCCGGCGTCGTCCTGGACGCGCTGGCCAACCGGTACGGCGTCACCGTGGACACGGTCGACGTCCGCATCCCGCTGCGGGAGACGTTCGGCGGCAAGGCCAAAGGCCATGGCCGCCACGTCAAGCAGTCGGGCGGTCACGGCCAGTACGCGGTGTGCGACATCGAGGTGGAGCCGCTGCCCGAGGGCTCCGGGTTCGAGTTCGTCGACAAGGTGGTCGGCGGGGCGGTGCCGCGCCAGTTCATCCCGAGTGTGGAGAAGGGGGTGCGCGCCCAGATGGACAAGGGCGTGCACGCCGGATACCCGGTGGTCGACATCCGGGTCACGCTGCTCGACGGCAAGGCCCACAGCGTCGACTCCTCCGACTTCGCCTTCCAGATGGCCGGCGGGCTGGCGCTGCGGGAGGCCGCGGCGGCGACCCGGGTGACCCTGCTCGAACCGATCGACGAGATCTCGGTGCTGGTGCCCGACGACTACGTCGGCGCGGTGATGGGCGACCTGTCGAGCCGTCGCGGACGGGTGCTCGGCACCGAGACCGACCCGCACGAACGCACGCTGATCAGGGCCGAAGTACCGCAGGTCGAACTGACCCGCTACGCGATCGACCTGCGCTCGCTGGCGCACGGGGCCGCCTCGTTCACCCGTAGCTTCGCCCGCTACGAACCGATGCCGGAGTCCGCGGCGGCCAAGGTGGCCGCTACTGTCTGAGAAGGCATGTCGACATTCAACGGACTCCCCGCCCACATCCTGCTCAACCACTTCATCGTCGTCCTGGCCCCGCTGACGGCCGTGCTGGCGATCCTGTGCGCGTTGTGGCCCGCGGCGCGGCGACGGCTCATCTGGCTGGTGCTGGTGCTGGCGACGGCCACGCTGATCTTGACGCCGGTGACCGCCGGCGCCGGCGCGTGGCTGGCGATGCGGGTCGCTGTCTCCCCCGCCGCGGCGGCCATGCTGGCGTTGCACGAACGCCTCGGCGCCACGTTGGTCTACATCGTCGCGGCGCTGCTGGGCACGGTGGCGCTGCTGGCCGCCGTCCACGTTCGCCAGGCGCGCGGCGCCGCGGTCACCCTGGTGGTGCACGCGGTGGTCGGCGTGCTGGTGATCGTCGCCGCGGCCGCGACGCTGATCCAGACCTACCGCATCGGCGACTCCGGCGCGCGGGCCGCGTGGGGGACGGTCTCGTCGGCGGCCCCCTGACCGCCAGCGTGCGTGTCTGTACAACGACACGCCGCCGCGGCTGACATTTTGCGCACGCTCACCCCCTGTGGTGAGCCGCCGGGCCGAATTGCTGGGCCACCGCGCGGCGGTCCAGCGAGCCCTTCGCGGTGTGCGGCAGTTCGCTTGCTTCCCGGAAGCTGGCGGGCACCTCGAAGGGTGCCAGCTTTTCCCGGCAGAACTCCGCGAGTTCGTCCGGGCTCGGCGCGGCCGGTCCCCGCGGAACGATCACCGCGGCCACCGTCTCCCCGTACATCGCGTCCGGCGCGCCGAACACCGCGACCTCCAGCACGCCGGGGTGGCCGGCCAGGACGGCTTCGACGCGCTCGGGCGAGATCTTCTCCCCGCCCCGGTTGATTAGTTCCTTGATCCTGCCTCGGATGCTCAGGTCGCCGGTCGCCGACAGCGACCCCAGGTCGCCGGTGCGCAGCCACCCGTCGGTGAAGTTGGCCGCGGTGATTGCCGGGTCGCCGAGGTAGCCGCGCACGACGGTGGGCCCGCGCAGCCAGACCTCCCCGACGGCCTCGGGGGGCAGCGGCTCGCCGTCGGGCCCGGCGATCCGCACCTCGGGCCCGGTCGAGCGGCCGACGAGACCCGGTGTCGCGGCCGGGTTCTCGCGTTGGTCGACGCCCGTGGTGGCCACCTGGTGGGTGGCCTCGGTCATGCCGAACGCGCACACCACCGGCGCGGAGAAGGTGTCGGTGAGCGCCTGGGCCGTCTCCGGGGTGAGCGGGGCGCTGCAGCTGCGGATGAAGCGCAGCGCGGCCGTCCCGGTTCGCGGCGGGTCGGTCTTGGCGCGCTCCAGCAGGATCTGGTGGATCGTCGGGACGGCGGTGTACCAGGTGGCCCGGACGGCGTCGACGTCGTCCCAGAATGTGTGCGCCGAGAACCGCCCGCGTGCCGGCAGCAGCACCGCACCGCCGGAGGCCAGCGTGGCCAGCAGCGCGGCGAGCAACCCGTGGCCGTGGTAGAGCGGCATCACCGCGACGGTCGCGTCCCGTGGGTCGAGTTCGTAGCCGGCGACGATGGCGCGTACCGAATTCGCGATGTTGGCCCGGGTCCACGGGACCATCTTCGGGACCCCGGTGGTTCCCCCGGTGAACATGATCATGGCGTCGTCGCCCCGCAGCCCCTCGGGAGCCGAAACCCCCTGCCGGGGTGCGCCGTTCGCGTCCAGTCGGGCCGCCGGCACGCCGTCCGCGCCGACGCTCACCGCGATCGGCCACCACGCGGGTGTCGACTCGCGCTCGTCGGGCACCTCGCCGTCGACGAGGACGACCCGCGCGCCCACCGCCTCGGCGCGCAGGTGCTGCTCGCCGACCGGCAAGGCCGGGTCCAGCGGGACGACGACCAGCCCCGCCCGCGACGCCGCCAGCAGGCCGACGACGAACTCGGCGTTGCTGCCCGCGCGCAGCGCGACCCGATCGCCCGCCCGCAGCCCGGCCCGCCCCAGCTGCGCGGCCAGATCGTCGACCGAGCCGACCAGGTCGCGGTAGCCGACCGGGATACGGTCGCCGGTGACGACCAGCGCCGGCGCCTCCGGCCGCCGACTCGCCGCCGCCTGGACCAGGTCGGCGATGCGCGGGGACCCGGCGTCCCCGGCCGGTCCCGGCCCGGCTCCAGTTGTGGTCGCGTCAGATCCCATCGCCCTTTTCCTTCCGCGTGTGACAAGCACCTGTTCGCACCCTGCCGTGCCGCGGCCCGCCCGTCCAATTCCGATCCGCTCACGATCGATAATCGATGACTATCGAGTCGGTGTGACCGGCCCGCAAACGCCGTCGATAGATTGCGTGAATGGCTGCATAGCGGCTTAGTGTTGGACACCTGCGCACCCCGTCCCCACAGTGATCACCGGACCGCTTCAACTACCGCAGACCACCCGCACGCGAGGAGTCGCCACCATGACCACCGCTTCGGCATCCGGGGAACCGACGCGTTTGACCGACGGTTTCCACCTCGTCGTGGACGCGCTCAAGGCCAACGACGTCGACACCATCTACGGGATCGTCGGCATCCCGATCACCGACCTGGCCCGCGTGGCGCAGGCGTCCGGGATCCGCTACATCGGCTTTCGCCAGGAAGCCTCGGCCGGCAACGCCGCGGCCGCGGCCGGGTTTTTGACCCGGCGTCCCGGCGTCTGCCTGACGACGTCCGGGCCGGGCTTCCTCAATGGCCTGCCCGCGATCGCCAACGCCACCACGAACTGCTTCCCCATGATCCAGATCTCGGGTTCCAGCAATCGCGCGCTGGTCGATTTGCAGCGCGGCGACTACCAAGACCTCGATCAGCTCAGTGCCGCAAAGCCTTTCGTCAAGGCGGCATACCGGATCACCCGGATCGAAGACATCGGGCGTGGAATCGCGCGCGCGGTCCGCACCGCGGTCTCCGGCCGCCCGGGCGGGGTCTACCTCGACATCCCCGGCGAGGTGCTGGGCCAGGCGATGGACGCCGCCGCCGCGGCGCAGACCGTCTGGCGGGTGGTCGACCCCGCGCCGCGCCAGCTGCCGGCGCCCGAGGCCGTCGACCGCGCGCTGGACCTGCTCGCGCGGGCGCAGCGGCCGCTGCTGGTGCTCGGCAAGGGGGCGGCCTATGCGCAGGCCGACGAGGTGATCCGGAACTTCGTGGCGGCCACCGGGATTCCCTTCTTGCCGATGTCGATGGCCAAGGGGCTGTTACCGGACTCGCATCCGCGGTCCGCGGCGGCCGCCCGATCGTTGGCGCTGTCGCGCGCCGACACCGTCCTGCTCGTCGGCGCCCGGTTGAACTGGCTGCTGGGCCATGGCGCTTCGCCGCAGTGGTCCGGTGATGCCACATTCATTCAGATCGACATCGCGGCATCGGAATTCGACAGCAACCAGCCCATCGCGGCGCCGCTGGCCGGCGACATCTGCTCGGTGATGACGGCGCTGTGTCAGGGCGCGGCGGAGCGCCGCATCACCGCGCGGGCGGAATGGACCGACGAACTGGCCGAGCGTACATCGCGCAACGACGACAAGATGCGCCGGCGCCTTGCCGAAAACCCGCACCCGATGCGGTTTTACAACGCACTCGGCGCCGTTCGCTCGGTGCTGCGGGAAAACCCGGACACCTACGTCGTCAACGAGGGGGCCAATGCCTTGGACCTGGCCCGCAACGTCATCGACATGGAGGCGCCGCGGCACCGCCTGGACACGGGGACCTGGGGGGTGATGGGCATCGGCATGGGCTACGCCATCGCCGCCGCGGTGGAGACGGGCAGGCCCGTGGTCGCCATCGAGGGCGACAGCGCATTCGGCTTCTCCGGCATGGAAGTCGAGACCATCTGTCGCTACCGGCTGCCGGTCACCGTCGTCATCCTCAACAACGGCGGCGTCTACCGCGGCGACGAGGCACCGGCCGAATCGGCCGCAAAGAGCTCAGACCCGGCGCCCACCATGCTCAACGCGCACGCGCGCCACGAGTTGATCGCAGAGGCGTTCGGCGGCAAGGGATATCACGTCACCACGCCGGCCGAGCTGCGCGCGGCGCTGACGGAGGCGATCACCTCGGGCGGGCCGTCGATCATCGACTGTGAACTCGATCCGGCGGCCGGGGTGGAGAGCGGGCATTTGGCAAGCCTGAACCCGGCCAGCGCCGCCGCGACCCCGGCCGGGGTCAGCGCCGGTGCGTGATCCCCGACAGCTGCGCGTCGAAGAACTCGCCGAGCGCCAGCTGCTGCGCGGACGCGACGAGCGCGCGGGCGATCGGTGAGCCCGGCCCGGCGGAGTTGGTGGCGAGCGCGATCTGGGCCCTCAGCACCGGATCTACCATCTCCACCGCGCGGATCTCCGCGTTCAGCGGCGACGTCCACAACCAGGTGTGCGGCACGATGCACGCCCAGTTGCCCGTGGCGACCTGCGCGAAAAGGGAGGCGACGGAATCGGTTTCGACCTGCGGATTGACGGTGACGGCGTGGCCGGCGAAGGCGTCGTCGATGATCTGACGGTCTCGCATGTCGGCGGTGAGCAGCGCCAGCGGCAACTGCGCCGCTTCCGGCCACGTCAGGGTCGTCGCGCCGGAGGGCAACATGTCGGCCGGCGACAGCAGCACGTAATGCTCCGCATAGAGCGGGACCAGGTCCACGTCGCGGGCATCATCGGGCGCTGCGTGCACGATGGCGGCGTCCAGTTCGAACTCGCGGACCCGCCGGTACAGTTCGCTGGCGGCTAGCCGGGACAGGACCTGAACCTTGGCCAGCGGGTGCGCCGAGCAGAACGCCGACAGCAGCAGGGACGCCGTCGTGGAGGCGGTCGGAACGGTGCCCAGCCGAAGCGTCCCGCCGATGCCCGACCGCACGGCGTGCACCTCGGCCTTGAACGCGTCGTGCTCGGCCAGAATCCGCTTGGCCCAGACGACCAATCGCTCCCCCTCCGGGGTGAGGCCCTCGAAACTGTGTCCGCGGTTGATCAGCGTGACGTTCAGCTCGCGCTCCAGCTTGGCGATCGCCGAGGACAGTGCCGGCTGGGACACATAACACTTCTCGGCCGCCCTGGCGAAATGGCGCTCCTGCGCGACCGCGACGAAGTACTCGAGTTGTCGGAAAAGCACCCGCACCTCCTGGCCTCCGGGCACTGATTGCGCCGAGGCTAACGTGTCACGGGCGCCTCGGCCAATCCGGGGGGGCCGCGATGCCGAAGCCACTGGAATGCAGCCCTTTACGTGCGGGGAGGGCCCAGTTGTTGCCCGGTTCAACAACTCCCGGCGCACGGTGGCGGAACCGGGCAAACGGGCGCCACCGCGAGGGCACGCGCGAATTCGCCGCAAACCCGCCCCCGATGAAATCGCGGCCAACCGGTGATCGGATCGTGATCGCGCCGGCAACGCCGATGCGCCATTGTTTGCTGAAGCCCTCATCGGGTAGACAGCAACTAGAATATCGTTGTGTTGATCGCACCATTCCGGAGGGCGAACGCTATGCGTCGTTGGGTTCGTTATCTATTTGTTATGGTGACGATCACGGCGATGGGCCTGCTCGCACCGGCGGCCCGCAGCGCGACGGTGGTCCCGCTGCCCGAACCGGTGCCCGGCGTCGCCGCGGTTTTGCCCACTGACGGGGCGGTAGTGGGCGTGGCACACCCGGTCGTGGTGACGTTCACCGCGTCGGTGCTCGACCGCGCCGCCGCCGAAAGGTCGATCCGCGTGACGTCACCGACCGACATGCCCGGGCATTTCGAGTGGGTACGGGACAACATCGTGCAGTGGGTCCCGGACCGCTATTGGCCCGCCCACAGCCACGTCTCGGTGGGTGTGCAGGCCTTGACCACCGGCTTCGACGTCGGTGACCAGGTGGTCGGTGTCGCCAGCATCTCCGCCCACACCTTCACCGTCAGCAGGAACGGGGAGGTGCTACGGACGATGCCGGCATCCATGGGCAAGCCCACCCGGCCCACGCCGATCGGCCACTTCGCCGCGCTGGAAAAGCAGCGCAGCGTGGTGATGGACTCGCGGACCATCGGCATCCCGCTCAGTTCGCCCGAAGGCTACAAGATCACCGCCTACTACGCGATCCGGGTCACCTGGAGCGGTGTCTACGTGCACTCGGCGCCCTGGTCGGTGGACTCCCAGGGGTATGCCAACGTCAGCCACGGCTGCATCAACCTCAGCCCCGACAACGCCGCCTGGTACTTCAACACCGTCAGCGTGGGCGATCCCATCAACGTCGTGGCCTGACGCGCCCCCGCGGCTCGTTTCGCGCCGTGTGGCGGCGGTCACACCGTGGGGGCCGAGGACTGCCCGGTGCCACCGGGAGCCCCGTCCGGCACCGACGCGGTGTTTGCCGGCGCGGCTTTCCCCCGCCCGATCTTCGGCTGAGGCGACGGGTGCGGGCGCTTCGGGGCCGCGCTGCGGGCCCGCCGGGCGGGCAGCGGGACCGCCGGCTCCCACCAACGCGCTTAGCGGGGCGGGGGCGGGAAGTCAAAAACGCTGCTGCCGTGGGCATTGCAGCTCTGTCACGGGATCTGGGCGCCAAAGCGCCCGCGCCGAACCCACTCAGCCGGGCAGCCCGGCCTTGATCGCGGCGTCCTGCGCGCGGCCGATGTCCGTGACGGTGGCAGGGTCCATGGGATTGTCTGGCGCGCTGTCGAATTCCATGTTCACCAACGCCTTGCCCTCGGTGAACAGCAGCACCGTGATCGCCTGGGCGTTGTCCGGGGAGGTGCCGGAGATCATCGCCCCGTTGGCGCCCACGTCCACCGGCTGCCAGGTGCCGCTGACCCTGCCCGCGTAGTTCTTCTTCGTGTTGTCGACGCCGGTGGCGGCCGTGGCGGGATCGGCGACGATCAAGATGGTGTCCCCGATCCGCCGGCTGTTGTCGGCGTTGGTGAACAGTTGCGCGACACCGGCCGCGTTGTTGGGATTCAGCACGGGCGGCTGCGGTGTGGTGATGTCGGGACCGATGTCACTCGCCTTGATCAGCAACGCGCTGTAATCCATGGACTGTTGTCCCGGCGCCGGGCTCGTCACCGAGGTCGTATCGGTCGGTGCGGTCGACGAGGTGGTGGGGCCGGACGTCGACGACGGCGCCGGGTTGGTGTGGCGGTTGCCGCATCCGGCGACCGCGCCACCGACCACTATGGTGGCCACGGCCCAGCCGGTGATGGTGATGGGAGCAAGCTCCATGGGCGTTCCTTCCCCCGTCGCGAGACCCGGGTTCACCGGGGCCTGACGCAGCTGCGAGATGCCGGTGCACAGCCGACAGCCTTTGAACATACGCGCCATGCCCGACGGCGGGTACCGGGTCACGCCCTATGCTGGCGCGGGGAGGGCACTACCCGCGGGGAGGAGATCGCGATGGCGCGCGCGGTGCGGTTTGATCGCTACGGGGGCCGGGACGTCTTGTACGTGGCCCAGATCGACATGCCCCCGGCCGAACCGGGCGAGGTGGTGGTCGAGGTCCGTGCCGCCGGGATCAACCCCGGCGAGGCCGGGATCCGGCTCGGGGCGATGCACGACATCTTCCCCGCCACCTTCCCGTCCGGTCAGGGCAGCGACCTCGCCGGCGTCGTGACCGCGGTGGGCCCCGGGGTCACGGAATTCTCCGTCGGTGAAGAGGTGCTCGGATTCAGCCTGCGCCGGTCCAGCCACGCCACCCACGCCGCGGTGCCGGTGGGTCAATTGGTCCACAAGCCGGCCGAATTGACTTGGGAGGTAGCGGGTTCCCTGTATGTGGCGGGCGTGACGGCGTACGCCGCGGTCCGCGCGGTCGCGCCCCGGCCGGGCGAGACAGTCGCCGTTTCGGCGGCCGCGGGCGGGGTCGGCAGCTTCGTCGTGCAGCTGTTGGTCCTGCGCGAGGCGGTGGTGCTCGGCATCGCGGGGCCAAGCAATGCCGACTGGTTGCGAAACCACGGCGTCGTCCCGGTCGGCTACGGCGACGGGCTGGCCGAGCGGCTGGCCGCGGTGGCACCACAGGGGATCGACGCGTTCATCGACCTGTTCGGTCCGGACT
>Ga0307441_1000498_pt1 | contig 14046 bp, 10 predicted proteins | sample SalMarWE160420MG_FD_202149 | JGI IMG/M metagenome (GOLD analysis project Ga0307441, IMG submission 202149) | Salt marsh sediment microbial communities from the Plum Island Ecosystem LTER, Massachusetts, United States - WE1604-20 | ecosystem: Environmental > Aquatic > Marine > Intertidal zone >... | reverse complement strand
CTTTGCGCAGCTTTTCAAGGCTTTCGATGGTCTTTTCTTCGGCCTCCAAACGCTTGGTGATGTCTCTGATCACCACCACGGAGCCGGTGACGTCGGTATCATTATCCACCAGGTTCGTGAGTACCGTATCAACCGGAATAATAGTATTGTCTTTGGAAATAAGCAACTGATTGGAGCGGGAGATAAACATATCCTGGCGTAACAGGTCGGAGATCATCTCATCGGTGTTCCCGATATTCTTGTCGTCAATAACTTTATAGATCTCAAACAGGTCCTTGCCTAATGCGTCACTGTTGTTCCACCCGGTCAGCATTTCGGCGATCGGGTTGATAAAGGTTATCTTTCCGTTTTTATCGGTGACGATGACCGCGTCACTGATGCTTTTCAGGATGGTGGTCAGCCATCGCTCCCGTTCTACCAGTTTCCTCTCCATTTTAAATTTGTAAAGCGCCAACTGGATAGTGCTGTGCAGTTCCGCGTCTTCAAAAGGTTTTATAATATACCCGAAAGGCTCGGTCAGTTTGGCATTATGAAGTGTTTTCTCATCCGCATAAGCGGTCAGGAATACCACCGGAATATGGAAGTTTTCTCTGATATGCCGGGCAACTTCTATACCGTTCATATTGCCCTTCAACATGATGTCCATCAGCACCAGGTCCGGATGATGCTTTCCCGCTTTTTTAATGGCATCGTTTCCTGTGTAAACAATGTCGACAACCGCATATCCGAAGGTTTTCAGGCTTTCTTTAATATCTTTGGCGATTATATGTTCATCTTCAACGATTAATATTTTTTTCTGACTCATCGAACGACTACCTTCCTTCGGTATTCTTAAGACCTAAACCTGATCCGAAACCCTACTCCTTTTTTTCCTGATTTTTCTATACTCCCTTCAAGTTGTTCAACAAGGGTAACCACCAACTGTAAACCGAATGTGTCGGTTTTATGAAAATCAAATCCCGCAGGGAAACCGATTCCACTGTCTCTTATATCCAGTATATAAATTATTTTGGAATCTTCCAAATGATTTTTTTGTACCTTGAGTGAAATCTTTATGGTACCGCCGGCGGTTCCGGGAAAAGCATACTTCAGCGCGTTCATGACCAGTTCGTTTATTATCAGGCCGCAGGGGACGGCAAGAGAGATCCCCAGATGGATATCCTTAACCTCTGTTTTTACGGTGATGCTGTTGGAATCTATTTTCAGTACCGATAGCAGGTGTCTTACCAGGTTCTGAATGTACTCCTTAAATGAAATTTTGGCCAGGTTCTTGGACAGGTAAAGCCTGTTGTGGACCAGGGCAATGGTATAAATGCGGTTTTGGATCGATTTAAAAAGATCGATATATTTATCTTCGCGTAAATGACGCAGTTTGAAGTTTATCAGACTGATAATGAGCTGCAGATTGTTTTTTACGCGATGGTGGATCTCTTTTAAAAGATATTCCTTTTCCTCCAGCGAGGCCCTGATCTTGTCGGCCTGTTTTTTCCGTTCGGTAATATCGGCTGAACACAGGAGCAGGCCGGTGATCTCTTCTTTTTCATCGGTGGTATAGTCACGGAAGCTTTGGATGGTAATGGGCCGGTGATTTTTGGTAATATGCTGCTGTTCCAGAACCTCGAGCGGTTTTTGCTGTTTTTGCTCTTTGAATATGGCGGTAAACTTATGCTTTTCTTTTTCACGTTCCTTCTCCGGTATTACCAGGTTGAATAAATTTTCTCCTAAAATTTCCTTATAAGAATATTCATACATTTCACAATAGGCTTGATTGACGGCCAGATAGTTTCCCTGCCTGTCCAGAAGCGCGATTCCCAAGGGGTTAAGCATAAAAAGCTGGCGGTAATCGTGTTTGAATTTGTTGGCTTTCCTTAAATTTTCCAGGGCCGAAGCCTTGGCCTGCTCTTTTTCCTTACGCAGGATATCAATACGATAGGCAAGGCCGAAGGCAAGCAGCAGCGCTTCCAGGATGGACCCGATAATAATACTTTCGTCCGTAAGAATAAAACTGGGAAGCACGGCAAAGTTCCGCAGTATGTAACAAACCGCGCCGGATGCCAGTACCGACCAGGCCGACAGGTAAAAAAAGGCCGGGCGATATCTCTTTTTCAGGCAGAGAATAACCGCGATCAGTATGGTCCCGATAATCAGAAGGATGCCGAGACTGCCGATTATCATAATAATATTGAAGGGTAAAACGATGGGGGTGAGGATAAGTGCAATCCCGAAATACATTCCACCGCGTAATACTTTGTCCCAATGGGGGATGTTTTTACTACTCAGCAGATAATGCCTGCCGAATTGAATGGCCCAGATAATGATTGATCCTACCGCCAAAGTCTCCAGCGGGTCCTGGAGCCACGCCGGCAGGTGGAAAAAATATTCCTGCAGCACATTCGCCGAGAACAGATGATAAAATCCTATGCTGAAAATGTATAATACATAATAGAGGTAACTGATGTCCCGCAGCATTAAAAAAACAAACAGGTTGTAGAGTATCATCGCGGCGATAATGCCGAGGTATATCCCGTAAAATATCTGTTTGGTCTGGTTTGATAAAAAATATCGCTCCAGGCTCCACAGTGTAACCTGTAAGATCATTGGATCCTGGTTTTCAAAGCGCAGGTAGTATGTTTGTGTGCTGCCCGCAGGAACGATAATTTTAAAGAGGACATTACCGTATTTTAAAAAGCCGTCGGAATCTTCAACCTCTTGCCCGGCTTGTTTTACCGTATACTCCCCGTTCTCTGAGGGGACATAGAGCTGTATCGTATCCATATCCAGGACTTCAAGCAGACATTCATAATTCCGGGGATGATTATTCGTAATGGTTATATAGATCCAGTAGGCGGAAGAAGTGTAACCGAAGCTGGGAACCATCTGCCGGTTTTGTACAAATTGTCCGTTCTCCCTGGCATCTATGACGTCGGACAAATCCATACGTCCCCCCTTGTCTTCCAGTATCATTAATCCCGGGCCCAAATGGATGTTTTCAAAGTTTTTATCCAGGTTGATAACGTCCTCCGCCCAAACTGTCCGGACAAAAATAATTTGCAGTAGGAAAAGGAAAAATATAAGGAAACAGCGATTTCTTTTCCTTGCAGGCAAGGGGAAACTCCTTTTTAAGTGGTATTGCTTACCTTAGAGTATGATGCAAATTGCTGCATTTTGCAAAACAATCTTTTCCTATATAATGGCGGTATGAAAGATAAGCAACGGATGTTTGAGCTGCGCTTTTTGGTGCGGGACTACGAATGTGATCTGCAGGGTATCGTTAATAATGCGGAGTACCTGCATTATCTGGAACATACCAGGCATGAGTTTTTAAAGTCTCTGGGTCTTGATTTTCATGAGCTTCATGAAAAGGGTCTTGATGCCGTGGTAATACGGTTGGAAATAGATTACCGCTTTCCTTTAAAGAGCGGGGATCGTTTCGTGGTGAGATTGTCCCTGAAAAAAAGGGGGCGGCTGCGCTATATTTTTTTTCAGCACATTTTTTCATTGCCTGATCACCGGCCTATCCTGGACGCCGAGGTTACCTGTGCGTGTCTTTTCAAAGGGAAACCGGTGGCGTCTGAGGAAATAGACAGGGCTGCCGCGATGTACCTGGACTAGGCTTTTATTTTTTCCAATGCTCCGATGCGTTCCGCAAGGGTAGGGTGTGAGTAATAATAGAAACTGTAAAGGGGATGAGGGGTAAGATTGGAAAGGTTGTCTTTGGAGAGGCCGATTAATGCGTTTTTTAGGAAAAAAGCGCCTTTTTTCACCTGTTCGGCCGCGAAACGGTCCGCCTGATACTCATACCTGCGGGAGAGCAGGGAAAAAAACGGGGTAAACATAAAAGTAAAGGCCCCGGAACACAGCCCAAGCAGAACCAGTATAGCGTGGAAACTTATCCGTGAAAATCCGAAGGCGGTGTAGAGCGGCATATAATATAATAGTAAATTTATAATAAAAAAACCGGCCAGCACTCCCGCAAGTGAGATGATGAGCATTTTAACGACATGTTTTTTCTTTTGATGCCCGATTTCGTGGGCCAGCACCGTGGTAATCTCATCCTCACCGAGTTTGTTCATTAGGGTATCAAAGAGGACGATGCGTTTGGTTTTCCCAATTCCGGTAAAATAGGCATTGCTGTGTGTCGAGCGCTTGCTTCCGTCCATAGTAAAAATCCCTCCGGATGTGTATTTAACGTGTTTTAACAGATTCTCGATTTTCTGCTTTAACGCACCCTCTTCAAGCGGTGCGAATTTATTGAACAGCGGCGCGATCACTGTGGGATAAATAATGGTGATAAATAACTGAAAAAGTGTATAAAATCCAAAAGCCAGAATCCACCACCAGCTTCCGGCCACTCCAAGCAGCCATAAAAGAACATAATACAAAGGCGCGGTGATAATCATACCGATGATAAGTGCTTTCAGTCTGTCCAGAAAAAAGAGGAGTAATGTCATTTTATTGAAACCGAACCGGGCTTCTATAACAAACTGAGAATAGAGTGAAAAGGGAAGTGAGAAAATTCCGAATACCAGGCCGATACTTAAAAAGAAAAGCAGGCCCTGCAGGTATTCCCCCAGATTAAGGGAATATAAAAAATTATCTACAATGCCGAAAAAACCGCTTATAATGAGTACGATCAAAAAAACCGCGCCGAAGGCATCACTGAGGAGTGCAAATTTATTCCTGGTCATGGTGTATTCCACGGAACGGGCATATTCTTCGGAGGTTATATATTTTTTGGCAAACGGGGGGATATGGGTCTGGTTTGACTTTGCATAATTGATGTTCAGCACAAGCAAGAGTGCTTCCCAGATGAACTTCAGGCCGAAAAAGCTTAAAAAAAGAATAAGTATTGCCTGTGCGGCCATGTATCCACCCCCCGGAAACAAAATCTTATTACATAGGTAATATAATGCTATTTATGTGTCAAGCAAAACAGCAATTTTAAATTTATTCCTTATTACAGCAAAGCAAGTAGAAAATATTTTTCCCTATTAGGCAAATATATAATTGAACAAATTTAAAATAGCCGGCCGGAGCATGTATATAGCGGCAATTATCATTTTGAACGATTATTTTTTAATGCCTCTATAGCATTTTTTGCTTATGGCGCTATTGAATGGTTCAAAATGATAATTGCCGAAAGCAAAAGATTTTATCTTGAAAAACCCGTCAAACGCGATATAATAGATAATTGTGAAAACTACTATCACACCGTTACTTCCTTGAACAACCCTGAAAAGGAGGGTTATAAAATGAAAAAATATAAACTCATTATCTTACTGGCGTTTTGCTGTTTTTTCCTTGTTTTTTTTATTAACGCAGACGGGAGTACCGTTAAAAAAATAGCCCTTATAATAGGAAACGGCGCGTACAAGGCAAACACTCTTCAGAACCCGCCCAATGACGCCGCCGATATAAGCAACAGCCTGACAAGGCTGGGATTCAGGGTTACCAAGTTGATAAACGCCGATAAGCGGCAGATGCAAAACGCCATCAGGGATTTCGGCAGGGAACTGATGAAAGACTGGAATACCATGGGTATTTTTTACTACGCGGGACACGGCTGCAACGTAAAAGGGATAAATTATCTGGTACCGGTCGGTGCTGATATAAAGGCGGAGGACGAGGTTGAATACCAGGCTGTGGATGTGGGATTCGTGCTGTCCAAAATGGAAAGCGCCGGGAACAGGGTGAACATTCTTATTCTGGATGCATGTCGGGACAATCCTTTTGCCAGTTCCCGTTCGGCCAACAGGGGGTTAACGGTGGTACAGGCGCCAAAGGGGTCGCTTGTCGTCTATGCTACGGCACCCGGTTCTGTGGCTGCCGACGGTAAGGGCCGAAACGGGGTGTTTACCGGCGCTTTTCTGGAAAACCTAAAAAATAATCCCTCCATGGATATTGAGTTGTTTATGAGGAATGTACGAAGAGACGTAATGGCGGAGACCGGGAATGAGCAGGTCCCCTGGACCTCTTCATCGCTGACCGAAAGCATTACCTTTAAAGACAAACCGCAGGCGGACAAAGCGGTAATCACAGTACCGGAGAAAAAACCGGAAAAAGTAACGGATAACAAAAAAGAAAATATTCCGGTGGGAGGTTTTTTCGATGATTTTAATGTCCCGACACTGGACGGCCGCTGGCAGTTGTTAAATGAAGATCCTAAAAAATGGAGTCTTGAAAATCCCTCAGGGTTTCTTATTCTTAAAACCGGCCGTAATAATATACTTTCCACCGACCTGACATTGGAAAATTGTCTGATTGAAATAAACCTCAAACTCAGTCCCTGGGTCCCTTTTTCACGGGCCGGTTTCACGATCTTTCTTGATAAAAAAAATTATATAACACTGATGTTATATTATCCACAGTCAACGCGTATATCCTTTTATAGTTGCCGGAATGGAAGTAGTGATGAAAAATGGAAGCCCTACAGCGGCCGAAGTGTTTATTTGCGTATTGTCAAACATGGTGTAAAATACACCGGTTTTTACAGTGCGGACGGAGAACGTTTTATCCAAGTGGGAGAAGTCGAAAATCCTTTGGGAAAAAATTTGAGTCTGCAATTTTTCGGATTCAGTGACGCAATGTCATCTATGCCGAATACCGCTTATTTTGACTATGTTCGTGTGACTCCGTTGGCTGACTAAGCCGGACGCAATGTACTCTTATCATTTCTGTTTTTGGTATTACTTTCACAGCGTACCTCATTGTGGTATAGTAAAGTTCAAACAAAGGACATTACAACCGTAGATTATAGCGCTTAAGGAGAACAGCTTGGAGTCGGTAAGAATAATTCCCTGTCTTGATATTAAGGAAGGCCGGGCGGTAAAGGGTGTGCAGTTCGTCAACATTATCGGTCAAACCCGAGATCCGGCGGAGGCCGCCAAGGCCTACTGTGAAGAGGGAGCCGACGAGTTGGTGTTTCGTGATATCACCGCCACTATTGAAATGCGCGCCACGCGTCTTGACTGGGTTAAGCGGGTAAAAGAAGTGGTAGATGTTCCTTTTACGGTCGGCGGCGGAATCAGAAGTCTGGAAGACATGGAATCGCTGTTCGAGCTGGGTGTTGATAAGGTATTTGTCAATACAATCGCGGTACTGCGTCCGGACCTGATTAAACAGGCCGTTACGGTTTACGGTAAAGAAAAGATAATTGCCGCCGTCGATGCCAAAATCAACCCGACGGAAGGGGGACTGCCGCGTTATGAGGTGGTGATCCGGGACGGGAATGAGTCAACGGGGCTTGCGGCGGCCGAATGGGCGGGTGTTTTAAGCAGCCTGGGGGTTGGTGAAATAATTCTTACCTGTAAGGACCGGGACGGCACCAAAGAAGGTTATGAACTCCCTTTGATCAAATCGGTGACCGACACGGTAGGTATACCGGTGATCGCCGCCGGTGGAGCCGGGAAGCCGGAACATTTTTATGAGGCACTCACACAGGGAAAAGCGGTCGGTGCCATGGCTGTAAGTGTGTTTCATTTTAATTTGTATACTCCTCTCCAGATAAAACAGTATCTTAGGCAAAAGGGAGTGCCGGTACGGTAAGCGATTATGCAGGATAAAATAGAACGGAAACGGCTGGCCATTTTGCGTATTCTTAAAGAAGCCAATGAAACGGTGGGCAGCCAGAGGATTACCGAACTTCTCACCGCGCTGCACTATGATATCAGCGAGAGAACCGTGCGTTTTCATCTGAATGCCATGGACAAGGACGGCCTTACCGAGTGCATCGGAAGGCAAGGCAGGCGCATCACCGTAAAGGGATTGATGGAGCTTTCCAAGGCACGTGTGTTTGAGAAAGTCGGTTTTCTGGCAGCCAAAATAGATGAGATGTCATACAGTATGAATTTTGATCTGAAAAAACGGCAGGGTTCGGTGGTTGTAAATGTCAGCCTGGTAAAAAGGAGTGAACTCCGAGGTGCCATTCTGTATATGACCCGCGTGTTTGAAGCCGGATACAGCATGGGCCAGTTGATTACCCTCATCAATCCCGGGGACCAAATAGGTGACATGGTTGTGCCGGAAGATATGGTCGGTGTGGGTACGGTCTGTTCGATCACTTTGAACGGTGTATTGTTAAAACATGGGATTCCGGTATATTCACGGTTTGGGGGATTGCTGGAGATACAGGAACGGGAACCGCAGCGCTTTACCGCATTGATAAATTATGACGGTACCACCCTGGATCCGTTGGAAATATTTATAAAAAGCGGGATGACGGATTATAAGGGTGCAACATACAACGGAAACGGACTTATCGGCGCAAGCTTTCGCGAAATCCCCGCATCCAGTCGTGAAAAGGTTATGGAACTGGCGGCTGAACTGGACAAGGTCGGGCTGGGCGGATTCATGAAGGTCGGTTGGCCCGGGGAATCACTCCTGGAGATACCCATCACCGAGGGGAGGGCGGGCGCCATTGTCATCGGGGGTTTGAATCCTGTCGCTATCCTTGAAGAATACGGCATGGAGGTATATTCCCGCGCGCTTTCCGGATTGGTTGCATATACTAAATTGTTTCATTATAAAGAGTTATTAGAGAAAGCCACAAACATCGGATGAGGACGATGTATTTTAAAACGGCAAAATTGCCATTAGAAATTTAAGAAAACAGTTAAATATCTCAATAATGACCCCATATATAATCGCTATACATAAAAAAACCCAATTTATTGACAAAAATAAGCTAAAATGCTAATTTTAAGTAAAATTAAATGGCAATATATTGCCGTTGACAAAGGAGGAAATGTTATGTCAATTAATTCAACATACGTGCAAAGCGTGTATGAGACGGTCAAAAGGAGAAATCCGGGTCAGTTGGAATTTCTACAGGCAGTGCAGGAGGTCCTGGAATCTTTGGAACCGGTGATTGAAAAGAATCCGGAGTTACAGGAAGCCGCCATCCTGGAAAGGATAATTGAACCGGAAAGACAGATAATCTTTCGGGTACCATGGATGGATGATAAAGGAAAAGTACATGTGAACCGCGGTTTTCGTATCCAGTTCAACTCCGCACTGGGTCCCTATAAAGGCGGACTACGCTTTCACCCGTCGGTCAATATCTCTATTATCAAATTCCTGGGATTTGAGCAGATCTTTAAGAATTCCCTTACAGGGTTAATGATGGGCGGGGGAAAAGGCGGATCGGATTTTGATCCCAAAGGAAAATCCGATGCCGAGATTATGCGTTTCTGCCAGAGTTTCATGAGTGAGCTTTTTCGTCATATCGGTGAGGACGCCGATGTTCCTGCCGGAGATATCGGTGTAGGCGGGCGCGAGGTTGCCTATATGTTCGGACAGTGGAAGAAACTTACCAAACAGTTTACCGGGGTGCTTACCGGTAAAGGCCTGGATTTCGGCGGTTCCCTTGTACGGACCGAAGCCACCGGGTACGGGTGCGTCTATTTTTGCAAGGAAATGCTTAAGGCCAGAAAAGAGTCGTTCGACGGTAAAACTGTTGTGATTTCCGGTTCGGGAAATGTGGCTATTTACGCCCATGAAAAAGCCACCCAGCTTGGCGCCAAGGTTGTGGCCATGTCCGATTCAAACGGATACATTTACGATAAGAGTGGTATCAATCTGCAAACCGTAAAGCGCTTGAAAGAGGTGGAAAGAAAAAGAATAAAGGAATACGCGGCTGAGCATACAAGCGCCGAGTATCATGAAGGCTGTTTCGATATATGGAATATCCCCTGTAATATCGCGCTTCCCTGCGCCACACAGAATGAGCTCGATAAAAAAGCCGCGGAAGTACTGGTGAAAAACGGCTGTATCGCGGTGGCTGAGGGGGCAAATATGCCCTGTACCCCGGAAGCAGCGGAACTATTCATTAAAAACAAGGTAAGTTACGGTCCGGGCAAGGCCGCAAATGCAGGCGGGGTTGCCACCTCGGGTTTGGAGATGTCACAGAACTCACAGCGGCTTGGGTGGAGTTTTGACGAAGTTGATAAAAAACTACACCGGATTATGGTTGACATCCATGCCTCGGCCAGTCAGGCTGCGGAAGAGTACGGAACGCCGGGTAACCTGGTGAACGGCGCCAATATCGCCGGTTTCATGAAGGTCGCCAGAGCCATGCTGGCCCAGGGGCTGGTCTGATTCTCCCTTATTCCCGAATTTCAGCATGTTTCAGGAGAAAATCCGTCATCGGATGGGTTTTCTCCTTTTTTTTAAGCTGAATTCGTACTTTTCTCTACAGGTTGTTTCCGGTAGACCGCCGAAATTCCGTGTAAAACGCCTATATTAATAAAAAATTAATAATAATCTTTAATAATTAAATATTGTAATTAATATAATTAATTAAACTTATAATTATATTGATTTATATTGATTTTATGAATAATTATATATATATTATAGGAGGAATACGGGGACCTTCTAATGAGTACAATGGTAAACTTTGATCAATTTAAGCAGATGGTGGCGGACCATTTCGGTTTTAAAGCGGAACAGCTGTTACATGCCACGTCGTTCATTGATGATTTGGGAATCGATTCATTGAGTCTGGTGAATTTTGTGATAAAACTGGAACGAAAATACGGTATTAAAATTGAGATGGACAGTGTTTGGCAGTTGAAGAGCATCGGTGAGGCATTTGAAATATTCATTCAAAAATACACTGCGGGAAAATCTCCGGTGAGGCCGGCAGAAATAAAACACACCCGACACAATACGGACAGCCTTCTCTCCGGCCAAGACGGTGCGACTCCATGAAGAAGGTTTATATCAGTTCTCTGGGTTATTACATCCCCTCAGGCAGGCTCTCAAACCAAGAGGTGCTTGAAAGCGTTCGTGAGGCAAATAAAAATCATGTAACTCCCGATGATCTTGATCTTCTTCTTTATGGAAACGGCAGAAAGTTTGAGTTCCTGGGAATAGAGTCCCGCTCTGTCTGCCGGACAGAAGAGGGCGAAAACGCCGTCATGATGGCGGTCAGTGCTTCCCGGAACGCGCTGCATAAGGCGGAAATACGCGCGGACCAGATTGATTGTATTATTATGTGCGGTGTTTCCAATCCGTTTCGGGAGCCTTCGTTTGCTTTGGTACTGTCCCGCCGGCTTGGGCTGGAAGCGTGTGATTTTTTTGATATTAATGATACTTGTAATGGGTTTCTAAAAAGCATGGAATTGGCAGGACTGTATTTGAAAACAGGAAAATATCGAAACATATTAATCGCGGTCAGCGAAAACCCGTATGAACTGGCACGCGGTCTCGGTATAGATTACCGGCTGCAAAGTGTGGCGGAAGCGGACAACCGGTTTTCCTCCCTGCTGGTGGGCAGTGGGGCGGCCGCTGTTATCTTAAGTTCGGACGGAAACGGAAAAGAGTTGGTGCATTACCGTGAAACTCGGGAAACACTGAACTGGGACGCATCCATAGTTACGGTCCCCGGGATCGGCTTTCCCGACGATGCTTCCGGTCGGAAACGCTGCGGTTTTTATACCGATGCGCGCCTGGTTTCGGCCGAGGTGATTAAAGAGCTGCCCGCATTCGCCGTGGAAACGGTTGCCCATTGGAATATGTCCCTGGATGATTTTAAGCTCTTCATTATGCATCAACTCGGTAATAATGTGACGTTTGCCACCTTGGACAAACTGCAACTGGATCATGACAAGGCTCCGCTCAATACCTTTAGGGAATGCGGAAACATGGCCGCGGCCAATATTCCCATTAATCTTGCCCTGGCTGAAGAGCAGGGCAAGATATCGACGGGAGATTCCATTTTACTTATGAGCAGCGCCTGCGGTCTTTCCTATGCGCTGGCGCATATCCTGTGGTAGGAAATAATGCATACGATCGAAAAGAATACAGCACAACTACTGCTTGATGATTATCACAGCATCGATGATCTTAAACAGAGAATTCTTACCTCATCATACGCCACCGTCGATCCCCTTAAACCGACCCTGCGCTTCCGGGGCACGGTCATAGACGCCCGCGACGGTTTTGAACGGATTGTCATCACCGGCTGGCAGCGTAATGTTTCCCGGCTGCGTAAAATGGATGTCTCACTTCCCACGATCATCACCCTTGTACTGGATAAAAACCGGCAGATTCGGGAAATCGAGCTTGATGAGTCCTTCAAGGGGAGTAAGGGTCTGATGTGCTCGCACCGTTATTTAAACCGAAACCTGAAAACGCAGGTACGGGGGCAGGTATTCGACGGCAGCTTTTTAGGGGCCATAAAGCAGGAAAAAACCCACTGTTCACACCTGTTTGAGGTATTAAGCGGAATGTATTCTTTTTACCGGATGGCGGAAAACCGGGGATTCGCCGGTCTCCGGCCCCGGGGATTTATGTATGAAGAGGAAGCAATAGACAGTTATACCAAGGACGGGACCATACATTCCCTTGGAACACATAGGGTGAAGGGTCTGGCCCCCGTATGTTTCCGACTCTCCCTGCATGATATTATGGGAAAGGTCGGTTTTACCGGAGGTGGGGTCTTACGGTTGGAGGAAGGAGTGGCCGCGGTGTTTCGGCTCGACGGAGAGAACGTACTGAAAGGGATGATCAGTATTAATAACCAAAATTGCGGGCATCCCGATCTGCTGAAGTTTTTACTGCAATGCATCGCGAAGGTGAAGGATAAACTCTGCCCGGCAAAGGGAATCCGCATGTTCAATACCAATCTTTACCCGAGGGCTTATATCGGGATGCTTATTCAGGCCGTTGCCATCAGGCTTTTTAATAATAATTATAATTACATCATGCATGCCCTTACCGCGCTGCAGCGGTTTGACGAGGTACCGCTTTGTGTGGGTGCACTCACGGACCAGGCTGAAGCCGACCGGTATTTTCCCGGGTTTGATTTTACGGAGTTGATATGAGAGATGACGCAACGGTATTTGCCAAACATACCTTGGATGCCGTCCTGAGCTACATCGCGGATGAGTATGCTGAAAAACCGGCCATTATATTTGAGGATACGACGGTCAGCTATCGCCTGCTTTATTCCCGTTCCAGGCAGCTTGCCCTCGGTCTAAGGACTATGGGGATAGCAAAAGGCGATAAGGCGGCGATTTTGTTACCCAACTGCCTTGAATACCTCTATGTTTATTTTGCGCTGTTCATGTTGGGTGCGTGGGCTGTCCCCTTAAGTACGCGCTACGAAGCCGCGGAACTGCGTAATATCATCTTCGATGCGGATGCAAAAACCATTATCTACCGTGACCGGATAGGGAGTTTCGATTACAATCGGATTCTGCTGGAGTTGAAACCGGAACTCCCCCTGTTAAAAAATTTCATCTGCCTGGGGAAAACCGATCTTCCGGGCGCGGTGTTGCTGCCCGATGTAATGGAGAAATATGGGAAACAGGTTGAAGCCGGGACGGCCGGTCCCCTTGGAAATATCGAACCTGATGATGTGGCCCTGCTGGCTTATACGTCCGGAACCACCGGCACACCAAAGGGGGTGATGATCCCTCACCGGAACCTGGTCCTGACCTCTTATCATACGGCCGGGTTGTGGGACGTAAAGGACGAGGTGGCCTTTTCCGTGGCACCGCTTTACGCGGCCCAGGGATTCTTGGCGGTACTGATAGACCTGGTAGCGGGTGTGACCATGAAGTGGATCGGCACCTTTAATCCCAACGATATTCTGGCGCACCTGATAAAGCAGGAGGTAACCGCCTTTCACACCCAGCCGACAATGTGGACCCTCCTGGTGAACCTGCCGGTATTCCGCCATGTTTCGTTTAAACATCTGAAAAAGGTGGTAGTATCCGGTTCACTTTGCTCCGCCGCGCTTGCCCGGCGTATTCAGGAGTCTACGGGCGCTGTCCTGTTGAATGCCTATGGACTGATCGAGGCCACCGGGGTGGTCACCGTGACCCGGCCCGGTGATTCAGAAACGGTCCGCCTGGAAACCGTGGGCAGCCCTATCCCCGGCGTGGAGCTGAAGATTGTTGATGAAAACCGACGGGAGGTAAAAGCCGGAGAAACCGGTGAGCTGGCGGTCCGGGGATACCTGATGAAAGGGTATTATAAAAATGAGGAAAAAACACGGGAAGTTATTGATGAACAGGGGTGGCTGTATAGCGGTGACCT
>Ga0307441_1000497_pt1 | contig 14071 bp, 15 predicted proteins | sample SalMarWE160420MG_FD_202149 | JGI IMG/M metagenome (GOLD analysis project Ga0307441, IMG submission 202149) | Salt marsh sediment microbial communities from the Plum Island Ecosystem LTER, Massachusetts, United States - WE1604-20 | ecosystem: Environmental > Aquatic > Marine > Intertidal zone >... | reverse complement strand
AGTCGAAGGCGCCGGACTTTCGCCAGGCCAGGACCCGGTAGACGTGGGTCGGGGGGTACACCAGCACGCTCGTGACGACGGCACCGGCCGCGAGCACGAGCAGCCCAGCCATGATCCAAGCGAGGACCCGCAGCGCCAACCGACCACGTCTCATGGCCCGTCCCGTGTAGCAGAGGATAGGGGCCTTCCCAACGGCAGCGGAGGGCAGGATGTCCTCACGCGCGGTCGGCGACGACGCGGCAGCTTCGCCCGGCCCTTGCCAACACGTGCGGCCAGGCGGCCATCCGTGCCGACGCATGGTCGGCCGGTGCGCGGACGTTCCCGAGCGTGACCCTGCCGACGCAGCGGTTCCGTGTTGAGGGCCGCATCCACGTTGTGGACGAGATGGGCGTGCTTGACGAGGTCCGGTCGTCGGGTCCGCTCAGCCTCAGGCGACAGGACGCGCAGCAAACTGGAGGGATCCCGGCCGAGCAGTCACTGGCCCATATGCTAAGATGAGTGTGCCCATATGGGCAGAGCGCGGGGGCGGACCATCGTGACGCAACAAGCCTACAGAATCCCCAGGACCGTCACGCCTGAGATGCGTGCGCGCAAGATCGTTGCCCGAATCCTCGGCCTGCCGAAGGAGCCCGACGCCAGCGCGGTCATCCGTGCCGTCGACAGGGGCTTCGAGAGCGCGTCGGTCTCCCGCCTGGCCGCGTACATCAGCGTTCCGGAGGGCGACGTCCTGGCCGCTGTGGACATCTCGCGCAGCACCTTCAGCCGTCGCAAGAAGACGAAGCGGCTCACGACCGAGGAGAGCGACCGCCTGTATCGGCTCACGCGGCTTCTCAGTCGAGCCGTGGCCGTGCTGGGCGACGAAGCCGAAGCGCGCCAGTGGATGCGGACGCCGAAGCGTGCACTCGGCGACGTGAGTCCGCTCAACATGGCGAGGACGGATGCGGGCGTGCAGGAGGTGGAGGACCTCCTGGGCCGCATCGAGTACGGCATCCCGTCCTGATGGTCGCGCCGGGTCGTGGGTCGTGATGGTGGTGTGGCGGATCACCTCGGCTCGCCGTGTCGAGTCGGCGTTCTCCGGCGAAGGCGCAGCCAGGAGTCCCGGGCGCTGGAACCATAGGCACCGTCGCGTCGTGTACACCAGTGACACGCCCGCTCTGGCGGCGTTGGAGATCCTGGCGAACGCCGAGACCGCCTCGGCGCTGCGCGACCGCGTGGCGATCCGGGCGATCGTCCCGGACGAGGAGATCTACCGCATGCCGTCCGAGGACCTCCCGGCCAACTGGGACAGCAACCCGATCGGACCGCGCACGCGGGATCTGGGGGAGGCCTGGCGCGCCGATGCCGCCTTCCTGGCCCTGGCCGTCCCCAGCGCCGTGATGCCGTTGCAGCAGAACATCATCATCAATCCTGAGCATCCCAGCTTCCGGCGCGTGGAGATCGGTGACCCCATACCGATCCGGTTCGATCCCAGACTGAGCGGTTGGAAAGCGGGCTAGTGGAGGCCGTGCTTGGCGCGCTCAGCGCTCGCGGTCCGCAGTCTCTCTCTGAGTAGGGCCTGGGACGGCCAGCCCTTGCCGTCGTTGTCCAGGTAGCGCCTGCAGGCCGTGACGGGCGCACCAACATAGCCTTCGAGGTCCCGTCCTTCGATCCGGATCGTGGGCGATCCCGCGAAGCCGGAGCGCTCGTCCTCGCCGAGGCGATCCACGTTGCATAGCCGTACGGAGGCGTCGAGGCCCAGATCGACGAGGGCCCTTCCGAGCTCCGTCCAGGCGCGCTGCCAGGAGCGGCACCCTTCGAAGTAGACGAGTTCGATGCCGATCATGGTCTCAGCTTAGGTCGTATGGCCCGGCGCCAGGTCAAGCGTTTGACCGAACCGGTGACGTGGTTGCGCCTACGTGGTCGCGTTGGCGCAAGGGCGCCGGCGGGTCGCGGAGGCCCGGCCGAGATCGCCATACGAAGGAGATTCCTATGAGCAAGCCGGCTGGTTCGGTCCGCGCCGTGGTCGTGGTGCTGGGGTTGTTGATGGCGGCGGGGCTTGCGTCGGCGCAGAGTGGGCCGCAGTTCCTGCATGCCGCCTCAAGCGTGTCGTTCGATGCGACCGTGTCGAGCTTGAAGAGGGCGGTGGCGTCGAACGGGATGATGGTGCTTGGGCACCTGAACCAGAAGGGCGCGTTGTCGACGACGGGTTTGAGCCTGCGGGGTGCCGAGGCGTTCTTCGTCGGGAACCCGGTGGTGGGGAAGAAGCTGTTCCAGACGGACCCGTCGGTCGGAGTGGTGATCCCGCTGCGCATGTACGTGTGGGTGGACTCGAGCGGCAAGACGGAAGTGGGGTACTTCAGACCGTCGGATCTGTTCGTCGGAGTCTCGCCGGCGCTGGCCAAGGCGGGCGCGACGATGGATGGCGTGTTCGCGAAGATCCTGTCGCAGGCAACGCAATGAGGTCGGAATGACGGGGGAGCGTGGCACGGGCGGCTCGGCGCGGTCTCGGACCGGCAGTGGTCCGGCGATGACGAGCCTGGCGGCGGAGCGAGCGGCGAGGCTGCTGGCACTGGTTGCTGCCGCGCTGTCGGGTGCCGGGCTCTTCGCGGTGAGCGAGGCGGGATACGCCTCGTTCTCGCGATTGGCGGTGGAGGTGGCGCTTCCCGCCGTCGGGGCGCTGGCGCTGATCGGCATCGTGGCGACCACGGCGGATTGGCGTGGGTTGCGCAGGACGCTGGTCGCAGGTGTGGGAGTCGGGATCGTGGCGACGGCGAGCCTGGAGTTGGTCCGCATCGTGGGGTTCCGGGAGTTCCACGCCATGCCTGGGTCGATGCCGATGCTGATGGGCGTGTTGTTGACGAATCGGATCATGGTGGGTCCGGACCTCGCGTCGAACGTCCTGGGGTGGGTCGATCACGCCTACAACGGGGTGGCGTTGGTGTTGATCTACCTGTTGCTGTTCGGAAGGCGGCAGGCCTGGTTGGCGGTCCCGTACGCCCTGCTGGTGGGAACGGGGTTTCTGGTGAGTCCCGTGCCGAAGGCGTTGGGGGCGGGGTTCTTCGGTGCGGCCTTGGGGGCGAAGTTCGCGATCACCGTGTACCTGGCACACGTCTCGTTCGGCACGGCGATGTTCCTTGGAGTGCGCCGCGCGCGCGACCTCGGGAAACCGCTGCTGCCGCTGCCCGGAACAGGACCGAACGCCAGACGGCCCCACGTTCGACGGGCCGGGTGACTGCCACGTCGATGTCGATCGTCGCTCGGGTCGGCATCGACGCTTCCGCCCGGGAGGACGCCGTGCGACCGCCGCGTGGGCCCGAAGCCGTCTCAGCGACTGGATCAGCGGGTGGACACGTCGCGCAGGAAGGGTGCGGGTACCCAGCCGTCGAAGCTGCCGCTGGCGGTGGTGACGCGAACCATGTAGTAGTCGAGGCTGGGGTTGCTCTGGTAGTAAAGGACCTGGACGCGGGTTCCGCTCGGCGCCTCGCCGGTGACGGCGGTGCGCAGATGGCTGTCATAGAGGTAGACGGTGGGTTCGACCAGCTTGCCGTGGTAGTGCCCGTCGAGCACCCCGGTAACGCCCTTGCCCAGCGGTTGGGGGATGCCGCAGAGCGAGGGGTCGTTGCGGCTGGGGAAGGGGAGGGCCGGCACCGGGAGGCTCTCGCCAAGCGTGCTCCGAGGCGTACCGGCGGCCGCGACGACGGGCGCGAGCGAGAGAGCGCCCACCAGGATGGCGACGAGCAGACCCTTTGATGCCATGGTCGACCTCCACGTCCTCATGATCGTAGGCGGTCGGGCCCCGTGGCCTCTGTTCGGCAGTTGACGGATTGTGCCTGACGTGCGCCTGCCGGCAGCTCGCGACCGGCCCGGAGCGGGCTGGCAAAGCCCAGCAGCGAGGGGCAGGCGTCCGTCGGGGCGTTCGCTGGCGTGCGCGCCGACCGCTATGATCGGGCCATCATGCCCGAGAGTCCGTTCGTCGTTCGGAACACGCGGTTCTCCGAGGTCATCGCACGGCAGGACATGGACGTGTTCATGCGAGTATGTCCCGAGCGGCCCTACGACCGGGGCGAAGCGGTGTTCCGGGCGGGCGACCCGGCGCTGGAGATGCACGTGATCGCCAAGGGCCGCGTGAAGGTGACGGTGGTGACGCCGGACGGGGAGGAGCGGATCCTGGCGATCTGCGGTCCGGACGATTTCATCGGCGATGCGTTCGTTGTTCAAGGGGCTGCGTACCGCGCGGAGGCGGTGGCGCTCACGGACGTGGTGACCTGCCCGATCTCGCGCGACCAGTTCCTGCAGATGGCGCTGAAGGCGCCGGGCTTCGTGCTGGGGGTGTGCGAGATCCTGTCGGGGCACCTGTTCGATTGCCGCGCACAGCTGGCGAGCGGGTACGACCCGGTGGTGGTGCGGGTGGCGAAGGTGCTGCTGGGGTTGGCCGAGCGGTTCGGAGAGCCGGACGACGAGGGCTGGGTCACGCTGGCATCGAACCTCAAGCACGAGGAGATCGCGTCGATGGTGTCTGCAACGCGCGTGTCGGTCACGATGGCCGTCGGGGAGTTGCGGGAACGGGGCCTGCTGGAGGGCAGCCGCGGGACCTACCGGCTGCATGCTCCGGCGCTGGCCTCGCTGGCGGACGCCTCGGAGGACGGCTAGTCGAGGCGCCGAGAAGGCGCGGCGGGTCGGAGCTGCCGCCCGCCCATGAGCCCCTGGCGCGCGCCTTCGAGTGGGCCGGATGGGCGCGTCCGCGAGGTGCCTGGCCTGCGGCCCCGAGGCGCCGGCGTCGCCGCTCCACGCCTCATGGGAGCGCCGCGAAGAGGTTGTTCAAAGACTCCGCATAGGTCGGGTGGGCGATGGGGGCGTCCCTCAGCGCGGCGTATGGAAGGTCGCCGAGGATGGCGATCTGCAGCGCGGCGGCGAGCTCGCCGCCTTCGGGTCCGAGGACGGCCGCGCCGAGGATGCGCTGCGTGGCGACGTCGACCACGGCCTTGAGGAAGCCGCGGGTCTCGTCGGTCTCCAGCGCGCGGGCGACGTGGCTCATGGGGAGGGTGGCCACCTGGACGTCGTGGCCGGCCGCGCGCGCCTGTTGCTCGGTGAGGCCGACGCGGCCGAGTTGAGGGTCGCTGAAGACGGTGTAGGCGAGGAGGCGCTGGTTGCGCCCGCCGTGCTCGCCGTCGCCCAGGAGGTCGGACGCCAGGATGCGGTAGTCGTCGTACGACGTGTGGGTGAAGGCAGGCCCGCCGGTGACGTCGCCGAGCGCGTAGAGGCCCTCGATCTCGGTGCGCAGGCGGTCGTCGACGGGAATGTAGCCGCGACGGGTGGGCGTGATACCGGTGTGTTCGAGCCCGAGGTCCTCGCTGTTGGGGCGACGCCCGGCGGCGACGAGGAGGTGCGTGCCGTCGATGCTGCGCTCCTCGCCCTCGACGTCCGCGGTGAGCCGCACGCCTCCGTGAGCGGCTTCGACCCGTCTTGCGTCGGCGTTCAGCCAGATGGCCACACCCTCGTCGCGGAGGATCTCGGCAAGGGCTCCGGCGACGTCGGCGTCCTCCCGGGCGAGAAGTTGCGGGCCACGCTGGACGAGCGTGACGCGGCTGCCGAAGCGGCGGAACATCTGGCCGAACTCGACGCCGACGTAGCCGCCGCCGAGGACCACCAGATGCTCCGGGAGCCTGTCGAGCTCCATGAGGCTGGCGTTGGTGAGGTAGGGGAGGTCGCCCAGGCCCGCGATGGGCGGAACGGCGGGGCGCGTGCCGACGTCGAGGACGATGGTGGGGGCGGTCAACTCCCGGCGACCGCCGTCGTTGAGACGTACGTCGAGCGCGTGCGGCGCCGTGAAGCGGGCGGTGCCCGCGATGAGGTCGAGCGTGTCGGCGCTCCGGAGGCGAGCCTCGGAGCCGCTCCGGAAGCGCTGCACGATGTCGCGCTTGCGTTGCCGAACGCGTATCAGGTCGACCGCCACGTCGCGCGCCGGGCCGACGTCGACGCCGTAGTCGGCGGCGCGCCGCGCAAGGTGGGCGACCCGGGCGCTGGCGATCATGGTCTTCGTCGGGGTGCAGCCCTCGTTGATGCAGGTGCCGCCGGCGTGCTCGCGCTCCACGAGGGCAACGCGTTGACCGGACGCGGCCATGCGGCCGGCGAGAGGGCTGCCGCCCTGGCCGGCTCCAACGATGATGGCGTCATACCGTTCGCTCATGGATGCCTCCGTCGAGGGGGCGTCGGCAGCGTTGCATGCGCCGCGCACATGCGGCCATCGTGCCCGCTGCGGCCGTCGCGTGCCGTCAAGCGTTTGACGTGCGCGACGCAGCGAGCTGTACCGCGGCCGGGCCCGCGCATCTGGCCCCCCCTTAATGCGGGGGCTCCGTCCTGGGCGCTCGAGGCGTGGCTCGCCCGACCCGAGGCAACGCCACGGGTACGTCCACCATGGCGTTGCCCCGGGCCTGGCAGCCAGCTGCGTCACCGACACCGGACCCGCCCTGCGTGCGGTTCCGTCCGCCAGCGCAGGCTTACGTCTTCGGCACGTCGATCGCCTGGAGCCTGCAGTACGCGTCCAAGCCTTGGACGCCACGCTCCACGCCTATGCCCGAGGACTTCCAGCCTCCCATGGGCACGCGGTAGTCGGTCCTGGTGTGCCGGTTGACCCACGCGACGCCGCACTCGAGCTGCGACGCCACCTCCGTCGCCCGCGCCGTGTCGGCGCTCCATACGGAGCCCCCCAGCCCGTACGTGGTCGCGTTGGCCCGCCGCACGGCATCCTCGACGTCGGCGAACGGCATCACCGGAAGCACCGGTCCGAATTGCTCCTCATCCACAAGGCGGACGCCGTCCGACACATTCGTGACGATCGTCGCGGGATAGAAGTAGCCCGGTCGAGCCGGGCGCTGTCCGCCCGTCACGGCCCGGCCCCCCGCTGCCTTGGCATCGTCGACCAGCTCGGTGACGCGCTCCACCTGCATGGCGTTGCAAAGCGGGCCCATGTCGGTGTCGGGGTCCATGCCGTCGCCGAGCCTCAGCGAGCCGGCGCGCTCCGCCAGTGCTTCCACCAACGCCGGGTAGACGTGCTCATGGACGTACACGCGCTTCACCGCGATACACACTTGACCGCAGTTGAACGTGATCTGATCGATTAGGGCATCGGTGACCCGGTCAACGTCGACGTCATCCAACACGATCGCAGCATCGTTCCCACCCAACTCGAGCGTCACGCGCTTCAGGTCCCTGGCCGCCGCAGCCGCCACCTGCAGGCCGGCCTCTACCGAGCCCGTGAAGCTGATCTTGCTCACGCCGGGGTGGTGGGTCAGCAGCGAACCCAGATCGTCACCGCCGGCCACGACGTTGAGCACGCCTGGAGGCAGCACGTCGCACAGCAGCTCTCCGATGCGCAGCGTGGTGAGCGGCGTGTACGGCGACGGCTTGAGCACCACGGTGTTGCCGGCGATCAACGCGTTCACGACCTTGGCCATGGCGAGGAGCACCGGGAAGTTCCACGGCGCGATAGCGGCAACGACGCCCAACGGCCGCCGACGCAACTCGACGCGCGCTACGTCATCGTCCTGCACGACCTCGACAGGGATGGGGATGGTCGCGAAGTCCCGAATCCGCGCGGGCCATCGCCGCGCAAAGCGCAGCGAGTCCTTCAGGACCATCCCTTGTTCGCGGGTGCGCAACGCCGCGAGCTCCTCCGCATGCGCTTCGATCACGTCGGCACACGCCAGCACGGCCCGGCGACGCCGGTCCTCGTCCCGGCCCCATTGCCTGAAAGCTTGCGTCGCGGCGTCCACGGCCAGGTCGAGCTGCTCTGCCGTGCAATCCGGGCTTTCGGCGAACACCTCACCCGTTGCAGGGTTGATGACGCCGAAGGTCTGCTCTGTCGGAACAGGCTCGCCCGCGATCGTCATCGCGAATGGTGCGACGTCACGGGCTACGGCATCACTCGTCATGGTGGTCCCTCCGTCATGGATTCCAACGTGCACGGCGACGTTGTCACGACGACAGCAAGGTGCAGCACGTGATGTGGTGGCGGGCAGTATGCGGGATCGACCCACGGAAGTCAACGTCCGTCCACGCGCCTTGACGGGATGCTGGAGCGCTACGGGGTCCGAATGCCGATACACGAGCTGTGCACAAGGTTTCGCGGACTGCGCTGGGAACGGTGGCGCGTGCGGTGTGGCCACTGCCGCTCCGCTGCTCGGCGCGGCGTCCGGGTACGCGGTACGGCCGCCCGAGGCGCCGAATGCCACGCGGGCACGGGCCGAGCGAGAGGCTAGAGGCAGTTGGCGGTGAACTTCTGGAGGCCGTTCAGCCCCCTCTGCGGAAGGCTGGTGTCGTAGTCTCCGCGACTCCCCGAGAACCGGATCGAGACGTCGCTCCCGCTGTTCGCCAGGTCGTAGAGGAGCTCGGAGCCGACCGGATCGGTCAGGAAGTTCTGGTCGACCGCGCCTGAGACTGGGAGCAGGAATGCGTGCGCTACGACCGTCTTCCGGCTCCCTGTGTTGGGCCAGAGCATGGTGACGTCGACGGTCTCGGACGTGGGTGGCTGTGCCGTAAGGATCAGGTCGGAGTACTTCGTGGCGTCGAACGAGAAGTCGATCTTGGTCTTGCCGTCCTTCATCTGAAGGGTCATTCGGAACTGTGCATCGTCGGGGAGGAAGAACCCCAGATTGCAGTCCTTGTTGCCGGTCGACGGGTCGGTCTGCTCCGCGAAGTACGTGAAGTAGACGGGCCGCGTTGCCGATTGCGCCGAGGCGCGAATAACGGCAGATGCGCAGGCGACGAAGACGACGACGAAGAGAACGCGCACTTCGGCCTCCTGAGCCCCCGCGCTGCGGACGTCGAACCGACGCGTTGGTCGGTGGGTGAATGCCTGTCGGGAGGCTCAGGTATGAGGATAGGGTTCGTCGAACCTTCGATACCGTAAAGTGCACCATACCGGCGAAATCGGACGCGCGTACCTCTCGCGCTGGGCGCCGGCCCTACGCGATCCTAGGTTGGACCGGCACTGCCAGACCTGGACGTGGTGACAGAGCCTGCTTCAAGGGACCCGACCCGCATCGATGGCCTCTGCGGGCATGCCGTATGCAGTCTGGTGGACGAGGGCATTGCGGCGTCGGGTGTCGCGGCTCCTGGCCACGGGCCTCGAGGCCGTCTCGCGCGCTTGGTCCGCGACCACGCCTGCCGCCCAGAGCGGCGCCACGCCAAAGACGTAGTCCCCCGAGCCTACGGACACCACCACCGAGTTGGTCTCGGTGCCGACGACATCGACGCCGTCGACCTCCCCGAGCGGCCGACCACCCTCGAGGACGCTGTCGACCGACGCCGACGGGAGGACGATCGTCGCAGAGGTGTTGGCGGGCACGCGGATTTCGAGTTCGAACCGGTCCCTGTCCCGCTTCCAAGCGGCCGCAATGACGCCCCGCACGGAGTGGTAGGTCGCCTGCGCCCACGTCAGCCCGCCCCCCAGCTCCGGTCGGATCACGATCCGGTCGTAGGCGAGCGCTTCGCGTGCCTGATCGATCCCGGCGACCGAGCGGCGGAGCCACTCGCCGATCGCGCCGAAGGAGCAATGGTTGAGGGAGTTCATCGCCGGCGTCTGGAAGCCACGGGTCTCGGTCCAGCCGTCCCACCGTTCCCAGATGGTGGTGGCGCCGTGCCTTATCGAGTAACCCCACGAGGGGTAGGTCTCGTTGAGGAGAAGCCGGGAGGCAAGGTCGGAGCGACCTGCCGCGGTGTGCACGGAGGCGAGCCTGTGACGCGCTGATCGAGCGGCGCCTTCCAGGCCCCGGCGAGTGAAGCGATCGTGTTCTGGACTGCCAGGCGTCATGCCATCCAACGCGGCTCGTTCGGGGCTGATCCGCTGGCCTCTCACCCGTCTGCGATGGCGACGCCTGCTGGCCGTGCCGCTCGACCATCGACGTTCCCCCGAGCGGCATGGTTCGGCCGGATCGGCCGCGGTCGGGTGCTCCCCAGTGGCCCCCGAGCAAGCTCAGGTAGTCGGGCAGCATGTCGCGCACGACCTGGCTGGCGGCATCCTCGATCGAGAGCGGCCTGCGCTTCCCCAACCACCAGGAGACGACCTCGCTGAACCCACCGACGAAGAACCAGGCAGATGCGCTCCCTCTTGCAGGGTTGATGGCGTCGCGGCCCTGCAGGCTTTGGCCCACTGACCGCCTCAGTATCCCTCGGGCCGTTGCGGAACGTAGGGCGCCTCGAGCCGCTCGCGTTCCTCGTCACCGAGCTCGAGGTCGACGGCGGCCAAGGCGTCGTCGAGGTGGGACGCCCGCGTCACGCCCACGATCGGTGCGGTGACGGCGGGCTGGTGGAGCAGCCAGGCGAGCGCGACCTGCGCCCGCGTCGCGCCGCGCTCCTCGGCGACCGCCCCGACGGCGTCGACGATCGCGCGGCTGGCATCCTCGGCCTGGCGGTAGAGCCTCTGGCCGAACGCGTCCTGTTCGCTTCGCGCCGTCGAGGTCGCCCAGGGACGCGCCAGGTATCCGCGCGCCAGGGGGCTCCACGGCAGCACGCCGACGCCCTGGTCGACACAGAAGGGCAGCATCTCGCGCTCCTCCTCGCGCATGAGCAGGCTGTACTGATCCTGCATCGAGGCGAAGCGGGTCCAGCCGTGCAGGTCGGCCAGGTACTCCGCCTGCACGAACTTCCAGGCGTCCATCGACGATGCGCCGATGTAGCGCACCCGACCGGAACGGACCACGTCGTCGAGCGCCTCCAACGTCTCCTCGACGGGGGTCTCGGGGTCGTAACGGTGGATCTGGTAGAGGTCGATGTAGTCCGTGCCAAGACGCTTCAGGCTGGCGTCGACCTGCGTGAAGATCGCGGCGCGTGAAAGACCGCCGCCCTTCGGCCCTGGCCCCATGCGGCCGTGGACCTTGGTGGCGATGACGACCTCGTCGCGGCGGGCGAGCTCGCCCAGGACCTTGCCGGTGATCTCCTCGCTGGTGCCTTGCGAGTAGACGTTGGCCGTGTCGAAGGTGGTGATGCCCGCCTCCCAGGCCTTGCGGATGAGCGGTCGTGCCTGATCGAGGTCGAGCGACCACGGGTGCGAGCCCGCGGCCGGCTCGCCGAAGCTCATGCACCCCAGCACGACGCGCGAGACCTTCAAGCCGGAACGTCCCAAGCGAACCTCGTTCATGGTGCTCCTTCCGCAATGCGTGATGCCGTCGACCGGTGCCGGACGCCCCGAAGAGACGACTTCAACCACAGTTCGGCCCTAAGCCTACGGCACCGCAACCGCGGCTTGTCCGCGGAGTGCGGGGCGCGCCAACGGTGACGTCGACCGCGACCGAGATGGAGGCGAGGGCGGCCATGCTCATCCTGAGGCACTTCGAGACGGCAAGGCTCCGAGGCCGCGCCTCGCACTCCAAGCAGCCCCGGCGACGCGTCGGCCCTCGTCTTCCGGTAGGCTGGACAGCCTGGCACGGCGCAAGGCCGGGCCAGGGAGGGGAGTTGGATGCAACCACCCAGCGACGCCTATGCGGCCGGTGGCGTGCCTGTGCGCAGCCGCGTCATCGAGCGCACGCCCTTCTTCTATGGCTGGGTCGTGCTGGCAGCCGGCACGTTCGGCATGATGATGACCACGCCCGGCCAGACGCTGGGCGTGTCCGTCTTCCTGGACAGGATCATCGCCGATCTGGGCGTCTCGCGCTCGTTCGTCTCCCTGCTCTACACCATCGGGACGGTGACCGGGTCGTTCGTGCTCCCCTTCGTCGGGCGCTTCATCGACCGCCGCGGTCCACGCGTGGCGGTGATCGTGGTCGCCGCCCTGTTCGCATTGGCTTGCGGCTACATGGGGCTGGTGCGAAACGTCGTCATGCTTCTCCTGGGATTCGTTCTGGTGCGCGGCCTGGGCCAGGGGTCGTTGAGCCTGGTGAGCCAGCACGTGGTCAACCTGTGGTTCGTCAGGCGGCGCGGTCTGGCCGTGGGGATGATGGGACTGGGGATGGCGGTCGCCACGGCCGTGTTCCCGATGCTCATCGAGATGTTGATCGGCAGGTACGGTTGGCGCGAGGCCTACGTCCTGCTCGGCCTCGTCGTTGCCGTCACCATCTTGCCGGTGGGTGCGCTGCTGTACCGCTCACGGCCGGAGACCTTCGGCCTGGCGCCTGACGGTGCCGCCCCGCTCGCCGCGCCCTCGCAGGCGCGGCGCGACGCCGAGTACACGCCGGGCCAGGCCCGCCGGACCCGGACCTTCTGGCTGTTCGTGGCGGGGAACACGTTGGTGTCGATCCTGACGACGGCGCTGATCTTCCATCACTTCTCGATCATGGCCGCAGACGGGCTCGACAGTGCGGCCGCAGCGCGGGTGTTCATCCCCCTGGGCGCGGTGACGGCGGGTACCAACCTGGTGGCCGGCGCGTTGATGGACCGTGTGCCGCCGCGTTTCCTTCTCGCCGGGATGCTGCTCGCTCAGGCGGCGACACTGGCCTTCGCCACCGTCATGGGCCCGCAACTGGTGCTCGTCTACGGCGCCTTGCTGGGCGCGACGATGGGGATCAAGGGGGGCGTGCAGGGCTCGGTGTACGCGTACTACTTCGGGCGCGCGCACCTCGGGACCATCATGAGCACGGCCTCGACCGTCGGGGTGGTGGGGACGGCGGTTGGGCCGCTGCTCTTCGCGCTCACCCAGGCGGCGACCGGGTCGTACCATCCGGTGTTGCTGGGCAGCGCCGGCGCCGCGGTGCTACTGGCGGGGGTCGCAGCGTCCTTGCGGCCGTTCCGGGAGGACGGCACGGTGGCGTGAGCGCCGGCGTGAAGGCGGCGTCGTGGCGATCGAGGAGTAACGCGGGTCTGGTTGGCGACGCTACTCCAGGACGTCCATGATCTTGTGGTTGACCGTGTCGGCAGCCGTGTACTCCGCGTTGTGGTTGGCGTTCGCTATGACTTCTGCCGAGACGCTGGTCATCAGACGCGTCGCGCGGCGGATCGCCGCCGGTCGGTAGATGACCCATGATCGCCGATCGAGAGCGACACGGGATTACGAAGCCTCCGCAGCTGGCGGTCACTCAGCACGTGGGGTGAGGTGTGCCCGGGTAGGCCGCCCAAGGCGGTGATCCTTCGCATGGTCGCGATGTCTTCGTCGATCGGGAAGCCTGGAGCTGTTCCCGTCTTGTGGACGCCGCCGCGCATATCGTTCGCCTCTGTGGGGCGACCATAAGGTGTCGGCCAAGGTGTCAACCAGGCAACCAAAGAACGAGCCGCGAGGGTCGCGACCTTCGATCGCGCGTCCCTCACGGCTCTTCGGCTGGTGGGTCGTATAGGACTCGAACCTATAACCCGCTGATCAAGAGACCTCCTGCATAGCGGTCGGCCGAACCATGCGCTACCACTTGTGACTCGGCGCAAAGGCGTCGTCGTCGGTGATTGTCGTCCTGCGAGAAGCGTCTTACGCTTCCTGAACCCGCGTCGAATCGGTCGGGACAAGTTGTCAGACAAGGTGTCAGACGCCCTCGAAGACGTGTAGGACGTGGTTCTCCCGTCATGGCGCTCGCTGGGTTTGCATGTAGTCAGCGGGTGATGGGCTGCCAGAGTCATTAGCGTCGCGCCACTCCGTTTGAGATCGCGCTGCGAGCGCATGAGCTGCCTGTGGGCCCATTCCTATTACCCCGGATGCCGGAATGGGTCGGTGTTCGGCAGGCTCGTGTTCAGGCGTCAGTTGCTAAGCTCGTACCTGTCCACTCAACAGGAGCATCGTCACTTCCACCCGGTCTCCCGCGTGGTCGATGCCTTGCGTTGGGTCGCCACGTGTCCTGACGCCTTGACCCTATTTGCCGGGCAGCGAGCGAATGAACCCGCTCACGAGGCTCAGGGTGGCGGCCTCATCGTGCCAGGACTCGGCGTCGCCACGCGGCCCCGGGTAGTGGGGGTCGCTGGTGGCGACGACGACCATGTCCCTGTCGGGGATCAGGACGATGAGCTGCCCACCGTGGCCCCAGGCGTACTGGACATGGTGGTTGCCGGCGGTCGCGGTCCACCACTGGTAGCCGTAGCCGATGTTGCGGAAGGCGCCCACGTCCGGCCAGGCGTGCTCAGAGTACGTTCGCAGCGAGTCCCTCACCCACTCCGTCGGGATGATCTGGCGGCCGTCGAT
>Ga0307441_1000496_pt1 | contig 14071 bp, 12 predicted proteins | sample SalMarWE160420MG_FD_202149 | JGI IMG/M metagenome (GOLD analysis project Ga0307441, IMG submission 202149) | Salt marsh sediment microbial communities from the Plum Island Ecosystem LTER, Massachusetts, United States - WE1604-20 | ecosystem: Environmental > Aquatic > Marine > Intertidal zone >... | reverse complement strand
ACGTGGGTCAGTCGCTGCGGGAGCAGCAGTGGCAGGCTCAGCTCTCCAAGGACGTCACGGTGAGCGATGCCGAGATCAAGGCGTGGTACGAGACCCACCACAGCAGCTACCAGTCGGATCCGCAGATTAAGGCGCGCGAGATCGTGGTGGCGGATCCCAAGCTGGCCGTGGAGTTGCAGAAGCAGGTGGTGGGCGGCGCGGACTTCGGTGCGCTGGCCAAGAAGTACAGCAAGGACCTGGCAGATCGGGACGGCGCGCTGGGCGCGGCCAAGGGGCAGACCACGCCGCAGCCGGTAGGCAAGCCGGCGTTGCCGACGGCCGTGGCGGATGCCGCCTTCGGCCTCAAGGGTCCCGGCATCACGGACGTCGTGTCGGCGGCCGGCCAGTACTACATCGTCAAGGTCGAGCAGTACCTGCCCGCGCAGCTGCAGCCGTTCGACAAGGTGAAGGACCAGGTCCAGTCCGACGCGCTCAAGGCCAAGAAGTCGGGCGTGGTCCAGCAGGCGGTGGACAAGCTCATGAAGGATGCCCAGATCGTCGTGCCGAAGGGCAGTGAGCTCACCTACAACAACCCCGTCGTGGCCAAGGTGGGTAGCAGCACCATCACGGCGGCCGACCTCGACCAGGCGACGTACAGCAACCCGCAGATCCAGCAGGCGCTGTCGCCGCAGAGCGCGACGCTTGTGACGCAGTTCTTCAAGCCCGCGGTGCTGGGCCAGATGATCGACACCTACGTCGCCTACGAGGGCGCACAGAAGCTGGGGCTGCCCCTGGTCGGCACCAGGCAGATGGTGGCCCAGGCGGCGCTTAACTACGTGTCGCGCGACGCCAAGGCGACCGCGGACGCGATGAAGAAGTACTACGACAGCAACAAGTCCTCCTTCACCATCCCTGCCGAGGCGGACGCCACGCGCGTCGACTTCACCAAGAAGTCCGCAGCCGAGGCCTTCCGCTCGGCGCTGATCGCCGGCAAGGACCTGACGGCCGCGGCCAAGGCCGACAACGGCACCGTGAAGGATCTCGGCACGGTGCAACCGGGTGACCTGGTGACCGAGCTCGACACGGCACTGTTCAAGACCGACGCCTTCACGCCTCTCCCGAACAGCAAGCGGGGCGTGACGGACGTGCTGGTGTTGACCAAGACGGTTAACAACAACGGCGGCGGGACGTCGACCTCCAGTGGGACGGCCTCGAGCACGACCTCGACCTCCACGTCGACCGCCGGCAACGCCGCGAACGGCGCGTCCAAGAGCGCCTCATCGACCACGAGCTCGTCGACCTCGAGCACGAGCACGTCGAGCACGAGCACGTCGAGCAGCAACGCGGGAGGTGAGGCCGGCAACGCCTCCAAGCAGCAGACCGAGACCAGCTACGTGGTCATGGTCGCGGTGCGCACGCCGCAACGCACGCGCACCTTCGCCGAGGTGAAGGACCAGGTCGAGCAAGCGGTGCTCTCCAACCAGCAGCAGCTGCTCCGCAACGACTGGCTCAACAAGGCGAAGAAGCAGGTGACCATCGAGAACAACCTGTCCAAGCTGCAGCAGCAGTCGCAGCCGTCGACGCCGGCGGCGGGTGGCGGCAACGGGACGACGGGCACGACCTCGACCGGCGGCACGTCGACGGGCGGAGCGCCGGGTACCAACGGCTCGACGGGCAACAAGAGCGGCGGCGCCGCGGGCACCTCCTCGACGCCCGCGCCGAGCAAGCCCACCAACTGACGCATTCGCGGCGGGCGCCACCAAGCGGCGCCCGCCGCGCGTTCTTCTGCGATTCGTGCTGTCGATGCGAGGTGGTTGAGGTATGCCCAGAGCCCTGCTAAGCGTTTCGGACAAGCGTGGCCTGCCGGACTTCGCCCGTGGCCTGGTGGCGCTCGGCTTCGAGATCGTATCCACCGGCGGGACCCTGGCGGTGCTGCGAGACGCGGGCGTCGACGCCGTGGCGGTCGCCGATGTGACCGGCTTTCCCGAGATCCTCGACGGCCGCGTCAAGACGCTTCACCCGGCGATCCACGGCGGTCTGCTGGCCAGGCGCGAGGACGCGCATCTGGCGGAGCTCGCCGAGCATGGCATCACGCCGATCGATTTGGTGGCCGTCAACCTCTACCCCTTTCGTGAGACCGTCGCCCGCGGCGACGTCCGTTGGGACGAGGCGCTCGAGACCATCGACATCGGCGGCCCCAGCATGCTTCGGGCGGCCGCCAAGAACCACCCGGCGGTGCTCGTGGTCGTGGATCCCGACGACTACGACGGCGTGCTCTCGGCTCTGCGTGGCGGCCCGGACGAGGGTTTCCGGCGGGCGCTGGCTCGCAAGGCCTTCGCGCACAGCGCCGCGTACGACGCCGCCATCGTGGCCTGGATGGAGCGCGACGAGCCCTTGCCCGAGCACCTCGACCTGGCGCTTGAGCGCGTCGACATCCTGCGCTACGGCGAGAACCCTCACCAGCAGGGCGCCCGCTACCGCGAGGTGGGCAAGCGCGGCTGGTGGGACTCCGTGACCCAACACTCGGGCATGGCGCTCTCCTACCTCAACCTCTTCGATGCCGAGGCGGCGTGGCGACTGGCATTCGAGCTGGGTGCGGGGCGTGCGGCGGTCATCGCCAAGCACGCCAACCCCTGCGGAGCGGCGGTCGCAGCCGACCTGGGCGACGCCTACGCGGCCGCGTTCGCGGCCGACCCGAAGTCGGCGTTCGGCGGCGTCGTGGCGTTGCCCGGGGTTGTCGACCTGGCGCTGGCGAAAGCGATCGTCGGCAACCCCAAGGCGGACGTCCTCGTCGCTCGGAGCTTCGCACCGGAGGCGCTCGAGCTCTTTGCCCGCAAGCGCAAGAACATGCGCGTCCTCGAGGCGGAGCCGCCGGGCGAGCGGGGCCTCGAGCTGCGGCGCGTGGACGCCGGCTTCCTGGTGCAGCAACCCGATCCGGTGGCTGTGGACCGCGCCAGCTGGCGCGTGGTCACCGAAGCCAAGCCGAGCGAGGCCCAGTGGCGGGACCTGGAGCTCGCCTACCGCGTGTGCGCCTACACCACCTCGAACGCCATCGTGTTCGCTGCGGGCGGCAGTGCCGTGGCGGTGGGTGCGGGGCAGCAGAGCCGCGTCGACGCCGTCGAGATCGCAGCCAGGAAGGCGGAAGGCCGCGCGCGAGGCGGCGCCTGTGCGTCGGATGCGTTCTTCCCGTTCCGTGACGGCGTGGACGCCGCCGCGGATGCCGGCGTGGCAGCGGTGGTGCAGCCGGGCGGCTCCATCCGCGACGAGGAGGTCATCGCGGCAGCCGACGAGCGTGGGCTGGCGATGGTGCTGACGGGCGAGCGCCACTTCAGGCACTGACGGCCGCTGCGGGCCGGCCGCACGGGTTCGGGCTGGGGCCGCCCGCCGCCCCAGCCCGGCGGTGGCCCGACGCCAAGACAGACGCCAACCCCGCGCGTACCAGATGTTGTACCACGCCAACTTGCAGTATCCAGATGATGGGTGAGCGCCCTTGAACGGCGCCTGCCCCGGTGCTAGTCTACATGGACGGAGAAGGTAGGGAGGCGGGGATCGTCGCGGGTGGGAGCGCAAGCGGAGCGACGCTGTGAAATCGACTATCGTGTCAACATCTTGTATCCAGGTATGCTCTAAGGGACAGTATCTAGCGCGCTGAACCGGCGGTGGCCGAGGGCGCCACCCGAACAGCGGAATCGACAGGCTCGAGCGCCGTGCGTGCTCAGAGGCAGGGAGGATGATCGTGTCCAGGGCAGACAGCACCCACGCGGCAGACGCGCTCGTCGGCTTCGACGAGCACGCCCGAGCCATCGCCACGCGGCAGTACTTCCAGCCGGGGGACGTCACGCTGGAAGACATGTTCGCTCGCGTCGCGAGCTGGGTCGCCAGCCCGGAGGCCGATGGTGCGCGGGCGGAGATGGCCGAGCGCTTCTACGGACTCATGCTCGACAAGCGCTTCTGCCCGGGCGGCCGGGTCCTGGCCGGCGCCGCCACGGGCCACGGCAACGTGCTGAACTGCTTCGTCCAGGACGGAAGCCCTGAGACCGCAGGCACGACCGCCTGGGTGTTGCGGCTGGCGACCAAGCTGGCGCTGGTCACCAAGGTGGGTGGGGGCAACGGCCTCAACCTCGACCCCGTCCGGCCCAAGCGCGCCTTCGAGGGGCGACCCGGTCGCCTCTTCCTGACCATCGACCCCTCGCACGGCGACTACGAGAAGGTCCGGAGCGGCACCTTCTTCGACCTGGTGCGCGGCGAGTACGTGACGCGTGGCTATCGCCGGGCCACCTTCGTTGAGCGCCGCGATGCGCCCTCCGGGGTTCAGGTGCGCGCCGTCGGCGACTCCGTGGAGAGCATCTGGCACAGCGGCAGCGCCATGATCGAGGGACTGTTGCGCGGCGGGGACGTTCTGCTGGACCTCAGCGAGCTCCGGCCCGAGGGCACGCCCGTGAAGGGCTCTGGAGGCAGCTCCAGCGGTCCGTCCAGCTTCGCAGTGGAGGTGTTCGACAACTTCGCCATGTGGGCGTCGCTGGGCGGCGCGGACTACGCGGGTCCGGTCGCGACGCTGCGCTACGTGTTCGCGCCGACGCTGCGGGTCATCCGCCAGGGAGGCACCCGCCGGGGCGCGGGCATGGCCACCATGTCGATCACGCATCCCGACGTGCGCGACTTCATCACCGCCAAGGATCTCGAGCGCGAGCAGGCCGAAGGCGACATCAGCACCTTCAACATGTCGGTGCTGGTCAGCGACGCCTTCATGACCAGCAGCATCGCCCGCGAGGGCGGCGACGTGCTCGAGGACATCGCCAGACACGCCTGGCAGACGGGCGAGCCGGGGCTGATCTACGTCGACCGCATCAACGAGTTCAATCCCATGAGGGCGGCGCTGGGCGAGATCAAGTCGACCAATCCCTGTGGAGAGATCCCGCTGTACCCGGGAGAGCCCTGCGACCTCGGCGCCATGAACCTTTCGGCCTACGTCCGTCAGTCCGGCTGCGGGCTGGACGGCTTCGATGACGTCCGCTTCCGGGAGGACGTGGCGACCTGCGTCCGCTTTCTCGACAACGTGCTCGACGTCAACCGCTTCGCCCTGGACGACAACCGCGAGATGAGCATGCAGCTCAGGCGACTGGGACTGGGCGTCATGGGTCTCGCCGACGCCCTGATCCGAATGGGCTTCGCCTACAACAGCGAAGACGGCCGCGCTGCGGTCGATGCCATGATCACCAGCCTGCGTGAGGCCGCGACCCGGGCGAGCGAGGCGCTGGGCAGCGAGCGCGGGGCCTTCCCGCTCATGACCGAGAGCAGCTTGGACGCGCCGCGCCGCAACATCGCCGTGTTGACGGTCGCCCCGACCGGTACGACCAGCATGCTCATGGGGGTGTCGTCCGGCGTGGAGCCGGTGTTCGCGCCGTTCATCTACCGCAAGATCGGCAGCGACTACGTCGCGCTGGTGCATCCGCTATTCCGCGAGCTGATGGCGGAGCACGCGCCCCATCCCGACTACGCGCACGACGGCGAGTGGGACTGGGCGAAGGTCGTCGACGCGGTGCAGGAGAACCACGGCAGCGTGCAGGGGCTCGAGTTCGTTCCCGACGCCGTGAAGGCCGTGCTGATTTGCGCGCACGACATCACGCCCGCCGACCACGTGCGCATGCAGGGCGTGGTCCAGCGCGCCTTCGACGGCGGCAAGATGGTGGCCAACTCGATCTCGAAGACCATCAACCTGCCCAAGCACGCCAGCCCACAGGACGTCTTCGACGCCTACAGCCTGGCGTTCGAAACGGGCTGCAAAGGCATCACCGTGTACCGTGACGGCTCGCGCGAGTTCCAGGTGCTGTCCACCAAGGTGGCCAAGCCTGCCGAGGACGAGTCCGAAGCGGCCGGCCAGGCGGCACCCGCTCCGGCCGCTGTCACGCCCGCGGCGCGCGACGCCCGTGCCGATCGTCTGCCCTCGGAGCCGCTCTTCGAGCGCCCGCTGAGGTTGTCGGGGTTCACGGACGCCGTCAAGCTCATGCTGCCCAACGGCGAGAAGCGTGGCTTCTTCGTGACCGTCAATCAGCAGGACGGCTTGCCCACCGAGGTGTTCATCGTCTCCGGCAAGGCCGGCGACGAGGCGAACGCCGACAGCGAGGCGCTCGGGCGCGTGGTGTCGATCGCGCTCCAGTACGGCGTGCCCGCCGAGGCCATCATCAAGACGCTTCGCGGCATCAACGGCGGCATGTACGGCACCTACCACGGCCGCCTGGTAGCGTCCAAGGCCGACCTTCTGGCCGTGGCGTTGGAGACCGCGGGTGCCGAGAACGTCCTCAACCGCGGCAAGATGTGTCCCGACTGCGGCGCGCCGCTGCGCTTCGAGGAAGGCTGCCAGAAGTGCGAGAACTGCGGCTACTCCAAGTGCGGCTAGGCAGCGGACGCAGGGCCGCGACCGGCTCCCGTCAAGGACCTGCGGCGTCCGCGTCCAGGTAGCGTTCCAGCGCCGCCAACGCCGCGGGCATGTTCTCGCGGCCGTAGGCGACGCGCACGAAGCCGGGCTGGTCGTACACGCTGCCCGGCAGGAGCAGGACGTCCGCTCCGGCGAGCACGCGCGCGCAGAACGCGTCGACGTCCTCGCCGGTCTTGACCCGGACGAAGCCGATGGGCCCGCCGTTCGGGCGCACCCACTCGAACCAGCCGGCGCGCCGCTCCAGGAAAGCGTCGAGCAGCGGCAGGTTGCGGCGCACGATGGCCAGGTTTCGCTCGGTGAGCGTCTCGCGGTGCTTCAGGGCGAGCTCGGTGAGCAGCTCGCTGGGCCCGCTGCTGCAGATGCTGGTGTAGTGCTTGAGGTCGACCGCCCGCTCCAGTGCCTCATGGTCGTGCGAGGCGAGCCAGCCGAGGCGCAGCCCGGGCAGGCCGTAGCTCTTGGAGATGGAGCCCAGTGAGATGGCCGTGGGGCTGAGCTCGCAGGCGGCGGGCAAGCGCGCTGACGGGTCGTGCTCGAGCTCGCGGTACACCTCGTCGCTGAAGATCGTGAAGCCGTGCTCACGGCTCAGCTCGACCACGCGCTCGAGGACCTCCGTGGGCATGATCAGCCCGGTCGGGTTGTGGGGCGAATTGATGTAGACGACCCGGGTGGTGGGTCGCAACAAGCGCTCCAGCGCGTCCACGTCGTGCACCCAGCCGTCCTCGTAGTGACGGCTCCAGGTGCTCACGTGCGCGCCGGTGCTGCGCGCCAGCTCGAGCGCCGACTGGTAGCAGGGCGTCTCCACCACGGCGTGGTCGCCCGGCTCGAGGAGGCTGTGGTACACGAGGAAGATGCCCTCCTCGGCACTCGAGCAGACCAGTGTGTCCTCCGGTGCCAGGCCGTCGTAGACGCGGGATACCTGCGCGCGCAGCGGCGGCGCGCCGCGCGCTTCGGTGTAGCCCAGGCGCAAGGCCCCCAGGCGGCGCTCGGCCTCTGGCTCGAGCGCCAGCAGCTCGCTCACGCTGCGACTCTCGGCGTCGGAGCTGGAGAGCATGTGGCGGGCCGTGAACTCGTGACGGTCGTAGTAGCGCTCGATGCGGAAGGGCGGGATGCGCACGGCGGTCGACAATCCCTTCAGTCCGCCAGCTGCTTGGCGAGCGCCGACACGTAGTCGCGCTTGTTGCGCGCCCCCACCAGCCTGTCACGCACCTGGCCGTTCACCATGACCAGCACCGTCGGGATGCTCTGCACCTGGTAGTAGCCGCTGACCTTGGGGTTCTCGTCGACGTTGAGCTTGCCCACGAAGACCCGCTCGTCCTGCTCGGCGGCGAGCTCCTCGAGCAGCGGCGATACCCGCCGACAGGGGCCACACCAGGGCGCCCAGAAATCGACCAGGGCCACGCCCTTGCCGGTGGCCTTGCGGAACGAACGATCGGTCAGCTTGACGACGCGACGACTCATGGGCGCAGCTTACCCGCCGACGCCTCGCCTCCGGCGTCGCGTCCGCGGCGCCCGGCTCGAGACCCCGCCCGCGGTGCGCTAGGCTGCGGCATGGTGCGGGTCAAGCGCATCTACGAGGCGCCTGCAGAAGACGACGGCACGCGCGTGCTGGTCGACCGGTTGTGGCCGCGCGGCGTTCGCAAGCAGGCGGCCGCGCTGGACTGGTGGGCCACAGAGGTGGCACCGTCGACGGCGCTGCGCAGGGCGTTCGCTCACCACGGCGAGCGCTTCGAGGCGTTCGCCGAGGCCTACCGGCGCGAGCTCGAAGGCAACCGGGCCCTGGAGGAGCTCCGTCGGCTGGCGGCCAAGGGTACGCTCACGCTGCTGTATGCGGCCCGCGACGAGGAGCACAACCACGCGCGCGTGCTGGAGGCGTTGATCCGCGACTGAGGAGCCGCCTCAGCGGTCGTCCCCGGAGCCCTGCAGGACCCCGCGGTCGCGGCGGCTGGCGAGCTTCTCGAGGTTGTTTCGGCCCACCGACTCGAGCGACAGGCCCAGGTCGCTGGCGAGGTTCGCCACGTACCAGAGCACGTCCCCGATCTCCTTGGCCAGCGCCTCGCGCTGGGCCTCGGCCAGGGGTGCGCCGGGCTCGAGACCCTCGTCGCGCATGAGCTTGCCGAGCTTCTCGGCGACCTCGCCGGCCTCCCCGGCGAGCTTGAGCGTAGGGTAGAGCACACGCGCCGCCTCGGGGTAGATGGCGGTGGTGCGCGCCCGGGCCTGGTACTCGTCGAGGGTCATGGCGCCACCATACCCGGGTGCGGCGAAGGCCACTGCGGCGCGGCGCTTTGCGCCCTGCTGGAGCGGGCTCCGCGCGGCCGCCCGCGCTTGCGTGCCGTGTGGCCCTCTGGTAGACTACGCTTCGCTCTCGAGGTCAATGGCTCGGCCCGGGGCGCGCGGTCGGCGGTAGCTCAGTGGTAGAGCGGTCGGCTGTTAACCGATTGGTCGTAGGTTCGAATCCTACCCGCCGAGCCAGGAGACAACCCCGCCGACGGCGGGGTTTCTTCGTGTTGCAAGGATGCACGAAGCGAGATGGACGGCCCCCGGTCGGACCTCGATTGCACTGGCCGCGGCGAGCGCGTAGACTGCCGCCGAGGTGAGAGACCGGCTCATCGAATACATGAAGCGGATGTCCCCCGACATCGACGCGTCGGAGATGGAGCGCATCGTCGACGAGCTGGCGCCCGCCTCGGGCTTCTCGCGCGGCGACCTCCTGGTTCGACAGGGGGACGTGGCCCGAGAGTGCTACTTCGTCCTCCAGGGCTGTCTTCGACTCTTCTCCGTCGACGGGGAGGGTCGCGAGACCACCGCCGACTTCATCACCGAAGAGCAGACCGCCGTGATCTTCGAGAGCTTCAAGCAGGGCAAGCCCTCGCCCTACAGCCTCGAGTGCCTCGAGGACAGCATCGTCTTGCACGGCGACCTCCACAGCGAGACGGAGATGTACGAGCGCTTCCCCGCGCTCAAGGAGCTGACTCGTCGGGCCATCGAGGAGCAGCTGGCATCCCGCCTGGAGGCCCACGCCACGTTCAAGGCCGCGAGCCCCGAGCAGCGCTACCTCGACCTCCTGGACGAGCGCCCGGGGCTCCCGACCCGCGTGGCGCAGCATCAGCTCGCCAGCTATCTCGGCGTGACGCCCGAGTCGCTCAGCCGGATCAAGCGGCGCGTCAAGCGCGCGGGTTGATGCCGCTCGGCGGACGTTCCATCAGCGCGTGAGGGCCGCTGCCCTTCGCGCCCTGCCGCGCTCCCCGAACGCGGTCGCGATCAGCCACAGCGCGAGCCACAGCTCGGCCAACGTCATCGGCACGGCCAGGATCGACTCGATGAGCCCCGCCGTCCCGGTCAGCGTGATCCCGAGGTTCTGGTGCGCATGGATGAGGGCGTAGCACAGCCCGGCAAAGACGAGCAGCCACGCGCCCGCCCGGGGAACGAAGCCGCTTCGAAGCGCGAGCACGCCCAGCAGGACCAGGTGGATGCCGAAGAGGATCAGGGCCAGCGACCAGATCGTCTCGAAGTGGCGTATCTGCGTCAGCGGCTCGGTACCGACCGAGGCCGCGACGAGGAAGGCGGCGCCGCCGGCCAGGCCGCCGGCATAGACGATGCGGGTCCACGCCATCAGCTGCGACAACGATCGCGCCGCCGGCGCGAAGAGTCGCCACAGGCCCACGGCGACCGTCACGTCGGCCGCGACGATGACGAACCACAGCGCGACCTCCAGACGGAACAGCCCCAGGTGCGTGGCGATGTTCGATGCGGTCGCGGCAGCGTCGTCCGCCACGACCAGGCTGCCATGGATCATGCCGTAGGCGACCGCCGCCGCGACCGCCATGGCCACCAGACTGAATCCGGCGGCGAGCCGCGCGCCGGGTCGGGCCGGGTGCGCGGCCGCTGCCGCTTGGGGTCGATGATCGTCGTAGGTCATGTCTCCTCCTGCCAGGTACGAGTCTAGGCATGCACGTCGGGTCGTTCATTGACGAACGTCAAGGGATGGAACGTGCCGCGCGAGCAATCAGCCCGGACCGTCGCCTTGCGGTGAGGGGATGCGCTGGGTCGCGGCGGCGGGCCATGGCCACGCCGTCACCACGACGTCGAGAGCGCGAAGCGCAGATCCGCCGAGGACGTGCTCTCTCAGTCCGGGCGGGTGGTCCGCCGGGCTAGTGCGCCAGCCCCAGTGGGTTGGAGAGGGCGTGTCGTGCCGCCTCCCAGGCGCGCTTGAGCTCGAGCTCCTGGTTGCCGAGGCCGGCGGCGGGGAGCTCGGCGAAGCGCGCGACCTCCTCCTGCTTGGCGTTGAGGATCTTGTTGAGTACGGCGTGCAGGGACTCCCGCACGGCCAGGCCCTCGCGCAACATGTCCTGAAGCTCCAGGACCCGGTTCACGAGGTCCTCATGGCTCATCGCCTCGAGTTCGGCGCGGGTGCGCTGCATGGTCCCTACTCTAGCCCGTCGGCGCGTCACCCGCCGCCGCTGCGCGGCGGCGACGGACCGCCCGGGCCGGCCGCCGGGGCGCGCGGTATGCTGCCGCATGTCCCCCGAACCGACGTCCCTGAGCCTCCTGGCGCTGGCCCGGGCGTACCGCTCGGGCGAGCTCGATCCCGTCGACGTCACCGAGGCCTACCTGGCGGCCGCAGGGAGGCACCCGGAGGGCGAACGCATCTACCGGACGCTGACCCCGGCGCGCGCGAGGCGGCAGGCGCAGGAGGCGTCACGGCGCTTCCGCGCCGGCGTCGACACCGGCCCGCTCCAGGGCGTGCCGATCGCGATCAAGGACCTGCTCGACATGGAGGGCGAGGTCTCGGCCGCCGGCTCCAAGGTGCTGCTGCAGGGCGCACCTGCGGCGCAGGACGCACCCGTCGTGGCCCGCCTCGACGCAGCCGGCGCGGTGTTCCTGGGTCGCACCAACATGACCGAGCTGGCCTTCTCCGGGATCGGTATCAACCCGCACTTCGGCACGCCGGGGTGCGCCCGTGACGCGAGCAGGGTCCCGGGGGGCTCCTCTTCGGGCTCAGGGGTGGCGGTCGCGACCGGGCTCGCTGTCGCTGCGCTGGGCTCGGACACGGGCGGCTCGGTGCGGATCCCTGCGTCGGTGAACGGCATCGTCGGGCTTAAGACGACCGACGGCCGGATCCCCACCGAGGGTGCGGTGGCGCTCTCCACCACCCTCGACACCCTCGGGCCGCTGGCGCGCGACGCCGACGACGCCTGGGCGCTGTTCCTGGCGATGCTCGCCGAGCCGTACCGGGAGTTGGCCGAGCCGCCTCGGCGGCTGGTGCTGCTGGCGCCCACCACGGTGCTGCAAGAGACGCTCGAGGACCCCGTGGCGTCCATCTTCGCGGCGGCCCTGCAGCGGCTCGAAGAGCTCGGTCACGAGGTGCGCCGACAGGAGCTGCCGGTCCTGTCCGAGGTGGCGGAGCTGTACCGCCAGTACGGCAGCTTCGCCGCGCACGAGGCGTACGCCCTGTACCAGGAGCTGCTCGAACGGCGCGGCGACGATATGGACCCGCGTGTGGTGCAGCGGGTGCTGCGCGTGGCGGGGCGTCCGGCGGCCGACTACATCCGACTGGGGTACGCGCGCGCCGCCCTCCGGCGGCGCTTCTGGCCCGGGCTGGCGGGCGTGGACGCCGTGCTCGCACCCACCCTGGCGATCCTCCCGCCTCGCATCGATGCCCTCGCCGAGGACGGCGCCTACTTCGCCGCGAACGCGCGCATGCTGCGCAACACGACGGTGTTCAACGTGCTCGCCTCACCGGCGGCCAGCGTGCCTGCCGGCGACACCGCCGACGGGCTGTCGGTGGGGTTGATGGTGGTGACGCGTCCCGGCGAGGAGGCGTTGGCGCTGGGCATCGGGCGCAGCCTGGTGCGTGCGCCCGGCGGCTGAGCGACGGTCCCGGCGCATCCGACTCACGGTCGGCAGCGCCCGTGGACGCGCCTCAGGCCGGTGCCACCAGTAGATGCAGCACCCGCGCCGCCAGCGCGGGCCCGTCCTGTCCCTCGATCTCGACCTCGCAGTCGTAGCTGGCCAGCAGGCGGTCCTCGCCCCTGGGTTGCACGTCGGCGACCACGGCGTGCGCCCGCACCCGCGCGTCCGAGGGCACGGGCCGAAGGAAGCGCAGCCGGTCGATACCGTAGTTGATGATGGTGGTGCCGTCGGTGGGGAAGGTCCCGAGCGACGTCAGCATCGGCACCAGTAGCGCCAGGGTCAGGTAGCCGTGCGCGATGGTCGTCCCGAACGGGCCGGCGGCGGCCCGCTGGCGGTCGACGTGAATCCACTGGTCGTCCAGCGTACAGGCCGCGAAGGCATCGATGCGGTCCTGTCCGATCGGCAGCCATTCCGAGCGGCCGAGATCGCGGCCGCGGAGGCTCGGGAACGTTGCGTAGGTGAGCGCGGGCATGGCCCTCCTCTCGTGGCGGCGCAGCGCGCGCCGCACCGTACAAGCCTACCAGCGCCCTGGCGAGGCGCGTCGCCACGGCCGTCCGCCTGCGGCCGGCGCGCGGTGTAGCCTGGCGACATGCCGAAGCACGCAGCGCCCTTCCCGATGCTCGGCACGTTGCCGGGCACCTTGATGGAGACCCTCGGGATCGTCATCACCGAGGCCGGGCCCGAGCGCGTGGTGGCGACCATGCCGGTAACGCCCGCGCACCATCAGCCGTTCGGCCTCCTCCATGGTGGTGCGTCGGTGGCGCTCGCCGAAACGGTCGCCAGCTTCGGTGCGAGCGCGAGCCTCGATGCCAGCAAGGAGAGCGCCGTCGGCCTGGAGATCAACGCCAATCACGTGCGGGCGGTCCGGGAGGGCCTGCTGACCGCCGTGGGCACACCGCTGCACAAGGGGCGGCGCACGCAACTGTGGAGCGTCGAGATCCGCGACGAGCAGGGCCGCCTGGTGTGCGTATCGCGCTGTACGCTGGCGCACGTCCGGGGGCGTGATTGGCACGGAGTGGGCCGCGGGCGAGGGGAGGACGAGGCCTAGCGCGTCTGTGTGCGGCGATCCGGTCGTCCCGGCCGCGACCGCACGAGAACGCGGGACCGCCTACCGGGTAGGGGTCCCGCTTCTTGGTCGGGGCGAGAGGATTCGAACCTCCGACCCCATCGTCCCGAACGATGTGCGCTACCAGGCTGCGCTACGCCCCGACGCAACTAACAACTCTACTGGACAACCAGCGGCCGGTCAAGGCGACGAGCGCCCCGATGAGGGCGCGTTCACGCCGTCTCAGGCGCGACTAGCCGACGTCCTCACGCCACCACCCGACCGCGTCGATGGCCGCTCCCGCAACGTCCGGCGTGAACCCGCGCCTGGCCAGGAAAGCGAACGCCCGAGCGCGCTCGCGCAGCGCCTGCCCGGGCGCCGGGGCGCCGCCTGCGGCGGCAGCCGGAGCCGCCGGGTGCGCGTGCCGGTCGGCGTTCGCTGCCGTGCCGGGCGCCCGAGCGGGCCGGTAGCGCCACGCGAATCGCTCCAGGAGGGCCGTCGCCGCCGCGAGCTGCTGCCGCTCCGTGAGGGCGAGCAGCTGCCGTTCGACCAGCTCCGTAGCCACGCCCTTGTGTCCGAGCTCGGCCCGCAGCGCAAGCCGGCCCCGGGTGTCACGCCGTCCCTCCACCCAGCGTTCGGCGAAGCGTGCGTCGTCGACCAGGTCGAGCCGTCCGAGTCTTGTGAGGAGCGCGTCGGCTTCG
>Ga0307441_1000495_pt1 | contig 14080 bp, 13 predicted proteins | sample SalMarWE160420MG_FD_202149 | JGI IMG/M metagenome (GOLD analysis project Ga0307441, IMG submission 202149) | Salt marsh sediment microbial communities from the Plum Island Ecosystem LTER, Massachusetts, United States - WE1604-20 | ecosystem: Environmental > Aquatic > Marine > Intertidal zone >... | reverse complement strand
CGCGACCAAAGTTGTAGTAGCGCAGGTAGCGCTCGATGCCGCTCCGCGCCTGGCGTAGGTCCTCGTAACCGCGCAGGTACACCTCCTCGTACTTCAAGCTTCTCCAGAAGCGCTCGATGAACACGTTGTCGATCCAGCTGCCCCTGCCATCCATGCTGATGCTTATGCCGTGCTCCTCGAGCACGCCGGTGAACGCCAGACTGGTGAAGGTGCTGCCCTGGTCCGAATTGAAGATCTCCGGGGCGCCGTGAACGTCGAGCGCTTCCTTGAGCGCATCGACACAGAAACGGCTGTCCGCGGTGTTGGAAAGCCGCCAGGACAGGATCCTGCGGCTGTAGGCGTCCATGATCGCCACCAGGTACGCGAACCCAGCGCGCATCGGGATGTACGTCACATCCGAAACCCACACCTGGTCCGGCCGGGTGATCTCCAGCCCGCCCAACAGGTAGGGGTAGACCTTGTGGCCCGCTCCGAAACCAGGGCGCGTGGTCCTGGGCTTCGGGAAGATCGCCTCGATCCCCATCAGCCCCATGAGGCGCTGCACCCGCTTCCGGTTCACCACCAGCCCGCGCTTGGCCAGCTCGGTGACCAGCTTGCGGCTGCCCAGGAAGGGATACTGCAGGTGGATCTCGTCCAGCGCCCGCATGACGCCAAGCGTGTCGGCCGGCAACGGCCTGGGCTCGTAGTACACCGTGGACCGCGTCACTTTCAAGAGCTGGCACTGCCTCGTGACCGACACGTCCGCCTCGCGGTCGACCATGGCCTTGCGCTCAGGCGCCGTTAGCGCTTGAGCTTTCCGGACAAGAAATCGCGCTCCATGGTCAACTCGCCGATCTTGGCGTGCAACTCCTGGACCACCTGCTCCTGATCCCGCTGGCGCTCCACCCCGGAGGCGAACACGTCGATGGCGCCCTCCAAGAGTTGCTTCTTCCACGCCCTGATCTGATTGACGTGCACGCCGTACTGCCGGCTCAGCTCGGCGACGGTGCGCTCCTCCTTGGCTGCTTCCAGCGCGACCTTGGCCTTGAACTGCGGAGAGTGATTCCGACGCTGCTTCTTCACGTTGCTCCCCATCCCGGAAGCCTACCGCTCCCGACCTAAGCCAGCTGTCCGGAAACCGGGGTCCAGTTCTCTCGGCATCATGCACGCCGACCAGGTCAGGCGCGAAAACCTCACCCTCGACGTCATGGAAGCCGCCCGACCCGACGTCGACGCCTACGCCCTCCAGCTCCTCCAAAGCCACCCATTCCGCAAGGCCGACTTCTTCGAGGTCAACGACGGAGGCACGCGCATCCTGCCACCCCTCACCAAGCAGCTGGCAGAGACCGCACCGCGGTGGGGCGCGGCTATCGCCGGCATCGTCGAGAAGGTCGCGTCCTGGTTCCTTGCCAGTCCTTCAGTAGAGAAGGGTTCCGTGCGCCTGGCGACGCCGCTGTCCGAGATTAACCGCAGCCGCGGACGAAAGCCGAGCCGAAAGAAGTCCCCGTCGGTACTCCCGCGAAGCGCCGCGCTCCCGAGGCGCTGCAAGCTCTGTGGGAAGGAACTCGGAAAGGGTGCCCCCCAGCTCTGCGACGCGTGCCTCGAAGCACACCAGGCCGAGGCGAACGAGTTCATCAAGGAAGCCGGTGTCCGCCGGCTGGCCGCTCTCCGCGCCAAGGGCAATGACCCCGCTCACACGGCTGAGGCCAACACCAAACGTGGCGCCAAGGTCGCTAGGGAAGCAGCCGCCCGTGCTGAATGGGACCGGGACAACACGGGGCAATACGATCCAGACCTCTACGCTCGACGCATCGCCCCGTTCATCAACCGCCAGAGCGTGCGGGCCATCAGAGCTGCCACAGGCCTATCGCTTCGGACGTGCTCCCAGATCCGCAAGGGCGAACGCGTGCCACACGCTCGGCATTGGTCACGACTGCTCGAGCTGGCAGGCCATTGCTGAACGTCACAACATTCACTCGTCCTACTTCGAGCTGCGTTCAAGCTGGAGGAGCAGAGCGGCAGGCCTGCGCCTCGGTAACGACCGCCGCCGGTCGCCAGCAACCATCAGCTTCGCTGCTCCCCCCGCCGCGAACGCCACGGCAGGCATGAAGTCCCCACTCGCAATCGCAACTGCTGCCCCGACTACTCCAGGACCAAGCCACTTGGCCAAATCGCGGTCAATCTCACGCCACTCCTCGTCAGCCTCCGCCATTTCGTGTCGCATCTCCGCTGCCAGATTCTGGACGTTGCTTTCATCAAGTGGCTCTTCGCCTTCCGCAGCCCTCCAGACTCTGTTGAAGAATCCTCGCAACCTTTCGAGGTGGCCCCTAAGGCGCATCCGCCTGGCAATATCTAGTGGTACATCGTCAAGAAAAGGGAACTCCAGGCTCCCGAAGCTCTTCCCGAACTCAAGCCAACCAGAAGGATCCGAGATGCCATCACGGTCCAACCGGATTTCCAGCCACCGGTATGGCATGTCCGTGATCAGGTGGCTTCCCAACTGGTTTGCCATGATCTTCGACATCTCGTAGTCTGCACCAGCAAAGATCGATGCGAACTCACCCGAAACACCCCGCTCAATTAGGTCAATGAAGAACGGGTGGTCGCGCCTCATCCTGTGAACGTGCGTGATGTACTGATCGGCGTCAGCGTCCGAGCTGCCTGGATTGTGATCCAGGAAGCTCCGGCGTATCTGGTCGTCGGGCTGCTGAAGATAGAGATACTCCCTTAGCAGCCGCTCGGAGGCCGAGTCTTGTTCGGTGTCACGTTTGAGTTGGGACTGCAACTCCGGCGATGAATCATGACGAGCTCGATCTAGCGCAAGGCACTCCAGTTTGAGTGCGACGTCAAACTGGCCGGGCGACGGAATGAACGCCACTATGCCAGCTTCGATCCACTTGGCAAGTTGTACCCAGAGGTACAGGTACTTGAGTGTGTTTGACATGTGCTCGGCCGGGCGCTCAAGTGGATTGAACTCCGGGCGAATGATGCGCGGATCAGGAAACGGGTCCGCCAGCACAATTTGATCTGAATACAAGGCGTGCCGAGTAACTCCACGCAGAATGCGTTCCGGCTCGTACTGCCCCAGATAAAGGCCAGAGACACGGCTCTTGCCTTCCTCAAGGATCCGGTGATAGTCATGGCGGTCAGGCCACAAGAGTATCCGCGCCTTGTAGATTTCCTCGACCACCGCAGGTGTGATCGCGTTCTTGACGTCGGTCCACGTGTAGGGCCTTGTGATGTCAAGCCCAAGGGCTTCAAAGGCCAACCTTAGAAACGCTAGGTTCTTTCCCCTGACGGTCAGATGGTATGGGATTTCCTGCGGTCGACGACTACGAAGTTCCTCCCACGGGACCTTACCTTCACAACAGTCCTTGTACTTCAGCTGGCTTCCACAGGGGCACGGTGAGTTTCTTCCTAAGCTGTTTCCCCTGGCCATGAGTCAATCCTACTTGCGACCAGCTCACCTGAAGTCGCTCCCTCGCTTGGCATGACACCGAACGGCCAAGGCGTTTCGGGATCAGCCTGAGCGCTCCAGGGAGCGGCAGGGGGTGAACTGATTTTTCGCCCTATCTATTAACCCACCCCCGCGTTGACACCCCCCACCCCCGCCCGTATACTCTGCGCAATGCGTATCCGTCGGCGCTTGAGGGTCATCAACCTGTGGCAGAGCGTGCTGCTACGGGTGGGTGGGCCCGTCCGCGTCTAGGCGTTCGCGCCTGCAGACCGTGGTTGCGGCCTCCGGCACACGTGCCCGGGGCCGCGTTTCGTTGTCGGAGCCGGTCCGGGATCCAACCACGAGAAGCCAAGTGAAAGGAAGAGCATGAGCGAAGCGAGGAGTCTGTATCAGAAGGTGTGGCGGGAGCACGCAGTGCGCACGCTCCGCAATGGCCAGACCCAGCTGTTCATCGACACGCACCTCATCCACGAGGTCACCAGCCCGCAGGCCTTCGGCATGCTCCGCGACCGTGGGCTGAAGGTGCTGATGCCGGAGCGCACGATCGCGACGGTCGATCACATCGTGCCTACCCACACCCGCGTGGAGCCCTTCGAGGACCCGCTGGCCGACGAGATGATCCGCGAGCTGCGCCGCAACTGCACCGAGAACGGCATCCGCTTCTTCGATCTGGACAGCGCGAACCAGGGCATCGTGCACATGGTGGGGCCCGAGCAGGGCATCACCCAGCCCGGCACCACCATCGCCTGCGGCGACAGCCACACCTCCACGCACGGGGCGTTCGGGGCGATCGCGTTCGGCATCGGCACCAGTCAGGTGCGCGACGTGCTGGCCACGCAGACGATGGCGATGAGCGAGCTGAAGGTGCGCCGCATCGAGGTGACCGGTCGGCTGCGGCCGGGCGTGTACGCCAAGGACGTCATCTTGCACATCATCCGCACGCTGGGCGTGAAGGGCGGGCTCGGTTACGCCTACGAGTACGGCGGCGAGGTCTTCGACCGCATGAACATGGAAGAGCGCATGACCGTGTGCAACATGTCGATCGAGGGCGGGGCCCGCTGCGGCTACGTCAACCCCGACGACACCACCTTCAGCTACCTGGAGGGGCGGCCGTTCGCGCCTCAGGGCGCCGCCTGGGACGAGGCCGTCAGCCGCTGGCGCGCGCTCGCCTCGGATCCGGATTGCCGGTACGACGACGTGGTCACTCTGCGCGGTGAGGACATCCCGCCCACCGTCACCTGGGGCATAAACCCCGGGCAGGCCATCTCCATCGAGCAGACGGTGCCCACGGTGGAGGGCGCCGCGGAAGGCGAGCGGGAGGCCGTGGCCGAGGCCCTGGCGCACATGAAGCTCACGCCGGGCGCGCCCATCCAGGGCACCAGGATCGACGTCGCCTTCTTCGGCTCATGCACCAACGGTCGCGTGTCCGACTTCGTGGAGGCGGCCCGCTACCTGGAAGGGCGGCGCGTGCACGCGGGCGTCAAGGCGATCGCGGTGCCCGGCTCGCAGCACGTCAAGGCGGAGTGCGAGCGCCGCGGCATCGACAAGGTGTTCAAGGCCGCCGGCTTCGAGTGGCGCGACGCCGGCTGCTCGATGTGCCTGGCCATGAACCCCGACAAGCTGGTCGGCGACCAGCTCTGCGCCAGCACCTCCAACCGCAACTTCAAGGGCCGCCAGGGCAGCCCGACGGGCCGCACGGTGCTGATGAGCCCGGTGATGGTGGCGGCGGCCGCCGTGACCGGCGAAGTGACCGACGCCCGCGAGGTCTTCGGGGTGACGCGAGAGGCGGTGGCCTGACATGGCGTTGAAGCAGATCCGCGAGCTCCGCGGGCGCGGCGTGCCCGTCACGGGCGACGACATCGACACCGACCGCATCGTCCCCGCGCGCTACCTCAAGTGCGTGACCTTCGACGGTCTGGGCGAGACGCTGTTCTACGACGAGCGCCACGGCGAGGACGGCACGCTGAAGGGCCACGTGCTCGACGATCCTCGCTTCGCGGGTGCGAGCATCCTCATCTCCGGAAGCAACTTCGGCTGCGGCTCCAGCCGGGAGCACGCGCCGCAGGCCCTCGTCCGCGCCGGCTTCACGGCCGTCGTCGCCGAGAGCTTCGGCGAGATCTTCTTCGGCAACGCCACCACGCTGGGGCTGGCGTGCGTGTCGGTCTCCCCCGACGCGCGCCGCGCCCTGACCCAGGCGGTGCGCGACGACCCGCAGCTGGAGATCGTCGTCGACGTCGCGGGCGGGCAGGTGCGGGCCGGTGCCCTGACGCTGGACGCGAGCATGCCCGAGTCTGCCCGCGAGGCGCTGCTGGCCGGTTACTGGGACCCGCTGGGCGAGCTCCTGGAAGGCGTCGGCGAGGTCCGGGAAGTCGCGGAGCGCCTTGGCCACGCCGTCGGCTCGGCCTGAGCGTGGGCGAGCAACAGCCGGCGGGCGCCGCCCACGGCTGGTCCGAGCGCGGCCCGGGCTACGCCTCGAGCGCGGTGCACCGGGCGGGGCCGTCGCTGGAGCCGCTGCTTGCCCTCGCCCGGCCCGGCCCCCAGGACCGCTGCCTGGACATCGGTACCGGCACGGGACACACCGCTGCCCGGCTGGCGGCCGCCGCCGCCGAGGTGGTGGCGCTCGATCCCGAGCCCGGGATGTTAGACAGCGCGCGTGAGCGCTACGGCTCGCTGGCCAACCTGCGCTTCGTTCAGGCCGCCGCGGACGACACCGGCCTGAACGCCGCCAGCTTCGACATCGTCACCGCGCGCCACACCCTGCACCATCATGCCGACGTGGCCGCCAGCCTGCGCGAGGTGACGCGCCTGCTCAAGCCGGGTGGGCGCTTCGTGCTGGTCGACGAGGTCACGCCGGACCCGCGCGTGGACGCCTGGCTCGACGCCGTTGAGCGCGCCCGCGACGCCACCCACGTGCGCGCGTACACGCTTGCCGAATGGCAGGCGTTCCTCGCCGACGCCGGATTGCAGTGGATCGTCGGCGACATGCACATCCGCTACAGGTTGCGCGTCGACGACTGGATCGGCCTCATGCGCCTCGATGCGGCCGGCGACGCGGAGGTGCGGCGGCTGTTCCGGCAGGCGGGGGAGCTGGAGCGTCGGCTGCTCGGCATCGAATACGCGCAGGACGAAGCGCTCGCGTTCGCGCTGCCCATGGCGCTGGTGCTGGCCGTGAAGCCATCTGAGGAAAGGACCCAACCATGAGCAACCACATCGCCGTCCTGCCGGGCGATTTCATCGGCCCCGAGGTGATCGACGCGACCCTGCACGTGCTCGACGCGATGCAGGCGACCCACGGCCTGGCCTTCGAGTACGAGCGCCTGCCCTTCGGCGGCGGCGCCATCGACCGCTACGGCGAGCCTCTGCCGCAGGTCACCAAGGACGCCTGCAGCCGCGCCGACGCTGTGCTCATGGGCTCCGCCGGCGGCCCCGTGGGCGACCATCCCTGGAACCGCCTGCCGCGCGAGAAGCGCGTGGAGTCGGGCATCCTGGCGCTGAGGCGGCACCTCGGCGTCTTCGCCAACCTGCGGCCGGTGAAGGTGTTCGCCGGGCTGGAAGGGCTCTCCCCTCTCAAGGAAGCGGTCGCGCGCGGCACCGACCTGCTCATCCTGCGCGAGCTGACCGGCGGCATCTACTTCGGCAAGCCGTCCTACGCCCGCGAGGACCAGGGCGCGTCGACCATGGTCTACGACCGTTACGAGGTCGAGCGCATCGCCCGCGTCGCCTTCGAGACCGCACGCCAGCGCCGCAACAAGGTCACCAACGTCGACAAGGCCAACGTCCTGGACGTCTCCCAGTTCTGGCGTGACGTGGTGGTCGGGGTGCACGACACCGCCTACCCCGACGTGGCGCTCGACCATCTCTACGTCGACAACGCCGCCATGCAGCTCGTGCGCACGCCCACGCAGTTCGACGTGGTGGTGACCGGAAACCTGTTCGGCGACATCCTCTCGGACCTCGCGGCGGTCATCCCCGGCTCCCTCGGGGTGCTGCCCTCGGCGAGCCTGGGCGGCGACGTGGGGCTGTACGAGCCGGTGCACGGCAGCGCTCCCGACATCGCCGGTCAGGGCATCGCCAACCCGGTCGGCACGCTGCTCTCGGCCGCCATGATGCTGCGTCACGGCTTGGACGAGGGCGCGGCGGCCGACGCGCTGGAGGCGGCGGTGCAAACCGCGCTGGCGGAGGACGCCACCGTCGACCTCGGCGGCAGCCGCGGCACGGAGGCCTTCACCGCGGCAGTGGTGGCCGCCTTGCAGGCCGCGCCGGCGACGGCGTGATCCCGGCCGGGTCCGCCGCCCACCCGGCCGCTTCGGGCGGCGGGCGCGCCGCCGGCACCGCGTGCACCGACCCCGCCCGGCTCGCCGCTTAGAATGACCCACATGGCCAGTAAGCCGACCGCCAGCGCTCGGCGGGGCGTGCCCGCCGCCCGCGTCGCGAGCTTCCAGGAAACCGTCTTCGCTACGTACTCCCGGCTGTCCAAGGAGCACGGCGCCATCGACCTGGGGCAGGGCTTCCCCGACTTCGCGCCGCCCGAGTTCGTACTGGAGGCGCTGAGAGCCAGCGCCAACGGCTTCCAGCAGTATGCGCCGTTGGGGGGGCTGCCCGAGCTGACGGCCGAGGTGGCCCTGGACATCGGAGCGGCCACGGGACGCGAGCTCGACCCGGCCGCCAACGTGCTGGTGACCGACGGCGCCACCGAGGGGCTGTTCGCGATCATGCAGGCGCTCGTGGACCCCGGTGACGAGGTGCTCCTCATCGAGCCCTTCTACGACGCCTACCCGGCCGACGTGATCATGGCCGGCGGCGTCCCCCGCTACGTGCCGCTGGAGCTCGAAGGCGGGCGCTGGCGTCTCGACCCGGACCGTTTGCGTGCCGCCGTCGGCGAACGCACCCGCGCCATCGTCGTCAACACCCCGCACAACCCCACCGGCAAGGTCTTCACGCCGGCGGAGCTCGACCTGCTGGTGGCCGAGGCGACGCGGGTGGACGCCCTCCTCGTCAGCGACGAGGTGTACGAGCACATCACCTTCGACGCGCACGTCCCGCTGGCGAGCCGGCCCGGCGCCTGGGAACGCACCCTGAGCGTCGCCAGCCTGGGCAAGACGTTCAGCGTCACGGGCTGGAAGGTGGGCTGGGTGAGCGGCCCCGAGCCGCTCGTGCGCGCCGTGCGCATGGCGCATCAGTGGATCCCCTTCACGGTGGCGACGCCGCTACAGGCGGCGGGTGCGGCGATGCTCCGCCACGCGCGCAGCAGTGGCTACTACCGGGAGCTGGCGAGCGCCTACCATCGCCGCCGCGACGCGCTGCTCGCGGTCCTCGAGGCCACGCCCTTCCGCCCCTACGTGCCCGAGGGCGGCTACTTCGTGCTGGCCGACGCCAGCGCCCTCGGCTACGAGGACGACGTGGCGCTGTGCCGCGCCCTGCCGGAACGCGTGGGCGTCGGGGCCATCCCGCCCAGCGCCTTCTACGCGGCCGAGCATCGCTCGCTGGCGCGCCACCTGGTGCGCTTCGCGTACTGCAAGGACGAGGCCGCGATCCGGCGCGCCGGCGAGCGGCTGGCGTCGCTGGCCTGAGGCGCCGGGCCCAGCCGCGTGCCGTCCCCCGAGCTGGTGATCTTCGTCGGGCTCACCGGCGCCGGCAAGAGTACGGCCGTCGAGGCCCTGCTGTCGGCGGTGCCGGGCGCCTTGCTGCTGCCGAACCGGCGGGCGCTGACCGACCGCATCGTCATCCCGGAGGCGCAGCACCTGGCCGGAGAGGACGTGCGGCCCGTAACCGACCGCATCGAGCGCTTCCGGCTCACGGCGCGCTACCGCGAGGCGCACCCGGGCGGCCTGGCGCACGCCTTGAAGCGCCACCTCGAGAGCCGCGAGGTGCCTGCCACGGTTCCCCTGCTGGTCTTCGACAACCTGCGTGGCGACGATGAGGTCGGCTGCGCGGCGGACGCCTTCGACGGCGCGCGCTTCGTCGTGCTCGAGGCGCCCGCCGAGGCGCGCATCCTGCGCCTGGCCGGCCGCCACGACGCGTTCGACCGGGCCGCTGCCGCGCCGGAGCCCGCCGGGCCGGCCGTCGCTGCGGAGCCGTCCGGTCTGGCGGCGCGCCTGGCCGACGTGCCCGGCTTGGGCCGCCTCACCGACCCGGCGGCGCTGCTTCGCGCCGCGCGCGGCCTCGACCCGGGCGCCGTCCTCACCGCCGCGCGCATCATCGCTGAGGAGAGCGCCCACTACGACGACGCGGCGGCCTGGGCTCGGCTCGCCGCGCTGCCCGCGTCGCGCCGCTTGCGGCTGGACACCGGCGGCCTGAGCGCGGCCGAGGTGGCCGGCCGCCTCCGGGCCTGGCTGTAGGCTCGTCACCATGGCCCGCATCACTCGCATCGGCACCGCCCCGTTGACGCTCCCCATGGCCGGCACCCTGCGCTGGGGGGCGGGCAGCGAGCTCGCCCGCCTCGAGCACTTGTTGGTGGGCATCGAGCTCGACGGCGGCGCTGTGGGCATCGCCGAGGCGCCGGTGCGTCCCACCATCTACGGCGAGACGCTCGAGGGCATGCTCGCCGCCTTGCGCGGCCTGCTGGCGCCGCGCCTGACCGGCGTCGACGCCGACGACGACGCCGCCGTCGCGGCGGCGTTCGCGGCGCTCCCCTTCAACTTCGCACTCAAGGGCGCGGTGGATCTGGCGCTGGCCGAGGCCCGCGCCAGCCAGCGCGGCGGCAGCCTCGCCGGCCTCGAAGCGGGGGCCCTCCGCCGCCCCGAGGTGAGCTTCATCCTCGGCATCGCGGCGCCGGACGTCATGCTCGCCGAGGCGACGCGCGTCGTCGAGGCCGGCGTCCGCGTCCTCAAGGTGAAGGTCGGCCGCGACCCGGACCACGACGAGAGCGTCGTGCGCGCCCTGCGCGGCGCCTTCGGCGACGCCGTGCAGCTCTATGCCGACGCCAACCAGACCCTCGCCCCCGGGCAGGCCGCGGCGCGCCTGGCGCGCCTGGCCGAGCTGGGCATCGCCTGGGTGGAGGAGCCGGTGCCGGTGCAGCACCTGGGGGCCCGCCGCGCGCTCAAGCGCGCGGCCGTGGTGCCGCTCATCGCCGACGACAGCGCCATGACGGTCGCCGACCTGGAGCGTGAGCTCGAGGGCGACACCTTCGACATCCTCAACATCAAGCCGGCGCGCAGCGGCTGGCGCGACTCGCTCGCCATGCTGGCCATGGCCCGCGACGCCGGCAAGGGCGTGATGGTGGGCTCCCAGGCCTGCAGCAGCCTGGGCACGCTGCACAGCGCGGTCGTGGCCAGCCGGGGAGCCACCCACCCGAGCGAGCTGAGCTTCCCGCTCAAGCTCGAGGCCGACAGCCTCGAAGGCCGCCTCCCCATCGCGGGCGGCCGCCTCGACCTGGACACGCTCGCCTCGGCCCGGTTGCGGCCCGGCCTGTGGTCGCCAGGCTGGCTCTAGACGCCTGGCGTTTCACCGGCTGCGCGGCGCGGTAGGATTCCTTCCATCGCCCCGGGCGGGAGGCAGCGTCCCGCCACCGACGGCGCCAGACTCGCAATCATGCGGCGCCGCCGTGGCGTCACGCGGGGGCCGGAGGATGCCCATGGAGAGATCCCTGCTCATCGCCGTGTTCGTCGCTCTCTTGACCGGCTTGGCCATCGGCGCCCAGGGCGGTGTGGTCCGCTCGGCCGCCGCCCTGGTGGGCGCCGCACGCGCCGGCATGCTCGTCAACGTCGCCGGCGGAACGCTCTCGATCCTGTTGCTTGCCGCTCTGGCCGCGGCCCGCGGGCACCTGGGACTGCCCGCCGTGCTCCACAGCGCACCGTTCTGGGGCGGCGCCGGCGCTCTGGGCGTGGGCATCCTGGTCGGCATGGCCGTCGCCCTACCCAGGCTTGGCATCGCCGCCGGGCTCGGCGGCATCATCTTCGGACAGATGCTGGCCGCGGTGATCATCGACACCGCCGGCCTGGGAGGGACGCGCATTGCGCTGAGCGCGCCGCGCCTGGCGGGCCTGGCGTTCCTGGCGCTGGGCATCGTGCTGCTGCTGCCGCGACGCTGACGCGCCCGAGCGCTCCACCTCAAGGCAGCAGGAGCAGCGAGAACAGCGCCAGACCCAGCGCGCCCATGGCGATGGTGCCCGGCCCACCCAGGGCGCTGAGGATCCACAGCAGGGTGCCGCTGAGGAGCCCGGACAGCCCCCAGGTGGTCCACTCACGGTGCGACACGTGCAGCCAGCTCGACGCCTTCTCCAACGTCACCATCGCCAGCGCGATCAGCGCGAACGCCAGCAGCGCCGCCTCCGAGGTCCCCACGCTGCCGCCGCGATTGAGGCCGACGGCCGCCAGCACCGCGAACAGCCCGCCGGACGCCATCGCGCCGGGCAACACGCGGCCGACACCGCGCGAGAAGGCGTCCACCGGCAGCGGCATCGGCTCGACGGAGGGGCCCAGCAGCCAGGCGGCTAGGAAACCGGCGGCGAGCCCCAGCACCGCCAGCGGCAGGCCGCCGACCACGCCCGCCGACAACGTCGCGTAGACGTAGCCGAGCGCCGCCAGCAGCGCCACCTTCATCAGCAGCGGTGAACGCAGCAGGCTCAGGGAGCTGCGCCAGCCGATGGCGCCGAGCGGCCCGGCCGTGGGGGCCGGCGCCGGCAGGCGCGTGCGGGCACCGCCGGCGCGGCGCCCGCGCCGCCGCCCGCCGCGCGCCAACGCCCCACGCCGCCGCAGGGACCCGGCGCTCTGCGTCATCACGGCGTACAGCACGGCGCTGCGAAACTCCGAGACCACGCTGGCGTCGTAGAGGTAGCCGCTCGGGTAGGCGTCGGTCTGGTAGGCGAGCGCCAGCCCCGCAGCCAGCAGCGCCAGCGCGCCCGCCACGACAGCGGCCAGCGCGGGCGCGCCGGCACCCTGCTCGACGCCCAGCGGCCCGGACGCCGCGCCCGCCGCGGCCAGCAGCGACGCCAACGCCACCAGCGGCCACGCCAGGGCCCGCCGCTCGTACACCAGCAGCGCCAGCGCCGAGCGCAACAGCCACAGCGCCGCGCCGAGCGCCACCAGCGCCGGCGCGGAGCGGGCGAAGAGGATGCTCACCAGCAACCAGGCGGCGGTGCCCACCACCGCGCCCACGAGCACGCGCGACACGAAGTAGCCGAGGAGCCGCGGGCGCAGCACGCGCCTGGCGGGCCACGGCGCCAGTCCCAGCAGGTGCGCGTGCGGCCGGCCGACCACCACCGGCGGCGTGCGCTGCAGCAGCACGCTCACGAGCGCCAGCACGGCCACCGCGTCGATCGCGATGGGCAGCACCGACGCGCCGACGGGATGTGCCAGCGGGGCGGCGGACTGCACGCCGCCCACCACGAACAGAGCGATCCAGAAGATCAGGTAGATGATGGTCGACCAGCCGAAGGTGCGCCCTACCCAGCGGTAGCCGCGGCCCAGGCGCCGCCTGAGCATGCGCCGCTCCAGCGCGCGCAGCCCCGTCCCGCCCCCTGACGCGGCGGCGCTAGCCACGACGTGCGCCCACGTGGCCGCCGCGCACCTCCACCACCTTCGCATCGAGGTCGCTCTCCAGCGACTGCTCGTGGGCGCTGAGGAGGTTGACGGTGCCGGACGCCGCGCGCTCGCGAAGCGCCCCGGTGAGCGTCACGCGCGCATCGGCATCGAGCGTGTTGAACGGCTCGTCGAGCAGCAGCAGCGCCGGCGCCACCCCCAGCGCCAGCGACAGCGCCGTCTTGTGGCGCATGCCGCGCGAGTGGGTGCCCGGGAACTCGTCGAGGCGGGACCCGAGCTCGAAGCGCTCCAACCACGACAGGATCGCCGCCTCGGCGTCCGGCCGGTCGTAGGCGCGGCTCATGAACACGGCGTGCTCCCGCACGGTGAGGTCCTCGAAGAGCACCGGCACGTCCGCCACGAAGGCGAAGGCGGCGCGCCCCTCCAGCGTGCGCGGCCTGGCGCCGAAGAGCTTGATCTCGCCGTCGAACGGCAGCAAGCCCGCCATCGCCCGCAGCAGGGTGCTCTTTCCCGCGCCGTTGGGCCCGCGCAGCAGCACCGTCGCGCCGGCCGCGATGGTCAGCTCGACGTCGTCCAGGATCGCCTCGCCGCCCAAGCGGACGCGCACGCCCTCGAGCGTGACGGTTCCCGGCTGCGCGGCCTCGGTTGCGGTCGTTGGGTCGCTCATCGGCTCCCACCTTACGCCGGGGAGGGCGTGGGCGATGCGTGGGACGTGGGCGAGAACCGTAACGCGCGGCGTGGCCGGAACGTGTGGCGTCGCCGGAACGAGTGAGGTGGCCGGAGCGTCAAGCGTGGACGCGGCGTGGGCCGCAGGCGCGGCGTGGGCCGCAGGCGCGGTGTGGTCCGTAAGCGCGACGTGGGGCGTGGGCGGACCAGCGGGCGCAGCGACACCGGGCAGCCCGCCCACTTGGGTAGAATGCGCCATTCGGCATTTGGGAGGCTCGACCATGGCGGACACGCTCACCACGTCCAGGCTCAATCGTCACAGCGCGCTGATCACCGAAGGCGACCAGCGTGCCCCCAACCGCGCCATGCTGCGCGCGGTCGGCTTCGGCGACGACGACTTCGGCAAGCCGATCGTCGCCATCGCCAACGGCCACAGCACCATCACCCCCTGCAACGCCGGCCTGGGCGAGCTGGCGGCGGCCGCCGAGAACGCCGCGCG
>Ga0307441_1000492_pt1 | contig 14196 bp, 13 predicted proteins | sample SalMarWE160420MG_FD_202149 | JGI IMG/M metagenome (GOLD analysis project Ga0307441, IMG submission 202149) | Salt marsh sediment microbial communities from the Plum Island Ecosystem LTER, Massachusetts, United States - WE1604-20 | ecosystem: Environmental > Aquatic > Marine > Intertidal zone >... | reverse complement strand
ATTATATGTCACAGGTTGGACATCCAATATTGTTGCGAGGCTATCAGCTATATTATCATTTGAAAGCTTCATAAAATCACTGTATTCAGGCGTCACGTACTTATCAAGAGATTCCTCGCAAGCTATTATGCTAAATAGCAAGACAAACACAATTATTAAAAATCTATATTTATCCGTAAAACTCTCCTTTTTAATCCCAGACAGGGTCAACGATTTTTCCGATAAAAAGTATAGTACCGGAATGATTTTCCCTGATTGCAAAGATATAAGGTCTATCAATACGCATAGTGGGATGGTCACTTCCGGGCGCCGCGCTTTTTTCCCACATCTCAACAACAGTGGCTGCCGCAGCTTCCGTGCCTTCTTCATCGATTTCCAGAAAGGTTTTATGAATGACTCTGCCAATCCATATATCTGAGGGATCAGCCATATCGGTGAAATTTGCTCTGTCTGGGTCAAAAGCAATTTCCATCCCCATATCTTTTAAAACCTCTTTTAAAAGACTATCTGTTTTATATTCAAGTTTAAGTTTAGGTAAAAATAAATTAACCGAATCTTCAGAAAAACCACTTATCCATTCATTCCATTTTTCTTGCGTCAAGCCCACAATAAACTGACCTATGTCTTCCCCGTAAACTGGAAGGATAACAGTCATCGAATAATTGCCTGTACCATATGGAATATCGATTGCCTGTAAGCTTGAATCCTCAAAATATTTAAAAAGACTCTTCACCTCCATCATTTTGCATTCTTTGGTTCCTCCTCCGGGGAGATAGAAGGGCTCGTCTTCTGTATCCTCTTCGTTGAACTGATAAGTCCATGCTCCATTAAAATATATTGCATTAACGAGATACATAACAGCTAATGGGGGTACATAATCTAATATATCCTTTATCTTGCCGTTTGTGTTTTCCTCAACCCAATTATTAATCGTATCTTTCACAGCTTCATTTTGACTAAAATCAAGACCACTCACTCTGGCATCAAAATATTCATCACATCTTTCGAAAAAATCCTGTTTAAAATCCCTATCATACTTATACCAGATGGAATTTGCTATATTAAACTCAACATCAGAATCGATCCCCATTAATAATTCTATCAAACTTTTATAAGACTCGTTTATCTCATCCATGGATAAATCGCCAAATTCAAGCGTTGTTCTCATCGCTTCCTCGGTACTTCCGGCGGCACCGTTATAAGTCATACCGAGAGCCATTGAAATGGAAAGAGGAGAAATAAAAACATTTGAATCAGCCATTTCCGCGTTAAGCTCTTTAAAAAGTTTAAATCCAAATGAGTTATCCGCCTCCACAAGTTTAGCCTCGGAAGAACTTAATTCACGCAGGGGCTTTGTAGGTTCGGTGGAATTACAACCAAAAATAGAAAGTAAAAACACAACAAGCAAAAAAAATGACCATTTATGATTCATTATTACCTCCTGTTTTTAACTTTAGATAAAGAAACGGCTATTTAGTTCCAAAAAAATTTAATCTTGAATGAATCTAATGAAATCTCTATGGTTAAAAGCGTAAATGTGGATAGTTGTCATCTTAACCTCAAATTAATAATCGATTAATATTTAATTAACACCAAATTTTAATTTCTTTTTTGACTGGAAATTACTAAATCCGGAATGATTGTTAAAAGGTTTTTGTGTTTTAATTTTATAACCTAAAAGGAGGGTTTTATGAGAAGGTTTTGGTACTTATTGTATCCGGGGCTTTTAATCTTTGCCGCCACCATGAGTTTAACAGGCGCAGAAACGAAGGTCTCTATGACACTATGGAACAGGTATACGGCAGAACTCGTCGATGGGGATTTTAACGGAAGCGTGTTCTCTCTGGAAAGAGGTTACTTTAGAATCGAGCCAACCTTTAACGATAAAGTAAAGGGCAGATTTAATGTGGATTTTTTCTCTGATGAAGACGGCTTGGATGGAGCAGGATTAAAGTTGAAATACGCTTATCTCGACTTCCACGAAGTTTTCCCTATACCTGAGAGCAAAATAAGCGCCGGTTTGATTAAACACTATTTTGGTACCATCTATGACTGGGAGTATATCTCTATCCAAAAAGCCCTGGAAGACAAAGAAAAAGTAGCATCATCCACGGATTATGGTCTTGCTTTATATGGTTATCTACCCGGCGGATTTGGCGAATATGCTGTTTCATTATTAAACGGGGAAGGCTATAAAAAAACCGGAGCAGACGTAGATAAAGAACCTGAAATCGACGCCAACTTGAGAATTATACCGATTCCGGGATTGACTATCGGCGGTTCTGTACTATTTGAAAGCGACGAAAGCGACCGTTTAGCCTACGCCGGGGTAGGACACTTTTCAAAAGGGCCTTTTGAACTCTGGGGTGAATATCTTGTTTCCGACATGAACGATATTACGGGTAACGGTTTTATGATTATGCCTATTTTGAAACTGAAAGGTATGACAGGCATCGATGTCGATCTCTTAGGAAGATTTGATCTATGGGACGGCGATACAGACATCGACGACAATGGTCATATGAATATCACAGCAGGAGTAAACTGGAATTTCCTTCGAGACGAAAAAGGTACCCCCATGGTTTTCCTGCAGATTCAGGGTGAAAGAACGATGTTCGAGGATGAAACCGCTGTGGATATAGATCAATTAATGGTCCAGTTACAGTGGAATTTCAGCAACGTTTTTTAAGACATGAATTTCTTAACATTATCTTAACATATGTTTAATGATGCGTTAATGTTTAATTTTATACTTACAAAAAGGAGGATAAAAATGAATAGATTTAAAATGTTTGTTTTGTTGTCTGTTTTAACCGGCATTTCCCTCTTTGCTGCTTCGAATAGCATAACCATAGCAGGTTCTACAACAGTTTTGCCGATTGCTCAGAGAGCAGCCGAGTCTTTTATGGATATCCACGAAGACCTTTCGATATCGGTCAGGGGCGGAGGTTCTGGTGTCGGAATAGCCGCGCTTATCGACGGAAGAGCCGATATCGCAGATGCTTCCCGGCCTATAAAAACTAAAGAGATTAAACTCGCCAGAGAAAAAGGTATAGATCCCTACGCGAATATCGTAGCCCGAGACGGTCTCGCTGTAGTGGTTAACCCGAAAACTCCTGTCGATTCGATCTCAATCGAAAATCTTAAGAAAATTTTTACGGGCGAAATCGAAAACTGGAAAGATGTCGGAGGTCCCAATAAAGCTATTGTAGCAATATCAAGAGATTATTCATCGGGGACCTTTGAGGTTTTCAAAGAACTGGTTCTCGAAGGAGCTAAAGTAAAAGACGGAGCTTTAATGCTTGCTTCAAATAAAGCTGTTGCCACTACCGTAACGACAACGCCTTATTCAATCGGTTACATAGGTCTCGGTTATCTTTCGGATGAGGTAAAGGCGCTCACAGTCGACGGAGTAAAACCAAGTGAAGAAACCGTTAAAAAGGGAGAATACAAATTAGCGCGACCTCTTTTCATGTACACCAACGGAGAACCTAAAGGGACAGTAAAGACCTTTATGGATTTTGTTTTCTCTTCTCAGGGACAGGAAATAGCAAGAGAAGTAGGATACGTCCCTGTTAAGTAAGCTTGTTATAAGCTACTAAAATAAAACCATAATTGGAGTTAAAAATCGGAGGCGGGGTTTTAAATAAATTCCGCCTCCGAAAATTGCAAAAAAATGATTAAAGAAAAACTTTTTAAATATCTAACCCAAACGGCGGCATTATGCTCGGTCATTTTTCTTTTCGGTATAATACTCAGTATATTTAAAGAGGGACTTCCAATATTTGCGGAAGTGGGGCCTTTTAAATTTTTAGCAGGTAAGTCCTGGCATCCAACTCATTATCCTCCGGAATTCGGAATTTTACCCTTAATTATTAGTTCGATAGTGGTAACAGGCGGGGCTTTAATCGTTTCCGTTCCTCTCGGCGTTGGTTCCGCTATTTACATTTCAGAATTGGCACATCCTAAAGGAAAAGAAATCCTAAAACCTCTGGTGGAACTTCTCGCCGGTGTTCCTTCTGTAATATACGGATTATTTGGCATGGCTTTCTTAGGCCCTTTTATAAGCAGAGTTTTTGGTGTCCCGATTGGCCTAAACGCCTTTACTGCTTCAATAATTCTCGGCGTAATGGTGGTTCCCATAATTTCAAGTATTTCGGAAGACGCTATAAATTCGGTTCCAAAACAATTAAGAGAAGCTTCTTACGCCCTTGGGGCAAATACCTGGGAAACCATAATAAGAGTGATTTTGCCTGCCGCAAAATCCGGTGTTATTTCTTCTGTTGTATTAGGTTTCGGAAGAGCTATAGGAGAAACTATGGTGGTACTGATGGTAGCCGGAGGGGCTACCGCATTACCTCGTTCGATATTTAGTCCGGTTAGACCCATGACCTCAGCAATAGCGGCAGAGATGGGGGAAACAACAATGGGAAGTTCACATTTTCACGCTTTATTCGGAATAGCTATCATTTTATTTATTATAACCTTTATTTTAAATTTGATAACTGAATGGGTCATGCGGGTAAAGGTAAAAAATGGACATTAGAAAAATAAAAGAGTTTTTAGGCATAAATTCATTAAGGCTGGCGGTATTCATCAGTATATTATTTTTATTCTTATTTCTTTTCCTTATCTTCTCGAAGGGAGCAAAAATGGTTTCCTTTTCTTTCTTAACTCAACCCCCAAAAGACGGAATGACAAAAGGCGGAATATTCCCTGCTATAATCGGAACTTTATATTTGACAATCCTATCTGTTTTACTTGCTTTTCCTATAGGAGTACTATCTTCTATTTATCTTGTGGAATACGCTAAGGATAGCCCCCTGGTAACTACTATTAGAATAGCAATAGGGACTCTGGCGGGTGTTCCTTCTATAATTTTCGGACTTTTCGGGCTGGCAATCTTTGTTATAAAATTTGGATTGGGAGTTTCGATTCTATCGGGCTCTTTGACTTTAGGAATCATGATCCTACCATTAATCATCAAAGCTTCCGAAGAGGCAATAAAAGCTGTTCCGGATAGTTTTAGAGAAGCTTCATACGCGCTCGGGGCAACAAAAAGACAAACTATTATGAAGGTCGTAATTCCTACAGCAATACCAAGCATATTGACCGGCGCGATAATGAGTATAGGGAGAGCCGCCGGCGAAACTGCCCCTATTTTATTTACCGCTGCCACTTTCTACACGAGGAGATTACCTAAATCGATCTTTGATGAAGTAATGGCTCTTCCTTATCACATATACGCGTTAATGACAGAAGGTACCGACCCTGAATATCAAGTACCTATAGCCTATGGTACGGCGGTTGTACTTCTGGCTTTAGTCTTGATAATCAGTTCGGTTTCAATTATTATTCGATATAGAATGAGGAGAAAAAAGAAATGGTAAAAAACGGACTTAAAGTAGAAAACCTCGATCTCTGGTTTGGAGAAAAACAAATATTAAAAGACATTTCCTTTTCCATACCCAACAAAAAAATTACGGCAATAATCGGTCCTTCCGGCTGCGGAAAGACAACATTGCTTAGATGTTTTAATAGAATGAATGATATGGCGGAAAATGTTAAAATTAAAGGTAAAATTATCCTGGATGGCAATAATATATATGGAGAAAGATTAAATTTGTATTCATTACGAATGAAAATAGGCATGGTATTTCAAAGACCAAATCCCTTTCCAAAATCAATTTTCGAAAATGTAGCTTTTGGACTGCGGATTAAAGGCTTAAAGGATAAAAACAAATTATTGCGAATAGTCGAAAAAAGTCTGAAAGACGCCTGGTTATGGAATGAAGTCAAAGACAGACTAAGTTCTTCCGCGATGGAGCTTTCGGGAGGACAACAGCAAAGGTTGTGTATAGCCCGGGCACTTGCAACAAATCCTGAAGTAATACTTTTCGATGAACCGACTTCCGCGCTCGACCCACAATCCACGACTAAAATAGAAGAACTGATTGTAGAGTTGAAAAATAATGTAACCGTCCTGCAGGTAACTCATAACATAGGACAGGCCGCGAGAATTTCCGACTATACGGCTTTTTTGTATCTCGGAGAATTAGTCGAATTCGATACTACGGAAAAATTGTTTACAGTTCCCAAGGACAAAAGGACCGAAGAATACCTCGGCGGAAAATTCGGTTAAGAAGAGGAAAAAATGATAGAAGAAAAAATAAAAATGTTAAAAAAGGAAATCGTAAACTATGCTTCTCTGGTCGAATCGATGATAGAAGAAAGCATAGATGGTTTGTCAAAAAAGAATGTCAAACTTCTAGAATCGGTCACGGGAGAGAAAGAAAACAAGGCAAACAATCTTGAAAAGAAAATCGAAGAGCATTGTGTCGAGCTTGTAGCTCAGTTCGAACCCAGAGCTAAAAACTTAAGACTTATTTTAATGATTTTAAAAATGAACAACGATCTGGAAAGAATGGCAGACCACGCGGTAAATATAGCAGACAGCGCTTCCTTTTTAATTAAACAAACAAAAGAAGAATCTATCGATGAGATTTTAGCTCTCGCCAATGAAACAAGAACGATGTTAAAGGACAGTATCGATTCGTTCATTGATGGAGACACAAAAAAAGCGAAGAAAGTTTGCCAACAGGACGACATTGTAGATGACCTGCGCGACAGAATAATCAAAGCTTCGGTTATAAGTATGTGTTCTGAACCCGACCTTCCTAATTCTGTAGATCAAAAAGTGCAGATAATAAGAATGGCGAAGAACCTTGAAAGAATCGCGGATTTGTCCACCAATATTTGTGAAGATACAATATACATGGTACAGGGTAAGGATATAAAACACGGTAAATAATAAGGAGATAAAAAGTAAAGGCTTTAATTTTCTGTTCTATTTCAACAAACAAATACTTACAAAAGATTTATCTACTTTACTTTTACAATAGTTTTGGTAAAATACTAGTAAATAAAAGTTATTGCAAATTTATTTTGGTCTATCTGGAGGACATATGGGTAAATTAATTGCTGTTGTGGATGACGAAGCAGATATAGTTGAACTTGTTTCGGTTAATTTAGAAAAAGCCGGATTTAAAGTTGAAGGTTTTTATAACGCAAAAGATCTTTTGCGTTTTCTCGAGAAGAAAAACCCCAATCTTATTGTTCTCGATTTGATGCTCCCCGACGCCGACGGATTCGAAGTGTGTAAATCCTTAAAAAACCAGGAAAAGTATACCAATATTCCCATTATAATGCTCACCGCAAAAGGAGAAGAAGTGGATAAAGTTGTAGGACTCGAAATAGGAGCCGACGACTACATAACAAAGCCCTTTTCGACCAGAGAATTGGTTGCCAGAGTCAAAGCAATCCTGCGAAGAGGAGAAAAAGAAAAGGAACCGAAATATTCAATAAAAATCGGTGAAGAAATCGAACTTTTTCCTCAGGAATACAAAACAATCGTTTCCGGCAAGGAAATAGAACTCACTTCTACCGAATTTAGAATTCTTTTGCTTCTCACAAAGAGGAAAGGGTGGGTCTTTTCAAGAAATCAAATTCTTGAATATCTTTATGAAGGAGATCGAATGGTTTTCGACCGTACGGTCGATGTACACATAGCTCATCTCAGGGAAAAACTAGGAAAATTCGGGAAATTTATTAAAAGTATAAGAGGAATCGGGTATAAAATCGAAGAATGAAAAAAAATATTTTCTTAAGGATTTTTTTAAGCCATTTCCTTCTCGCTATCGCAATTTCTTTATTGCTCGTTGTTTTTTCCTTTAGATTGGTAAAAAAACATTATATCGAAACACTCACCATGGACCTTGAAAAAATGGCTTTCGCTCTCGAGGTAACAATCGAACCTTATATATCTCACAGAAATTTTTCTTCCCTCGATTCCCTCGTTAAAAAAACGGGTAAAAAAATCGAAGCTAGAATTACCGTAGTAGACTCAAACGGAAAGGTTTTAGCAGATTCAGAAGAAAAACCCGAAGAAATGGAAAACCACGGAATGAGACCGGAAATATTACAGGCTTTTTACGGAAAAACAGGATCCTCTCTCAGATTCAGTGAAACGGTCAAAGAGGAAATGTTATATGTTGCTATTCCTATTGCAGAAAATGAAAACAATTTAGTAGGAGTCCTCAGAATCAGTCTTTTCTTAACCCAAATTAATAAGCTTCTAAATTATATAACCACCAATGTAATATTCATAGCTATATTGCTTGTTATCTTTTCTCTTTTAGGAGCTTTCTTTTATTCTAAATCATTTGCAAGACCGATAAGTAAACTCGCTCTTGCGGCTGAAGAAGTATCAAACGGCAATTTCAATATAGAAGTTTTACCGGAAGGCAGAGGAGAGCTAAGTAGATTAACTGATAATTTCAATGGCATGATTACACGTATAAGAGAATTAATCTCTGAATTGTCTGAGCAAAAAGATTCTTTAAATGTTATTGTTTCTTCCATAAGAGAAGCTCTTATAGCTATAAATGAAGAAGAAAAAGTAATCATTATAAATGAAAGCTTCAAGGATATTTTTAATAGCGCTGAAACGGAAGACAAATATTACTGGGAAGTTGTAAGAGAACCGCATTTTGGTAAAATCATCGAAGAAGTAAAAGAAACAAAAAAAGATCTAACAAGAGAAATACAGATTAACAACCGGGATTTCATATGCAGCGCCGCTTTTTTAGAAAAGCACAATGAAATCGTCGTAACTCTTCACGAAATAACAGAAATAAAAAAAACCGAGAAAATCAAGAAAGATTTTATCTCGAACGTTTCACATGAACTGCGAACACCTTTGACTGCTATTAAAGGTTTTATAGAAACTCTTCTCGAAACGGCAAAAGATGAAAATAAACGTTATTTGCAAATAATCGAAAGACAAACAGATAGACTTATAAACATTGTAAAAGACTTACTTAAACTTTCCGAACTCGAAGACATCGGTGAAGGCAAAATCGAAATTAGCTATTCAAAGGTAGACTTAAAAAATATAATCGATAGTGTCTTCAGTATTTACGAGAAAGAAATAAAAAATAAAGGTTTAAAGTCGGTCGTCAAAATCGATAAGAATGTTCCAAAAATTAAAGCAGATCCTTTTAAGCTCGAACAACTTTTTATCAATCTAATTGAAAATGCTATAAAATATACCGAAAAAGGAGAAATAAGAATAACTGCAAAAAAGGAAGATAAGTCTGTTGCAATTGAAGTTTCAGATACAGGAATCGGCATAGCCAGGAAGCATTTGTCTAGAATTTTTGAACGCTTCTATGTGGTCGATAAATCCCGTTCAAAAGAATTAGGAGGAACGGGATTGGGACTTTCGATAGTTAAACATATTGTTCAACTGCACAATGGAGAAATCAATATTGAAAGCACACTTGGTAAAGGAACTAAGTTTATAATCGCTTTACCGATAAATTAGCTTTTTAAATGTAACCTCAAGTATTTTTTTATTTATTAATTCCACATTTTTGTTCATCTTTTCACTAAATCGCATCCCGTATAAAATCTAAGTACAAACGGGTCGGGACATAAAACGGAGAACTTGCCGTTATCACAACCACTGTATCTTTTGAAGGAATAACGAATAATTTCTGTCCGGAGTGCCCCTGAGCAGCATACATGCCGGAAAAACTCCACCATAAATAACCTACACCTTTTTGTTCTATTTCCTTAGATATAGGAACTATCGGAGAAAGAGCAAAATGTAGTTCGGTAGCCTTTTGTATCCATTCTTTTTTTACTACCTCCTTACCATTCCAGCTTCCTTCATTTAGATATAAGCATCCAAATTTAGCTAAATCACGGGGCAACATATATAGAGCATAGGGACCTTTTGTTTTTCCCGTAGAATCTCTTTCCCATTTATAATTCTGTATTCCAAGAGGTTCAAATAATTTCTCATCAGCAAATACTTCTATCTTTTTTGACGTTACCTTTTCGATGATTTTTGTCAGGAGAAAAATTCCACCGCTATTCTGAGAAAAAACAGCTCCAGGTTCGTTCGCAATTGAACATTCGAACATATAAGATAATAAATCCGGATTCTCTAAAAATTCTTTTATTTCATTATTATGATGTTCGGATTCCCATTTATACCCGCCTGTCATTGTCAATAAATGTTCTATCGTTATTTTATACTGCAATGAATCTGTAATTTTTTCTCTGTATTCAGGGAAAAAAGTTATTACTTTTTGATTGGTGTTTTCGATTAATCCCTCATCGATACATATTCCTATAAGGGTAGAAATAACACTATTTATAATATGATAAGTTAATTGAAGGCCTTCTTTCTTCGTCTCATTAAAGTATCTTTCGAATACTAATCGATTGTTTTTTACAATAATAATGCTATTTATTCCTAATCTTTCTTTCTCTATTTTTCCGACCATATGTTCTAATTTTACCATATCTAAAGTATTCTCGTTAACAGAAACCTTATCGGAGATACCGCATACTCCAACAAAAGAATAAAAAGTTATTCCTGCGAAAAGAACGACCTTCAGCAATTTATATATACCACCCGTTACCATTTCTACATCTTTGTATATCTTTTTCTTAATTATAAACATCATACTCCTTCCCATTTTCTTTCATTACTATCTCACAAATATCTTCCGGAGAATCTACAATAAAATCGGTTTTTGATTTAGTAAGTTCTTCTTTAGTCCCATAACCATAAGTTACTCCAACACTCAATACCCTGTTTTTCTTTGCTCCAATAATATCATACTTTCGGTCTCCTACCATTATAGTATTGATAGCCGAAATCTTTTCGTTCTGCAGCACATAAGCAATAAGGTTTACTTTATCCATTAAATTACCGGAAAGTTCGCTTCCGTATACAGCTCTAAAAAATTTTAAAAGCCCTAAATCAGTTATCATTTCTATAGCAAAAACATAAGGTTTTGCCGTCACAACAAACAAGTTGAACCCGTATTTATTTAATTTGGATAAAACTTCCGGCATTCCCGGATAAGTCTCATTTTCGAACTTTCCTTTTTCCTTAAAATACTCTCTGTAAAAGATTACTGCTTCTTCGATTATAGCATCATTCGATTTTAAAAGTTTGATAAAGATTTCTCTAAGAGGAGCGCCTATACACCAAATTAAATCATCTGTTTTAGGAACAACTTTACCAAGTTTTTCCAACGCGTACTGTATCGATCCGGTCATTCCTACCTTTGAATCGATCAGAGTCCCATCAAGGTCAAAAAATATATTATTAATTGCCATAAGATATTATATATAAATTAATTGATATTTCAACAAACAGAAGTTATATATCTTATGGTGCGGTGACAACTTGACAGTTTTCCCTTTTCCTGGTATAATAGAAAAAGAATATTTTACAAACAAAACAAGGAGGGTTTTTTGATGTTATACTTTTATTTAAAAGAGGGAAACGTATAATGAAAAAATTAAGCGCAGAGAGTTTTTTTATCATTAGTATTTTCCTTCTTTTTCCCGGGATTCTATTTTCTGCCCCAACGAAAGAATCTTTAATCACAGCCTGGGAAAACCAGCAAAAAACCGATCCGAACACTCTTGCTTTCGAAGAAATCTCTCCCAATATTTACCGTTTTAAAACAGAGCGGTTTCCTTTCGACGGAGAACTAAGAATTCTTAATATCACAGTCGACGAACAAATGTCCGGTTTCGAAGGCGGTTTTACCATGGGAATAGTAGAAATCGAATTAGTCGATCTGCCGGAAGATTTCCTGAAAAAGTATGCTTACAGTTATTCGAACTGGAGTCAAAGCAATATTCTTTATTATGACCAAGAAAACGAAAAATGGTTATCGGCAAAAGAGTATTATACTAAAGCGCAAGAAAACTTACCATCCGGTGTTTTCATCGACCCTTTCAATTATATCCCTCTATTATTTTTATTTTTCTTGATCATTATTTTGATATTTGTGTACAACATTCAGAAAAGAAACAGAAAATACCTGGATTTTGTCAGGGAATTGAGCCAGAAAGAAACGGACCTCGCGGAGAAAGCTTATAAATTATCTAAACAAAGCAATAAATTTCTTAAAGATATTCTAAAAGAACTAAAAAAACCGTCAAAGAAAAAAAAATAACAAATTAGCCACTAAGAAAATAATAAAATCTATTCTGTACCAGAATATGAATGAACTATCCCGTCTCCAATAAAAAAAATTCTTGACTTTTCTTTCTTTTTTCTTTATAATTATAGAAGACTATTTTACTCTTACTACGATTTACATTTTGCATCATGCCAGGGAAACAGAAAGGAGGGGGAAATGAAATATATAAAAATTTCAATCAACTTGGTTTACACTATGTTATTCTGCTTTATATCAGGAAGTCCTGTATACTTAGAATCAAAAACTTTTACCGTTACCAACACATTAGATACCGGTTCTGGTTCCCTGCGAGACGCGATTAATTTAGCGAATGGTAATCCGGGTTTGGATACCGTTAATTTTAATATTATTCCTACTGAAAAACCTGTTACTATAAGACCTATATCTCAACTCCCAATGCTTAAGGATAGAGCCGGTGTGTTCATCGACGGATTTTCTCAAGGGGGAGTACCCGGGTCTAATCCTCCGGCATCAGCCATGCTCTTAGTGGAACTTAACGGTTCGGCGGCGGGAAAATCACACGGAATATTGATAGTTTCACCCAACAATACAATTCAAGGAATGGTGATAGATAGTTTCGAGCAGGATGGAATTCGTATCGAAGGAACTCCGGATACTACATTTAATAATTACATTTATTGTAATTTCATTGGTACAGACATGGGGGGATTTATTCCTTGCGGAAACGGCTGGAACAAGTTAAGGTCCTGGGCGGGAGTCAATATTATTGCTGGGCCTGGAGATACTTCATTTACCCACAGTAACACTGTTGAAGGAAATATTTCTTCAGGAAATTACGCTCAGGGAGTTTCTATATCCAACTGCCCTCCGGGAGATAATCATTCCAATTTAATTATTAAAAACCACCTGGGAACTGATATAATGGGCCTCAGTCCTCTTGGCAATTCATGCAATGGTATTTATATAGGAGAAGGAGCTCATCATAATGTTGTGGACAGTAATCTTATTTCAGATAACAGAACCGAAGGAGTTTGTATAATAGGATATGTGAACGAAATTGAACATATTTATTGGTATACTACTGACAATATAGTTTCCAATAATATAATTGGTCTTGCAGTCGACCAGACAACTCCTATGGGGAACGTAAGAGAAGGTATAAGTATAGGTCACTATTATGGTTCCGGGGCTCTGGTACGAAATTTTGGTCATGCAACAAGCAACGTGATTGGAGCAAATAATATTATAGCTCATAATGGTCGCGGCGGCGTTATGATTAAGGAACATCAAAGCAGCGACACTAACGCTGATGGGAATAAGATTACTAAAAACTCTATTTATGGTAACGGTACTTCGGCCACTTCTGGTCTCGGAATAGACCTGGATGATGACGGACTAACTTTAAACGATGTAGGAGACCCAGACAATTTGCCTAATCAAGATTTAAATTTTCCTGTAATAGATAGCGCTATTAATGTCGGCGGGCAAACAAATATCTACGGTCATATAGATATAGATTCAGATCCTCTCCAAGCTGTTATCGAGGTTTTTCTCGCAAAAGCCGATCCCTCGGGTTACGGAGAAGGCCAAAAATTTCTTGGTTCTACTACCCCCTCTAACGCCTCGGGTAACTGGAGTGTTTTGGTTTCAGGCCTTAACGTTGGCGATACTATCACGGCCACAACCTTGGACATAAATTTAAACACTTCAGAATTTTCTCTCAACTATGTTGTTTCCGCGGGTTCAGAAATAAACGATGAGGAATCATCTACCGAAGATTTACTTAAAGTTTCTCCTTATCTATTCGTTAACTCTGTGGAGATTAGCTTTAAAGTCGAAAATAGAGAAGGAATCAGAGTCGACATTTACGACCTCTCCGGAAAGCTTATCAACCCTTTGGTTAATGAGATACTCGACCCCTCTGTTTATTCCGTAAGTTGGGACGGTACTAATATAAACGGCGTTAGAATGCCTGCGGGAATCTACCTCTGCAATTTTGAAACCCCAAGCGTTAGAACTTCGAAAAAATTAATGAAAATTGATTAAAGATATAGATTAATAGTATCAACAAAATCAAAAAACCTTATAAATGAATATTGCACCAATAATTCTTATATCCTTTGTCCTATGGCTTGCTGAAATTTTTATTCTCTACATT
>Ga0307441_1000491_pt1 | contig 14235 bp, 16 predicted proteins | sample SalMarWE160420MG_FD_202149 | JGI IMG/M metagenome (GOLD analysis project Ga0307441, IMG submission 202149) | Salt marsh sediment microbial communities from the Plum Island Ecosystem LTER, Massachusetts, United States - WE1604-20 | ecosystem: Environmental > Aquatic > Marine > Intertidal zone >... | reverse complement strand
CCGCTGACGGACAAGTCCGCCATCCACACCTTAGGAGGGGTATGAAGAGAGGTTGCCACGCTCGTTGGCAGCCACCGACAGAAGGATAGCCGCCGGACTTGATAGAAGGTTGAAGGGCGCGTGAGAAACGTGGGTGCGCCGGCGCCGCGGCGGGCCCCTCGGCGCCCCGCGGGCGACACTCGGCTCACTCCAGCAAGTTGTGCTCGAGCGCCCAGCGCACGAGCTCCGCGCGGGTCTTCACGCCGAGCTTCTCGGACGCGCGCTCGCGGTAGGTCGCGACAGTCTTCTCACTGATGCCGAGGGCCTCCGCGATCTCCTTGTAGGTGCTGCCGTGAGCGATGTGACGAACCACCTCGTGCTCGCGCTGGGTCAGACGCGCGTTGCGGTACGGGTCGCCACTGGCCATCTCGCGCGCCAGCTCGGCAAGCAAGCGTGCCGGCGCGTAGTACTCGCCCCGTGACACCGCCAGGATGGCGTCGACCAGCTGCATCTCCAGCGAGCTCTTGGGTACGTACCCCGACCCGCCGGCCTCCAGAAAGCCCTGAACGTACTCCGGGTCCTCATGCATCGACAGCGCGATGAACCGCGCCTGCGGCAGTCGCCGCCTGAGCGCCCTCACGGCCTCGATACCGTTCATTCCGGGGAGCGAAAGGTCCAGCAGCACCACGTCGGCGTCGATCCCGGGCAGGACCTCGAGCGCGTCCTCGGCGCTCTCGGCCTCGCCTACGACCTCCAGCGCCGATTGCGCGTTGAGCAGCATGCGCACGCCGGCCCGTACGATGGCGTGGTCGTCGACGATGAACAGACGGATCGGCTCTCTCGGGCTCACGCGCGCCTCAACGGACCGGCACACGGGCATACAGCGCCGTGCCCTCACCGGGAGCGGTCTCGATCCGGAGGCTCCCCGACAGCACCTCCAGGCGCTCGCGCATGCCCATCAGCCCCACCTGCTCGCCGGGCAGCAAGCCGGCCTCGTCGAAGCCGACGCCGTCGTCCTCGATCACGCACTGAACGTAACCGTTGTGCGAGGTGACGACCACGGAGGCACCCCGTGCCGAGGCGTGGCGAACGACGTTCGTCAGCCCCTCCTGAACCACGCGGTAGAGCACGATCTCCTCCTGATGCTCCAGGCGACCCGGGAGGTTCACCAGCACGCTCACGTCCAACCCGTAGCGCTCGTGCACGTCACGGGCGTAGCGCCGGATGCCGGCCTCCAGCCCCAGCTCGTCTAGCACCGACGGGCGCAGGTCCAGCGCGATGCGGCGGACGTCCGTGAGCGTCACGGAGGTCAGCTCCTTCAGGCGCCTGAGGCTGCTCGTATCGGGGTGGTCGATGTTCTGGTCGAGGCCCAGCAGCAGGGCGGTGAGGGCCTGCCCGATCTGGTCGTGGAGGTCACGCGAGATTCGCCCTCGCTCCTCCTCCTGCGCCGTCAGGAACGCCTGCAACAGGCGGGAACGCTGCTGCTCCTTCTCGGCCAGTCGCTCGTGCAGATGGGTGTGATGGATCGACGAGCGGATGAGGTCGTTCACCGCGCCCAGGAATCCACTGGAGACGCCGTCGCCGCCGGAGAGCGCCAGCAGCGCCTCACCGTCGACGGGGACCATCAGCCAGCCGGTGTCACGAACCACCACGCCGCCGGCCAGCGCCGCCTCACCCCTGGCGAGCAGGTCCGGGCGCTGGAGACAGGCCGCGACCGAGTCGTAGAAGGGGCACAGCCCGACCGTCACGGTCTCCAACGGCCCGCCCGGCACCGTGCGCAGCATCGCCTCGCCGCACGCGAACCAGCCCATCTCGAGCAGCACCGTCAACGACCGCGCCAGCACGTCCCTGGCGTCGAGCGTGTCGGCAACGTCCTCCGCCAGCCGATGGAGCGTGTCGAGCTCGTGCGTTCGACGTTCCGCCTCGGCGAGGTCGGCACCCGTGTCGATCACGGGGTGCACCCGTCTGACCATGACGACATCATAGGCGGAGCTAGACCGCAACGTGTGCCCCTGCGGGCACCGCATCGCCGTCGCCGGCGGGCACCGGTCGCACCATCATGATGGGCACGCGCGAGCGCCGCAGTACCGCTTCCGCGACGCTGCCCATGAGCAGCCGTCCCAGGCCGCTCCGGCCATGCGTGGCCATCACCACCAGCGACACCGCCTCACTCTCGACCAGCGCGATGATCTCATCGGCCGCGTCGCCGAAGCGCACCTGCGCGTCGACGTTGAAGCCGGCGCTGGCGAGCAGCCCCACATCGGGCTCCAGCTCAGCCCGCAGCTCGGCCTTGAGAGCGTCCCATACCTGACTCTGATAGATGGGGTGGGTCGTGTTGGTCTCGCTGGGGCCGAGCACCCAGTTGGAGAGCGCCACCGGCCGCGCCGGCGGACTGGTGAACCCCTCGGGCGTCCCCGCGACTCGCAGCAACGTCACGTCGAAGCTGGCGGGAACCAGCAGCTTGCGCACGTATGGCAGCGCCTGGCGGCTGAACTCGGAGCCGTCCAGCGGGATGAGCACCTTGTGCCGTGTCATGATGTGGCCTCCAGCGTCCTGGATCGTACGGAATACGGGGGGCGGACGCTCACTCGTCGTCCTCGGAGCGAATCACCAAGAAGGGCTTGGTCGAGCGCCTGAGAGCCCCCTCCGCCACCGAGCCGAACATCCAGCGATTGAAGCCGCGCCTGCCGTGCGTGCCCATGATGACGGCATCGCACTCCTCCTCTGCCTCGTGGATCGCCTGGACCGGGTCGCGGTTCTCCACGAGGCGGGTCTCGGCCTCGACGCCGACGGCCGCGGCATTATCGGCGGCCTCCGCCAACACCCCCTTGGCAGCAGCCTTGAGGTCGTCATAGAGCTGCGCCGAGTAGGGCAACGTCTCCGGCGCCGCGTAGCCCGTGGTGAGCGGGTTCTCCAGCACGTGGAGGAACAGCACCTGCGAGCCGAGCCGTTGCGCCAGCTCCAGCCCCTGTTCGATCGCCCGCTTGGCGCAGGCACTCCCGTCGGTAGGCATGAGGATCTTGCGGTACATGTCGCAACCTCCTCGGGGAGCGCCCGCTCGCGAAGACCCGAGCCCGCCGCGACCGCCCCTGGGTCCAGCGTAGGGAGAGCCTCCCACGGCTCCATCCTGCATTGCGCCGACACCGGCGTCGGAGTTTTGCCGACGCGCCGAGGCGTGCTTGCATGGTCGACTAGGGCCGGATAGAGGGGCGCGGCCGCGCCGCACCCGACAGCCCGACGCCCCAGCGCCCCTCCCCATGGTCACCGTGACCTACCCCCGGCAACCCGCGGTCACGGTGACCGCCCTTACAGGGCGTCCGGTGCGCCAATCGCGGCGCCCGGACCGCCCTCGAGGGGCATCGAAGGCGGGCCCGGGCCGCCTTTCAGGGCGCAACGAGGCGCTCGGTTCCGCACCGAGGGGCGTCCTGCGGGACGCCGGAGTGGAGGCCATCATGGTCGCCGTCGCCTGTCCCATCTGTGAAGCCCTGCTCGAGCTCGGCGAACCAGTCGCGGGCGCGATCGTCGTGTGCCCCGACTGCGGCGAGGAGTGGCGCGTTGCCACCACCGACCCTCCGACGCTCGTCTACGCCTGGGAGATGGAGGACGAGGTCGCCATCGACCTCGACGAGGATCATCCCCGGGAGAGTCCCGCCTAGCCCGGCGTCACTGCGCTCGCTTCAAGGAGCGCCGCGCGCCACCGGCGCCGAAGCGGCGGCGGGCTGGTCGCCCTCGAGACGGTCGGCCACGTGCAAGGCCCAGGCCTCGATACGCGTCCAGTTGCGGTAATCGCCGGCGACGCCGCGCAGTGAGCGGTTGATCAGCCAATCCTGCAAGTTCAGCGCGTCCGGATCGATCTTGCCCGCGAACAACGCGATGTCCTGCGGTCCGACGGTGACGACCATGGCGCTCAGCTCGTCCGGGTAGCGCCAGCCCCCCATGGCCTCCACCGGGTCGCCGGGCGACGTGGGCCCGCTCGAGAACAGCCACACGGGGACAGCGGCGAGCTCGTCCTGGAAGCTCTCCAAGAACTCGCGTGCGTCCTCGAGCCAGCCGCCCGAGTACAGCGCGCTACCCACCACGACCGCGTGGTACCCCTCGAGCCGCGTGACCTCGCCCGCCGGCCGTACGTCGACAGCCATACCGCGCTCGCTGAGCACCCGCCCGATCGCCTCGGCGATCTCGCGCGTCGAGCCGTAGCGACTGGCGTACGCAATGAGGATGGGCACCAGGCACCTCCACGCCCCATAACCTTGCTCACAACCAACCTGTCGGCAACCAAGGCGACGCTACGGCCTGGCCATCCTGATCCAAAGGGCACTCGTCCGACAGGAATGTAGGAGTTTGCCCGACGGACGCAGAGCTCGGCCTGTCCGGCTATCCCTCGTCCAGCACATCCTCCAGCCACGTCATCGCGCGCATCATGAATGGGAAGCCGAGCGTGGTCGTTCCCTGCAACACGGCGTGCCGCAGCTCGTCGCCATCCACGCCCGCCTGGAGCGCGCGCCGCGCATGGGAGTGCAGTGCGCCTTCATGGCCCGCGCCCACGGCCAGCGCGAACTTGACCAGTCGCTGCTCCCGTTCGCTCAGCGGTCCGGCGCTGGTGGCCGCGTTGCCGAGGCTTTCGTACGCGCCGACCAAGTCCGGGTAGCGCTGCTTGAGACGTTCGTAGGGTCCGGGAAGGCTCATGAGGATGCTCCTCTCAAGGCTCGTCGCGCAAAGCCCACCGCTCGTCTCCCATGCTAACGGCAGAGCGTGGGGCCCGCCCCTGGCGGCGCGGGCCCCACGTTGCAGCGTGCTGGCGCGCTCAGTGCGCGACCGGAAGGTCGGCGCTCGTCCAGGCGGTGAAACCCCCGGCGATGTTCTTGACGTTGGTGTAGCCGAGCATCGCCAGGTACAGGGTGCCGTAGAAGCCCCGCGTCCCGGCGGCGCAGTAGACCAGGATCGGCGCGTTCAGGTCCTGTGGGAGCTTGCTCAGGTTGTTCGCGAGCTGGGTCACGGGGATGAGCACGGCACCGGCGAGATGACCGCTCTGGTCCCACTCGCTCTGGTTGCGCACGTCGAGGATGAAGGGCTGGATGGCGTCGATCTCCTGCATGGCGCCAGCCGGTTGCACCTGCAACCACCCCGACTGGCTGGCCATCGTGATGACCTTGGCGAACGCGTCGGCGCCCGGGTTCGACACGGGTGCCTGGGCCAGAGCGGAGGCTCCGAGCAGGAACGCGAGGGCGGCCAGGCCGGTGAGGATCCGTTTCATGACAGGGTTGCTCCTTTCGAAGGGGAGGGTGTCCCCCGCAAACCAAGAGGATGGCGACGCCGTCGCGCGCTGCGCATGGCTCGCCCTCACGCAAGCGGCGGCATGAACGCTCCGATGTGCACCAGCAGGGTGCGCGCGAGCACGGCGCCGGCGGCGGCCAGCAGGCCGGCAGCGAGCGGCCAACGACGGACCAATGCGGGCGTCAGCAGCATGGCGGCGAGTGCCACCACGAAGGCGGGCCCGCCTTGCCGCCACAGCTCCGCCAGTCCGGCGCGGGAGGCGTCACCGCCGAACGCCAGGCCGATGAGGTAAAGACCGCCCAGGCCGGCGCCGGCCAGCCCCAATCCGGCCACGACGGGCCGAAGGTCGGTCTGGCGGAACACCAGGGCCACGCCCCACGCCACCAGCAGCCCCGTGACGGGCATGAACGCCAACAGCAAGGGAGTCCACAGCGGTCTGGCGGCGTTCGACGCCAGCGCCAGGCCGGGGTACAGCAGCGCCACCGTCGCGGTCACGGCCAACAGCCCGCCCCACAGCCGGCGCGGACCCCAGCCGGCCGCCAGCAGCACGCCCAGCAACGCCGAGCCCGCCAGCGCCCACGCGCCCCACCAGATGGCCGATGCCGGCCGGAAACTCAGGAACAGATACACGTGCGTGAGCCGGAAGCGCGCCTCGGACTCGGCCCACAGCACCACCAGATCGAGCGCCACCAGCACCACGGTGATCGTCGCCAGGCGCCGCGGGAAGCTTGCCCACGTCATCGCCCGCATGGCGGTGAGCAGGGCCGCGCCGCCGGCGAGCGCGACCAGACAGAAGTGGAGCAGCGTCGTCCAGTGCCAGAACGGCACGTCGTTGGTCACGCCGTAGAACGTGGTGATCACCGGGCCGGTCACGGCAGCACCCCTTCCTTGTGCAGGCCGAACGACGCCGGCGCGTTCAGGTAGACCAGCTTGGGGTGCGTGCCCTGCTCGGGCTTGAGCACGTCCACGCGGCGCGCGGCGCGGATCGCCCTGGATACGTCGCTTCCCGGGTCGTCCAGGTCGCCGAAGGTCCGGGCCACGGTGGGGCACGTCTCCACGCACGCAGGCACACGTCCCACGGCGAGCCGGTGCTCGCAGAACGTGCACTTGCTCACGAAACCGCGCGGATCGAAGTAGCGGGCGTCGTACGGGCAGGCCGCGATGCAGGCGCCGCAGGCGATGCAGGTCTCGGCGTCCACGAGCACCACGCCGTCATCGTTGACGTGGCTGGCGCCCGTCGGGCACACCGGCACGCAGGGCGGGTCGTCGCACTGCAGGCACTGCTCGGGTCGGTACTCCATGCCCAGATTCGGGAAGGTGCCGTACTCCTCCAGCCGGATCCACAGCCGGCCAACCCCCGGCGGGACCTCGTTCTCGAGCTTGCAGGCGACCGCGCACGCAGCACAGCCGACGCACGCCGACAGGTCGATCGCCATGCCGAAGCGGGGCATCACACGCTCCTCTCGGCGAGCTTCTCGAGGCGCGGCAAGCGCGGCCTGGGAGCCCCGGGGATCAGCTTGACGAAGGTGACATGCATGCCGGCCCCGCCCGAGATCGGGTCGAGCCGGTACCTGCTCATCAGCGCCACGTCCGACACGCCCCGGCCGTTGGCGATGCGCATGTCGGGCGCGCGGTGTCCGAAGCCGTGGACGACGTACACGCAATCGGCCCGCAAACGCTCGGTAGCAAACACGGCCACCGGCCCCTCACGCACCCCCTGCTCGTTCTCGAGCCACACGTAGTCGCCAGTGCTCAGACCGAGGCGTCTCGCCTCCGAGCGGTTGAGCCACACCGCGTTGTTCCCGTGCATCTCCATCAACAGCCAGTTGTTCTGCGTCTTGGCGAAGCTGTGCACCGGCGAGCGGCCGTACAGCAATCGGTAGCTGCCGGCCGGCGGCTCTTCGGGCGGCTCGTAGACGGGCAGCGGCGCGAAGCCGGCATCGGCGAAGGTCTGGCTGTAGAGCTCGATCTTGCCCGACGGCGTGGCGAAGGGATTGAGGTGCCGCGCTTCCCAGTCCGTCAGGTACGGCCGTCCGCCCTGAACGATGGTGCCCTGTGGCTTGGCCTTGGCCAGGCTCGAGCCGATGGTCCGCAGCCTCGTGTCGAGGTAGGCCTCGATGTCGGGCCAGTCGAAATACGCGTCCAGGCCGAGCCTGAGGCCGAGCTCACGCGCGATCCACCAGCCGGGCTTGGTGTCCCAGAGCGGCTCCACCGCCGGCTGACGCAGCTCGATGAACGGCGTCTTGCCCGACACCTCCGCAAGGTCGTCGTAGCGCTCGAGGTAGGTTGCCTCGGGCAGGATCACGTCCGCCCACATCACGTGGTCCATCGGCAGCACGTCGATGGCCACGTAGAGGTCGAGCTTCTGCAGCGCCTGCTTGGTGCGCGCCACGTCAGGGATGGAGTGGAACAGGTTGGTGCCGTAGGCCACCAAGCCGGCGACGCGGTAGGGCTCGCCGCTGATCATGGCCGGGATGAGCTCCTGGATGGCGGTGGTCTTGGCGAAGAAAACGCCTTGATCGACGGCCTGACGGTAGTTCAGGTCGATGGTCTGCTCGGCCGCCGCGCTGGCGCCACCGCAGCCGCCCGAGGCCGGCGCCAGCGGGAAATCCGGGTGCGGGTACTCGCCGATATACGGCGGCTGCGCCAGGTAGAAGCCGCCCGGCACGCCGTAGTTCCCCAGCAAAGCGTTCACGAGGTACAGCGCGCGCATGCGCTGGGTGTCGTTCCCATACCAGACGGTGTGCCTGCCGGGGGGCAGCACGGCGCGGGGCGCGTGGCCGGCAAGCTCGCGAGCGACGGCACGGATGTCGGCGGCAGCGAGATCGGTGATGCCCGCTGCCCACTCCGGCGTGAACGGCGCCACGTGGGATGCCAAACGCTCGAAGCCCACCGTGTTGGCGTCGACGTACCTCTTGTCGTAGCGCTCCTCGCTGACGAGCACGTTCAACCACGCGAGCAGCAGCGCGGTGTCGGTACCCGGCTTGATCGGCAGCCAGCGGTCGGCCTTGGACGCCGCCACCGAGAAGCGTGGATCGACGACCACCAGCCTGGCGCCGCGTTTGAGCGCCTGGCTGAAGTTCTGCAGCTGCGTGTTGTGCGTGTCCTCGCCGATGTGGTGTCCGATCAGCACGATGTAGTCGGTGTTCTCCCAGTCGACGGGCTCGGGGCTGCCGATGCCACGACCGAAGGTCCACTGCGACGCGGTCTCGCGTGGCGACGTGCACAGCGACACCGAGGGCTTGCCAACGTTGGGCGTGGCCCAAGCGGCAGGCAGGTAGTCGCCGAACCAGCTGTCGCCACTGCCGTGGGCGAAGAAGGCCATCGATTCGCTGCCGTAGCGCTCCTTGATGGACAGCATGCCCGCCGCGACGATGCTCAGCGCCTCGTCCCAGCTTGCCTCGCGATACTTCCCCTCGCCGCGCGCGCTTCCCTCCACGCGGACGAGTGGCCGTTTGAGTCGATCGGGATCGTATGTCTGCGCCACCGCACCCTGCCCCCGTGGGCACAAGCGGCCGCGGGAAAGGGGGTTCTCGGCGTAGCCGTCGACCTTCCACACCCGCCCGTCGGACACGTAGGCGCGCACGCCGCACTTCCAGAAGCAGTTCTCGCAGTAGGAGAGGACCGTGCTCACCTGGCCCCGATACCAGGCCTCGGGGGCGCGTGCCAGGGGGTTGGGGAGCTTCACGGCGGCAGCGTCGGGGGCGAGCATCATCGCGCCGACCGAGGCGGCCGACAGCTTCAGGAACTCGCGTCGCTCCAACTTCACGGGGCCACCTCGCTCAGCACCGTGTGCAGGAAGGTCGTGAGCTCGCCGTAGAATCCCGACTCGTCGTGCTGTGCGACGGCCTCCGCGAAGCGATCGAACCAGGGCACCAGGTGGTTGACGGCCAACGTCGTCGCCGCGGCGACGCGTCCCTGCTCCATGAGCAGATCGACCGCCTCAGCTACGGCGGCCAGGTGGTCGGGCAACTCGTGCCACTCGGCGCGGGGCCTGATGCCCAGCCCTGCCAGCTCGGCTCGCAACCGGCGCACGCGCGGCCCGAGCAGCTCGCGGTCGTGGACCAGGCCAACGTAGGGCGGCGCCGGCACGCCGCCGGCGCGGCTCACGAACAGTCCCACGTAGGCGGCCCGCAGCCTGTCCCAAGCCGGCGGCGAGTGAGGCGCACGGGGCGCGTCCACCCCGGCCCAGACCGCCAGGGCATCGCTGACGGCGCCCAGGCGGCCGCTGTAGAGATCGTCGCGGAGACCCTCGCCGGGGGACCGGTACAGGGCCGCCACGACCTGGCATGCCGCTTCCAACGCGTCCGCCGACGTTACGTCGACTCCACTCCCGTAATTGACCAACGACTCGAGCGCCTCCATAGGCTCGTGACCTCCGTAACCCGCCTCAACGCTAGGGCCACACCTTGGGAGGGCCAAGGGCTAAACGTCCCTCACGGCATATCTGCCTGTTTTGGCGGCGGCGGCGGCGGCCGGCAGGGCCGCACCAGGCGGCGGCCGACCGTCCGGCGCGCCGATGCCGGCGCCGTTGCCGGGCGGCCGGCCGGAAAGCTCTCGAGCGTCCCGAAAAGGACATTCTTACCTGTACCCACCGTGCAAGGCGCCCATAGCATGAGCCGAAGGTGTGCGAGATGAACATTCCGCAGCAGCGACACGGCACCTGCCGCGCCTCCGAAGCACGGCAAGCGCGGTGGATCGGTGAGGGGACGCAACCGGCATGACCACGCGACCCAAGTCTCCCCGCAAGGACGGCAAGACGGCCCAGAAAGGGCCGCGGAGCCGTGCCCAGCGGGCCGATGCCGCGCCCGATCCGCGGCCGGTCCTGCTGCTTGGGGTCGGCAACATCCTCTACGGCGACGAGGGGCTGGGCGTCTACCTGGTCCACCGCCTGCGCCGCGGCTACAAGGTGCCGGCGCAGTTGAGGATCATCGACGGCGGCGCCGCCGGCTGGCACCTCCAGCCGTACATCGCCGACGCCAGGCGGGTCGTGATCGTGGACGCGGTCGCGGGTCAGGCGGGATCGATCTATCGCTTCAGCCATCGCGACATCCCGTCAGGGCTGCGCAGTGGCACCTTGAGGTCCCACGAGCTCGATGTCGCCGAGCTGCTCAGCACCATGGAGGCCCAGGGCGAGCTGCCGCCGACGCGCATCATCGCCATGGGTGTCAACGCTTCAAGCGCGCCCCTCGATCATCTCTCGATGGGGTTGTCGCCGGAGATCGAAGCGCGCCTCCCCGCCCTCGAGCTCGTGCTCCTCGCCGAGCTCGCGGACGCCGGGGTGCTGCTGGAGCCCCGCAGCCGCGTCGCTTCCGAGGTTGGCGCTCAGCCACGCCTCCGGCGGCCGCGGCGAGGGCAGCATGCATGAGCTCGGCATCGCGAGGTCCATCCTAGGCATCGCCCTGGACGCCGCTCAGCAGGGCAACGCCGAACGTGTCATGAGCATCGGCCTGCGCGTGGGTGCGCTTGCTGGCGTGGAGCAGGCCGCGCTCGATCTCGCCTTCGACGTGGCGCGTCGCGGCACGATCGCGGGCGACGCCGAGCTGCGGGTCGAGACTGTGCCACTCCGCTGCCACTGCACCACCTGCGACGTCGACTTCGACGTCGACGATCGTCACGGCGTGGCGCTGTGCCCGCGCTGCGGTGCCCCTAGTGGCGACATCCTGGCCGGGCTCGAGCTCGAGGTCAGCTATATCGAGGTGGTGTGAGTGAGCGAGTCCCGGACGATCGCCGTCACCGTTCTGACCGATCACGAGACCGATCGCGGCCGCCTCCTCGAGGTGGAGCGTGGCGTCCTGGCGCGTAACGCCGAGATCGCCGCGACCAATCGCCGACGCTTCGCCGCGCACGGCTTGCTGGTGCTGAACGTGCTGTCTTCGCCCGGTTCCGGCAAGACCGCCTTCCTCGCCCGGACCCTGGAGGCCCGCCGCGACCTCGGGGCCGCCGTCATCGTCGGCGACCTCGCCACGGACAACGACGGCGAGCGCCTGCGAGCGGGTGGCGCCGAGGTGGTGCAGATCAACACCGGCGGCGTGTGCCATCTGGAGGCGGCGATGGTCGCCGGCGCCGCCGACCGCCTCACGCTCCAGGGCAAGCGCCTGCTCGCCATCGAGAACGTCGGCAACCTGGTGTGTCCCGCCGCCTACGACCTCGGTGAAGGCGTGCGCGTGGTGCTGGTGTCGGTCACGGAGGGCGAGGACAAGCCCCTGAAGTATCCCGCGATGTTCAAGACCGCCGACGTGGTGATCGTGAACAAGATGGACCTCGCCGAGGCCGTTCAGCTCGACCGCGAGGCGTTGCACGCCAACCTCGCGGCGGTGTGCCCCCAGGCCCGGGTGTTCGCAGTCTCCGCGCGCACGGGCGCGGGCATGGAGTCGTTCTATGCCTACCTCGACGAGCGGCTCGCGACCGGCGCCGCGTCCGCGCGCTGACGCGTTCGGCGGCAGCGGGTCGGCCGAAACCGGCCGGCTGCGGCTGCGCGTTCGGGGCGTGGTGCAGGGGGTGGGTTTCCGGCCGTTCGTGTACCGGTTGGCGCACCGTCTTGAACTCCGCGGCTGGGTGCTGAACGATGGCGACGGCGTCCTCATCGAGGCGTCGGGAAGCGGCGCCGCGCTCGATGCCCTGCCCGCCGCACTGGTCAGCGAATGCCCGCCGGCCGGGCGTGTCGACGCGATCGTCGAGCTCGCGCGCGGGCCGGCCGACGCCATCGCCGACGGCTTCGTCATCCACGACAGCCCGCAGGGTGGAGACATCACGACCCTCATCTCGCCCGACCTGGCGGTGTGCGACGACTGTCTCCGTGAGCTCAGTGATCCCACCGACCGCCGCTACGGATACCCGTACATCAACTGCACGCACTGCGGTCCGCGCTACTCGATCATCGAGGCGCTGCCCTACGATCGTCCGGCCACCACCATGCGCGCGTTCCCGATGTGCGACGACTGTGAGGTGGAGTACCGCGATCCGGCAGATCGCCGCTTCCACGCCCAGCCCGTGGCGTGCCCGGCGTGTGGCCCCGCCTATCGCCTGCTCGCCGCCGACGGCACCCAGGTCGCCTGCGTTGACCCCGTCGCTGCAGCGGCGCGCGGCTTGAGCGAGGGCAGGATTCTCGCCATCAAGGGCATCGGCGGCTACCACCTGGCCTGCGACGCACGCGACGCCGCGGCGGTGACCGCGTTGCGCACGCGCAAGGTCCGCAAGGAGAAGCCCTTCGCGCTGATGGCCCGCGACCTCGCCGCCGTTCGCGCCGTCGCCTCGCCTGGAAGCGCCGAGCTCGAGGCGCTGGTGTCGGTCGCCCGGCCGATCGTCCTGCTCGCCAAGCGGCCGTCCGGGTTGCCGGACGCGCTGGCGCCCGACAACGCCGATCTCGGGGTGATGCTGCCGTACGCGCCTCTGCATCACCTGTTGTTCGCCGCGGGCGCGCCGCCATTGCTGGTCATGACGAGCGCCAACCGATCCTCCGAGCCCATCGCCTACCGCGATGACGACGCGCTCCGTACCCTCGGAGGCATGGCCGACGGCTTCCTGGTAGGTGAGCGGCCGATCGCGAGGCGCGTCGACGACTCCGTGGTCGCCGTCCTCGGCGGCCGGCCGAGCGTGCTGCGGCGGGCTCGCGGCTTCGCGCCGGCGCCGGTGGTGAGTGACGAGCGCTTCGCGTGCCAGCCGGCGATCCTGGCGCTTGGCGCCGGCCTCAAGAACGCCATCACGCTCGCGGTCGCCGGGCACGCCTTCGTCAGCCAACACCTCGGGGACCTGGACAACCTCGACGCCGCCCTCGCGTTCGAGGAGACCGTGCGCGATCTCGCCACCATGTACCGGGTGGATCCCGCAGAGGCCCGGTTGGTCCACGACCTCCACCCCGCCTATCGCTCCACGCGCTACGCGCTCGCCCTCGGCGGGCGCGCCACCCAAATCCAGCACCACCATGCCCACATCGCCTCGGTCCTCGCGGAGCGCCGCGCCTGGGACGTGAAAGCAATCGGCTTCGCCTTCGACGGCGCCGGTCTGGGCGAAGACGGCAGCGTGTGGGGAGGCGAGGTTCTGGTAGGAAGTCTCGCCGCCGGACTGCGGCGCGTAGCGCACCTGCGCTCCGCCTACCTGCCGGGCGGCGACGCCGCCGCGCGCCGGCCACAGCAGGCGGCGGCGGGCTTCCTGCTTGCGCTGCCCGACGAGGATTGGGCCGAGTGCCTGCCCGAGCGCGTGGTCGCGGTGTCGCGGACGCTGGCGCGGTCGCCGGGCCGCGCACCGCGAACCACCAGCGTCGGTCGGTTGTTCGATGCCGCCGCGGCCCTGCTCGGCTTCGACCGTCCGATGACCTTCGAGGGGCAGGCGGCGACGTGGTTGGAGTCGCTGGCTCGGGACGAAGCGGGTCGCCCGGACGACGCCTACCCGCTGCCGTTCGACGGTGAGGAGTGGGACTACCGCCCCATGTTCGAGGCGCTGCTCGTGGACTTGCGGCGAGACGTCCCCGCGCAACGCTGCGCCTGGCGTTTCCACGCCGCCGTCGCCACGGCCGTGGCAACCGCGGCGGAGCGCCTGGCAGAAGCCCACGGTACGCGCGTGGTCGTGCTCTCCGGCGGCGTTTGGCAGAACCGTGTGCTCCACGGCCTGAGCGTGGACGCGCTGGCGTCTCTCGGCCTCGAGCCGTGGTGGAATGCACGCGTGCCGCCGGGCGACGGCGGCATCTCGCTCGGCCAGGCGGCGCTCGTCGCAGCGGCCGGCTAGCCAGAGGGGGTGGATCCGTATGTGCCTGGGCATCGCCTGCGAGGTCGTCGCGGTCGAGGACCGCGACAGCTGCCTGCTCCGCATCGGGAACAGCGTCCAGCGCTGCTTCACCGGGCTCGTCGAGCCGCTGCAGCCGGGCGACTGGGTGCTGATGCATGCCGGCTTCGCCGTCCGGCGGATCAGCGTAGACGAGGCGAACGCCAACCTCGACCTCCTGTGGCGAGCGGCCTCGCTGCAGGACGAGGCCCGGAACATCAC
>Ga0307441_1000489_pt1 | contig 14352 bp, 13 predicted proteins | sample SalMarWE160420MG_FD_202149 | JGI IMG/M metagenome (GOLD analysis project Ga0307441, IMG submission 202149) | Salt marsh sediment microbial communities from the Plum Island Ecosystem LTER, Massachusetts, United States - WE1604-20 | ecosystem: Environmental > Aquatic > Marine > Intertidal zone >... | reverse complement strand
CCGGGCGCTGGAAGCCCAGCGCGCCGACGGTGTGCGCCGCAAGCTGGTGGGTCTGGTGCTGGAGGGCAAGGGCGTGCTGCGCAACCATCAGCGCGTGGTCACCGCCGGCGGCGACGGCGAGGTGACCAGCGGCAGCTTTTCCCCGACCCTGGGCCGCTCCATTGCCCTGGCCCGCCTGCCGTCCGAGGCGGGCGATACATGCGAAGTGGACATCCGTGGCAAACTGATCGCCGCACGCACGGTCAAGCCGCCCTTCGTGCGCCACGGCAAGGCGGTCATCGATCTGTAGCCGTCCCAACCTTATTCATTCGGCATTGTTGTGAGGGAATCCCATGAGCGATCTGCCAGCTGACCTGAAATACACCAAGACCCACGAATGGCTGCGCGCCGAATCCGACGGCAGCATCACGGTGGGGATCACCGAGCACGCCCAGGACCAGCTGGGCGACATGGTGTACGTGGAACTGCCCGACACCGGCCGCAGCGTTTCGGTGGACGAAGCCTGCGCGGTGGTGGAATCGGTGAAGGCCGCTTCCGACGTCTATGCGCCCATCGCCGGCGAAATCGTGGCGGTGAACGAAGAACTCGCCGACAGCCCCGAAAAGGTCAACCAATCGCCCTATGGCGACGGTTGGCTGCTGCGGATCAAACCGGAGTCGGCCAATGCGCTGGATTCCATGCTGGATGCGGCGGCCTACCAGGCAGTGCTGGATTCGGAGTAGCGCCATCCGGCGCCGGCCGTTCAGAGGATCAAGGTAAGCCCGACATGCCCTTCATACCCCATACCGAAGACGACGTTCGCGATATGCTGGCCGCCATCGGCGCCGGTTCCATCGAGGACCTGTTCAACGAAATCCCGTCCGAGTTGCGGGTGGAAAGTCTTGCCGGCGTGCCCACCGGCATGAGCGAGCAGCAGATCAGCCGCCTGATGATGGAGCGGGCGGAGCAGGACGGTCGGCCGCTGTGCTTCATGGGCGCCGGCGCCTACGAGCACCACATCCCGGCGGCGGTGTGGGAGATCACCACCCGCGGCGAGTTCTACAGTGCCTACACCCCCTACCAGGCGGAGGCCAGCCAGGGCACGCTGCAGCTGATCTACGAATACCAGAGCATGATGGCCCAGTTGATGGCCATGGACGTGTCCAACGCCTCCCTGTACGACGGCGCGTCCGCCCTGGCCGAAGCGGTGCTGATGGCGGTGCGGGCCAACCGCAAGTCCAAATCCGGGCGCGTGCTGGTGCCCCGGACCGTGCACCCCAACTACCGGAGTACGGCGAGCACCATCGTGCGCAGCCAGGGCATCGAACTGGTGGATGTGCCCTATTCGCCGGAAGGGGGGCACACGCCGGTGGACGGGCTGGCCCCGTTCGAGGGCGAGGACATCACGGCGGTGGTGATTCCCCAGCCCAACTTTTTCGGTGTGCTGGAGGAAGTGGACCAGCTTACCGACTGGGCCCATGCTCAGGGCGCGCTGGTGATCGCGGTGGTCAATCCGGTGGCCATGGCTCTGCTTACGCCGCCGGGGCAGTGGGGCGAGCGTGGTGCCGATATCGTGTGCGGTGAGGGGCAGCCTCTGGGAGTGCCGCTGTCCTCGGGCGGCCCCTACTTCGGTTTCATGTGCTGCCGGAAGGACTACGTGCGCCAGATGCCGGGACGCATCGTGGGACGTACGGTGGACCGGGACGGCAAGAGCGGTTTCACCCTGACCCTGCAGGCCCGCGAGCAGCATATCCGGCGCTCCAAGGCCACTTCCAACATCTGCACCAATCAGGGCCTGCTGGTGACGGCGGCCACTATCCACATGGCTTTGCTGGGTGCCGAAGGTCTGGAGCGGGTGGCGGCCAACAGCCATGCCAATACCCGCAAGCTGGTGGACGCCCTGACCGCCAGCGACTACGTGGAGACACTGTTCGAGCGGCCGTTCTTCCACGAGACGGTGCTGCGGTTCAAGCTGCCGCTGCCCGGGATTCTGCGGCCGCTGGCGGCTCACAACCTGCTGCCGGGCTATGCTCTGGAGGACGACTATCCGGAGCTGGCCAACACCTTGCTGGTGTGTGCCACCGAGACCAAGACGGACGACGATATTGCCCTGTACGCCGATCACCTGGCGCGTATCGTCGAGAAGCAGACCAAACCGGGATGCCCCGTACAGCCCAAGATGGGCTGATCCGGCAATCCGCAACCGACCGAAGAGGAAAGGAGTCATCCAATGGCCACCATTACGCTGCAGGGCAACGAAATTCACACCAATGGAGACCTGCCGGCGGTGGGCAGTCAGGCGCCGGCTTTCAAGCTGGTGGACGGCGAGCTCAACGACCGCACGCTGGGCGACTACGCAGGCAAGAAGAAACTGCTGAACATCGTCCCCAGCCTGGATACGCCGGTATGCGCCACGTCCACCAAGAAGTTCAACGACGCGGCCAAGCAGCATGGCGATACGGCGTTCCTGATCGTGTCCGCCGATCTGCCGTTCGCCCAGGGCCGTTTCTGCACCGATGAGAATCTCACCAACGTGGTGCCGCTGTCGGTGATGCGCGACCGCAACTTCTCCAAGGATTACGGCGTGCTGATCACCGACGGCCCGCTGGCCGGCATCACCGCCCGCGCGGTCGTGGTGCTGGACGAGAACGACAAGGTGATCCACAGCGAGCTGGTGCCCGAGATCGCCCAGGAGCCGGATTACGACGCCGCAGTGAAGGCATTGGGCTGATCGCGGCGCCCGCCCTTCGGCCCGCTGCCCCGGGCATCGGGCTCGGGGCAGCGGGCCCAGACGGACCGGCCACCGTGGTTTGAGACATTGACCGACAGAGACTGAGTGCCATGCTGATTTTCGAACATTCCCGCGCCGGGCGCCGCGCCACTGCGCAGGCTCCCAAAGAGGCTCCGTCCATCGACGATATACCGGCGCACCTGCGGCGCCGGGACCGTGCACGGCTGCCCGAGGTGTCGGAAATGCAGGTGGTGCGCCACTACACCCGCCTGTCCCAGAAGAACTTCTCCATCGACACTCAGTTCTATCCCCTCGGTTCGTGCACCATGAAGTACAACCCGCGGGCGAGCAACAAGCTGGCCATGCTGCCTCAGTTTCTGGCGCGCCACCCGCTGTCGCCGGAACCGGCGGGGCAGGGCTATCTGGCCTGTATGTACGAGCTGCAGGAGATGCTCAAGGACGTCACCGGCATGGAAGCGGTGTCCCTCACTCCGGCGGCGGGCGCCCAGGGCGAGTTCGCCGGCGTGGCGATGATCCGTGCCTATCACGACTCCCGGGGCGATACCGAGCGTACCGAGATCCTGGTGCCGGACGCGGCCCACGGCACCAACCCGGCGACCGCCACCATGTGCGGCTACCGGGTGCGGGAGATTCCCACCGACAAGGACGGCGACGTGGACCTGGAGGCGCTGCGGGCGGCGGTGGGTCCGCACACCGCTGGCCTGATGCTGACCAATCCGTCCACTCTGGGGGTGTTCGAGCGCCGCATCCAGGACATCGCCCGCGTGGTGCACGACGCCGGCGGGTTGCTTTACTATGACGGCGCCAATCTCAATGCCATTCTCGCCAAGGTCCGCCCGGGCGTCATGGGATTCGACGTCATCCACATGAATCTGCACAAGACCTTCTCCACCCCCCATGGCGGCGGCGGCCCGGGCGCAGGCCCGGTGGGTGTGTCCAAGCGCCTGGAACCGTTCCTGCCCGTTCCCATGGTGGGCTACGACGGCGACGAGTATTACTGGATCACCGAAAAACAGCGCCCGCAGACCATCGGGCGCCTGTCGGCCTTCATGGGCAACGCCGGGGTGTTGCTGCGCGCCTATGTCTACGCCCGCATGCTGGGCCGCGAGGGCATGGAGCGGGTGGCCGAGTACGCGACCCTGAACGCTAACTACATGGCCGCCGAGCTGGCCAAACAGGGCTTCGACCTAGCCTATCCCAACCGTCGCGCCACCCACGAGTTCATCGTCACCCTCAAGCGCCAGCACAAGGAGCTGGACGTGAACGTCATGGACTTCGCCAAACGGCTGCTGGATTACGGCTACCATGCGCCGACCACTTATTTCCCGCTGTTGGTGCCCGAGTGTCTGCTCATCGAGCCCACGGAGACCGAGGCCAAGGAGGCGTTGGACGGTTTCGTGGATGCCATGACCCGCATCCAGCACGAAGCGGAAACCAATCCGTCGGTCCTCAAGGAAGCGCCCCACACCCAGCCGGTGCGCCGTCTGGACGAAGTGCGCGCCGCACGGGAGCTGGATCTGGTCTGGAACGAAGCAGCCGCCGGTTAGCTAGCGGCAGGGTTGCGCCGGGCCGTTCCGATTCGGTATGGTCCGCACGGTTCTATACGACCGTGGCGCGCGTATGACGCGTCGTTTGGTGCCCGGCCCCGGCGGCCGACCAACGGACAGACAACAATGAGCGACTCCGGCAGCCGCGGGCTGCAGCGCCTGGTCAGGGCACTGGGTTTTTCCTGGGCGGGTCTGAAAGCGGCATTCCGCCATGAGGCGGCCTTCCGCGAAGAGGTGGCCCTTTCCATTGTGCTGGTGCCGTTGGCGCTGTGGCTGGGACATACCGGCCTGGAGCGGGCGGTGCTGTTGGCGGCCTGGCTGCTGGTGCCCATCGTGGAACTGCTCAACTCGGGTATCGAGGCGGTGGTGGACCGCATCAGCGACGAACACCACCCGCTCGCCGGACGGGCCAAGGATCTCGGGTCGGCGGCTGTGCTGATTGCGTTGATCAACGCGGGCGCCGTCTGGGCGCTGGTGCTGTGGCGCTGAGCGGAGGGTCGTTGCGCTCTTCGGCTTTCGCGCTCACGATTGAACGATCACGCGACGGCAACCCAACCTTCGCGCACGGCTGTGCGTGCCGGTGAGCGACCGGCCGCGCGGGTCAGCGATCGCAACGACCATTCATTTCTGAACACGGGGACAGGCGATGTCGGCATTAATCTGTGGCTCAGTGGCCTTCGACAACATCATGGTATTTCACGACCGCTTCAAGAATCACATTCTGCCCGACAAGGTGCACATGCTGAACGTGTCCTTCCTGGTGCCGGACATGCGCCGCGAATTCGGCGGCTGCGCCGGGAACATCGCCTACAACCTCAAGCTGCTGGGCGGCGAGGGCCAGCCCATGGCGACGGTGGGCACGGATTTTGGTCCCTACCAGCAGTGGATGGACAGCCACGGCATCGATCGGCGTCATGTGAAGACTGTCCCCGAGACCTTTACCGCCCAGGCGTTCATCACCACCGACATGGATGACAACCAGATCACCGCCTTCCATCCAGGTGCCATGAACTACGCTCACGAGAACCGCGTGGAGGAGGCCCAGGGCGTGACTCTGGGCATGGTCTCTCCCGACGGGCGTGACGGCATGATCGAGCACGCCACCCAGTTTGCCGAAGCCAATATTCCCTTCATCTTCGACCCGGGCCAGGGCCTGCCCATGTTCGGCGGCGACGATCTCAAGGATTTCATCGAGAAAGCCAGTTGGGTGTGCGTGAACGATTACGAGTCCCAACTCATCCAGGAGCGCACCGGCTGGTCGCCCCACGAAATCGCCGACCGGGTGAACGCCCTGATCGTGACCCGCGGTGGCGAGGGCTCTTACATCTACACCGATGGCCATCGCATCGAGATTCCGGCGGCGCGGCCCGACGAAGTATCCGACCCTACCGGCTGCGGCGACGCCTATCGGGGCGGGCTGCTATACGGACTGATGAAGGACCTGGATTGGGAAACCACTGGCCGTATTGCCGCCATGATGGGGGCTATCAAGATTGCCAAGCACGGCACCCAGAACCACGCATTTACGATGGACGAGTTCAAGGATCGCTTCAAGGACGCCTTCGGCTACGGCATGGCTTGATTGCACCGCCAAGGCGGATCGGCCCACGGGCCCGGCGTGTCAGGCGCGCCGGGCTTTTTTATGGCCGGATCTGTACTTGAAACCCTAGTCGTTCCAATGCGTCACGGCTACGGTTCCCGCCGTAAGAGAACGGCGCCCCAGGCGCTCCATCGGAGTTTCCGGCGGCGACTCTGAGCAGTCTCGATACGATGTCGGCAAACGACCGCTAAGCCAAAAGCAGACACTTTGAGGCGCATTGGTACGCGGTTGTTGCACACTGCCCTATGCACTAGCATTAAGGAGTCGGCGGACAACGGTCGGACCGCTAGGGATGGGAGGTGCTGCCGATGAAGGGGTCTGAATGCGAGGGGGGCTGCACCAAAGCGGTGGTACGTTCCACGCACAATGTTCCTGTGCGTACCCGAGCAAGTTATTGGCGTGAAGCCGTGTCGACGGTCCTTCCGAGCTTGGCGGTCGACTACGCGACAGTTGAACCTCCTTGCGCCCGCCTCGAAAGCCGTCCCTTCGCCGATGCGCAAGTCAACCGGTTCATAGATAATACGCCCGCCTGCCACGTTGTACATACGCCTGCGCTATTGAACTGGCCAGAGGCATATCTTCTGGTACTGCAATTCGCGGGCGCAGGTTGCTATCGACATGCCGGTCGCAAGGTCATCGTGGAGTCCGGCGACCTGGCGTTGCTCGACATGTCCCAGCGGTTCGATCTGACATTTCCGGAGCGCCACCATGAACTCGTCTGGGTGCTGCCGCGGGAGACCTTGGCGCCCTTACTCGCCACGCCTGAACGGGTGGGCATCAGTTTTTCGGGGGATGACGGTCTGGGCGCGCTACTGGCCGGCTCTGTGCGGATGCTTGCCGAGCAAGCTGGCACGCTCGATGCCGTTTCGCAACGAATCCTCCGAATCCACCTCTGCAACCTCGCGGCCCTGACCGTGGGCGCAACGAGGCAGGCCGAGGAAGTAACGCACAAGACCTATCGCCTTGCGAGGCGACAGGAGATTCTCGCCTATATCGAATCTCATCTCGGGGATAACGATCTTAGCGCGGAAAAAGCGGCGCGCGACCTGCATATGTCGACCCGCTGGCTGCACGTGCTGTTCGGTGAAGGCGGCACGAGCTTCGCCACTTGGGTTGCCCGCCGAAGAATCGAAGAATGCCAAAGGCTGCTGGTAGATCCTCGGTACGACCGTCTTTCGATATCTGCGATTGCGTTTCGCTGTGGTTTTAATGATTTATCAACCTTCTACCGTCGATTCCGCGCGCAGTGCGGATTGACGCCTCGCGACGTGCGACAAGGTCGTCCATCGGAGGGTAACGGTTTATAGGACCCAGTATCGTTTTATCGCGCTCTGCCTGAACCGCAACCCCCGTCTGGAGCCTCGATAAAGGCTCCTCCACGCAGCTGTCGATATCCACAAGCCCGCTAGCAGAATTACTGCGCTGCCCGGAAAACTGGCGGCCGACACCCCGCCCAGAGAGGCAACCGTGTCGGCTGGTGCCGGCGACTTGTTCTCAAATTGCCATATCCGGATGCGCAGACTACAACGCAGCCGACGTTATGGTGCTCTAGGATTTCTTCCAAGGCGCACGTCGGTGCCGATGTGGCGTTGACGTCCAAGCGGCATTCCGCCCAGGAGTGATGCCGTTCCCTCACGGGAACCGGACAAGCTCATTATTCTGAGGGGGTTTTCGCCATGGGTAGAGTATCTGCTGTCTTGTACGGTCTCTTCAGTTACGCGGTGTTCCTGGTGAGTTTTCTGTACGCAGTGGGCTTCATCGCTGACCTATGGGTGCCGAAGACTATCGACTCCGGCGGCGGTGCGCCGCTGGTCCCCGCCTTAGTCACTGATATCGCCCTGCTGACGCTATTTGCCATGCAGCACAGCGTCATGGCCCGGCCGTCCTTTAAGCGCTGGTGGATGCGGTACGTACCGCAATCGGTGGAACGCAGCACCTATGTGCTGGCCGCCAGCCTTGTTTTGTTACTGATGTTTTGGCAGTGGCAGCCGTTGCCGGGGCGTGTGTGGGCGGTAAGCGGACCGAGCGCCGACATTGTGTGGGGCCTATATGCGCTCGGTTGGGCCGTGGTGCTGGTGTCCACCTTTTTCATCAGTCATGCTCATCTGTTTGGGATACAACAGATATTCGATCACTGGCGCGGGCATGCTCCAAAGGACCCAGCGTTCCAGCTCAACGGGCTTTACCGACATGTACGCCATCCCATCATGTTGGGATTCGTTATCGCCTTCTGGAGCGCACCCGAAATGAGCTGGGGGCGGTTGTTGTTCGCTGTCGCATCAACCGGGTATATTTTGATCGCCCTGCAATTCGAGGAACACGACCTGATCGCATCATTCGGCTCGCGGTACAGGGAGTACAAGGCGCACGTGCCGATGTTGGTCCCTCGACTTCGCCGGGCGGTCCGTAAGGCGGACGTAGATGCCACGCAGCCGGATCGCGGTTTACGTTGAGAAGGCGGCAGGGTCGGAGAATGAATCACAGTCAAAGGGAGTTGTCTTGCATTTACCTACCGCACAAGCAGGCGATGCCGGTTTGCCTCTGGCGCAGCGATAGAGGGAATGATGCCAGCACTGCGAACGGACGCTGGTGGAATTTGGAGTATCCTCAGCGCCGCGCGGCTGGCGCCGTCAGGCCTCGGCTCTCCACTTCCTCGTTACGTTCGGCTGTCGAGCGGCAGCGACCGGCCGACCGGAATTGAACGCACTCTGTCCCATAGCTTCATGGCGAATCCCGCTACCGGCCGCAAACGACCCAGATCAGTCATTTGTGTCTGGGGTCACGAGCGTCCGCTCGCAAAACCTCAACGGCCACTGAAGACGGGGTCCGACAACCGGCGTACCTGCGAGTCCACCCGGTGCACTGGTCCGCACCAAACACAGTTGGGCCCCCGCTTGTTGCGCAGCCGAAGTCACCTTGTAGTGCGCGTCCGAACTGGCAACTGGACGCCACAATCTACCCCCCCGAGTGGTATGACGGCCCGCGACCGTCATCTGCTATCCATTGAACTCCCAAGTCGATAGTCGCCATGAGCGCCATCGGATATCGGGCAACGGGCGACCTCCCATCACGGTCCAGCACGCCGCCGTCTCCTGGAAGATCGCCCCGGCCGTGCGGGCGACCGTTGGGCTGCAGAAGCGCTCTGTGGCCCATCATCAGCTGGATCGTATGGAATTGCCATCTCGTGGCTCGCGCCTTAGGAACGACGGGCGGTCTCACCCTAAGCTGATTCAGACCATGGCGCCACTTGCGCTATGGCCTACACTTTGTCCACCAGGCTAGCTCTACGGTGCCATTTGCATTCCCCGCGGCTAGCGCCGCGCCGGAGGCGCCATGAGCATCATTCACGCCCAAGACGTGACGAAGGCCTACCAGGCCGGTGAGGTCACCGTGCAAGCGCTGCGAGGCGTCACCTTCGATATCGAACGCGGCTCCTTTATCTCTTTCGTTGGTGCGTCGGGAAGCGGCAAGACCACCCTGCTCAATCTGATCGGATGTCTCGATCGCCCCACGAGCGGCCAGCTGACCGTCCTTGGTACGGACGTGAGCACCCTCGACCGTCGGGAAAGTGCCCTGTTCCGCGGTCAGAACATCGGCTTCATCTTCCAGGATTTCAATCTGTTGCCCGTATTGTCGGTGTACGAGAACGTCGAGTACCCCTTGATCATGGTCCAGTCGTGGCCCGAACACCGTCGTCGCGAGCGCGTGATGGAACTGCTTGGCGCCGTGGGCATGGCGGACCAGGCACAAAAGCGTCCGGACCAGCTCTCCGGTGGGCAGAAACAGCGGGTCGCTGTGGCCAGGGCACTCGCACCGGACACCAAGGTCGTGCTGGCCGACGAACCCACCGCGAACCTCGATTCCCAGACTGCTCACCGGGTTATTGACCTCATGCACCAGCTCAAGGCTGAGTTGGGCGTCACCTTCGCCTTCTCGACCCATGATCCGAAGATTATGGCCGCGGCCGAAATCATCTACCACCTGGAGGATGGCCGAGTAACAAACATCGAGAGGTCGCGGGAGGTGGCATATGGGTAATCTGCTCAAGATCGCCATGCGCAACCTTATCCGGAACTGGCGCCGGACATTTCTGACCGCAGGCCTCATCACCGTCGGCGTTGTTGCCGTGCTGCTATTCACCGCGCTCGCCGGTTCGTTCAAAGAACTGATGATTGGCCAGTTCACCGACTCGGTCGTCGGCGATCTCGAAATTCACGCCAAAGGCTATGTCGCGTCGATCGACAATCTACCCCTAACGCTGGATATGAGCCCCCGCATGACCGAGCGGGCCGAGGCCGTTCTAAAGTCCATACCCGACGTCGTCGCCGATTCCCCACGCGTCAAGTTCGCCGCAATGCTCAGCAACTTCGCAGAAACGACCGGTGTACGCGTCAATGGAATCGATCCGCAAAAAGAGGACGCTACGCTGCCTTTGCTCCGAAGCCGGATCGTTGCCGGGGACCGGAACGCTTTGCTGAAGCCGGGTCAAATCCTGATCCCGGACCTGCTCGCCAACGGTATGCATGTGAAGGTCGGCAGCACGGTCGTGCTTATCGCCACCAACCGGGACGGTTCGGTCAATGGCCAGACCTTCGTCGTACACGGCATTCTCTCTGGGCTGAACGGACCGGGTGGCAAAGACAGTTATATCGATATAAATGATGCCCGCCATATTCTGCGCATGCCCAACGGAGAGACCAACGAAATAGTCGTCCGACTCAAGACGATTGGCGAAGTCCCGCAAGTCGTGAAACAGCTTCGAACAGCGCTCTCCCAGGACCATACGACCAACGGAAAGCCGCTGTTTGAGGTCCACAGCTGGGATCAGCTAACGCCTTTTTCCACCGTCGCGCGCATGATCGATCTACTCACGCTATTCATTAAGGTTATTCTCGTGTCCATTGTGTTGATCAGCGTGTTGAATGTAATGGTGATGGCAGTCTATGAGCGCATACGTGAAATCGGCACCATCGCGGCGATCGGGACCCAGCCACGGCGCATCATGGGTCTGTTTCTGGTCGAAGGGCTTCTTCTTGGCGTATTCGGCACGCTGATTGGGGTCGCCCTAAGCCTGGGAGCCATCTTCCTCCTCAATATTCACAAGGTCACCTTCGCCTTCGGCCAGCAAAGTCACATCGTGCTCGCACCGACCATTGGCGCGTGGGACGTCGTCGCCGCCTGTGTGGTCGTCATCGTCGTAGCGTCCCTGGCGAGTGTCCAGCCAGCCTGGCGGGCGGCGCGCATGGACCCGATTGCGGCGCTGCGCCACATCTGAGGCAAGGAGCGGCACAAATGAAAAAGGTCTTGTTGATGGCTCTATTTGGCCTCGTGGCTGCCGCGCCTGCTTATGCGTTGGACGGTACCGAGATCCTCGCGAGAGTCGATCGTCATCTCGAGCCACCATCCTACGAGTCCTACCGAAAGCTCATCAATATCGAGCCGAATGGTAGCGAGAAAGATTATGTGCTCTTTACCGCAAAGAAGGGTCGCGACAAGATCCTGGCGGTGTTCCTGTCTCCAGCGAGCGAAAAGGGGCGCAGCACCTTACGCCTCGGCGATAATATGTGGCTCTATGTGCCCGAGGTGGGCAAGCCGATTCGCGTAAACAGCCTGCAATCGGTCGTCGGCGGAATATTCAACAACGCGGACATTCTGCGCCTTGACTATAGCGTCGAGTATCACGTCGCCAGTGTCATCGAAACACCTGACAACCAGTATCTGCTGTCACTCAAGGCCGTAAACGGTGCGGTCGCCTACGACCAACTGAAGATGTGGGTAAACAAGACGAAGTTCCTGCCGACGAAGATCGAGTGCTATACGGCCACGGGCCTGCTCATCAAGACGCTGCACTTTAGCGATATCAAGGATTTCGGAGACGGCATCGTACGCCCTGCCATGGTCACCACCGACAGCCCGCTCTACAAGGGTTACAAGTCCGTGATGCTCTACGCCGGAGTGAAGGCGAGAACTTTCCGGGACGAGGTATTCACCTTGGATTTCATGCCCCGCGCCGATACCTTGTTGCCCCATTGACCCATCAGCGATGCGCCTGCCGATCACCCTCAGTCTAGCCATGCTGCTGGCAGGTGCCGGCGCCGCCCACGGCCAACCCACCTATACGTTCTCACCATCGGAATACCAACGGAGTGCTTTCGAGATCGGCGGGTATGCTGAGGGCAGGCTTGAGGCATTCCAACTCAACCGGAACAGCGCCTTCTACGAGCTGAACAAACCCTACGGCAATCGGCCCAGCACCAATGGGCGGGCGACCGGCACGTTGGAACTGACAGGGCAATACCGCAAGAGCATCAGCACGCTGAATTTCACGGTGCACGGCAGTGGCACGCGCGATGGACTATTTGGTAACAGCCAGGAGACGAAACTCTACGAGGGCGGATTGAACGTTCAGCCAGCCGCTGGCCTGGCCTTCTATCTGGGCAAACGCACCCTACTATGGGGCAAAGGATACGCCTGGAACCCTGTCGGATTTGTCCAGCGTCCCAAGGATCCCACCGACCCCAACCTGGCCCGTGAGGGGTTCTGGATGGCTACGATCGATTACACCCGTAGCATCCGCCTGGGCCCTGTCCGCACTGTCGGCTTCACATCCGTCCTCATTCCAAGCACGCGCACGCTCAACAGCGATTTTGGACCGAAACAGGGTACCAGCGTGGCGGGAAAGTTGTATTTCCTGGTGGGAAACACCGATATCGATCTGATGGCGCTGAGCGCCGGCGCCAAGAGCGCACGTTATGGTGCGGATTTCTCCACGGCGGTCACGCCGGCGCTCGAACTCCACGGCGAACTCGCGCACATCACCGCAGCGACGCGCCTCGTTCTCAACGGCGACGGCCAGCTCGTGCCAATCACAAGTAGCCCTACGAGCTACCTGCTGGGCCTGAATTATCTCACGGCGTCTAACACGACCTTTATCCTTGAGTACTACCACGATGAAGGCGGGTTCCAGTCCGCAGAAGCGGATGCCTTCTATACGCTTGCCCACGACGCCTTTGCCCAATTCCCCTCGACCGGCGCCACTTCGTTGCTTCAAAAGGCGAACACGATGAGCAGCATGTATATGCGCCCGAACCCCATGCGGGACTATCTCAATTTCCGAGTCAGCCACAAAGAGCCGTTCAATATTCTCTATTTCACGCCTTCCCTCATGATTCAGACGAATTTGACGGACCACAGCGCTCTCGTGTTGCCGGAGGTACTCTATACCGGATTTCACAACATCGAATTGAGGCTGCGCGGCCAGGTCAATATAGGGCCGTCGCTTACCGAATTTGGAGAGAAGCAGGCCGCGAGCAGGATCGAGTTGCGTGTCCGCTATTATTTCTGACGCTTTAGGCCAGTTATGTGTCGGATGTGGCCATTTTGAAGCGAAGGCTAGCCCACGGCGAGGCGCGTAGCGGAATGGAAGAGCTATTACTTCCAAAAACCACCGGCTCGCCAGCGTCCTATTTCGGGTTAACTGCGGCCACAGATCGACCTTGCGGTGCCAGTCCGGTATTGGCCGGCAACCGGCCCGTTGACGTCGCAATGGAAGGCTCCATCCGCACTGAAGAGCGCTCTTCGACCCGAAGCTGCGCTAGCACAGTTTGAAGACTTGTCTGCTTTGGTATGAGGAGCAGACCCAACGGGGCCACTCCGGTCGTCATTAGAACCCGTCCGCAGCCGTTCAACTGGTCCGATATCTACTTCTTCTGTATTTCGTGCGTTCTCTTTGTTGAATTGCGCCCCCCAATTCTGGGGAACCAAACAAACCAGAAGAAAAACGTCAGCAAAACTAGGTCGATTGAACCGACGGGTGCACTTAGACCGGCATACTGAACCCTATTAACCCGGGTCAGTTTTGGGTGGAAATCAACACGCCGGCCATCTGTTCCGCCAACCGGGCCAGCAGACGGCTCATGGCAGCGGCTATGGCGTTGCCATCCCTGGCTGCGCGATGCTCACGGAATTGCACGTCACGACGCAGGAGCGGCGCGCCGCCGGCCGTACCGACGACGCTCCAATTGGCATCGAGCACGACATCGCCACCCGCAGCAGGACCGAAACGCAGAACCGTGACCACGATCCGCCGGGTGTCCGGTGGCGCCGGTGCATCGGGCAGAATCACGCTCGCCTCAGACAAGCGTGCGGCCAGATCTTCAGACAGCACACGGCGCGCCATCGGGCCCAGCGGTCCGGTCCAGCGATCGGTGCCGGATATCGCGACCGAATTGGCGTCGGAATGTACGACCATGGCTCTGCGATCGAGCGACGGCGGAATATGGACGGCGGCAACCGTCACGGGGTGGGCCAGCCGCGCGGCGACACCGGAGGCATTGGGGGCAGTGACCGCGTCGAGCGTATAGAAATGCGTCTTCGGGCTGGAGCCCAGAACGCTGCAGCCGCAGAGCATGAGCATAGCGATGCAGGCGAGAATCTTGCGCATGAAGACTATTCTCCGGTTCGGCCCTTAATCA